>Ga0302314_10004760_pt1 | contig 24911 bp, 21 predicted proteins | sample III_Palsa_N2_3_FD_200533 | JGI IMG/M metagenome (GOLD analysis project Ga0302314, IMG submission 200533) | Peat permafrost microbial communities from Stordalen Mire near Abisko, Sweden - III_Palsa_N2_3 | ecosystem: Environmental > Terrestrial > Soil > Palsa > Peat permafrost | place: Sweden... | reverse complement strand
CCCTGTTCCCCAAGGACGACACCTACCTTGTGCCCATCAAGGCCGCCGTCCGCGCCCGCGCCAACATCACCGCCGGCGACCGGGTCGCGGTGGCGCTGACCATCCGCGCGCTGGAGCGGTAAGGGCGAGCGACTGAAATCCTTGTGATGGAATGCCCGCGCCGACCCCCGCCGTGGTCAAGGCCGGCGTCCCGCGCCGCCGCCGGGTCATTGCCGGCTAGCATGAACCCGGGGTAGCGTTCAGCCGCGGTTGTGTAGCGCGCCGTGGACTTGGGCGCCGCGGGTTCGACCTTGGGGGAATTGTGAAACGAATAGTCGTAGTCGCCGCGCTGGTGTGCTCTGCCGTCGGGGGCCATGCGGCGTCCGCCGCCGCACCCGCCGAGTTTCGCATTGGCGGCGTCGTGCTGAAATTCACCCTGCCGCCCGGCTATTGCGCGCCCCAGCGCAAGTACATCGACATAGCCCAGCTCGTCACCGCATCCGACAACCAAAACGTGACTGATCTCACGGCCTATAAGTGCGATGGCGGCGTTATGACCGCCAAGGACCCACTGCTGATCAAAACGCCCAAGAGCGTCCTGATGACGGATGTGGAACGGCCCGAGCTGCTCAAACAGATGGGCGCGGTGTTCGATAACCCTGCCTTTTCCACGGCGATCGCGACGGGTTCGATCGACAGCGACAGCGCCAAATCGATATCCGAGGTGCTGGGCCAATCGGTGACGGTGAAAACAACCATCAAGCCGATTGGGAAAGATGACACCTGCGCCTATCTGGCCGGAACGGTCGCAATCGGGCCGGGCGCCGGCGACGGCGAGCCCGAGGCCAGCGCGGTCACCGGCTGCATAACCGCCGTGAACAAGCGGATTCTGATCGTCTACGTCTATGGTTCCTATTCAGGACCCCAGAGCATCATCGCCCTGGCGCCGAAGGCCAAAGCCCTGGCGCTTCAGTTGATCGCCGAAAACCAGTAAAGCCGCGCGCAATCCCAATCCTCTAACCCTTATCCCCACCCCCACCCATGCTATCACTCCCCCGACCGGGGAGAGTCGCACGCATGAACACGCCCAACCGTCGCCATATCCTCGCCTCCAGCGCGGGCCTCACGCTCGCGGCCCTCGCGGCCGAGCGCGCCCAGGCCGCCGCCACGCCGCCCGGCGTCGCGCCGACGCCCACCGCCAAATCCCCCCGCGAAACCATGCGCCTCGACCTCGGCTGGCGGTTCCATCTCGGGCACGCCAGCGACCCGGAGCGGATTTCAACTTCGGGGCCATCCAGTCCGGGTTCGCCAAGGCGGGGTCATGGAACTGGCCGCAGGCGCCGGTGACGCCCTATTACAATGACGCCGACTGGGCGGCCGTGGACCTGCCGCACGACTGGGCGATCGAGCTGCCGTTCGTGCAGCCGGCCTACATTGATCCGAACCGGGACGATCAGCGGGCCAGCCATGGCTACAAGCCGCTGGGCCGCGAATATCCCGACACCAGCGTCGGCTGGTATCGCCATGCGTTCACCCTGCCGGCGTCCGACGCCGGCCGGCGGCTGACGCTGGAGTTCGAGGGGGTGTTCCGCGACTGCCGGGTGTGGGTGAACGGCTATCTGCTCACCCGCAATTCCAGCGGCTATGCGCCGTTCAGCGTGGACTTCACCGACGTGGCCAATATCGGCGGCCTGAACGCGGTGACCTTGCGCGTGGACGCCAGCGAGGGCGAGGGCTGGTTCTACGAGGGCGCCGGCGTCTATCGCCACGTCTGGCTGGTGAAGACCGACCCGGTGCACGTGCCGCAATGGGGGACCTTCGTGCGCTCGACGGTGAACGGCGCGTCGGCGGCCGTCGCCCTGACCACCGAGGTCGCCAACGATAGCGACAGACCCTGCGATTGCGAGGTGGTCTCCACCGTGCTCGACCCGGACGGCAAGCCGGTGGCCATGGCGCGCGCACCTCTGAGCGTTCCGCCCTGGAGCACAGCGTCGCTGGACCAGCAGGCGGCGCTGGCCGGCCCGCGCCTGTGGTCGATCGAGACGCCGCTGCTCTACCGGCTGGAGACCGAGATCATCGCCGGCGGCGCGACGGTCGACCGCTATTCCACATCCTTCGGTATACGGACGATCCACTTCGATCCGGCCCAGGGCTTCTTCCTCAACGGCGCCCATGTGAAGATCAAGGGCACCTGCAACCACCAGGACCACGCCGGGGTCGGGACCGCGATCCCCGACCGGCTGCAGGCCTTCCGCATCGAGCGGCTGAAGGCCATGGGCTCCAACGCCTATCGCACCTCGCACAATCCGCCGGCGCCGTCGCTGCTGGACGCCTGCGACCGGCTCGGCATGCTGGTGCTGGACGAGACCCGGCGCATGGGCTCCGATCCCGAGGCCCTGGCCGAGCTTGAGACCATGGTCCGCCGCGACCGCAACCGGCCCTCGATTTTCCTCTGGTGCATCGGCAACGAGGAGCCGCAGGAAGTCACCGCCGCCGGCGGGCGGATCGCCGAGACCATGAAGCGGCTGGTCTACAAGCTGGACGGGACCCGGCCGGTCACCGAGGCGATGGACTTCGGCTGGGGCGGCGCCCTGGGCGTCAGCAACACCCTCGACGTGATGGGCTTCAACTATCGCCCGGCCGCCGCCGCGGCCTACCACGCCAAATTCCCCGACAAGCCGATCATCCTCACCGAAACCGGCTCAACGGTGACCACCCGCGGCGTCTACACCCGCGACGCCGCCCACCAGTTCGCCAGCGCCTATGACGTCGAGGCGCCGCCCTGGGCCCAGACGGCGCAGCAATGGTGGCCGGTGTGCGACGCCGCGCCCTATTCCGCAGGCGGCTTCGTCTGGACCGGGTTCGACTATCGCGGCGAGCCGACGCCCTTCCACCGCTGGCCCAGCGTCGCCTCCTACTTCGGCCTGATGGACAGCTGCGGCTTCGCCAAGGACGAGTTCTTTTATTACAAGGCTTGGTGGGATCCGACGCCCATGGTCCACCTCTTCCCGCACTGGACCTGGCCGGGGCGCGAGGGCAAGCCGATCGACGTCTGGTGCTACACCAATGTCGACCGGGTGGAGCTGTTCCTGAACGGCAAGAGCCTGGGATCGCAGGTGGTGGTTAAGGACACGCACCTGGCCTGGAGCGTCCCGTACGCCGCCGGCGCCATCGAGGCGCACGGCTACAAGGGCGACAAGCTGGTGGTGCGCGAGCGCCGCGAGACCGCCGGCGCGGCGGCGAAGATCGCGCTCACCGCCGACCGCGCCCGCCTGGCCGCCGACAACGCCGACTTGGCGGTGGTCACCATCGCCATCCTCGACGCCAACGGGCGCCCTGTCCCCGACGCCGCCGACGCGGTGCGTTTGAGCCTTTCCGGTCCCGGCGCCCTGATCGGCATGGGCAACGGCGACCCCACCAGCCACGAGGCCGACAAGACCGACACCCGCCGCGCCTTCAAGGGACTCGCCATGGGGATCGTCCAGGCACGGGGGGAAGCGGGTCGGGTTCGCGTGCGCGCCGAGGCTGAGGGGTTGGCCGGGGCGGAGCTCGTGTTGGTGACGGGGTAGGGACGGCTTCCTCCGCGACCACCCGTTCCCCAGGCACAAGGCCTGGGGAACGGGTAATATCTCAATAGCTGCAAAATGCACCGTCGCCCCAGGCTCTGCGCCTGGGGCCCATCGATCGCCGCGGCCGGGCCGCTCGCTGCGGGGGCGCGGACTGAATTGGCCCGACTCGGCGCCAATGGATCCTGGGCGCAAAGCCCAGGACGACGGTGGTGGATGGAGGCCTCGGCCTCCAAATTTCTTGAGCGCGCCTCACACCGCGCCCTCCGCTAAGGCGTCATCCAGCGTCACCTCGAACCAGAAGGTGCTGCCGCCGCCGGCGCGGCTCTCGGCGTCGATGCGGCCGCCCATGAGGTTGACCAGCTGGCGGGAGATGGACAGGCCGATCCCCGCGCCGCCGTACCGGCGGGTGACGGATACGTCGGCCTGCTGGAAGTTCTGGAACAGACGCGGCTTGTCCGCGCGACTGAAGCCGATGCCGGTGTCATGGACCGCGACCCGGATCGTGGTGCGCTGGCCGCTTTCGGGGCGGGTCGTCACCTCCACCCACACACTGCCTCGCTCGGTGAACTTCACCGCGTTGGACAGCAGATTGAACATCACCTGACGCAGCCGGCCGGAATCGCCGCGCAGGGCCCGGCGCGCGCCGTCGTCTAGAGTCACGGCGACATCGAGCGATTTCGCCAGCGCGGGCGAACGCAATCCCTCCACAACCTCCTCGATCAGGGCCTTAAGGTTGAGCTCCCCCTCCTCGATCACCACCTTGCCGGCCTCGAGCCGGGCCAGGTCCAGGATGTTGCCCATCATCACCATCATCTCGTCGGCGGCCTCCCGCACCCCTTCGGCGAACTTGCGCTGCTGCGGGTTCAGCTCCGTGCGCAGCAGCAGAGCGTTCATGCCGATGACGCCGTTCATCGGCGTGCGGATTTCGTGGCTGACGCTGGCCAGGAAGTCGGTCTTCGCCCGGCTCGCCGCTTCCGCCTCGTCCCGCGCGCCGGCCAGACGTTCGGCGGCGTCCTTGAAGTCGGTGACGTCGGAGGAGACCACGACCAGGCCGCCGCCGGCAGTCGGGCGATTTTCGATGCGCAGCCAGCGGCCGGATTGGGTTTGCCGCTCGAACGCCGCCCCGGGCTGGCGTCGCGCGACCGTGCGCGCGCGCACCCAGGCATCCCGATCGGCAGGGTCGACCGAGGAAACGGTGGCCACGATCATCTGCAGGAACTCGTCGACCGGCAAGCCGACGCGAAGTTTTGACAGGTCCGGCTCGCTGATTTCCGTGAAACGATCGTTCCAGGCCAGCATGCGATCGTCGGAGTCCCAGACGACCAAGCCGCCGGGCATGACATTCACCGCCTCGCGCAGCTGGTCGAAGGCGCGCACGCGGGCGGCCAGGCTGACCAGGACGCCGATGAGGGCGAGCAGGACCGTCAGGGCGACGACGCCCAGCGCGATCACGGCGTCGACGCTGAGCTGAAACCGGATCAGCCCCGCGCCCCGCGGGGCGATAGCCGGTGCGGCCCGGGCCGCAAGCGGCAGGCCGATCGCCACGAGGATCGCCGCCGGCGCGCTCGCGAGCGTCAGGGTGCTTCTTGCGCGACGACCAACTCGCCGCAATCCCCTCTCAAACCCCCACAACAACACAGACATGGCAGGCCTCCATTGAGAGGCCGGTGATCTAGCGCGCGCGCGACGCCGCTTCCTGAACGATCTTGCTTTGCCGGTACGGACTTGCGGCAAAGCTGGGACCGAGGTTTCGTCGCGGTGGCCCGCCGGTCCTACAGCTTGCGGAACTGGCCCGGAGACACGCCGACGGCCTGACGGAAGCGGCGGGCGAAGTGGCTCTGGTCGGCGAAGCCTGTCGCCAGCGCGATCTCGGACTGGCCAAGGTTGGTCTCCGTCAACAGTTTGCGCGCCTTGGCGATGCGGCGCTCGAGGATGTAGCCGTGCGGGGTCACGCCCTCGGACTGCTTGAAGCTGCGGGCGAAATGGTAGGGCGACAGGGCGGCCGTCGCGGCAAGCGATCCAAGGTCGATGTTCTGGTCCAGGTGGGAGTCCACGTATTCGCGGATCCGGCGGAGCGTCGCGGGGGCCAGTCCGCCGCGCGCCGGTTCGGGCTCGGGGCGGCCAAGCATCAGGGTGTCCAGCCGGGGCCTTAGGCGCAGCTCTTCGCTCGCCGGCGGGGACCATCGCCCCAGGGACGGCTCCGGCGGCGTGATGATCGCCGGCCACGCCGCCCCGGTTTCCACCCGCCGCAGGTCGCCCCGGATGTCCCCACGATCCACATGGCGGAACAGGGTCTCGTTCCGCTCGAAGACGCTCCAGAGGCTGAGGGTTGCGTCTGACGGATCAAGGCCGGACCGCCGGAACATCCGGCGGGCGTACCAACCCGCGCCGACGATGCGGAGACCTTGATCCACCGCGATCAGCATCGCCTGGCCGGACCCGTCGGCCGGCCCGGTGGCGACGATCCAGGCGCGATGGAATTGTTTCCGGAACAGGCGCTCCTCGATCGCGCGCGCCGCTGCGGCGGTCAGGGCGCCGGTCATGGCGTGGGAGTGCTCGGACAGCGTCGGGTCGATCGACGAGACGTCCAGCACGCCGCGCAGTTCGCCGTGGCCATCGAAGATGGGAGCGCCCGAACAGCTGAGATCGATGTGGCGCGCTCGAAAATGCTGGGAGCGATGGACCGTCACCGGCCGACCTTCGGCCAGCGCGGTTCCGATGCCATTGGTGCCTTCGGCCTCCTCCGACCAGACCCCGCCGAGCCAGGTGCCCCAGCGCCTGAACTGCGCCGCCTCGGCTTCCTCGCCGCGGTGCTCGATCACCAGGCCGTCCTTGTCGCAGAGCAGGATCACGTAGTGGGCCGGCCGGACGATCTTATAGAGATGATCCAGTTCGGGGCGCGCCGCCTGGATGAGCTGTTCGGCCGCGTCTTGCGACTGCCGAAGTTCGCTGGTGGTCAGAATGCGCGGGGCCGCGGACGAACCTGGGTCGACCCCGTAGGCGTCCGCCGATCGCTTCCAGGAGGTCCAGACCAACCCGTCCGCCGAAGGCCCGCGTCCGCCGTCCAGAACCGCAAGAACCTGATCGATGTGGTGAACGCCCGCCTTGGTCATCGGCGGTTGATCCGCCAGCCAAGCATGCGCCGTAGTCGCCGTCCAAACGGCCCGCGTGTCTCGGCGACGATCAAGCGGCGTCCACCGGCGGGGCAGTCGCCCGCGCGCGCATCTCAGTCACTGGAGAGGTGAAGCGTGGCATCGGCCTGCTCCCTCAAGCGGTTGGGAGGCGCAAACATACCACTTACGCGACCGTTACGCCGAATCTTGATGAACGCGCGCTACCCAAACGCTCGCAGAAACACGTCCACGGCCCGGCCCACATGGGCGCGCAGCTGGGCCGGCGTCAGTTCGCCGAGCACGCCCCAGAGGGTGCGATTGTAGACGTCGCTCAGCAGGATGTCCTTGTACCAGCGGCCGATTTCCATCGGATCGGCCGGCTGCAGCCGGCCCTGTTCGATGATCACGGCGAAGAAGGCCGCCAGGTTTTCCTGACCCCGCGTCGGGCCCGTCTCGTAGAATATCCGCCCCAGCTCCGGGAACCGGCCGCACTCGGCCACCACCAGCCGGTGCACGGCCAGGGTGTCGGGCATCATCAGGAAAGTCAGGAAGTTCACCCCCAGGTCGATCAGCGCCTGGCGCAAATCGGGCCCGGCGGGCTCCAGGGACTCGAACACCGCGTTGGAGCCGATCTGGCAGGTGTCGATCATGAAGGCGGCGAACAGCTCCTCCTTGGAGCGGAAATAGTTGTAGAGCGTGCCCTTGGAACCGCCCAGGCGCGCCGCTATCTCCGACATCGACGTCGCGGCGTAGCCTTGAGCCTGAAACAGCTCGCGGGCCACGTCCAGGATCGCCTGGCGGCGGCGTTCGCTCTTGCCCAAGGGAGGCGCTTCGGGGGCGGGGGTTTCGAGGGTCGTTTCCATATTTTCTGACCGTACCGTACGGTTTTTTGTTGACACGGTCAATAGCTTTCCGGCATAGAACAAACCGTACGGTTCGGTCAGAAACCGTCGGCAGTCCAGCGGCTGTAGGGGGTCGCGACTTCTTCAACGAGCATCGCCCATGCGTGCAACACGCTTCAAATCCATGGTCAGCGCCGCTTTGGCGGGCGCGAGCCTTCTTGCCCTGACCGCCTGCGCCAGCGTGCCGAAGCTCGGCCCCAAGGCCGTCGAGACGCCCGCGTCCGCCTACGCGACGGACCGCAGCTTCGCCGCGCCCGCGAGCGACTGGGCCGCCGACCGCTGGTGGGACGCCTATGGCGACGCCCAGCTGTCCAAGCTGATCGACGAGGCCATCGCCAGTTCGCCGACCCTGGCCCAGGCCAGGGCCCGGCTCGAGACCGCCGACGCTCAGGTGATGCAGTCCCGCTCGGCCCTCTTGCCCAGCCTCTCCGCCAATGGCCAGTTCAACGAGACCGAGCTCAGCCACGCCCAGGGCTTCCCCGCCCAGTTCATCCCCTTGTTCCCCAACGGTTATAATCCCAACGCCCGCACGACCCTGGACGCCAGCTACGACCTGGACCTGTTCGGCAAGAACCGCGCGGCTCTGGCCTCTTCGGTGTCAGAGGACGCCGCCGCTCGCGCCGACCTCGCCCAGGCGCGCCTGACGCTGACCACCGCCGTCGCCCAGGCCTATGCCGACCTCGGCCGGCTCGGCGCGGAGCGCGCCGCCGCCGCCGAATCCCTGCGCAACCGTACTGAAACCAGCAAGCTCACCGCCGATCGGCTGAAGAACGGCCTCGACACCCGCGCCGAGCTCTACCAGGCCCAATCCGCCACCCCCGCTTCCCAGGCCGATGTCGACGCCCTGGACGAGCAGATCCTGCTCGCCCGCCACCGTATCGCCGCCCTCCTGGGTGAAGGCCCTGATCGCGGCCTCGATATCCCCCTGCCGAGCCCGGAACAGGTCAAGCCGTTCGGCCTGCCGGCCAACCTGACGGTCAACCTCCTGGGCCGCCGGCCGGACATCGTCGCCGCCAAGCTGCGCGCGCAGGCGGCGGCCAAGCGAATCGACGTGGCCAAGGCCGCCTTCATGCCAAACATCACCTTGTCCGGCTACATCGGCCAGCAGGCCTTCCCGGTCGCCTACATGTTCACTCCCTATGGCGCCATCGGTCAGATCGGCCCGGCGCTCAGTCTGCCCCTGTTCGAGGGCGGCAAGCTGAAGGCCGGCTACCGCGGCGCCCGCGCCGACTACGACAACGCCGTCGACGCCTACAACCAGACCGTGGTCGCGGCCCTGCAGGACGTCGCCGACGCCGCCGCCTCGGTCCAGTCCGCCAACAAGCAGCTTGAAGAGCGTCGTCAGGCGCTGAAGGCTGGCGAAGCGGGCTACGCCATCGCCCAGTTGCGCTACAAGGGCGGCCTGTCCTCCTATGTGGCGGTCCTCACCGCCGAGAACGCCGTGATCACCCAGCGCCGGGACTTCGCCGACGCCCAGGGCCGCGTCTTCACCCTCGACATCGCCCTGACCCGCGCCCTCGGCGGCGGGTTCGTCGCTTCCTGATCAAACGCCCGGATAACCGCCATGGACGCTCGCACCCAAACCGCCGCCGACATCGCCTCGAATGGCTCGGCCGCCAACCAGACCGGCGCCCGCCGGCGACAGCTGTTCACGATCCTCGGCGTCGTCATCGTCGCCGTCGCGGTGCTCTACTTCATCTACTGGCTGCTGGTGGCCTCCCACCACGTCTCCACCGACGACGCCTATATTCAGGCGGACACGGCCCAGGTCACGCCCCAGGTCGCCGGCTCGATCATCGCCGCGCCGATCACCGACACCAAGCCGGTGAAGAAGGGCGACGTGCTGGTGGTCATCGACCCCGCCGATTACAGGATCGCCCTGGCGCAGGCCAAGGCCAGCCTGGACCAGACCCAGCGCCAAGTGCAGGGCTATTTCGCCAACAACGACGCCCAGGCCGCGATGACGGTCGCCCGCCAGGCCGATGTGGACAAGGCCCAGGCCCAGCTTATCAGCGCCAAGGCCGACGAGGCGCGCGCCCAGACCGACCTGGACCGCCGCAAGGCCCTGGCGCCCGCCGGCGCGGTCTCCGCCGACGAACTCACCACGGCCGAGAACCACTATGCCGAGACGCACGCCGCCGTCGCCGCCGCCGAGGCCGCCGTCGCCACCGCCCAGGCCGACAAGGTCGCCGCCGCCGGCCAGCAGAAGGTCGCCAACGCCCTGACCGCCGGAACCAGCGTGTCCGACAATCCAGTGGTCGCCGCGGCCAAGGCCAGGCTCGACCAAGCCCAGCTGGATCTCGACCGCACCGTCATCCGCGCGCCCTTCGATGGCGTCATCGCCAAGAACAACATCCAGATCGGCCAGCGCGTGCCCGTGGGCGCCGACCTGATGACCGTGGTCCCGATCGAGAGCGCCTACGTCGACGCCAACTTCAAGGAAGGTCAGCTGCGCCATGTACACATCGGCCAGCCCGTGGTGCTGACCAGCGACCTCTACGGCAAGAGCGTGAAGTTCCACGGCCATGTGACCGGCGTCGCCGGTGGCACCGGCGCGGCCTTCGCCGTGATCCCGGCCCAGAACGCCACCGGCAACTGGATCAAGGTGGTCCAGCGCCTGCCCGTGCGCATCGCCCTGGACCCGGGCGAACTGGCAAGGCGCCCCCTGCGCGTCGGCCTGTCGATGGACGTCGACATCGACACGTCGAAGTAGCGGGTAGCGGTCTTTCAGGAGCAGCCCCATGGCCTCCACCTACGCTGCCGACACCGTCAAGCCGCTCACGGGCAGCGCGCTGGCTATCGCCGGCTTCTTGCTCGCCCTGGGCAACTTCATGGTCGTGCTGGACATGACCATCGCCAACGTCTCGGTGCCCAATATCGCCGGCGGCCTGGCCGTCTCGCCCAGCCAGGGCACCTGGGTCATCACCTCCTACTCGGTGGCCGAGGCGATCGTGGTGCCGCTGACCGGATGGCTCGCCGGACGCTTCGGCGCCGTGCGGGTGTTCATCGCCGGCATCATCGGCTTCGGGATCTGTTCAGCTCTTTGCGGCCTCGCCCCCAGCCTGGGCTTCCTGGTGCTGTTCCGGGTCATGCAGGGCCTGTGCGGCGGGCCGATCATGCCCATGTCGCAGACGCTGATGATGCGCATCTTTCCGCCCAAGCAGCGCGGCCAGGCCATGGGCCTGTGGTCGATGACCGTCGTCGTCGCCCCCATCGCCGGCCCTATCCTCGGCGGCGCCCTGTGCGATAACGCCGGCTGGCCGTGGATCTTCTACATCAACCTGCCGGTGGTCGCGCTGGTCGCCGTCTTCGCCACTCGCATGCTGCTCAGCCACGACACGCCCACCGAGAAGAAGCCCGTGGACGTGGTGGGCCTGCTGCTGCTGATCACCTTCGTCGGCTCGCTCCAGATCATGCTCGACAGGGGCAAGGAGCTGGACTGGTTCTCATCGCCCTTCATCATCGCCCTGGCGATCACGGCGGCGATCGGCTTCATCGCCTTCCTGATCTGGGAACTCACCGACAAGAACCCCATCGTCAACCTGCGCGTCTTCCGGTTCCGAAGTTTCGTCGGCGCGGTGATCACCATCAGCCTGACTTATGGGGCTTTCTTCGCCTCCATCGTCCTGGTGCCGCTCTGGCTTCAGACCAGCATGGGGTTCACCGCCACCTGGAGCGGCTATGTCACCGCCTTCGGGGGCGTGCTGGCGGTGGTGATGTCGCCGATCGTGCCGATGCTGATGCGCCGGTTCGACGCCCGGGCGCTGGTCTCGTTCGGCGTGCTGTGGCTGGCGGGCGTGTCGCTGATCCGCTCGACCCTGACCACCGACGCCAACTATTGGGCGCTGGCGCTGCCGTTCCTGGCCCAGGGCTTCGCCATGCCGTTCTTTTTCATCCCCACCAATCAGATCGCCTTGTCGGCGGTGCCGCCGCAGGAGATGGCCTCGGCCGCGGGCCTGTCCAACTTCCTGCGCACCACCTCGGCGGCGTTCGCCACCTCCATCGTCACGACCTTGTGGGAAAACAACACCAGCCGCGATCACGCGCTGCTGGCCGGCCGGATCAACAATCCGGATGCGACCATGAACATGATGACGGCCGGCGGCATGACCCACGCGCAGGCCCTGGGCTCGCTGGACAACCTGACAACCACCCAATCGGTCATGCTGTCGACCGACCATATGTTCACGCTGACCAGCCTGGTGTTCGTCTTCGCCGCCTTGGCTGTCTGGGCCTCGCCCAAACCCAACATCCAGATGGGCGGCCCGCCGGCGGGAGGACACTGATACCCCGGCCTTGGGTCGGGACGATCACCCCGCGTCAGTAGGCCGATGGCGGTGATCCTGAACTTGGTGCTCTTCGTGTGCTTGGTGGTTCGTTCTTCAAGTGACGCGCCAAGCGCGCGGACGGCTAGTTTTCACCACCACGCACACGAAGAGCACCAAGTTTAGGTTTAGCCCGATCCGTCCTTGGACTGACCCGCCAGGGGATCGCGCGTCGCGCCCGGCAGGCTGCGAATGCTGCTGCCACTATGCTGTCAGCAGGCCTGGCCTAGCCTCTCCTCATCGCATCACGCGCTTTGAGGAAACCTCGCCATGATCACCCTCTACCACTGCCCGCGCACCCGCTCGTCCCGCATCATCTGGCTCTTGGAAGAGATCGGCGCGCCCTACGCCATCGAGCCGGTCAGCATCTTCCGCCCCATGGAAGGCGCCGGCGATCCCGACCCGCGCAACCCACACCCCGACAAGCGCGTGCCGGCGATCGAGCACGAAGGCGCCCTCATCACCGAGTCCGTGGCCATCGCCCTCTACCTCACCGACGCCTTTCCGGCGGCGGGTCTCGGCCCAGTGGTCGGCGACCCTCAGCGCGGCGAGTATCTGACCTGGGCGGCCTGGTACGGCGCCGAGATGGAGCCGGCCATGTTCGCCAAGTTCGGCCAGGAGCTCAGCCAGCCCAACAAGCGCCGCAGCTACGAACAGGTGGTGGCGCGGCTGGAGAACACCCTGGCCAAACAACCCTACGTCCTCGGCGAGGCCTTCACCGCCGCCGACATCCTGGTCGGCAGCGCCCTGCAATGGGCCAGGAGCGTGTTCCCCGAAAGCCCGATCCTCGACGCCTACATCGACCGCCTGAACGCCCGCCCGGCTCTAGTCCGCGCTAACGGGCTGGACGAGGCGAGGGGTCTGCAGACGGTTTAACGTTACCGCTCATCCCGGCGAATGCCGGGACCCAGATCGTATGGCGCAGGATGCCTGAGGGTTAGCAGACCTCGGGCATTCGGTCATTCCGGTGCATTGTCATCTGGTTCCCGGCATTCGCCGGGATGAGCGGGAGTTAATTCCGCCACGGCTCCACGACGATCTTCACCTGGCTCTCCGGATCGCCCAGGGCCTTGAACGCGCCGGCGACGCCTTCCAGCCCTACGGCGTCGGTGATCACCGGCGCCACATCGATCCGCCCCTCGGCGATGTCGCCCAGGGTCGCGGCGAACTCCTCGGGCGTGTAGCCAAACACGAACCGGAAATCGAGCTGCTTGGTGATGGCGATGAAGGGCTCGATCTTGTCGATCTCCATGCAGACGCCGGCGACGATGATCTGCGATCCGGCGGGCGCGGCCTCGATCAGGCTCTGCAGCACGCCCGGCGAGCCGACGCATTCGAAGATGATCGCCCGCTTGGGGGTCAGGCCGGCCATCCGCGCCATCATCTGCTCGGCGCCCGTGGCCGGCACGCCCATGTCGGCCCATTTGGCGTGCGGCGATTCCTTGGCGGGGTCGACGACGATGTCGGCGCCCAGCCGCTCGGCCATCGCCCGCCGCGCGGGGGAGAAATCCGCCGCCGCCACGGGGCCATAGCCCTTGGCCTTCAAGGACGCGATCACCGCCAGGCCCACCGGCCCGCAGCCCACCACCAGCGCCGCGCTCGGCTCGTCCAGCGCCGCCTTGGCTGCCGCGTGCGCGCCCACCGCGAACGGCTCGGTCATCGCCGCCTGCCGATCCGACAGTCCGTTGGGCACCTCAAGCAACATCATGTCGGACACCAGCATCCGCTCGGCGAACCCGCCGGGATAGGTGTTGGAATAGCCGATCGACGCCGGTCCCTGTGCGCCGAACAGCACCGGCACGGTGACCACCCGCGTGCCGGCCTTCAGCCGCTTCGCCGCCCCAGGCGCATAGTCCAGCACCTCGGCGCAGAACTCGTGGCCGAACACCATGTCCGCGTCGGGATCCAGCGTGAACAGCGCTCCGGCGCGCTTTGTGGCTGCGGCCATCTCGTGCAGGTGGTTCAGCGCGTGCAGGTCCGACCCGCAGATGCCGCAGCACAGAGTCTTGACCAGCACTTGGCCGTCCGCCGGCTCCAGCTCGGCGATGTCCTCGCAAACCAGTTGGCCCTGCCGGGCGATCGCGGCGCGCATGCGGTGCTCCCTTGTGTTTGGGGGATTGTTGATTGGCGTGCGCGCCGAGGCAATGGCGACGTGGCGTCATCCGCGATCAGCATTGCGCCGTCCCTAAACCCGCGTCAGCACCACCAGATACCGGCAGCTCTCCTCCGTCGCATTCCGATACTCGCAGTCCGCCGCCCCGCCGATGTGCAAGCAATCTCCAACACCCAGCGCGAACACTTCGCCGTCTCGCGTAAAGTCCAGTCGCCCCTCCAGCACCAGGATCTGATGGTCCAGGAAGGCGTAGCTGGACGCGGGGAAATCCACCGCCTTGCCGGCGGGCAGCTCGATCTCGGCGATCTCCAGGCGCGAGCCCGAGCGCGCCGGGCTGCGTTGGCGGCGGGTGTAGCCGGTGTCGGGATCGCGCCAGACCGCCTGGTCGGCGGCGCGCGAGACCCGGTCGGCGCCGGTCTCGGTCATAAGCATGAGTTGTGACAGCGACAGGTCCAGCGCCGCCGCCAGCCGGCCCAGCAGCGCCGCGGTGGCGCTGACCTCGCCCCGCTCTATCTTGGAGATCATGGCGCGTGAGACGCCGGCCCGGTCGGCCAGGTCGCGCAGGGACCAGTCCCGCCTGGCCCGCTCCGCCTCGATCTTGGCCCCTAGACGGGCGTCGAAGTTGTCTATTATATGAGACATATGCCGACGTTATCAGACGATCTGGAGTCTGTCATGTCGATCGAAATCGGCGAGGCGACCGAAGCGGACCTGCCCGCCATGCTGGCGATCAACAACCAGGCCGTGGCCGAGACCACCGCCTCGTGGAACCATGCGCCGGGCGACCTCGACAGCCGCAGGACCTGGTTCGCCGGCATGGTCGCCAAGGGCGATCCGGTGCTGGCCGCCCGGCGCGGCGGCGAGCTGGTGGGCTACGCCTACTGGGGTCCGTTCCGCCCCGCCGACGGCTATCTCTACACCGTGGAGAACTCGGTCTATGTCCGCAAGGACCTGCACGGCCAGGGGATCGGCCGCCTTCTCATGATCGAGTTGATCGCCCGCGCCCGCGCCAAGGGCCTGCACGCCATCGTCGCCGGCATCGGCGCCGACAACACCGGCTCCATCGCCCTGCACGCAAAGCTCGGCTTCATCGAATACGGACGAATGCCCCAGGTCGGCGCCAAGTTCGGCGCCTGGATGGATCTGGTGCTGATGCAGCTGATGCTGGACGATGAGCCGGCGCCGCCGGGGTAGGGACCAGGAACCGCTCGTCGCCTAACCTCCACGTCATCCTGAGCCGCGCCCCCTTGGGCGCGTGTCGAAGGACGCACGATGCGGCGACAGATTGCGTCCTTCGACACGCCGCTTTGCGGCGGCTCAGGATGACGTAGCGGGGTGGGCCGGTCCATCTTGCTCCGCCTCCAACCCCAACTCCCGCAGCAGCTCCTCCGTATGCTCGCCCATCCGCGGCGGATGCCGGCGGACATTGGCGGGTGAGGCGCCATAGGCGACCGGGTGCTTCATGCCGACATAGGTCCCGGCCTCCGGGTGCTCGTAGCGCTGGAAGAACTCAACGGCCACGAGGTGCGGATCGTCCGGCAGCTCGTTCAGCCGGTTGGTGCGCGTCACCGGGATCTGCAGCGGCTTGAGCAGCGCCAGCCATTCGTCGGTGGTCTTGGTCACCGTCATCTGCTCCACCAGGGCGTACAGCTCCCATATGTGCTGGGCCCGGGTCTTGTAGTCGGCGAAGCGCGGGTCGCGGCCGATGGTCTCGCCCCAGCCGGCCATGGCGAAGAACTGGTCCCACTGCTGATCCGTATACGGAAGAAGCCCGATATGGCCGTCCTTGGTCGGGAACGGCTTGCGGTTAGGGTTGATCACCCGGGTGTAGCCCCATTGCCCCGTGGGCGGATCATAGGCGTTGCCGAACAGGTGCTCCGCCAGGTTGAAACTGGTGACGCACTCCATCATCGGCACCTCGACGAACTGGCCCTCGCCGGTGCGTTCGCGGTGGAACAGCGCAGCCAGCACTGCTTGGACCATGAAATGGCCCGAGACCTTGTCCGCCACCAGCGTTGGCAGCAGCCGCGGGACCGGATTTCCGTCCGTACGCGGCAAAAGGTCGGCGAACCCCGACGCCGACTGCACCAGATCGTCATAGGCCGGCTCGCCCGCATAGGGCCCGCCCGAGCCGTAGCCCGCGCCATGCACATAGACGATGTCCGGCTTGAGCGCTTTGATGTCCTCATAAGCCAGGCCCAGCCGCTTCAGGCCGTCGTAGCGGACCGAGGCGGCGAACACGTCGGCGGTCTTCACCAGCGCCTTCAGCGCCGCCATAGCATCGGGCTCGCGCAGATCCAGCAGCACCGAACGCTTGTTGCGGTTGATGGTCATGTAGATCGGGCCCAGGTCGTCCGGCGCGCCTTCCGGCGTGTGGCCGGCCCAACGCATGATGTCACCGCCCGCGCCGCGCCGCCCGCCCGGGAACTCGATCTTGATCACGTCGGCGCCCAGGTCGCCCAGCATCTGGGTCGCATAGGCCCCGAACACCACGCTGGTCAGGTCGACGATGCGCACGCCCTTCAGCGGCCCGGTCGCCTCCTTGTCCAGCTCGCGCGTCTTACTCAACCGGTGTTCTCCCCGACCACAGCCTGGGCGAAGAAAAGGTGTCAGAGTCATTTATCGGCTTAGCGGTCGACCGATGAAGCTCGGCAGCCGATAAATGACTCTGACACCTTTTCTTCGCCCCCACACTTTTCGCTGGCCAGTCTAACCGATCGGGGGTCCAAATTGACACCCCAGGGCAAACTAGATAGTTAGTCTTCCTAACTACATTGCCGAGACGGGTCAAACGGGAGGCGGCCGATGGATTTCGCGCTCAGCGACGAGCATCGCATGCTCAAGGACCTGGTGGCCCGCTTCGTCAAGGACGAGCTGTTGCCGCTGGAGGCCAGCGTGCTGGAGCGCGAGGCCACGGGCGCCGGCCTCGGCATTGGCGCCGCCGAACACGCGCGGCTGGACGAGACGTCCAAGGCCCTCGGCTTGTGGGGCCTGGATGCGCCAGAGGATGTCGGCGGCTCGGACCTGCCGTCCATGGCCATGGTCGGGGTCGAGGAGGAGATGGGCCGCACCGTCACCCCCTACACCCTGCCGCCGGACAGCCCCAACCTGCGCATGCTGATGGCCACGGTCACCGACCGCCAGCGCGAGGCCTATCTGGCGCCCTATGTGCGTGGCGAGACCGTCTCGGCCATCGGCATCTCCGAGCCCGGCGCGGGCGCCGACCCCGCCGGCATGATCACCCGCGCGGTGAAGGATGGCGACGACTGGGTGATCAACGGCCGCAAGACCTGGATCAGCCGCGCCGCAGACGCCGACTTCACCATCGTCATGGCGGTCACCGACAAGGAAAAGCGGCGCGGCATCTCCGCCTTCCTGGTCGACAAGGGCACGCCGGGGTTCAACGTCCTGCGCCGCATCCCGATGATCGGCGGCGCGGCCACCTATGAGATCGCCCTTGAGGATTGCCGGGTCGAAGGCTGGAAGCTGCTCGGCGTCGAGGGCCAGGGGTTCGCGCCCATGCAGATCCGGCTCGGCACCCGGCGCATCCAGATGGCCGCCTGGTCCATCGGCATGGCCCAGCGGGCGCTGGACATGATCTGCGAGTTCGCGCCCCAGCGCGTCACCTTCGGCCAGCCCCTGTCCGACCGCCAGGCGATCCAGTGGTGGGTCGCCGACGCGGCCACCAAGATCCATGCCGCCCGGCTGATGACTTATCATTGCGCCTGGAAGCTGGACGCCAAGCAGGACGTCCGCCAGGAGATCTCCATGATCAAGGGCTTCTGCACCGAGATGGCCTATGAGGTGGTCGACCACGCCATGCAGACCTTCGGCGCCATGGGCATGACCAAGGAGCTGCCGCTGCAGCTGATGGCGACCAAGCTCCGCACCATGCGCATCTACGACGGCCCGACAGAGGTACATAAGTGGGTGGTCGCGCGCGGGCTGCTGGGCGGGAAGCGGTGAGCGCAAACGCGCAAAATTCTTCCCCCATCGGGGGAGGTGGACCGCGAAGCGGTGGAGGGGGTCTCGCCGCTCCGCCGGCGCCAGCCAACGACTCGCCCCCTCAGTCGGCTGCGCCGACTGGCGCCCCCAGCGGGGGAGCAATTAAAAATCCCAGGAGCCCATCATCATGAACCCCCAATACGGCGATGTCTCGGTCGCCCTCGACGGCCACGTGGCGGTGCTCGAAGTCAGCCGCCCACCCAACAACCACGTCAGCGCCGGCATGATGCGCGACCTGGCCGACGCCTTCGACGCCCTGGACGCCGAACCCGCCTGCCGCGCCCTGGTGCTGGCCACTGCCGGCAAGGTGTTCTGCGGCGGCGCCGACCTGCATGCGCCCTCCGGCATCGCCTCGGGCAATTTCGAGGAGGTCAATCCGCTCTATGTCCAGGCGGTGCGATTGTTTTCCAACAAGAAGCCCATCGTCGCCGCCGTCCAGGGCGCCGCGGTGGGCGCGGGGCTTGGCCTGGCTCTGGTGGCCGACTTCCGCGTCGCCGCGCCCGAGGCGCGCTTCAGCGCCAACTTCGTCAAGCTGGGCTTCCACCCCGGCTTCGGCATCAGCCACACCCTGCCGCGCCTGATCGGCGAGCAGAAGGCCGCGCTGATGATGCTCACCGGCCGCCGGGTAAAGGCGGAGGAAGCGCTGGCGTGGGGCCTGGTCGATGAAGTCGTTGCCCTGGAAACCGTCCGCGCCCGCGCCATCACGCTGGCGACAGAGCTGGCCGAGGGCGCGCCGCTGGCGGTGCAGTCCACACGGCTGACCCTGCGCGGAGGCCTCGCCGCCGCCGTAAAGGCCCAGACCGACCACGAGTTCAAGGAACAGAGCTGGCTGCGTCAGACCGCCGACTTCGCCGAAGGCGTCCGCTCGGTCGCCGAACGCCGGCCGGGGGTGTTTGTGGGGCGGTGACCGGAGAGGTCCTCGTATGCGAAGCGCGATATTTCACCACCAAGCAAGGGGCGCGAAGCACGATAGTTCCTTATCCGGCCTCGACGATTTGATGAGGGCGAAGCCCGCCTTGGTGCCCTTGGTGTGCTTGGTGGTAAATTCTTCTGCCTCCGCCAGCCCGTGTCCTCGCCCGCACACCAGCGAACACATCGACAACGCCCTTCCCATTGACATAGAGCTGTCGCTTAAGTTCGCCTATGTTCCGCTCGCGCTTCGGCGCAGCTGCTGATTCTCGTAACCCGCTTACCGCAGGAGACCAGTCTTCAGTCGTACACAGTCTCGAATTTTCGCCGCCCAGGCGTTCCAGTGGGAGGCCGGCCATGCAGGTGCTTAAGCGCCCTCCGTCCGGTTGGCCCGCCCTTGTGCTGAACGCCGACTTCCGGCCGCTGTCCTACTATCCCCTGTCGCTGTGGCCGTGGCAGGAGGTGATCAAGGCGGTGTTCCTGGACCGGGTCGACGTGGTCTCCACCTACGACCACGTGATCCATTCGCCCTCCTTCGAGATGCGGCTGCCCAGCGTGGTGTCGCTGAAGAACTACGTGGCCCAGGACCGGCCGCCGGCCTTCACCCGGTTCAACCTGTTCCTGCGCGACGCCTTCACCTGCCAGTATTGCACCTCGTGCGACGACCTGACCTTCGACCATGTGATCCCGCGCTCGCGGGGCGGGCGGACCACCTGGGAGAACATCGTCACCGCCTGCGCCCGCTGCAACCTGCACAAAGGCGGCCGGACCCCGCGCGAGGCGAACATGCACCCCCGCCGCCACCCGCGCCGGCCCAACATGTACGAACTGCAGGAACACGGCCGCCGCTTCCCGCCCAACCACCTGCACGAAAGCTGGCTCGACTACCTCTATTGGGACATCGAGCTGGAAGCGTGAGGGTTCGGGGCTGCCTAACGTTGCCCCGCGCGCGCGCCCATGCCAGCCTGCCGGGCGGGATTCCGGGCGGGGCAGACATGGACAGACGAGCTTTCTTGTGGACAGGCGCCACGGCCGGAGCAGCCGGCGCGATATCGGTGGGCGCGCAGGTTTCCGCCGCTGCGCCGCGCGCCAGGGGCTCGGGGGCGCCCTTCCGTCTGAGCGGCGCGCATGATCACCGCTACGACGCCGCGCTGCGCCAGATCGGCCTCTACGCCGCCGAACATATGAAGGTCTACCAGCTGCCCGGTATGACTCTGGCCCTGGTCGGGCCGGGCGGGCTCGATGCGCAGATCACCCTTGGCTTCAGCGACCTGGAGGCGCGGGCGCCGGTCCGGCCCGAGCAGCTGTTCAACATCGGCTCGATCTCGAAATCCTTCACCGCCACGATGATCCACCAGCTGGCGGCCGAGGGAAAGCTTGGGCTCGATGACCAGATTGCCCAGCATCTGCCCGGCCTTCCGCTACCCTCCGGCGCGGCCATCACCCTGAACCACCTCTTGTCCCATTCCTCCGGCCTGCCGGAGGACCCGCCCTTCTTCCCCGAGACGCCGGACGGCAAGCTGTGGCTGGGGTTCACGCCGGGAACGGCCTGGTCCTACTCCAACATCGGCTTCGCCCTGCTGGGGCGCGTGGTCGAGGTCAAGGATGGCCGCAAGCTGGCTGACAGCCTGAAGGTCCGCATCTTCGCGCCGCTGGGCATGAACCAGGCCGAGGGCGCCTTGCTGTCCGCCGACCGGTCCAGGTTCGCGATCGGCTATGGGCCTAGCGACACCGACGCGATCTATTTCCCCGGCATACCCTTGAGCGTCGCGCCGTTCGAGACCTTCACTGCCGGCTCCGGCTGCGTCGGGGCCAACAGCCCGGACATGGCCAGATGGATGCGCTGGCTGATCGGCGCCGGGCGCGGCGATGGCGGCCCGCTGATGCCGGATGCACAGGCGAAGCTGTTCGCCCGGCCCCAGATCAAGGCGCCGGGCTGGGCGTTCAAGGGCTCCTCCTATGGTTCTGGCCTCGCCTATGTGCCGCTGGAAGGCCATGTGGTGATGCAGCACACCGGCGGCATGCTGGCCTTCCACTCCTCCATCCATGTGGATCCCGCGGCCGGCTGCGGCGCCTTCGCCTCGGTCAATTCCGGCGCGGGCGAGTACCGGCCGCGCGACGTCACCGCCTATGCCTGCGCCCTCATCCGCGCCGCCGCTTCGCCCGAGGCCGGCCTTGATCCCAAGGCCGCCACCGTAGCTTGGAAGGCGCCGCCGAAGCCGGTCCTGCACACCGATGGCGCGCCGCCCGAACACGTCCGGCTGGCCGGCCGCTACGCCGATGGCGAACTCGCCTACGACACCGTCATCCTGATCGCGGTCAAGGGCGGCCTGGCCATGCCCGACGGGACCCTGCTGGAAAAGACAGACGAGGGATATTGGCGGATAAAGACCGCTAGCGACCAGGACTCACCGCAAATGGAACGCTTCTGGTTCACCAATGACCTGGCCGGACGACCACAGAACCTGATCGCCTCCGGCCGCCGACTGGAACGGATCGAGCCGTAGAGCGCGACTTCGCCGGGCCGGACGATTTGGATCAATCAAAACCCAACCTGCTCTAGGGGGTCGAGTTCGGTGCTGGCGTCCCATCCTCGCCGCTGGCGGGGTCGGAGGCTGGCGGGTGCTTGGTCTCCGCCTCCTTGATCTTTTCTTCCAGCTGTTCAGCCTTTTCAGCGAGCTCGCGGTCGACCTCCTTGATCGATTTGGGTTCGTCCTCGGCCATTTCAGGCTCCATGCTCCGCCTGAGATGAACAACGCGCGGCCCGGGATATTGTCGCCGCCGCATCGCCCTCACCGACGGCAATACAGATAGGCGGCGCCTGATCCCGGTTCGGAACCCGCATCCGAGGCAGGTGTTTCAAGCTCTGGCGCGCCGACTGCGGCGCTTGCGCCGTCATTCGGGGAGCACGCCATGGCGGTCGGGCCGAGGCCATCGCAGTCAGAGCGCGGCCGGTCGCCGCCAGATGGTGACGGCGGCCATGACCGCGACTCCGGCGACGACGCCGGCAAGGGCCGGCCCGATGACGACGGCGACGACGAGGAAAAAGGCGGCAAGGCGGGCGAATTCTTCAAACGCCCCATCGTCCTGATCGTCGGCGGGATCGTTTTGCTGGTCATCCTGATCGGCGGCCTGATCTTCTGGCTCAACGCGCGCCAGTGGGAGACCACCGACGACGCCTTCGTCGACACCCACATCGTCCGCGTCGCGCCCCAGATCTCGGGCGAGGTGACGCAGGTGCTGGTGGGTGACAACCAGCTGGTGAAGGCCGGCCAGCCGCTGGTCTACATCGACTCCGCCGACCAGCAGACCAAGGTGGCCCAGGCGCAGGCCCAGCGCGCCCAGGCCCAGGCGCAGGTCGACCAGGCCACGGCGCAGGTCGCGGTCAACCAGGCCAGCTATCAGCAGGCCCGCGCGGACGTGGCCTCCTCCGCCGCGCAGGCCGACAACGCCGCGCGCGATCTGGCCAGATACCAGGCGCTGCAACGGGCCAACGCCCTGGCGGTGGCGCAGCAGCAGCTGGACCAGTCGACCATGCAGGCCCGCCAGACGGCGGCGCAGGAACAGTCGGCGATCAAGGCGGCGGACGCCAAGGCCGAGCAGGTCCGCCTCAGCCAGACCCAGATCAAGTCCGGTCTGGACCAGGTGCGCGCCGCCGAGGCTCAGCTGAATGACGCCGGCATCACCCTCGACTACGCCCGGCTCTACGCGCCGGTGGATGGCCACATTGCCCAGAAGACGGTCGCAGCGGGAAACTATGTGCAGCCGGGAACCGAGCTGCTGGCGATCGTCCCGACCGCCATCTGGATCACCGCCAACTTCAAGGAGACCCAGCTCGCCCACATGCGGCCCGGCCAGTTCGTGAAGCTGCGCATCGACGCCTGCGCGGGGGCCAGGATCGAGGGACATGTGGACTCGATCCAGCGCGGCGCCGGGCAGGCGTTCGGCATCCTGCCGCCGGAAAACGCCACCGGGAACTACGTCAAGGTGGTGCAGCGGGTGCCGGTGAAGATCGTCTTCGACCGGCTGCCCAGGGATTGCCCGCTCGGCCCCGGTATGTCGGTCGAGCCCTCGGTCAAGGTCCGCTGACGGTGGCCCGCGCGGCGACGGCTGGCGGCGGAGCGGGGCAGGGCGGGGCGGACGGCTGGACGCCGGCGCGGTCGGTGGCCGGCAAGCGCAATCCCTGGTCTATCGTCGCGGTCATCTCAATCGCGACCTTCATGACGGTTCTCGACAGTTCGATCGCCAATGTCGCGCTCGATCATATCGCCGGCGGACTTGCCGTCAGCTACGACGAGGCGACCTGGGTCACGACCAGTTTCCTGGCCGCTACCGCGATTGTCATTCCGATATCCGGTTGGCTGGCCGATGTGATCGGTCGCAAGCGGTACTATATGATCTCGGTCGCGCTGTTCACCTTCGCCTCTTTCTTGTGTGGCCTATCGCCGAATCTGACGGTGCTGATTTGCGCACGGGTGCTGCAGGGCGCCGCCGGCGGAGGTCTCGCCGCGGTTGAGCAGTCCATGCTCGTGGACACCTTTCCCCCCAAAGAGCGGGGCATGGCGTTCGCGGCCTACGGAATTGTGGTGATCGCCGGTCCGGTGGTGGGGCCGGTGATCGGAGGCCTGATCACCGACAACTTCTCCTGGCACTGGTGCTTCCTGATCAATGTGCCCGTGGGGGCGGTCTCCCTCCTCCTGGTCAACCATTTCGTCGACGAGCCCGCCGCGCTCAAGCGCGATCGCCAGGCGTTGCTCAAGGGCGGCCTCAAGGTCGATATCGTCGGCTTCGTGCTGGTCGCCCTGTTCCTCGGCTTGCTGGAGGTGACGCTTGACCGGGGCCAGACCGACAACTGGTTTTCCAGCCCTTTCATCCTGTCGAGCGCGACCATCTCGGCTCTTGCATTCATTCTATTCATTCCGTGGGAGCTCACGCGCAGAGACCCCATCGTCCCGATCGGCATGTTCGGGCGGCGAAACTTCGCCATTGCTAGTATCTTCCTGCTGATCACCGGGGTGATCATTTTCGGGACCACCCAATTCATCCCGCAGCTCCTGCAGCAGGTGCTCGGCTACACCGCGACGGACGCGGGTCTGGCCCTGACCGCGGGTGGCCTCGCCACGATCATCGTCATGCCGCTGGTTGGGTTGCTATCGGATCGGATCGACGCTCGCCTCCTGATCGGGTTCGCATTCGTGATCCAGGGGCTGGCGCTCTGGAATATGAGCCACCTCGACACCCAGATGTCATTCGGCTCGGCGGCGATGGCGCGCATGTTCCAGTCGGTTGGCCTGCCGTTCCTGTTCGTGCCCATTACCGCCATGGCCTACATTGGCTTGCGGCCAAGCGAGAGCAATCAGGCCTCGGCGTTGATGAACGTCGCCCGCAACCTCGGCGGCACGATCGGGATTTCGTCGGCCCAAACCATGCTCGCCCAGCGTCAGCAGGTGCATCAGTCGCAACTTTCGGAGAGCCTGAACCCGCTGAACCCCGATTATACGATGGCGCTCAAGAACGCGGCTCACGCGCTGACCAGTTTCGGCCAACCCCAGGCCCAGTCCACCCAGGAAGCCTCCGCCCAGCTCTATCGCGCTCTGGGCCAGCAGGCGCAGATGCTGTCCTATGTCGACGTCTTCCACACCCTGATGCTGGTGGTGTTCGGGGCGATCCCGCTGCTGCTGCTCATGCAGGGCAAGCCGCCCGGCGCGCGGAGCGGAGGCCCGGCATGATCGCGCGGCGCTCCCGCATCGGCGCCATCGCGGCGAGCCTGGCCGTGAGCGCCTGTACGGTCGGGCCGACCTACCATCAACCGCCGTTGCCGGCGCCCGCCGCGTTTGCGCGAACCACGCCGGCGCCCGCGCCGGGCGCACCGCCGGCCGCCGGCGATCTGGCTGCCTGGTGGGACAGCTTCAACGATCCGATGCTGACCTATTTGGTGCGCCAGGCGCTAGCGGCCAATCCAGACCTGGAGACCGCGGCCTCCCGCGTCCGCCAGG
>Ga0302314_10004757_pt1 | contig 24922 bp, 20 predicted proteins | sample III_Palsa_N2_3_FD_200533 | JGI IMG/M metagenome (GOLD analysis project Ga0302314, IMG submission 200533) | Peat permafrost microbial communities from Stordalen Mire near Abisko, Sweden - III_Palsa_N2_3 | ecosystem: Environmental > Terrestrial > Soil > Palsa > Peat permafrost | place: Sweden... | reverse complement strand
AAGGTTGAAACCCCACCACGCGCCAACCCCAGCACGACCAACACCCCGATCGTTCTCTGAGCCGGGCCTGCCGGAGGCGCCGTTGATCTTGATCTTCCGGCACAACACCCCACGTCAGGAGCCGACGCGGCGTCACGCATAAACCAAAAGTGCGCGTAGAGGACGACCGCAGGGAGGACGACGATAAGCGCCGACGAAGGCAGGCCGCCGTACGAGGTCCGGCACGAAGCGCAGCGCAGTGCCGGAACGTAGGAAGGCCGAACACCACCCACAAGCAGACCCCATGAACACAACAGCAGAGCCCACCCCGACCATCTGCTTGACTCTCCCCTTGGGGCGGCCCCCAGCATCGGGCAGCGAGGACGAGGAAGAGCGGAGCTTGGGCGTATGAGTGACGACGGGACTGCGACGGGACGGGCGATGACTACGCTGCTGACGATCGGCGCGTTCGCCCGCACCTCGCGTCTGTCGATCAAGGCGCTCCGGCTCTATGACGAGATCGGGCTGCTGCCTCCGATATGCATCGATCCTGCGACCGGCTATCGCTACTACGATCCGGCCCAGCTGGAACGGGCCCGGCTGGTGGTGTGGCTGCGTCGGCTCGATATGCCGCTCGCCCGCATCCGGTCGGTCTGCGACCTGTGCGAGACCGACCGGTATGCGGCGGTGGTCGAGATCCGCGAGTTCTGGTTGCGGGTCGAGGCGGACGCGGTGGCGCGGCGCGAGCTCGTCGAATTCCTCGTCGAGCAACTTTCAGTCGAGCCAGGGAAGGCCGTCACCATGCCGCACACCCACACCGCAGAACCACTGGAAATCCGCTACGCCGCACTGTCCGATGGCGGGTCCGCGCGGCCCTCGAACCAGGACGCGGCCTACGCCGGACCGGCAGCACGCTCACCGCGATGCTGTGGACGGGGTCGCGGCTCGGCCTCGTGCACATCGGCGACTCGCGCGCCTACCTGCTCCGCGATGACCGGTTCTTCCAGATCACGCGCGACCACACGCTCGTCCAGTCCATGATCGACGAGGGTCGCATCACGCCGCAGGAGGCTGAGTCGCATCCGCAGCGTTCGCTGCTCGTGCAGGCCCTCGGCGGAGGCGACGTGGCCGCCGAGCCGCAGTTGCACGTGGCGGATGTGCAGGCGGGGGACCGATATCTGCTCTGCACGGACGGGCTGTCGGCGCACGTCGAGGGGGCGGAGATCCGGCGCGTGCTGCAGGGCACGACGGATCCGGCCGGAGCTGTCAGCGCGCTGATCGAACTGTCGAACCGGGCCGGGGGAGCGGACAACGTGGCCTGCGTGGTGGCGGACGTAGTGCAGAGTTAGTCGGCCGGAGGGAAGCCGGTGGGCGGCGTGAACTGCTCCACCGGCTGGTCCCGCAACGCCCCCTCCATCGCCTCCTGCCAGGTCGGCGCGGAGATCGTGGCGCCGAAGATCTGCTGGTCCCAGTACTTTCCGCCGACCGTCATGTAGCCGAGGAAGTCGCCCGGCCGCGGGCTGATGAAACCGGTCCACACGGCCGTGGCCAGCTGCGGGGTGAAACCGTCGAACCAGGTCGCGATCGACAGCGTGGTCGTTCCCGTCTTGCCGGCCGACGGCCTGCCGATGCCGAGACCATCGGCGGTAGCGCCGGGCTGTGTCAGCACGCCTTGCAGCATCGCGGTCAGTTCGTTCGCCAGGTTCGGGTCGATCACCTGGCCGCAGTCCGGCTGCTGCGCGGGGTACTGCTGTCCGTCGAGGCCGGATACGGTGGTGATCACGTACGGCCTGCAGTATTCGCCGTGCGCGGCGATGGTGGCGTACGCGGCAGCCATCGAGATCGGGGTGATCAGGTTCGTGCCGAGGGTGAACGAGGCGATCTGCTGGAGCGGCGCGCCTGTGCCGGTGTCGTTGTCCAGGGTCACGCCCATCGACTGGGCGATCGTCGCGGGCAGGCACAGGCCCGTGTCCGTTTCCAGGGTCAGGAAGTACGTGTTGATCGAGTACCAGTACGCCTCGGACAGCGTGCCGGTGAAGCCGGAGCCGCTGTCGTTGCTCGGCGTGTAGCTGTCCGGCCAGACGATCGTCTTCGGATGTCCGGCGACGCACACCGGCACCCGCAGGCCGCCTTCGGCGAGCGGGCTCGGCACGGTCAGCTCGGTCGACGGGTCCCAGGCGTCCTCGAGCGCGGCCAGGCCCTCGAAGATCTTGAAGGATGAGCCGGCCTGGTAGCCCTCGCCGCCGCCGTGCGCCGGGTCCGCCGCCAGGTCCACGTAGGTCTGGCCGGAACCGTTGCCCATCGGTTTGGACTGGGCGATCGCGGTGATGGCCCCGGTCCCCGGCGTGACCATGGCCAACGCGGTGGCCACCGCGTCGGTGGAGTCCGTGTGGTCCGCGACGGCCTTCGAGCCGGACGCCTCGTCCTGCGGGACCAGCGTCGTCTTGACGACCAGGCCGCCCTCGTTCCACAGGTTCTCCCGCGCGGCCTGCGTCGAACCGTACGAGGCGTCCTCGACGAAGCTGTTGTAGACGTAGGTGCAGAAGAACGCGTTCTCCCCGGCGCCGATGCAGCCGTCCACCTGCGTGCCGGGGTTGAGGCCGAGCGACTGCTTCTCGTCGGCCGCCGCCTGCTTCGCCGTCAGGTAGCCCTGCTTGGCCATGTCGGCGAGCACCACGTTGCGGCGCTCCAGCACCGCGCCCGCGTTGGTGAACGGGTTGTACGCGGTCGGGCTGTTGACGATCGCTGCGAGCATCGCCGATTGGTCCGCGTTCAGGTTCGCCGCCGAGGTGTTGAAGTACGTCTCGGCCGCCACCTGCACGCCGTACGCGCCGTTGCCGTAGAAGATCAGGTTCAGGTACGCCTGGAGCAGCTGGTTCTTGCTCATCTCCGTAAGCAGCGAGATCGCGTATCGCAGCTCGGTGATCTTCCGGGAGAGGGTGTCGGCCTGCGCGGCCTGGAGCAGCGCCTTGTTGCCGCCGGCCTCGAGCTCCAGCGCGTTCTTCACGTACTGCTGGGCGATGGTCGAGCCGCCCTGCAGGTTCCCGTCGCCCTTGGAGTTGTTCACCAGGGCACGCAGCGTGCCCTTGAGGTCGATGCCGCCGTGCTGGTAGAAGCGCTGGTCCTCGATCGCCACGATCGCGTGCTGCATCAGAATATTGATCTGGGAGATCGGGACGACCACCCGGTTGCTCTCGTTGTCCGGGTCCCAGGTCGTCGCGATCACCGAGCCGTCGGCCGCCTCGATCGTGTTGCGCTGCGGCAGCACCGGGATCTGGAAGGCGGTCGGCAGGCTCAGGAAGTGGTCGGAGGCGTCCTTGGCGCCGAGCCCCGCGGCGGCTATCGCGGGCAGCGCCATCCCGGCGAGCAGAGCGCCGCCCAGCGCGCTGACCAGCACGAAGGCGATGAAGCCTAGGAGGAACCGGCCGAAGAGGACTATGCCGTGGCCCCCGTGCGCGTTCGCCATGCTCCAGAGAGTAATCCCGCCGAACGGCTCTGACGAGAGTGTTGGGAGAAGACCTCTGAGGTACTCGTCGGACCTCAGTACCGCCGCCGGTCCCGTCCGCGCGAGGGCGCGCGCGGACGGGACCGGTCCGCCTTCAGTCCACCTCGGCGACGGCCTGCGCGAACTGCGCCTCGTACAGCCGTGCGTAGGCTCCGTGCTCCTCGAGCAGCTGGTCGTGCGTGCCCTGCTCGACGATTTGGCCGCTCTCCATCACCAGGATCAGGTCGGCGTCGCGGATCGTGGACAGGCGGTGCGCGATCACGAAACTGGTGCGGCCCTGGCGCAGCGAGTTCATCGCGCGCTGGATCAGCACCTCGGTCCGGGTGTCGACCGAGCTCGTCGCCTCGTCCAGGATCAGGATCGCCGGCTCCGCGAGGAAGGCCCGCGCGATCGTGATCAGCTGCCGTTCGCCCGCCGAGACCGAGGAGGCCTCGTCGTCCAGCACGGTCTCGTAGCCGTCCGGCAGGGTGCGCACGAAGCGGTCCACGTGCGTGGCCTGCGCGGCCCGGACGATCTGGTCCTGGGTCGCGTCCGGCACGCCGTAGGAGATGTTCTCCGCGATCGAGCCGCCGAACAGCCACGCGTCCTGGAGCACCATGCCGGTGCGCGAACGCAGGTCCTCCCGCGTCATCTTCGCGATGTCGACGCCGTCCAGGGTGATCCGGCCGCCGTCGATCTCGTAGAAGCGCATCAGCAGGTTGACGAGGGTGGTCTTGCCGGCGCCGGTCGGGCCGACGATCGCGACCGTCTGCCCCGGCTTGACCGAGAGCGACAGGTCCTGGATCAGCGGGGTGTCCGGCTTGTAGCGGAACGAGACGTGCTCGAACTCCACGTGCCCGCGCACCTGGTCTACCGTCGCGGCCCGCTCGTCGTCCGGGGACTGCTCCTTGGCGTCGAGCAGCGCGAACACCCGCTCGGCCGAGGCGACCGCGGACTGCAGCAGGTTCGACATGCTGGCCACCTGGGTGACCGGCTGGTTGAAGCTGCGCGAGTACTGGATGAAGGCCTGCACGTCGCCGATCGAGAGCTGGCCCGAGGCCACCTTGAGCGCGCCGACCACGGCCACGAACACGTAGTTGATGTTGCCCAGGAACATCATCGCGGGCTGGATGCAGCCGGAGATGAACTGCGCCTTGAACGAGGCCTGATACAGCGTGTCGTTCTGCTCGTCGAACTCGGCGATCGCGTCCTGCTCCCGGCCGAAGACCTTCACCAGGGTGTGGCCGGTGTACTGCTCCTCGACGTGCCCGTTGAGCCGTCCGGTGGTGCGCCACTGGGTGACGAACTGCGGCTGGGCCCGCTTGCCGATCTTCGCGGCCAGCCAGACCGAGACCGGGATCGTCACCAGCGCGAGCAGCGCGAGCTCCCAGGAGATCGTGAACATCATCGTCAGCACGCCGACGATCGTCAGCAGCGACATCGCGATCTGGCTCAGGGTCTGCTGCAGGGTCTGCGCCAGGTTGTCCATGTCGTTGGTGACCCGGGACAGGATCTCGCCGCGCGGCTGGCCGTCGAAGTAGCTCAGCGGCAGCCGGGACAGCTTGGCCTGCGCGTCCCGGCGCATCCGGTAGACGGCCCGCTGGACCAGCGAGGTGGTGATCCGGCCCTGGAACGCGAGCAGGATCGAGGAGCAGGCGTAGATCAGCGCGACCAGGCCGAGGCTGCGGCCGATCGCGGTGAAGTCCATGCCCACGCCCGGAGTGAAGTCCACCGTGTGGAGCACGGAGCGGACGCCGGAAGGCAGGTTCGGGCTGCTGAGCACCTGCGCGCGGCTGAGCCCGGCGAAGCGCGTGGTCTCCTTGCCCGCGATGCCGCCGAAGATCTGGTTCGTCGCGTCGCCCAGCAGCCGCGGACCGAGCACGTTGAGGGTGACGGCGATCGCGGTCAGGCACAGCGCGAAGATCAGCAGCGGACGCTCGGGGCGGAGCATGCCGAGCAGGCGCCTGCTCGAGCCCTTGAAGTTCAGGGCCTTCTCGGTGGACTGCCCGGCCATGAACGCGGCCGGGCCGCGGGGGCGCTCCCCGGGCGTGGCCGACTGCGGGCCGAGGCCGCGCTTGGGAGCGACCGGCTCGACCGCGTGACCCTCGGGTTCGTTCCCGTCGATCGGTTGGGTGTCTTCGGGTGCGGTGCTCATGCGGCGGCCTCCTGCTCCGTCAGCTGGGAGAGGACGATCTCCCGGTAGGTCTCGTTGCCGTCCATGAGCTCGGCGTGCGTGCCGGTGCCGACCACGCGGCCGGCGTCGAGCACGATGATGTTGTCGGCGTGGCGGATCGTGCTCACCCGCTGCGCCACGATGACGACCGTCGCCTCCCGGGTCTCGCGCGCCAGCGCGGCGCGCAGCCGCGCGTCGGTGGCGTAGTCGAGCGCCGAGAACGAGTCGTCGAACAGGTACACCTCGGGCCGCCGCACCAGCGTCCGGGCGATCGCGAGACGTTGGCGCTGCCCGCCGGACACGTTCGTGCCACCCTGCGCGATCGGCGAGTCGAGCCCGTCCGGCATCGCCGCGACGAAGTCCCGGCCCTGCGCGATCTCCAGGGCTTGCCAGAGCTCTTCGTCGGTCGCGTCCCGGTTGCCGTAGCGCAGGTTGCTCGCGACGGTGCCGGAGAACAGATAGGGACGCTGCGGCACATAGCCCACGGTCTTGGTCAGCAGTTCGGGGTCGATCTCGCGCACGTCCACGCCGTCCACCAGCACGGCGCCGCCGGTCACGTCCATCAGCCGCGGGATCAGCGTGAGCAGCGTGGTCTTGCCGGCGCCGGTCGAGCCGATGATCGCGGTGATCTCGCCGGGCCGGGCCAGCAGGTCGATGTCGTGCAGCACCGACTGCTCGGCGCCGGGGTAGCAGAACTCGACCGAGCGGAACTCCAGCGTGCCGCTCAGCGCGCCGGGCACCACCGGATCGGCCGGCGGCACGACGCTGCTCTGCGTGGTGAGCACCTCGCGGATGCGCTCGGCGCTGACCTCGGCGCGCGGCACCATCATGAAGGTGAAGACCGTCATCATGATCGACATCAGCGTCTGCATCAGGTAGCTGAGGAACGCGGTGAGCGCGCCGATCTGCATCTTGCCGTCGTTGATCAGGTGGCCGCCGAACCAGAGCACGGCGACGCTGGAGAGGTTCACGATCAGCATGACCGAGGGGAACATCAGCGACTGCAGCTTGCCCGCGCCGAGCGAGACCTCGAGCAACTGGTTGCTGGCTACGTCGAAGCGTTCGCGCTCGCGCTTGTCCCGGACGAAGGCGCGCACCACGCGCACGCCGGTGATCTGCTCGCGCAGCACCCGGTTGATCGAGTCGAGCCTGGTCTGGGTGGCCCGGAACAGCGGCACCATCCGGGAGATGATCAGCCCGAGCACGATCGCGAGCACCGGGATGATGACGACCAGCAGGCCGGAGAGATCGACGTTCTGGTTGAGCGCCAGCACGATGCTGCCGACCATCATGATCGGCGCAGAGACGGTCATCACGAAGAACATCAGCACCAGCATCTGGACCTGCTGCACGTCGTTCGTGCTGCGGGTGATCAGCGACGGCGTGCCGAACTGGCCGACCTCCCTGGCGGAGTACTTCTGCACCTGGCGGAACTGGGCCGAGCGCAGGTCGCGGCCGACCGCCATCGCGGTGCGCGCGGCGAAGTAGACCGCGCAGATCTGGCAGGCGACCTGGCCGAGCGTGATCGCCAGCATGATCCCGCCAGTGCGCCAGATGTAGCCGGAGTTCCCGGTCAGCACCCCCGTGTCGATGATGTCGGCGTTGAGCGTGGGCAGGTAGAGCATCGCCAGGGTGGCGAGGAACTGCAGCCCCACGACGAGGGCGATCGGTGCTTTGTAGGGCCGTAGGTATTCGCGCAGCAGTTTCACTAACACTGCGGCCTCCGTTGGTCGGTCTCGGACACGGGCGGGATCTCCTGGACGATGGCGAGGTCGTTCTCGATCACGGTGATCAGGAATTGCCGGACGGCGGCTTCGAGTTCTGAGCTGAGCGCGGGGACCAGGGCCGAGTGGGCTTCGGCGGCGCGGGCGGCGATCTGCCGGGCGCGCAGCTGGCCGTCGCCGGTCAGCAGCAGCCAGACGACGCGTCGGTCGTCCTTGTCGCGTTGCCGGCTCACGTACCCGGCCTTCTCCAGCGTCTTGACGACGCCGGTGAGGGTGGCGGGGGTGATCAGGCAGCGTTGGGCGAGCTGGGTGTGCGTGGCCTTGCCCGGTTCGCCCTGGTCCGCCAGGCCGCGGCCCTGCCCCCAGGCGAGGGCGGTGAGCACCGCGGCGGCGCCGGGGCTGAGCCCGTCCTCCTCGGCGAACAGCCGCCGGAAGGTGTGGCCCACGGCCTGCCCGGCCAGCCCGACCAGCCGGGTGAGCGGTGCGTTGTGCAGCCGTTCGTGCAGCTCGGCGGCCTGCTGCGGGTCGCTCTCGCGGAGCCGTTCGTGCAGCTCCATGAGTTTGTGCAGACCGAACTCGGCCTTCGCGGCGGCGGGCGGCGTCGTCTGCTTCTCGGTCACGCGAGAAGGTTAGCCCCCAAACTGTTAGGCCGCAAAGTTATTTTCCGACTAGACCTCGACGGCCGGTCCGAGCAGCCGGACGACGGCTTCCGTGAGCTCGTCGGCCAGGGCCTCGTCCACCGGGGCGTGCCGGGACAGGATGCGGTACCACATCGTGCCCCAGATCATGTCGGTCACCAGCGCGAGATCCGCGCCCGCGCCGATCTGCCCGGCCCGCTGCGCGCGCCCGAGGGTGTCGCGCACCAGCGCTCTGCGCCGGGCCAGCAGGTCGTGCTGCAGCTTCGCGAGGAACTCGGGGTCGTGCGTCGCGTCCGCCATCAGCCCGGAGATGATCGGCCCGGCGACGGGGGAGAGGCTGAAGGAGCCGCGCAGCACCTGCCGCAGGTCGTGCAGCGGGTCGTCGGTGGGCTCGGGCTGGGCGGTGTGCCAGGCGTAATCGGCGATCGCCTCGAGCATGATCGCGCCCTTGCTGTTCCACCAGCGGTAGACCGTCTGCCGTCCGACGCCCGCCTCCTCGGCGATGCCCTTGATCGTCACGCCCTGGTAGCCGTCGCGCGCGACGAGGCGCATGGCCGCGTCCAGCACGGCGCGGCGGGCCGGTTCGCTGCGCGGGCGGCCGAGGGCCGTCGAGGTCTGGTCCATGGTCCCACTTTACTAGACACAGCGTCTCGTAATACGATGGGGGCATTCCGAGACGCTGTGTCTCGGAATGGAGGAGGGCTCTTTCATGTCTCAGAACACCGTGGTCATCGGCGGCACCGCGGGCATCGGCCTGGCGACGGCGCGGCAACTCGCCGCCGAGGGGCACCGCGTCACGGTTGTCGGCCGCGACGCGGACCGGCTCAAGCGGGCGCTGGCCGAGCTGGACGGCGAATCCGTGCAGGGCCGGGCCGTGTCGATGACCGACCGGGCCGCGCTGGACGAGCTGTTCGCGGAACTCGGCGCCCTCGACAACCTCATCGTCACCGCGCCGGGCACCGGAGCCCCCGGCAACCTCGCCGAACTGGACCTCGGCGCGCTGGAGGAGGCGTTCCGCACCAAGTTCTCCGGCCTCGCGCACGCCATCCAGGCGGCGCTGCCGCACCTGGCGAAGACCGGCTCGATCACGCTGGTGAGCGCGGTCTCAGCGCAGACCGCGTTGCCGGGCACGGCCGGTCTCGCGGCGGTCAACGGCGCGGTCGAGACGCTGGTCCCGACGCTCGCGCTCGAACTCGCGCCGATCCGCGTCAACTGCGTCTCCCCGGGCGTGGTCGACACGCAGTGGTGGGACCGCGTCGTGCCGGCGGAGCAGCGGGGCGCCGTGCTCGAGAGCTTCGTCGCCGGAACGCCGGTCGGCCGGGTGGGCACGCCCGAGGACATCGCCGACGTCATCGCGCTGCTGGTGCGCAACGGCTACCTGACCGGCACCGTGATCCCCGTCGACGGCGGCGCCCGGCTCAAGCCCTGAGCGCGCTCGCCTCAGCTCTCTGACTCGTCCTGCGCACTCGGATCATCGACAGCGTCGTCGACCGGATCCTCCTCGGCGCCGATCCGCTCGATGATCGCGTCCGTCCGCCTGCGCAGTACCGCTATCCGCTCCTGCTTACCCGACGGCAGAGCCCTGCGGACCTGGTCGGCGGCCGTCACCTTCACCCCGTGCCGGCGCGCCTCGCCGACCAGCGCCTCGTCGATGTCCGGACGCAGTGAGAGCAGCGCCGCCGCGAAAAGCCCGGGGTGTGCCGTCCGCCTGCTGCCCGGCACCCGGCCGCGGATCTGCAGCTCGCCGACTATCTCCCGGCCCAGCGCGTCGTCGCCCTGATCGAGCGCCGCCAGCAGAACCGTCGCCAGGTTCTCGGCGAGGAACGTCAGCACCCGCTTACGGCCGGGGACCGGCGGGAGCAGCGGGCGGATCCGGTCCACCTCCTGCTCCAGCGCCCCGGTCGTGAGCAGCTCGAAGGCGTCGCGCATCCGCAGGCCGGCCACCTTCGACCAGTCGTGCGGCTCGCCGTCGAAACCGACCTGCTCGGAGTCCAGGTGCAGCGCGCCGAAACGGTCGAGCAGGGTCAGCGGATGGATCGTCAGCAGCGGCGATCCGGGACGGCGCACCAGGATCCCGGCGAGCGTGCACTTCCACGGATTGGCCCACGGGACCATCGGGGTCGGGGCGGCGCCGATCGAGTCGCGCATCCACCGGCCGCCGCGGCCCAGCGCGTCGGCCGCGCGGCCCCTGCCTTCGCCTGCCATCCGCCCGCCGCTCGTTCGCCCAACCGCCGAGGGTTCGATCCTAGAACAGCTTGACTTCCCTTTGGCCGGAATCGCCGGAAGGGTGCGGCATGTAGGGGTAGATCGCGTGCGCCAGCAGCGCCAGCGGCATCGACTGCAGCCAGATCTCGCCGGGACCGGTCAACGCCACGAGGTGGAAGCCGTTGTCGCCGAACAGCAGGTTGCGCACGCCCTGGATCCGGGTGATCTGGAAGCTCACGCTCTGCTGGAAAAGACCCACGTGCCCCGGGTGCGCCAGCATCGTCTGACCCGGCGCCAGCTGGTACGTCGTCACCTCGCCGGACAGTTCGATCCAGGCCTGGCCCTGACCCTCGAGCCGCTGCAGCACGAAGCCCTCGCCGCCCCACAGCCCGGCGCCGAGGCCCGGCACCGCCGACGCGGTGGCCGTGACGCCCGGCGTGCCGCACAGGAAGCCGTGCCGGTGCACCATCAGCCCGTTGCCCGGATGGATCGGCATCGGAAGGATCTGTCCCGGCACCTTCGTGGCGAAGGCGACCATGCCGGTGCCGGGCCCCTGCGCCTGGTACTGCGTCTGGAAGAAGCTGCCCCCGCCGATCGCGCGCTTGACCCCCGCGAGGAAGCCGCGCCCGCCGCCACCCCCGGTGGTCTGCGACAGAACGATGTTGGGCGACATCCACGACAGCTCGCCGTGGGTGGAGATGACCGCTTCCCCCTGGTCCAGGGTGATCTCGAGTACGGGCAGCGTGGTGCCCTTGATTGTCGCTTCCATGGCCGCAGCGTACACACCTGTTGCCTCCCAGGACGGCGTTCCACGCACGTCGCCCCCGGGCCGATGGAAACGGACCGGGGGCGACGCGTGGGCGTGCTTACGCGGGCTGGACTAGCCGAGGTTCAGCTCGACTTGGCCGACCACGTAGCTGGTGTTGGTGTCGTTGTTCTCCACACCGGTGAACAGGACCTTGATCGCCTTGCCCGCGTCGGACGAGGGGATCGCGTAGCTGTGCTCGGTGTAGCCGGACGCGGCGTTGAGGTTGGTGAACGTGCCGATGGTGCTGCCCGCGACCGAGATCGTGAACGAGCCGTTGGTGCCGCTGGTCTGCTCGCTGTCGATGTGCAGCCAGACCTCGAGGGTGCCGGAGCAGCCCGAGGGCAGCGTCACCGACTGGGAGAGCGTGTCGGTGTGCGGCTCGCCGTAGCCGTCGAGCCAGGCGTCGTAGTTGCCGGTGTACGGGTCCTCACCGGAGGACGCCCACTCGCCGATCACGCCCGAGGACGCGGTCCAGTCGGCCGAGCCGCTGGCGAACGACGGGTTCTTCACCACGTCGCCGGTCGAGCCGCAGGAACTCGACGAGCTGATGGTGAAGCTGAACGCCGCGGAGCCGGCCGCCCCGGTCGTGTCGGTCGCGGTGACCGTCACGCTGGAGGTGCCCGCCGTGGTGGGCGTGCCGGAGATCAGGCCGCTGCTGCTGATCGACAGGCCGGCGGGCAGGCCGCTGGCGCTGTAGGTCAGCGTCTGGCCGGAGGCCGAGTCGGTCGCCGAGACCTGCAGGGAGACGGCCGTGCCGACGGTGCCGGTCTGGCTGCCGGGGTTCGCCACGGTCACCGTGTTGCCGGTGGCCGCGCTGATCGTCCAGGTGAACGAGGCCGTGCCGGACGCGCCGGTGGTGTCCGTCGCGGTGACCTTGACGCTGTAGCTGCCCGAGGCCGTCGGCGTGCCCGAGATCAGGCCGGTGCCCGCCGCGATCGAAAGGCCGGTCGGCAGGCCGGTGGCCGTGTACGACAGGGTCTGCCCGGAGGCCGAGTCGGCCGCCGAGATCTGCAGCGAGGCCGCGCTGCCGACGGTGCCGGTCTCGCTACCCGGGTTGGTGACGGTCACCGTGTTGGCGGTGGTGCTGCCGCTTACGAAACCCGAGATGCCGTCCGGGGTGCCGATGCCGGTGGGGCCGTCGTAGCCCGTCTCGGCGGTGCACAGGTAGGCCGGGCTGCACGAGCCGTCGTTGCCGCTGGTCACGTCGTAGAAGTCGCTGGTGTGGGTGTAGATGTCGTCCGCCGGGGTGCTGCCGGCGCTGCCGGCCAGCGCGAAGGTGGCCGCGATGAACGGGGAGGAGGCGCTGGTGCCGCCGACCTCGTTCCATCCGCCGTTGCCGTTCGACGTGTCGTACACCGCCGGGCCGGTCGCCGGGTCGGCGTCCGCCGCGACGTCGTTGTCGATGCGCTTGGAGCAGCCGCTCAGATCCAGCGAGGTCTGCCAGGACGGCTGCGGCTCATAGGCCGAGCAGCCCGAGCCGGTGCCCTCGGAGCCGGTCGTGGTGTTCCACACCGACTCGGTCCAGCCGCGCGTGTTCGAGGCCGTGCTCAGGCTGGTGCCGCCGACCGAGACCACGTTCGGCGAGGTCGCCGGGTAGATCACGCCGTAGTCCGAGTCGCCCGCCGAGGCCGTGGTCACGACGCCGGAGTGGCTGAAGTAAGTGGAGTCGTCCGTGGTGTCGGTCGACGCCTCCGTGCCGCCCCAGGAGTTCGAGATGTACCCGGCCAGGCTCGCCGCGGAGTTCTGCGCCACGTAGAGGCCGTCGCCGCTGTCGTTGTCGGCCTCGACGAGGATGATGTTGCACAGCGGGCAGGCCGCGGAGACCATGTCCAGGTCCAGCGACTCCTCGAGCGTCCAGTCGTCGCTCGTCGGCGCCTCGGAGGGCAGCGGCGAGGTGGCGCCCTCCTGGTTGACCTTCTCGAAGCTCGGCACGACGGGCAGCCCGGCGGCCGAACGGTAGGCGGCCAGGTCCGCGGCGGCGGTCGGGTCGTCGTACGCATCGACGACGGCCACCGTGCGCCCGGCCCCGTCCGCGGCCGAGGCCGAGGTCAGGTTGTACGCCGACTGCAGCTGGGAGGGTCCGTAGCCGACGCCGGATGGGATCGCGTCCGGCGAGACGCCCGCGGCCACCGGGTGCATCCCGGAGCGCTTGAGCGCGAGGCAGGACTGCTTGCCGGCGACGAGCACGGCCGAGCAGGCGTGGGTGTAGCCGGAGTCGGCGGCGGTCAGGGCTGGCTGCGAGGCGTGGGCCGAACCCGCGGCCTCGGCAGCGATCATCCGCTGGGCGGCGGACGGCGCGGCGGCGGACGCGATGGGTGCGGCGGTGGCGGCCGAAGCGGCGCCCAGGGCGAGCGCGCCGCCCAGGGCCACGGCGGTCACGACGAGCGCCGGAGCACGCAGTCGATCTTTGAATCTCACTGCGGGTATTCCCCTCTCGGGTGTTGCGGCCGGCGCACGGGTGTCGCGCGGCCACGCGGAGTGTCATGGCCGAGTCCGGCTGCGGGCGCGCGGGATCGCCGCGGCGCGGGCAGGGTGGAGCCGGCCGTGTGGTTGTGAGGGTTCGGTGGCGCGGACGGAGCGGGAGGTTCCGGTGGCGCGAGTAGTGCGGTGTGGGTGGTGCCGCCCGTGACGACCGTGCCGGTGTGACAGTGCAGCAGGTGCCGGTGTGCACAAGACCGCGCCCCTACGGGTCCGACCGACCGGTCGGTTCCGGCGAAGCGCTGGAGGGAACGGTAGCGCCGGGTACTAGCAGGGTCAACAGGTTGTGCTGAGTCCTTCACCCAAGTTCTTATAAAACATTCATCGGAGTCCAAGGGAACTCCGCGAATGGTCCACCTCGGCGTGCGGGGTCCGGCGCGGGCGACGCAGGATGGGCGGGGGCGAGACGGGAAGGGCAGGGCGAGCCGATGACGAACACGGTGACGACGACGAGGCGGGGTCCGGGCGGGCGCGGGCGGCGCGCCGTGGCCGCTTCCTGCACGTGCCGGCGCGACGTGGGGCTGCTGCTGTTGCGGCTCGGCGTCGGCGCGGTGCTGATGGCGCACGGGGCGCAGAAGCTCTTCGGCCTGTTCGGCGGCGGGGGAGTGGAGGGAACCGCGGCGGCGATGGAGTCGATGGGCTTCGAGCCGGGCCGGGAGAGCGCCATCGCCGCGGGCCTCGGCGAGGCGGGCGGCGGCGCGCTGCTCGCGCTGGGCCTTGCCACGCCGGCGGCGGGCGCCGCCGCGGCCGGGACGATGGCCACGGCGGCGGCGGTGAGCTGGGATAACGGCCTTTTCACCCAGCACGGCGGCTACGAACTGCCGCTGCTGCTCGGCCTCGGAGCCGTGGGTCTCGGCCTGACCGGCGCCGGCACCCTCTCGCTGGACGACGCGACCGGCCACGTGCTGGACCGGCCCTGGCTGGCAGCAGCCGCGTTCGTCGGCACGGCGGGCGTGACGGTGGGAGTGATCGGCCGCCGCAACCGCACCGTGGCCCGGCGCGATGCGGAGCAGTCGATTCCCGAAGAGGAGCAGTCTGTCCCCCAGTGACGGCGCATCGAGGTCTTGACAGTTCTTCCGTTCAGCTGACTATCAGTGATAGCCGGTGATTCGCCCGTTGCCAGGCGAAACTCCCAGGCTGACCCGAACCGCAGTCCAGTGCTGGGTAGACGGTTCCGTAGATGGACGTCTATAGAACGTGAGAATCGTTGTCCGCAGCCGAGTCCTCAAGGGGGAGGGGCCACGATGACCACCGATCCGTACGCGGAGCAATCTCCGAGCGCCGAAGAACTCGCCGCGCTCCAGCTCAGCCGCCTTCAGGCAACCCTGCATCACGCCTACGACCACGTCGAGCACTACCGCCACAAGTTCGACGCGGCCGGCGTACGCCCCGAGGACTGCCGTTCACTGGACGACCTGGCCCGTTTCCCCTTCACCACCAAGGCGGATCTGCGCGAGACCTACCCCTACGGCATGTTCGCGGTGCCGATGTCAGAGGTCCGCCGGATCCACGCCTCCAGCGGTACGACCGGCCGCCCGACCGTGGTCGGCTACACCGAGAACGACATCTCGATGTGGGCGGACGTCGTCGCCCGCAGCATTCGTGCCGCAGGCGGACGCCCCGGCGACAAGGTTCACGTGTCCTATGGGTACGGGCTGTTCACCGGCGGACTCGGCGCGCATTACGGCGCCGAGCGCGCGGGCTGCACGGTCATCCCGGCGTCCGGCGGGATGACGGCGCGTCAGGTGCAGCTGATCCTCGACTTCAAGCCCGAGATCATCATGGTGACGCCGTCTTACATGCTCACGCTGATCGATGAGTTCGAGAAGCAGGGTATTGACCCGCGTGCCACGTCCTTGAAGGTGGGGGTCTTCGGCGCCGAGCCGTGGACCGAGCAGATGCGCCTGGAGATCGAGGAGCGCGCGGGCCTGGACGCCGTGGACATCTACGGTCTGTCCGAGGTGATCGGTCCGGGCGTGGCTCAAGAGTGCGTTGAGACCAAGGACGGCCTGCATATCTGGGAAGACCACTTTTTCCCGGAGATCGTCGATCCGCTGACGGACGAGGTGCTGGCATCAGGTGAGCGCGGAGAACTGGTCTTCACGTCGTTGACCAAAGAGGCGCTGCCGGTCATCCGTTACCGGACCAGGGATCTGACGAGGCTGCTGCCGGGCACGGCGCGTGCTCCGTTCCGCCGGATGGAGAAGGTCACCGGTCGCTGCGACGACATGATCATCCTGCGCGGCGTCAACGTGTTCCCCAGTCAGATCGAGGAGATCGTGCTGAGGACCCCCGGCGTCGCCCCGCACTTCCAGCTCGAACTGACCAAGCGGGACCGGATGGACCACCTGACCGTGCGTGCCGAGGCGCGACCTGATCACGCAGCCGACGACGTGAGCCGCGCGGCCGCGGCAAGGTCCATCGCGAAGGCGGTCAAGGACGGCGTCGGGGTCACGGTCGGCGTGGAGGTCGTCGATCCCGACACGCTGGAGCGCTCGGCCGGGAAGCTCCAGCGCGTCAAGGACCTGCGCTTGGCCTGATCATCTCGTCACCGCGGATATGCTTGCCGCCACTTCGAGTGGCGAGGATTGTCGAATGGCTGTGGACCCCGGGCAAACGCCGACGCCGCGACTGCGCAAGGACGCCGAGCGCAACCTGGGGCGCATCCTGACCGCGGCGCGCGAGGTGTTCCGCGACCGGGGCGTGGGGGCGACGCTCAACGACATCGCGCACCACGCCGGCGTCGGAGTGGGCACGGTCTACCGGAAGTTCGCCGCCAAGGCCGCTGATCTGTACGACCGTGCTGGACGGCGTGGCTATGTAGAAGTCGCTGATCGGCAGCGACGTGCCCGGCGTGTTGCCGCCGCTCCAGCTGGTTCCCTGCGCGTTGGTCCGGTCGCCGGGCACGAACACGTCCCAGTTGCCCGAGGAATCGATATACGGGTACGGCTTCTCGGCTATCGCAGGAGTCGAACTCACTGTCGTGTCGGGCGGGCTCGGGAAGCTCTGCGCGGGCACGCCGATGTCGCCGACGAACACCATGTTCCAGCTCGAACTCGTCCAGCTGCCGTACTGGTCGTTGCGGGAGATGTACTGCTGCTGGGTCTCCGAGTTTACCTGGCCGGTGACGACCGAGTCGCCGATGAAGCCGCCTGATGCCCAGCCATTGTTGTCAGCGAGTACCGCATTGCCGACGATGTCGACGCGGCGCAGCGGGGCGGCCTGAGACGCGGCCCACTCGGTGCTGCCGGAGGACGGGTCGATGGTGATGTTCTCGACGTCGCGCCAGAAGTTCTCGGTGGCGTTGCCGCCGTTCCAGCTCGCGTCCGTGTAGATCCCGCCGCCGGTGATGACCGTCTGCGTCGGGCTCTGGCCCAGGCCCACGACCTCGGTGTAGAAGCCGACCGGGACCGTGACGTCGTACGTCCCGGGCTCGAACATCAGCTCATAGCGCTGCGTGCCGAACTGGTTCGACTCCTGCGTCGAGTAGACCTGGTTGATCTCGTCCTGGATCGTCGTGGTCGACATCGAGGTGTTAAAAATCAGTACATTACTGCCGAGGTTGGGCGTGGTGCCCCCGGAGCCGCTAGTCGAGACCGTCCAGTTCTCGCTGGCACTGCCGTTGCAGGTGTACAGGGAACGGCAGGGCGCCGACGACGACGGCCGCCGCGGTGACGGCCGGCGGCAGGGCGGCCCGCCGGATTCTGGACGTGCTCGTGCTCTTGTTTCTCAGCATGATGATGGAGCGGTCCCTTCGACAGGGGTTACCCGGCAGGTCAGACGGCCTCCGGGTGGGAGAAACGCTCGCGTTGCATCCGGCTGCAGTCCGGACTCAACTGTGTTGGTGATTGGAGCAGTGCCGTCGAAGGGGGGTCAATGGTCTGCGCGAAAATTGGTTCAGACCAAAGCGTATCGTTGTGCGGTAGAGATGAAACAAGCCCGTGTTTCACACGGGCTTGGCATAGCTCTTCACGTGTTCAGGTGGGACAGGCGCGACTGGTCGCGGGGACCTGCCACGCCCGTCGGCGGTACTCAGCTGCTGGTCAGCGCGACCGATGCCTCGGCGGTCTGCGGGATGAACGTGAACGATTCCTGGAAGTAGAGCCGGACGCTGTCGGCGTCGTGGTCGAGGTAGCCGATCGAGACGTCCTGGCCGAGGTGCAGTTCGTAGTCCCCGCCGCGCGCGCTGAGCAGCACGCCGCCCTCGATCGCCGGGGCCCAGATGATCTTTCCCTCCTCGCCGAGGATGCGCGCGAGGTGCTCGCGGATCGGGTAGCCGTGGTCGGTGGTCTCGGCGACGAGCGTGTACGCGTCGGCGGAAAGCAGCAGGCTGTAGGGGCCGGCCACGCCCGCGAGCCGCAGCGCGGTCAGCGCCTTCGCCACCGCCACCGGGTAGTCGCGGGCCTCGGCGGGCAGCGCGATCGACGGGTTCGAGGCGTGTTCGCGCAGCCCGACGATGCCGGCCGCGGCGAGCCCGTCGATGATCGCGCGGTCCTCGGCGTACGCGAGCTGCTTGGCCGCGTCCTTGACCGGCTGCCAGTCCGCGTCGTGGGCGCCCCGGGCGACCGCGTCGACGGCGGAGCGGTCCACGGTGAACGGCACGCGCAGTTGGACCACGCGGGCGACCTCCGGGCTGCGGACCTCGACGCCGGGGCCGGGCGCATCGAGCGGACGCAGGTGGCCGGTGCCGACGGCCGCGAGGGTCAGTCCCGCGGGGCCGATCAGATCGACGGCCCGGCGCGCGGCCGAATGCTGCTCGAAGGTCCGGCGCGCCTCGGACTCCAGGTCGGCCCAGGCCTCGGCGGAGATCGGGGCGAGTTCGCGGTGCAGGTTGTTCATCGGATTCCTCCAAGGAAGCCCGGCAGCTGACGGCCGGGGTGAATTGGATTTCTGCGTGGCAGGTCTGGGGTGGGCTTTTCGGGGTGAAACGGTGTCAAGGATGTGTTCGACCGCCGGTGGCGGTTGTTGCTGGAGTGCGTAGTTGCGGTTTGATCACGGTGCCAGGGTTCGGTGTGGTGGTTCGAACGTATTGTCGGTAGCTTTCGGTAGCGTTTGGTCTTGTGATCGTGACGCGGGTGGTGAAGTTGCTGCCGCTGTACTTGAGCTCTCGCAGGCCCGCTAGGGCGACTGGTCGCGATCAGCGGGGGTGAAGCTCCGAGGCTGTTGTACGATCGGCTCTCGCAGGTGGGGGTGGGCCTCCGACACCGTGGCCGGGTGCGGTGCGCTGTGTGAAGAAGGCCGTGGACGCGCATGCGGCACTGCACGCGCAGGTCAGGGCGGGCCTGCTCGGCAAGGAAGACAGTGCGCGGCGGGTTCGGGCTTTGGGTAAGCCGGTCGCGTTCGGGGAGTATTCCGCGCAGCCGTTCGATGACCGGATGCTCTCCTGGCGCCATGACGTGCGTACCGTGTCGATCTGGACGGTGTCCGGGCGGCTGAAGAACGTGGCGTTCGCCGGGGCGCCGGGGCAGCTCAAGCAGATCGCCGAGTACCGCAGGGGCGAGTCGGATCCCGTGCAACGGGACGGGATGTGGTTTCTGCACGCCGTCGTGGATTTGCCCGAGGCGGTGTTGAACACGGAGCCGTCGGGGTGGTTGGGGGTGGATCTGGGGATCGTGAACATCGCCACGACCAGCGACGGGGTCGTGATGGCGGGCCGGGGGTTGAACCGGCATCGTAAGCGTCAGCAGGATCTGCGGGCGAAGCTTCAGGCGAAGGGTACGAAGAGCGCGAAGCGGCTGCTCAAGAAGCGTCGGCGCAAGGAGTCGCGGCACGCGACCGATGTGAATCACTGTATTTCGAAGAGGATCGTGGCCGAGGCTCAACGCACCGGACGCGGCATCGCCCTGGAAGACCTTTCGGGCATCCGCGAGCGGGCACGGTTTCGCAGGCCCCAACGGGCCACGATCCAGTCCTGGGCGTTCCACCAACTCGGCGGGTTCGCCGTGTACAAGGCGCGGTACGCCGGGGTGCCGGTGGTGCACGTCAACCCGGCGTACACCAGCCAGGAGTGCGCCGAGTGCCATTACGTCGATAGACGCAACCGGCCGTCTCAGGCCGTGTTCGAGTGCAGGTCGTGCGGCGTCGTTGCGCATGCGGACCTCAATGCTCCTCGTGTGATCGCCCAACGGGGCGAGAGCATGTGGATGGCGGGGCGTGAGTCACGCGTCCCAGCATCCGAACAGGGTGCTCAGACGCGGGAGGCAAACGCGGCAGCCAGTCGCGCCCTACTTGCAAGCTCGGTCCTTTAGGGCCGAGAAGCTGGCGGCTGCAGGCTCCTTTTGAGGCTTCCGATGCCCAAGGATCCGTCGTTGATGCGCACGGGATCGGTGGGAGGGGCGAAAGTTGACACGGCGTTCGAGCCGGGCAGGCCCGGGAGGTCGTCGAGGAAGTCGGCGGACGGGGCGAAGAACAGCGTGCCGGTGACGGCGGTGGAGAACTCGAGGATCCGGTCGGTCCGGCCGGGCACGTCGCCGAGGAACATGTGACGCAGCATCAGCTCGGTGACCTCGGGCGTAGCGCTGTAGCCGATGAAGTAGGTCCCGAACTCCGCCGTGCCGACCCGGCCGAAGGGCATGTTGTCGCGGACGATCTGCCGCTCCTCGCCGTTCTCGTCCACGATCGTGTTGAGCGCGACGTGCGAGTCGGCGGGTTTGACCTCGTCGGCCAGTTCGATGTTGTCGAGCTTGGTGCGGCCGATGACGTGTTCCTGCTCCTCGACCGACAGCCGGTTCCACGTCTCGAGGTTGTGCAGATACTTCTGGACGATCACGTAGCTGCCGCCGGCGAAATCGGGGTCCCGCTCGGCCGTCACGAACGCGGCGGCGAGCGCGGCGCGTCCGCCGGGGTTCTCGGTGCCGTCGACGAAGCCGAGCAGATCGCGCTCGTCGAAGTACTTGAATCCGTGCACCTCGTCCAGCACGGTCGCCGCGTCGCCGAACTGCCGCACGATCTGCCCGGCGAGCTCGAAGCACAGGTCCATCCGCCGGGCCCTGATGTGGAAGAGCACGTCGCCGGGCGTCGCCGGGGCGGTGTGCCGCGGGCCGACGAGCTGTGGGAACGGGTGCAGCTCGGCCGGGCGCGGGCCGCCGAACAGCCGGTCCCAGGCCGCCGAGCCGATGCTCGCGACGCAGGCCAACTGCCCGTCCGGGATCCGGAAGCCGACCGAGCGGGTCAGGCCGGCCAGGTCGGCGAGCAGGTCGTGGGCCGTCTGCTCGCCGCCCGGCTCGATGCCGACGACGAGGAAGACCGCCGAGGCCGTGAGCGGGGTGAGCACCGGTTGCGGTTCGACTGGCATGGCAGCAGTCACTAAAGCGACTCCTCGCTCTCGTGGCCGCGCCGTGCGGCCCCGGAAGATATCTTCCACCAGATCGCCGCCAAGAGCATTCCGGCCGCCCCGTCGTTGTCGCGGACCCGTCTGGTTCCGGAACGCGCGGTAGGCGTTGACGGCACGGAGCCGGACGCCTATGTTGACGGCGTTCACCCCAATGATAAGAGTTCATATATATGAACTGCGATCCTCATCCACAGAAGGTTCGCCCAACCATGCGCCGATACGCCTTGTTGCTCCGCCATCGCCCCGGCCGGCTGGCCGTCGCCGCCGCGCTGGCCGTCACGCTCCCGGCGGCCGGACTGCTCGCCGCCGCTTCGCCCGCGTCCGCCGCCACGTCCGTGATCACGATCAGCCCGACCACCACCGGCACCTCGTTCACCGAGGCGTCGGCCGGCCTGTCCTTCGAGGCCGACGACCTGACGTTGCCCGGCTTCGCCTCAGGCGACCTGGCCACGTACCTCGACACGCTCAGCCCGTCCTCGGTCCTGCGCATCGGCGGCAACACCGTGGACGAGACTTTCTGGACCTCGACCGGGGCTACCGCGCCGTCCTGGTCGATCGGCACGATCACCCCTGCGGACCTGACCGCGCTCGCCACGTTGGTCAAGGCCAGCGGCTGGAAGGTGATCCTCGGGGTCAACCTGAAGGAGTACGATCCGGCCAGCGCCGCGAACGAGGCGGAGTACGCGGAGCAGGACCTCGGCTCCTCGCTCGAGGCGATCGAGATCGGCAACGAGCCCAACTTCTATTCGCAGTACGAGAGCGATCCGGCGCAATTCCCGGTGGACTTCCAGTCCTACGTGACGGCCATCGAGCAGGCCGCGCCCGGCGTGCCGATCGAGGGCGACGACGCGGACGCCGCGCCCGACAGCAGTTTTCAGTCGGCCTTCATCACCGCGCAGCAGCAGCTCGCGGCGCCCGATATCAGTGAGCTGACGAGCCACTTCTATCCGCTGACCGCCAGCACCTGCGGTGGCAGCCCGACGATCGCGGAGCTGCTCGGCACCAGCGTGCGCGACGCCGAGTCGGGAGAGGCCCAAGAGGCCGTCACGGCCGCCTCGAAACTCGACCTACCCGCCGTGATCGACGAGAGCAACTCCGTGGTCTGCGAAGGGCAGGCCGGGGTGAGCAACGTGTACGCGTCCGCGCTCTGGGAGATCGACGACCAGCTGGTCATGGCCCGCGACGGGGTGGCCGGCGACTACATGCACGGCACGGTCGAGCTGTGCGGCAGCGCGAAGCCGCTGTACATGTACTACACGCCGCTGTGCGCTCCCACGGCGGCCGACGCGAGCGCCGGCCTGCTGGCCGCGCAGCCGGAGTACTACGGCCTCGCCGCCCTGCACGACGTGGGCACCGGCGAGTTCCTGAACCTCAGCAACCCGGTCTGGGCGGACGTGCGCGCCTACGCGGTCAAACACGCCAACGGAACGATGACGGTCGTGCTCGACGACGTGGACAACCCCTCGACTACGGGTTCGACGACGGTCCAACTCGACCTCGGCGCGTCCTACGCCTCGGCGAGCCAGGTGAGCCTCACCGCGAGCGGAGGGCTGACCGCCACCAGCGGCATCACCCTGGGCGGAAAGACCGTGCAGTCCAACGGCACGATCGCCGCCCCGACCACCTCGAGCTTCACTGTCGGCGGCGACACGGCCGCCGTGACCGTCCCCGCGGGCAGCGCGCAGATCATCACCTTCAGCAGCTAAGGCAGCGAGAGCACGACGTCGGCCGTTGCACCTATATATAGGTGCAACGGCCGCTGGTCCCAGTTGATCCAGTCGATCAGGCCACGACGTTCTCCACGCGCGCCGTCCGCGTCCGCTGCGCGACGAGTGCGAGGGTGCAGAAGGCCATAACGGCCGCGCTGTACACGACGGAGGTCTCGTGCAGGCCCACGTGCGTCGTGGCGAATCCGGCGATGACGGCGGGGATGCTGAACGCCAGGTACGAGATGACGAAGGCGACCGCGAACAGTTCGCCGCGCTCGTGGGGTTCGGCGATCTGGGCCAGCGTCCCGAAGCTGGCCAGGGCGGACGCGCCGAAGCCGACTCCGGCGATGACGGTGCCGAGCGCGGCCATCGCCAGCGAGTTCGCCTCCACGCCGCCGAGGCCCACCGCCGTTCCGGCCAGCAGCAGCGTGGCCGCGAGCGCGAGAGTCCGGCCGGTCGGCCAGCCGCGCAGCGCGAAGACGGTCACCGAGGCCGGTGCGCACAGCAGTGTCACGACGAGTCCGCCCACGACGTGGCTCGGCAGGTTGAACAAGCCGGCGGCGACCGACGGACCCAGCGCGAGGTACAACCCGCCGAGCGCCCAGCTGGCCACCAGGATCGGCACGAGTCCGACGAGGTCGGCGCGCAGTCGCGGGGCGACGCCCAGACGCGGCTGAAGCGATCGCACGGCACCCGGTCGACGCTGCGTCGTCTCGGGCAGCACGGCCATGAGTAGACCGGCGAGGACCAGGCCGGCGAGCAAGAGCACGTAGACCAACCGCGTAGGCTGCGGCCCGTACTGCGCGAGGATTCCGCAGCCGAGCGCTCCCAGGCTGAGGCCGAAGGTCGGGGCCACGCCAGCGATGACGCCCGCGCGGTGCGGAGCGTGCGGCGGGTTGAGGTCGACGAGGGTCGCACCGAGCGTGGTTATCGCCGCGCCGGTCGCGACGCCCTGCACGAAGCGGGCGATCAGCAGCACCGAGACGTCGCCGGCCGCGATGAACAACGACATCGCCACCGCCTCGAGGACGATCGCCGCTACGAGGACGGGTCGGCGGCCGACGTGGTCGGACAGCGCCCCGAGCACAAGCAGGGCCCCGATCATGCCGACCACGTACACCGCGAACACGGTGGTGAGCGTGGCCGCGGAGAAGCGCCATTCGCTCTGGTAGATGACGTACAGCGGGGACGGCGCGCTCGAGGCCGCCATGAACAGGACGAACACGGCCGCGACGGCGGCGAAGGCGATCGGCCCGCTCAGCCCGCGTCGCTGGCGGACGCCGGCGGGTGGCGCGGCCGGGCGCTCGGCCTGGCGCGTGGTCGGCCGAGTCGGCTGGTAGGGCGCGGGCGTGTCGGTCATGATTCTCCCACTGCAGTGATCATTGCGTTAACGGAAGCACTAACGCAGCGATCCATGCGATAATTTCCGCATGACCGAAGCAGCCGTCCAGACCCGTCCCGGCGGGCGCTCCGCACGCGTGCGTGCGGCCGTGCACCACGCGGTCGAGGAGCTGATCGCCGAGGGGCAGGGCGAGGCGCTCACCATTCCGGCCGTCGCGTCCCGGGCCGACGTGCACCCGACCACGCTGTACCGGCGCTGGGGCTCCGTGGCGCAACTGCTGGCCGACGTCGCGACCAGCCGGTTCAGCGGCGACATCGTGGTGCCCGACTCCGGCTCCCTGGTCGGCGATCTGCTCCGCTGGGTGAGCGACGTGGCCGCCGACGTCGCAGACCCCGACGTTCTCGCCCTGATGCGCGCGACGATCGGCTCGGGTCCAGAAGGCGGCTGCGCCTGCATCGTCGACCGCCACGCCCAACTCGCCGCGATCATCGACCACGAGCGCGCTCGCGGCGGAACGGCGCCCACGGTCGAGCGCGCCGCCGACGCACTGCTCGGCCCGCTGTATTACCGCGCCATCTTCACCGGCGAGCCCGCCTCCGCCGATTGGGCACGAGACCTGGTCACCGACCTCCTGGCGAAGGTGTTGTAGACCGGTTTGCGGGTGGTGGTCGGCCTTCCTACGTTCCGGTGCTGCGCTGCGCTTCGTGCCGGACCTCGTACGGGGGCCTGCCTGCGTCGGCGCTTACTGTCGTCCTCCCTGCGGTCGTCCTCTACGCGTACTCTGGCCTGTGTGTGCGGTCGTGTCGGCTCCTGGCGTGGGGTGCTGTGCCGGGAGATCAAGGTCAACGGCGCCTCCGGCAGGCCCGGCTCATCGGAAAATAGGCCCGTTCCGAGAGCGTGCGGCCCCCTCCCCGTCACGGAACATTTTCGCGCCACTACGACGGCGCGGCAACACCGTGCCAGGACCACTCAGAGAACGATCGGGGTGTTGGTCGTGTCGGGGTTGGCGCGTGGTGGGGTTTCAACCGTGGTGGCTGTCGCCGGTCGGG
>Ga0302314_10004756_pt1 | contig 24923 bp, 21 predicted proteins | sample III_Palsa_N2_3_FD_200533 | JGI IMG/M metagenome (GOLD analysis project Ga0302314, IMG submission 200533) | Peat permafrost microbial communities from Stordalen Mire near Abisko, Sweden - III_Palsa_N2_3 | ecosystem: Environmental > Terrestrial > Soil > Palsa > Peat permafrost | place: Sweden... | reverse complement strand
TCGTCCAACGAATGGCGTTCCTATGCGCGGACATTTATGACGGCCGTCATTCGGCGTAGCCGCGCCGAGCGACGGCCGCTTGCCGAGCTATGGCGTCTATTGTCAGTCGCGTCGACGGATGAGCTACGCGGATTGGTTGCGGGTACGCCGGCACAACCGTTTCTCGAGCCGGACAACGCTCGCATGTTCGGATCGATTCGATCGGTGGCCATATCCGCCATTGCAGCGTTGGAACACGTCCAAGCGCAGCGTGCCACCCCGTTTTCCGTGCGCGAGTGGGTAAGAGCGGGTCGGGCTCCGGGGGCTCTATTCATCACCTATAAGGCAGCTCAGATCGCGGCGCTCCGTTCCATGATCGCGATGTGGGTACGACTCGCTATTGTCGAGGCGATGAACGGTCCGGAAAATCAAGACCAGCATCTTTGGTTCGTGGTCGACGAACTGGATGCCTTGGGGGCAATTGAAGGGTTGAAAGATGCGCTTGCTCGGCTGCGCAAATTTGGGGGCAGATGTGTTCTCGGGTTCCAATCTGCCGCCCAAGTCTCTGGCACCTACGGGGCTTCCGCGGGACAAACCATCACGGAGAATTGCGGTAATACCTTGTTGCTTCGATGCTCCGGCAGTGAGAGTGGCGGCACAGCGCAATTCGCGTCACGGTTGATTGGCGACCGCGAGATTGTCCGCCGCCAGACCACGCGCGGCAGCGACCGGGAAGGTGCCTTTTCGGCACGGGGAATGCGCCGCTCCAAAAACATCAGCGACAACCATGTAATGGAGCCGGCGATCATGCCGTCCCAACTAGAGCAGCTTCCAGATCTCAGTGGATATCTCAAATTGGCATCATCGCCGGCCTGGCGGCGTGTGGAGTTTTCCTATGAATGATCCTCAACCCTTGGTCGAGATCAACGTCAGAGCGCCGCGGTACTTCATCGCGCGCACTCGACGTGGCTGCCGGCATTGCAAGGAGCAGACCGAGCTATTCGCGCTGGCGCTGCCCTCGGACCATGAGACTTTGGATGTCGACGAGGGCGTAGAGAACGCCAGCCCAGGGGACGCAAACCGGGCGGACGCTTGGATCCTCGCCAAGGACCCCGCTCTGATATTTCACGTCGAATTCATGAGCCCTGAGGCCGCAGCCCGTTTGGCTTTGCTCACGCGCTCGTTTCGCATCGACCAGAGGGACTCCGCGGCGGAGCCGTCATGGACAAATCACTGCGAGGCATGCGGCTCGCCATTCGACGACGAAGAATTGTTTTGCGAACCCGGAGAAGCATTCTTTCCAACCAGCGAAGCCGGGGCCGCCGCCATCCGACTGTTGCCGATTGAAGAGCCTCTCGAGGCGGCGGCCGGTGGCTATTCCTTCGACCCGAATTTTTTTCATGACATGAGCTTGGAATGAGGCGCGTATGGCGACCTACTTTCTCAATCTCAAAACTTTTGGACGTTCCGGGGGAAGCGGCGCGGTCAGTGCTGCTGCGTACCGATCGGGCGAGCGAATCCTCGATGAGCGGACCGGGCGTACCTACGATCATACGGACCGCCAAGATGTGTTGCACAAGGAAATTCTGGTGCCCAGCCATTTGGCCGACGCGAGCATGGACTGGGCGCAGGACCGCTCCAATTTATGGAATTCAGCGGAGCGGGCCGAGTCACGCAAGAACGCCCGGGTAGCGCGCGAGTATCTCGTCGCCTTGCCCGTCGAACTCAACCCCGATCAGCGTATCGCCCTGGCCCGGGGCTTTTCTCGGGAATTGACCGACCGCTATCAATTCGCGGTCGATCTGTCCGTGCACGCGCCGCGCGATTATCCCGGCAGCGACCCCCGGAATTTTCATGCCCACTTGTTGGCCACTACGCGCGAGGTCGGCGTCGAAGGCCTTACACGCAAGACCGCGCTCGAGATGCACGATGTCAGGCGCCGCGATCTGGGTTTGCCGCCTGGTGTCAGTGAATTGTTTCACGTGCGCGAGCGTTGGGCTGCTGTGGCCAACGAGTCACTCCGCGAAGCCGGCATCGACGCCCGAATTGATCACAGGACGCTGGCGGCGCAGGGGATCGATCGTGAGCCCTATCCTTACATACCTCACGCCGCCTTCCAGATGGAGCGTCATGGTTTCCTGAGCGCGCAGGGAGAGAAACTTCGCAAAGAGTATCAAGGGCGACTTGATGCGCGACGTGAACGTGATTCCGGGCTGGAGCGCGATTTCGGGCGTGAGCGCGATACGGACAATGCTCGCGACGTGAGTCAGGACCGGCAACGAAAACCCCCATCCTTGGAGGAGGTGCGGCGACAAGCGCGTGAAGACTGGCTGAAAATGAGAGAGGAAATGCGGGAGCAATCCCGGGCCGGCGGAGAACGTTCGCGTGACGACGATTTGTCGCTCTGAGGTTGCGCCGGCCACGATGCCTAACAACACCATTCGCGGTGTGGCCTTTGCCTCTTGCTATGTGTACTCGCCAAACGGGACGGGCGCGGAATCAGAGCGCTCGCGCGTGCTCCGGGAATTGATCAAGGCCGGCGAGACACGGTTTTTGTTCTATTACGCCGATCGTGTTCGACGTGAGTTGGATGCCAATGCGTCGCTTGCCACCTTCCTGGGCCCAAGCAGTGTTTTAGTGCCCGTGCCGGGCAGCGCCCCGAGTTGTGCGGATGATTGCTTAATTGCCGAGCGTTTGGCGGCGGCGTTCATCGCGGAAGGATTGGGGAAGGCTATGTGGCGTGGGGTGCGTCGAGTGTGCCGGGTACGCAAATCCGCAACTGCGCCGCCGGGATCGCGTCCCACGGTGGCGGAACATTACGCGTCTTTCACAGTGGAACGCGGGGTCGCGGCGCCCGGCCGGATCATTCTGGTGGACGACGTGGTGACGAAGGGTAGGACGCTATTGGCTGCTGCGACGCGGCTGCACGAGGCTTTTCCGACGAGTGATATCCGGGCGTTTGCACTGCTGCGGACCATGGGGCTAGGACAGAAAGTCGACCGACTACTAGCCCCTTGCGTAGGGGAAATCAGGTGGAGGGCGGGCGATGCGTTTAGGACTCCTTAGCAAAATTCGCGTGCAGACCCACGCCGTAGGATCTGCGTTTGCTCAGCCTTGTTCGGCTGAGTTTTCGTAGCTACAATAACTCTGTGGCAATCTCGTTCGATACGGCGAAACGGGAGAAAAAGCTCGCTATTCGTGGACTTGATTTTGCCGATAGCGCCGTAGTCTTCGCTGGTGCCACTTTCGAGACTCTAGATACCCGCAAAGATTATGGTGAGCCACGGATTCTCTGTTACGGAGTATTGGCAAGCCGTATGGTGGTTGTCGGATACACGCTCCGCGGCGCTGATCGCCGCATATTTAGTATGAGAAAGGCCAATGAACGTGAACAAGCGCGCATCGCGCCGCTCCTTAAAATCTGATCTGGACCGAGTCGATGCGCATGTCATTAAAGCCGACGAGTACGATGAATTGCCCGAACTTACTGAGGAGATGCTCAAGCGGGGCCAGATAAAGAAGGGCGGCAGGCCGGTCTCTGCCAATCCGCGAAAGTTGATCTCGTTGCGACTTCCGGCCGATGTTATTGCAAAGTGGAAGGCGACCGGACCCGGTTGGCAGACTCGAATGGCGGAGCGCCTGAGTAAAATTCGGTGATGTCCCTCTGACGAATTCGAAGAGGTGCGTATAGGAATAAAAAAAACGTCGCCCGCCGCCAGGCCTTTGCAATCGCTGACGCATGCGGAGATCGGCAAGCGTTTCGAGCAAGCCCTTAGTACCGCAGACGGTCTCAATGGCGCTCATTGCGTGCACGAACTATGGATGCGCGGCGATATGGCGGTGCATATCGAGGCGGCGCTGGAACGGCTGTGGGCGAAAGCGGCCGACTCGATTCCGGAATGGCTGCCCATGCGCTATGTTCATTGGCTGCCGGCGGTGTACGACATCGCGCTCAAGTTCAATGCCGGCACCAAAGGTCGCACGAATATTTACTTGGTCTTGCTCGACTACAGCGAGAATCTTGCTGAGCCCTACGGCGTGTATGTGGGCATGAGTAAGTACGCACCGGCGCAGCGCTTCGATCAGCACAAGGCGGGGATTCGGGCAGCCGGCAGTGTGTTGAAGCGCGGCCTCGAGGTGCTTACCGGGCCGACGCTGCACCTGCAATTCATCAAGCGAGCGGAGGCCGAGCGAATAGAAGGAGAACTCGCGGAGGCGCTGGCGCCTGTGGTAACCGTGGTGAAAGGCGGCCACTAAGGTTACGGGCGCGTGTGGCGGGATGGTCGCAAAGTGACGGGACGGCCGCAAGTGGCGAGGCGGCCGCAAGTGGCGAGGCGGCCGCAAGTGGCGAGGCGGTCACCGTGGCTCTGAGGTTGCAATTTGCAACGGAAAAAATCCCTTCTTTATTGCTTCTCCAAATGCGCCAGCACCAGCGCCACTTGGTCGGTGGCGCCTAGAATCACCGCCGTGCGTTGATGTATGGCGTTCGGATGAATGTCCATTACCGGCTGCCCGGGCGCGGCAAAGGCTTTGCCGCCGGCTTGCTCTATGATCATGGCCATGGGGTTGGCTTCGTACATGAGGCGTAGCTTGCCTTCGGGCGCCTTTTTGGTGGGTGGGTACAGGAATACCCCGCCCTTCAACAGAATGCGATGCACGTCGGCCACCATGGCACCGGCGTAGCGAGCGGAATAGCCATTGCCCTGAGCCCAGTCGAGGTAGCGCTGGTAGCCCTCGGGGAAGGTCTTGCGGTTACCTTCGTTGACAGAATACGTTTTGTTGCCGGCGGGAATCATGAGATTCCGCTCCACCCGCATGAAGGCGCCAATGCCGGGGTCGAGCACGAACATGTCCACGCCCTGACCGATGGTCAGTACGAATACCGTCGATGAGCCGTACAGGACGTACCCCGCGGCAACTTGTCGCGTTCCAGGCTGGAGCAGAGAGTCTTGTGCCCGCGCGGCCTTCCCGTTGTATTCCAAAATGCTGAAAATAGTGCCGACGCCGCCGCAGACATCCAGGTTCGACGAGCCGTCCAGGGGATCGAACAGCACGCAGTAGCGCGGAACGCCGGCGCTGTCTTCCCGGAGGATCACGGGCTCTTCGTTCTCCTCAGACGCCACGATGGCGACGCCTTCCCGGCCCCCCAGCGTTGCCAATAGAACCTCGTTGGCAATCACGTCCAACATCTGCTGGGTTTCGCCCTGCACGTTTTCGGTGCCTACACTACCCAGGACGTTTTCCAGGCGGGCGCGACGCACCTTGTCGGCGATGATTTTGGCGGAAATCGATATCGCGGAGAGAATCCACGAGAAGGTGCCAGACGCCTGGGGGTGCTTTGCCTGGTGTTCCAGGATATGGGCCTGCAGGGTCATGATGCGCACGTCGTCGCGGGCGCCTTTGATTTTGAGCTTTGCGGGGGTGTCCATTCTGCGAGGATGCTGCCGTTGAGGAAGAGGATGGCGTTTAAATATGCAAGCCGCTTACATTAAACGATGGGCTATAATACGCAATGGTAACCGTGCATCACCTGAATAACTCGCGGTCGCAGCGAGTTCTATGGCTGCTCGAGGAATTAGGCGTGCCATACGACGTAATCCGCTATGAACGGGACGCCAAGACCATGCTTGCGCCGCCTGCCCTGCTGGCCGTGCATCCGCTCGGCAAGTCGCCGGTCATTACGGATGCCGGGGTCACGGTGGCGGAGTCGGGGGCGATCGTCGAGTACCTGGTGGATAAGTACGGGGGCGGCCGCTTGATTCCACCGGCGGGGACGCCGGAGCGCCTGCGTTACACCTATTGGCTGCACTATGCCGAAGGTTCCGCCATGCCGCCGTTGCTGCTCAAATTGATATTCGACCGGGTGGAGACTACCCCCATGCCCTGGCCCTTCAGCGCCATGGCGCGGCGCATTGCGGGCAGCGTGCGCGGAGCCTTCATCGCGCCGCAGCTCAAGCGGCACTTGGATTTCATGGAAGCAGAACTCGCTTCGCGATCCTTTTTTACGGGCGAGGAGTTCACCGCGGCGGATGTGCAAATGAGCTTTCCGTTGGAGGCTGCCCGCGCAAGGGCCGGTCTCGATGCGAGCAGGCCGAAACTATTCGACCTATTGAATCGCCTCCAAGCGCGAGAGGCCTACAAGCGAGCTTTGGAGCGCGGAGGCCCCTATAGCTTCTAGATGGCATCCCAAAATCGCTGAGGTTTACAACAGAATCGACTCTTGAGCTGGCTGATTACGTCGAATGGCGAATACTAAAGAAGGGGAATGGAGTCATGTCTTTATCATTGAGATTGAGAACGGCCGTGTCGGGTTTACTGTTGCTGGGGATGGTGGCCTGTAATCAGGCGCCGCAATCATCGGCACCCGCCAAGAAGCCCATATCGCAGGCCAGTCAACAGTGGGCCTCCGTGGCGAACGGTTTCGTCGAGGACTACATGCAAGCCCAGCCGTTCTTCGCGGCGCAGGTAGGCCGGCATGAGTTCGACGGACAGTTGCCGGATCTGAGTGCTCATGGCATCAAGCGTGAAATTGCCCGGCTGCACGAAGCGCGAGTGCGGCTGTCCAGCGTAGATCCTGCACCGTTGGAACCGAGAGAGCGTTTCGACCGTGAGTATCTGCTGGCCATCGTGGATAGGGATCTTTTTTGGTTGGAGAAGGCGCAGTACGGCTCGACCAATCCGTACTTTTACCTGGGCAATATCGATCCCGACATGTACCTGAGCCGCAACTACGCGCCGCTGGATAAGCGCCTGAAGGCTTATATCAGGTATGCGCAGGGCATTCCGAAAATGGTGACGGATATCCAGGCGAATCTGCAGGGGCCTCTGCCGAAGACATACGTGGAATTGGGTATCGCGGATTTCGGCGGCTTTGCCGATTTCTATGCCAAGGATGTGACACCGGTGTTCGCTTCCGTGACCGATCCGGACTTGCAGAAGCAACTGGCCGATGCCGACAAGAATGCCGCGACGGCCATGACCAATTTGAAGGATTATTTGATCGGCCTGCGCAAAACGGCGACCGACAAATTCCCGCTGGGCAAGGATTTGTTCGCCGAGATGGTCAAGGACACCGAGCGGGTGGATATCCCCGTCGAGCAAATCGAGGCGGCGGGACGCGCAGATTTACAGCGCAATACCGAGGCGTTGAAAGCGGAATGCGCCACGTATTTGCCGAAGGGGACGCTCGCGGCCTGTACGGCCAAGGTCTCGGCCAATAAACCCAAGGGTGGCCCGGTCGAAGCCGCGCGCGGGCAGTTGGTGGAGCTCAAGAAATTCGTGCAGGACCACAATGTCGTCAGCATTCCGAGCAACGACGAGGTCTTGGTTGCCGAGGCTCCGGCGTACAATCGTTCGAACGCGGCCTTCATTCAGGTGCCCGGCCCGTATGACAAGGGCGTCGCGTCCATATACAACATTGCGCCGCCGGATCCGAAATGGTCCAAGGCGGAACAGGATGCGTACATTCCTGGTGAAGCCACCCTGTTATTCACCTCGGTCCACGAAGTGTGGCCGGGACACTTCCTGCAGTTCCTGCATTCGAATGCCAACCCCAATAAGCTCGAGGGCACGTGGGTGGGATACGCGTTCGCGGAAGGGTGGGCGCACTACTGCGAGGAAATGATGTACGAGGAGGGCTTGGGCAAGGGTGATCCGGAGAAGCATATCGGACAGCTCATGGACGCGCTGCTGCGCGACGTGCGGTTGTTGTCCGCGATTGGCATGCACACGGAAGGCATGACCGTTGCGCAGTCCGAGAAAATGTTCAAGGAGCAGGCGTTCCAAGATCCGGGCAATGCGCGTCAGCAGGCGGCTCGGGGCACCTACGACCCGGCGTACCTGAATTACACGCTGGGCAAACTCATGATTCGGAAACTGCGCACGGACTGGTTGGCGAAGACGGCGGGGGGCACCGCGCCTGCCGCGGACGATATGTCGCGCTGGCATGATTTCCACGATGCCTTCCTATCCTATGGCGGTCCGCCGATTCCGTTGGTGCGCAAGGAAATGATGGGCGACGAGGGTAATTTGCTCTAAATCCTGCGCGTCGGTCGAATATCAGGCGTAGCTACCCGCGTGGCTACGCCTGCGATTCATTCGGCTGGATTATGTCTCGGGTGGCGGCCTGAATCCAAAGGTGCCATCGCCTCGAATCCCTATTCATGACCATGCGTGCGCTAGCTGGCTGCCTTGCTGCGATCTTTCTTGCTGCCGTCCTAGGGGTATCGTCACCATGTCATGGGCAGCCTGTGTCCGGAGAAAGGTACCTGACTTACACCGGCATCGCCGAGGCGCCGCAGGGGCGCCGGTTCTTGTACGGAGAGAAGCACATACTCGTCTTTCGTGGGGACGCCTTGGCCGAACGGGTGGTGCTGTACACCTGTAAGGACGGGTCGGCCTTTGCTCGCAAGACGAGTTCGTACGTCAGGGCTGAATCACCGGACTTTCTCTTGGAGGACTCGTCGAACGGAATGCGTGAGGGTGTACGCAGCGAGGGCGGCGGTCGCCAAGTGTTTTTCCGTGCCGCGCTCAGTGATCGCGAAAGAAGCAGCACGCTGCATGAGCCTTCGGGCTTGGTGGTCGATACGGGCTTCGATTTCTTCGTTCGCGACCGCTGGCAAGCGCTGGTGGAAGGAGACGACCTCACCATGCGTTTTCTCCTCCCCAGCCATTTGTCCGACATGGGATTCAAAGTGCAACATCTGCGCGCTGATCGAATCGATGGAGTGCCCGTGGACGTGTTTCGCCTGACGCTCTCAAGCGTATTCGGGTGGTTGGTGCCGGGAATCGACGTGTATTACAGCACGCAGGACCACCTTTTGAAACGCTATGTGGGCTTATCGGATCTGCTGGATGCCACGGGCGATAATATTCGCGTGGACATCAGATTCGGCGTTGCCGATCGCCGCGCCGCCGATGAGCATGATCTAACATCCGCGTTGCAGGCTCGGCTCGAGCCCTGCCGTTGAAGGTTCGCAGCTAATCCATGTTTTCCTCGCCCATTTATTTCGAAGGTTTGTGGCTCGCGCTCTCGGCTGCGGCGCTGGTGTGGCTGCTCAGTTTAAAACTGCGTGATGTGACCATAGCCGATGGCCTCTGGTCTGTTCTCTTCATGCTCCTGGCGTGGTGTTTCGCGGTGGCGTCGGGACATTGGGGGCCGCGATCGCAATTGACGCTGGGCCTCGTAACCGTGTGGGCACTTCGACTGTCGACGTACATCACCTGGCGACACCGTGGACAACCCGAGGACCATCGCTACCGGGCCATACGTGCACGGAATCAGCCACATTTCCCGTTGAAAAGTTTGTACCTGGTGTTCGGGCTGCAGGCAGTCATGGCGTGGACTATTTCATTGCCTCTGCTCGGTGCCGTGGTGGGCGACGGTGCGCTCGGCGCAATCGATATGGCGGGTGTTGCACTGTGGGTAGTGGGCTTTTATTTCGAAGCGGTGGGCGACTGGCAGCTTGCCCGTTTCAAGGCTGACGATGCGAATCGCGGGCGCGTGATGGATCGAGGGCTTTGGGGCCTGACGCGACACCCGAATTATTTCGGCGAGTTTTGTATGTGGTGGGGGCTTTACGTGATCGCCGTGGCGGCCGGCGCCTGGTGGAGCATCGTGGGTCCGATGCTCATGTCTTTTCTGCTATTGCGTGTCTCGGGCGTAACGCTCTTGGAGAACGACATCGGGGATCGCCGTCCGGAGTACGCCGAGTATCGCCGGCGAACCAACGCGTTCTTCCCGGGACTGCCTGGACGCTGAACGACTCGCCGCTGAATCAATAGGGTCACATGAGTTTGACCTTGGCTCATCCCGTCACTAGGATGACGCGCGTGAGCGTACCGGTCGACATGATGGTTCGAGAGGCTTCTGCACTCGCCCGCCAGGGTCGGGTGATCGAGGCGATCGAGGCGTATTCGCGACTCCTTCGTCAGCGGCCAGATTTGCCCAACAGCTGGTACAACCTCGCCGTACAACAGCGCCGGGCAGGCGCGTTTCAAGAAGCCCTGGCGAGCTATCAGCAGGCCCTCGACCGCGGCGTCAAGCAGCCCGAGGAAGTTCACCTCAATCGCGGCGTCATATTCTCCGATCATTTGCGGGAATACGGCGCGGCAGAACGTGAGCTGACTCAGGCGCTGATTTTGAATCCGCGCTACGTTCCGGCGCTGCTCAATCTCGGCACCTTGCACGAAGATCTCGGTCGTCGCGAGGCGGCCTTGGCCGCTTATGAGAGCGCGCTGGCGGTCGAGCCCAACTCCTTCGCGGCACTCGCGCGCTACGCCAATGTCATGCCCACCACCGGTATCAGTGAATCCTTGATCGAGCGCCTGCGCCAAGCGCTGCAGAATCCGGCGGCCGGCGCGCCGGACCGCGCGGCGCTCGGATTCGCCTTGGGTCGGCTGCTGGACGCCGCAGGCTCGTACCCCTCAGCGTTCGAGGCGTACTCCGCGGCCAATCGAGCCAGTAAAGAAAGCGCTGCTCCCGGTCTCGGCGCTTACGATCGATCGTTCGAAGAACGTTCCCTTGACAGAATCATCGCCGCGTTTCCCACTGCGTCGAGCCCGGTCGCGCCACGTGCCGCGAAGCCATCGCCGATTTTCATCTGCGGCATGTTCCGCTCGGGCTCGACTCTCATCGAACAAGTGCTCGGGCGGCATGAGCGCGTCACGGCGGGCGGTGAACTCGATTTCATACCGCGAGCAGCCGGTGAAGTCCTGGCGCCCTTTCCCGAATCCATGTCCTCCGTGCCGGCCCAACATTTGGCGACATTGGCCACCGGCTATCTCGATAGGCTGTCGGCGTTGTTCCCCGGCGCCGAATTCGTTACGGACAAACGACCGGATAATTTCGTTTTTATCGGGCTCATCAAAACACTGTTTCCCGGCGCCAAAATCGTCCATACCACGCGCAGTGCGCTGGATAACTGCCTGTCCATTTTCTTTTTGCACCTCGACCACCGCATGGGTTATGCGCTCGATCCGTTAGATATAGGGCATCACTACACGCTGTACTTAAGGATGATGGCTCATTGGAAGCGGCTCTACGGGCCGGATATCATCGACATCGACTACGATGAATTCGTCCGTGAGCCGAAGGAGATAGGTCAGCGACTGTTCGATTTTCTAGGTCTTCAGTGGACCGACCAGTGTCTCACGCCGCCGCCCGAAGGCGAGGCGGTCAGGACCGCGAGCGTATGGCAGGTTCGTGAGCCCATTTATCAGCGCTCGTCGGGCCGCGCCCGGAACTACGAGAAAGAACTTCTGCAGTTGCGCGAGTACCTTTCCCGAGTCTAGCAGCGCTGCGCGACTATCTCGCGCAGTCCATGTAAGGGAGTTACTTGCCGCTGCAGGCGCCGCCGCTGCTGCAAGAGTGATTCCCCAGCGAGTCGCGCGCAGCCTGTTCCTTATCCAATTCCATCAGTAGCTGGTTTTCGGCGAGGCAGTGCTCCTCGGGGAAATGCGTTCCGATGGGGGTAATTTCTTTGCAGAACACCGTTTGGCCGCTTTTCAGCTTGGCGCGGTAGCCGGCGTTCTTTGCCTTTTTCATGGTGTCCGCGGAGGGCCCTTTGGGCGCTTCGGCAGCCGGCGCGGCGGGGGCGGTTGCGGTGGGCGCGGCGCTCGCGGCGTCGGATTGCTGCGCGTAAACAGGAGCGGTGGCGCCGATCACGGTGCCGAGGATCATGAAGGCGGAAAACTTGGCGAATGTCATGGCGACCTCCGGTGTATGAGCTAATAACCTTGCGCCAACGATACATCAGCCTGAGGATAAACGCGAAAACCGCTAGGCGGCGGGTCGGCGTCAGGGGGCGCCGCCGGCACCGAAGACCAGGGCGTCGCGAACGGCCTCGAATTCGGCGGCGCGCTCCAGCCACCGCAAGCCGCGCCTGATTTCGCCGCGATGCGCAGCGCGCGCTTCGTTCAATACCGCATCACGTAGCGCTGCGTCATAGGTGTGTTCGGGAGCTTTGGAATAGCGATGCATGAGCGGTCCGCTGAGGATGGCATTGATTTCACTGAAGGCTGCCTCGATGCCGAGGTGGCGCAAGGCGGCCGAGAGGTGGGCCGTGGGCTGCGCGAGGAAGTGGTCGAAGTCGATCTTCCGTACGCGGTCCCCGGCCGACTTTGCGGCGTGCGCGAGGGCCGCCATCTCGCAGGCCCAACCCAGGGCGACCCCTTCGCCCTCGGTCAACGAGTCCGGCGCCCAAATTTCGCGGCCGAGACGCCGATGCAAACGTTGCAGGCGCTGCGGCATCAAGAGCCTGGCTTCTTGTCGCGAATTGGGGCCGCCCAAGATGGTGGCGAGATAGCTCTCGGCGGAGACGCACATCATGAGAGCTCGCGGGGCCGAGGCTCGTCCAAGAAGTGCGTGGGCGGCTTCCGACACGAAACTGGTGGCTTTCACGACGACGTGATCGTGCCCAGGAAACTTTCGGGACAGAAGCTTCAGGACCGCGGCCGACCGCTGCTCCGTATTCGCACCGATCTGAGCCAGGGTGCGCAGTACCAGCGGCTCGCGCAAAGAAAGCGTTTGCGCCTGGGCACCGATGAGGCGGGACAGGAGGGTCGAGCCCACATGCCCAATATGGAAAATAAAATGGCAGCTTTCGGTGAGATGCGCGGCGTCGACCAACTCCGCCACTTGCGGCGACTGCAGGGACAAGCGTTGCATTCCGGGCGCGAGAACACGCTGGTCGAGAAAGCTGGCCGCTTCGTAGTCGGCGAGGGTCAGACGTATGAATTCCCAACTGTCCGCGCCCGTGTCCAGGTTGAAGGGGAACAGTTCCGGCGTACTACCCAAGGATGCCAACGGTCGGTCGATCATGATTGAGTCTACCTCAGCCGGATGCCGCGACTAACTTCGGATAGAAGGTTGGTGGAGCGGAGCGCTATAATCGCCCGATGTATCTTCAGATCGACAATTTCCTCACCCCCGCGGAAGTGCAATCCATTACGGAATTGGCGCGTCAGGCGGTTTTCGTCGAGGGCAAACGCTCTAATCCCCACAATGTCACCAAGGATAGCGAGGTCGCTGATCCGAACGATGCAGCCTCTCAGCAGGCATCGCAGATCGCATTGGCGGCGTTTCAGCGCAACGAAGTGGCCCGGGAATTCGCGTTGCCGAGACGTGTGGCCATTCCGTCACTGTGCCGCTATTCGGTCGGCCACAAGTATGGGCCGCACACCGACGCAGCATTCATGAACGTCGGGCAGCAACCACTGCGTTCCGATGTGTCTTGCACCATCTTCATCAATGATCCGAGCGAATTTCAGGGAGGCGAACTGGTCGCTCACTTGGGTTCGGAAATGATGCGCTTCAAAGGGAATGCCGGCTCCGCGGTGTTCTATCCGTCCACCACGGTGCACCAAGTGGCGCCGGTGGTGTCGGGCACGCGCCTGGTCATGATTACTTTCATCGAGAGTCTCATTCCCGATCAATTGCGGCGGGACATGCTGTACGCGCTCAATGAGGTTAGGGCATTGGAGGCGCTGAAAATGGATTGGCGCAATCGAACCCAGCTCGATTACGTGATCCAAAACCTGCATCGCATGTGGGCGAAATAGAACGCAATCCCGAGAGTGATGCGGCAGCTCTGCGGGCAGTCTACGAGGCCGCGCAGGCAGGCCGCTTTGTGCAGGCCGCCTCGCTTGCCAATGCGGCGCTGGCGAGCGGTCTCGAGCATCCTTTGCTTTACAATGTCTCGGCGCTGGAGCGCGAACAGCAGGGACGTGTGTTGGAAGCGCTCGGCCTACTACAGCGCGCGGTACAAATTGCGCCGAACGACCTTGGTTCACGGAATGCGCTCGGGCTGTGTTTGCTTCGCCTCGAACGTCCCGCGGACGCGGTGACGCATTTCCAAGCGCTGCTGGCATTGGATCCGACGCTGCCGTATGCCTATGTAAGTTACGGCAACGCCTTATGGGCGTTGGGTGAACTCAGCGCCGCCGAGGCTAACTTCAAGCGTGCGCTCGAACTCGACGCCAACCAAGGCATCGCGCTGACGCGCCTCGCGCAAATCGCGGCCAATCGCGGCGCTTATCCCGAGGCGCGGGCTTGGGCTGAAAAGGCCCTGGCGCTGGCTCCCGGCTTTCCGGACGCGGTCCTGGCGCTCGCCGCGGCGGAGCTCGGTGAGCGTCAAGCGGCGCAAGCCGAGGAAAGAGTGCGCGCCCTGCTCACCGACACCCGGCTCGTCGCGACCGATCGTGCTTACACGAATGGTCTGTTGGGCGATGTCTTGGATGCGCAGAATCGACCGGTCGAAGCCTTTGCGGCGTATACGGCTTGCAATCAGGAACTGCAGCGTCTCAACGCGGGTCGATTTGGCGGCGCCGGCAGCGCGCTGGAGTACGCGCGCGCGATGAGCCGCCATTTTGAGCGCGCTCGGCCCGACTTGTGGAAACACCGGCCCCCGGGCGGCATCCCGCGCACGGGTGCCCGTGGCGTGGTCTTCGTGCTGGGCTTTCCGCGATCGGGAACGACTCTGCTCGAAGTCATTCTCGAGGGACACCCGGACGTGGTCAGTCTCGAAGAGAAAGAGTCGTTCATCGACAGCGTGCATGAGTTCATGCAACGGCCCCAAGATCTGGACAGTCTGGCGGCGGCTTCGCCGCAAACTCTCGAAGTGTATCGGGATGCCTATTGGCAGCGTGTTGCCGCCCAGGGGGTGGATGTGGCGGGCAAGGTGTTTGTCGACAAATACCCGCTGAATTCTCTGAAGCTGCCGCTGATCGCGAAGCTGTTCCCGGACGCTAAAATCCTGTTGGCCTGTCGCGATCCGCGCGATACGGTGCTGAGCTGTGTGCGTCATCGCTTCAAGATGAGCGCACCGATTTATGAACTGCTGTCCGTGGAAGGGGCCGCCCGCTACTACGATGCTGTGATGGGCCTCGTCGTGCGCTTGACCAGTGCGTTGCCGCTCGACATTTGCTTGATACGGCACGAGGATCTGGTGACCGAATTCGCTCGTGAAATGAAGCGGATATGCGCCTTCTTGAATCTGGAATGGGCGCCAGCGATGGGAGATTTCGCGCTGCGTACCCAGTTCCGTTCGGTGCTCACCCCGAGCACGGCGCAGCTGGTGAAAGGTTTGAACACCGAAGGACTGGGCCAGTGGCATCGCTACCGCCAGTATCTCGAGCCGGTGCTTCCCGTGCTCGAGCCTTGGATCAAGCGATTCTATTACACCGTGTAGTTTGAATTACACGGCATCCGGCAGCGTGAACCAGCAATTGAAGGCAATCGTAATGCGCGTGCCTTCGCCCTCGAAGGGTTTGACGTCGTGCAGCACCCAGGAAGGAAACATCACCAACTGTCCCGGTTCGAGCGACAGGCCGGCCACTTGATGAGCATAGGGCAGTTGCATGTTCGCTATGCCGGCGTCCAGGTGCATGGCGGACATGATGGTCGGATTGACGAAGGTCAATCGCCCACTTTCGCGCTTGCCGGGATCGTGCTGTCCCGGGTCGACGCAGTACACGCCGCTCCAGGAGGCGTTCGGGTGATTGTGCAGCCCGAAGAAGCCGCCACGCCGTGTGATGTGGAACCAGCAGTCATTATAAATTTGCAGCCGGTGCAGCGTAGGCAGGTCGTAGCCGTTCAGGCGGCCGATCAGCGCGAGTAGTTGGTCCCAGCAGAACTCCTTCAATTCCTGAATGGCCGGGTCGGGATGGCGGAAGAGATTGAAATGACTTTCGAACAGTGCCGCGTTGCGCTGGGTCTGAGGATGGGGATTGGCCGCCTTGCCGCTGCTTTCCAACGCAAAAAGGGTGCGTGTCAACGCCGGGTTCAGCCGCTCATGGTGGGGATGCCGGCTGAAACTAAACGGCACGGCGAACATGTTGACGAGTTCCGGTGGCGACATGGACCTTCCTTTACCTGACATTCAATAGGCAAGAGCGAATTGTAGCCGTGCAATGTGCTCGGTGGCTCCGGCGCTTGGGGGCCTCAAGTATACTTTCCGCATGAACGCGCAATTGCCTGATACCGGTCAGTCGGCCGATGAGCGCAAGGTGGCGGCTCTCATGGCCGAGGTCGACCGTCTGCGCGCCGAGCGGCGCGATGCCGATGCGCAACGCGCGTTCGACCAGGCGGCAGCCCTACAGCCCGATCACCCGTTGGTGCTGCACGAGGGTGCGCGACGCGCGGCGTTGGGCGGCGACCCGTCGTCCGCGCGCGTCATGCTGCAACGGGCGGTCGCCACCGCACCGGGTCATTTGCCATTATGGCTGAGCCTGGCTGCCGTATTGCGCACGCTGGGTTTACGCGACGAGGAGTTGGCGGCGTTGGAGCGTGCACTTGCCCTCAATCCGACTCATTTGATCGTCTTGCTGCAAAAGGCCGCGGTGCTCGATCTTATGAACCAGCCGCGGGCGGCCGCCTCGATTTATGGGAATGCACTACAAACCCTGGCGCCAGGCGTCCGGCTGCCGCCGGCGGTCGATGCCCATGTGGCCCATGCCAGAACTCGCGTGACAGAAAATGCATCGAAACTGGCCGCCGCGCTCGATGCTCGGCTGGGGTCGCTGTTGACCGGCATTTCCAGCGTCGAGCAGCGGCGCCGCTTCGATCGCTGCCTCGACCGAATCTTGGGCCGCAACCGCATCTATACGCCCGAACCCACCGGCATGTTGTTCCCCTATCTCATGAATTTCGAGTTCCATGCCCGCGAGTACTTCCCGTGGCTCGAGTCCTTGGAGGCGGCGACCGAGGTCATTCGTGAGGAATTGGTCGGGGTGCTGAGCGATGATAAAGCGGGAATACAGCCTTATATCGCCTATGGGGAGGGTTTACCGCTCAATCAATGGCGCGAACTGAATCATTCGCGTCGGTGGGGCGCGTACTTTCTGTGGAATGAGGGAGAGCGGCAGGAAGCACACATGGCCCGCTGTCCTCGGACCGCGGCCGCGCTGGCGAGTCTCCCCCAGGTCGACATTCCGGGCCGGGGCCCGACTGCCTTTTTTTCGTTGTTGGACCCGCGCACGCGCATACCGGCGCACACCGGCGTCACCAATACCCGCCTCACGGTGCATCTGCCGCTGATCGTGCCGCCGGGGTGCCGATTTCGCGTGGGCGGCGAAACCCGCGAGTGGCAGGCGGGTTCGGCATGGGTGTTCGACGACACAATCGAACACGAGGCATGGAACGATTCCGACTCTCCACGTGCCATATTGATATTCGATGTATGGAATCCGCAGCTGAGTGCGCTGGAGCGTGACCTGGTACGGGAGACGACCCGGGTCTTGGCGGAATACAACGAAGTCGAGGCCGCAGCCCCCGCTGCGATGGGTTGAACGAACAAGTACGGAGTCGGAATCGAATGCTGCGATCGGTAATAGAGGCAATGATAATCATGGGTTTGATGTCAACGGGTGTCTGCGAGGCAGCCGACACCGTGGCGGATATGGCCGCGTGCCGTGCCGTTGCGGATCCGACCGCTCGGCTTGCCTGCTTCGACCATGCGGCAGCGACGCTTCCGGGCGGCGCGGGACCCGCGACTGCAGCCATGCCTGGTGCTGCGACCAAGTTACCGGCGGCCGCAGTGTCTGCCGCTCCCCCTGCGGCAGCGGCGCCGGCAGCACCTGCCACCCAGCCGCCACCTGCGCCCCTATTGACCCCGCAGCAACAATTCGGGTTGCCCGAGCGGGCGGTCGTTGCGCAGGAAGTGGCCGCGGGTACGCGTTCGGCCGATGCCAACAAGGTCGATGCCACTGTGACCAAAGTCGTCACGGCGGCCGACCGTCGTCAGGTATACACCTTTGACAATGGCCAGGTTTGGCGTCAATTGACGGAGTCAGGCGATATTCTGGCAAGGGCCGGAGACGCGGCGACGATATCCCGGGGCCTGTTGGGCTCCTACTGGCTGCAAATCAAAGGTGGGCGCGGCTGCAAGGTCTCGCGGCTGCAGTGAGCCGAACAAAGGATTAGTCGACCGGAATGCCTGCCTGTTCCAAACGCTCACGCACCGGTGTCAAGCCCTGCGCGGAATGCCGCCATTGATTGAGCGATGAGTCGTACAGAGGCTGCCGTACCTGCACCGAACTCGCCGTCGCGGTGGACGCGGGGTTCAGGTGAAAATCGAGGCAGGCGTTTTCGAAAGGCAGGCCCGAGAAATCCAATAATCGCCGGGTGGTCGCTTCCTGCGCGGTCACCACGTCTTCGTAGGCGACATCCAAGATGCGGCCCGGCAGGACCTGGTGCCAGTGGGCCATCAAGCGCCGATAGCCGATATAAAACTCGGCAAGTTCATTGAGATCGTAAGCAAAAGGATACGTGCCCCCAAAGCGCGTCTTGTAGATCGCATAGCAGGCTGCCAGCGGGTGGCGCGTCACGTGTAACACGACGGCGTTTGGAAAGGCCCGCAGGATCAAGCCGCAATACAAGAAATTCACGGGCTGTTTGTCGATAAAACGCGGCTTATCGCCACGTCGCGGCGCCGCGAGCGTGAGGTATTCGCGGGCGATGGCTGCGGCATCCAGCTTGGGAATCGCGGCAGCCAACTCGAGCCAACTTCTCACGGAAAGCGACTCCGTGCGGTTTGCAATGAGGCTAATGGCTTCTCCGAGCGCTGGCAGCTCGCCGGCGGCATGCACCGACGAGTGATTGCTCATGATGCGTTCCACCAAGGTGGTGCCGGAGCGCGGCAGCCCTAGAATGAAAATGGGCCGCTCGCCAGTCGTGTCGACCGCTTGGGTCTCAATATCCGGAAAGCCGTGCACGATGCACTCGATGAACGCGCGATCTGTGGCCGGATCGTATTGCAGCCAGGTGCGTTCAAGCCCGTTGCCGGCGACGAGGTGCCGCCAGCTGGCGTCGTGGTTTTCCATGTCTTCGTAAGATTTCGCAAGGCCGAAGTGCAGGGTGGCCGCATCTTTCGAGCCGGTGGGTGCTGCGGCCAGCTCAGCTTCCATGGCGGCCACCGAATTCCGGTCCGACGACTGACTGCGCAGTTCGGCGAGTCCTTTCAACGCCTCGGCGTCGTGCGGCGCCAGGGTCAGGAGACGGTCGTAATCGGCCCCGGCGAGATCGAAATTACCCAGGAAACGGTGAATGACCGCTCGCTTGGACAGTACGGAGGTGTCCTCAGGGTTGAGCGCCAGCACCTGATCGTAGATCTCGAGGGCCAGGGCATGGTCGCCTGCATGGACCAGAAATTCGCCGATGGCGTCGAGCGCGGGTGCGACGCCGCTCGCGAGGGCGGTTGCGGCTGCGATGGCTTCCATGGCTTGCGGCCTCTGCCCCAGGGCGAACAGGCATTCGGCTTTTTGGATTAAGCACTGGATATCGCCTGGGTCGATCGTGAGCCGGTCTTCGATCAGCTCGAGGGCGGTGGTCTTCTCACCGGACAGCAACGCCACGATGCTCCCGAACAGCCACCCGGCCGCATCGGCGGGCCACGCTCGTCGGCATTCGGCGGTCACAGCGGCTGCCCCTGCCAGATCACCGCGGCCCAAACGGGCGCCGATCTCATGCTCGAATCGAGGAAGGCTGGGGCTATTCATGAACGGTTCCGGGCGTATTCCAGTTCATATGATGAGGGCGGCCGATCAGTGGCGTCCAGTTCTTCGGCTTGCGTAGACGTTGCGTTCACACAACAAGCACTCCATCACGTAGTCGGCCTGCATAAAATCATGGCTCATACATGCTGATTACCGAGACGGAAAGGCACAGCACGCTTGCCGTGGGGCCGAGGCCTGGGCCAATTCGTCTGAAATTGGTGCGGGGCTGAACAAATTGGTGCGTCTCGAGGGGGCGTTTATGCAGGACTTCGGCATGTTGCGTCGCTCAGACACTGTGCTATATTTCCCCATCGGTTAGAAATCTTAGAGACGCTTACCGTCCGGGGATGTCAGCAGCAGAGTCGTGGCCATTGGTCCGGGCATAGAAGCCCGCCGATGTCTTACAAGCTATGTGCTGCCCGCCGGAGGGCTATCTAGGAATACTTTTTGCCACCAAATTTACCGGCGTAAATCGCTACTAGGGAGCCGCTCAATGCTTCAGAACAATCTTGGGAATCCTCGGCTACGGATGGCCGTACGCCTCGCTCTGACCGGCTCGACGCTCGCTGCGTCCGTCGGCGTGGCGCAGGCTCAGCAGGCACCGGCCGCCGCACCGGCGGATGCCGCGCTCCAAGAAGTGGTCGTCACAGGATCGCGCATCGCGGTCCCGAATCAGACCTCTATCAGCCCAGTCACCTTCGTTTCTGCGGTCGACATCGAACAGACCGGTCTCACCCGCATTGAAGACGTATTGAACCAGCTGCCCCAGGTATTCGCTGATCAAAGCAGCGCGATTTCCAACGGTTCGAACGGTACGGCGACGGTCAACCTGCGCGGCCTCAACGCGAAGCGCACCCTGGTGCTGGTCGACGGCGACCGTCTGGGCTTCGGCGATCCCCGCTCCGGCGGCGCCGGCTCCGACATCAACATGATTCCGACGGAACTCATCGACAACGTCGAAGTGCTGACGGGCGGCGCCTCCTCCGTGTACGGCGCGGACGCCGTCGCGGGCGTGGTGAACTTCAAGCTGAACGACCATTTCGAGGGCGTCAAGCTGGTGGCCGATGCGGGCATCTATAATCACAAGAACGGCAACGACGATGGGATGCAGGACACGCTGAATAATTTCAATACCAGCACCGGCAATGATTTTGCGGCGGCGCCTTCTCATGTCAACACCGGCGCTTCCAAGAGCCTGACGTTCATCGCGGGCCTGAATTCTGCGGACGGTAATGGCAACGCGACGTTCTACGCCACCTATCGCAATATCGCGGCGGTGACCCAGTCGAAGTACTCGGCCAGTGCATGTACCGCGGGATCGGGTTTCCTTGCCGGATCCTATGCCAACGGCGGCAAATTCGTGTGCTCGGGTTCGAGCACCTCGGCCACCGGCCGGTTCGAACAGTACAACTCGGCCTTCACGGCCCTGTCGAGCGACACCACTGTCACTTCGGCCGGACTGGTGCCGTTCACTGATGCCAACCGGTACAACTACGGCCCATTGAACTACTACCAGCGTCCCGACGAGGAATATACGTCCGGCGCATTCTTGCATTACGAGTTCAACGAACACGCCACGGTCTATGCGAACACCATGTTCATGAATGACCGCACGATTGCGCAAATCGCGCCGTCCGGCGACTTTGCGACCTCGAACTCGATCAACTGTGCGAATCCCTATCTCAGCGCGGCAGAGTTGGGTGCCTGGTGCGGCGGCAGCACGGCGGGCAGCACCAGCGGCCTCTACATCCTGCGTCGTAACGTCGAAGGCGGCAATCGTCAAGATGACATCGAGCACACCGACTGGCGCGAGGTCATCGGCGTCAAGGGCAAGATCAACGATGCCTGGAGCTACGATGCGAGCTTCCAGTACGGCATCGTGAATCTCCAGGACACCTACTACAACGACGTATCGACGACGAAGATGGGGTACGCGCTGAATGTGGTTACGGGCGCCAATGGTCCAGAATGCGCCGTGACCGCTGCAGGCATTACCACGGGTCTCGCGGCCAATTGCGTGCCTTGGAATATCTTCACGGCCGGCGGCGTTACTCCGGCTGCTGCGGCGTATCTCGATACCCCGGGCGAGAACCGCGGCAAGATCACCCAGACCATCGTGAACGCTAACCTTACCGGTGACCTCGGTGCCTACGGCGTGCAACTGCCCACCGCCAGTTCGGGTCTGAAGGTGAACATCGGCGCCGAATACCGCGACGAGAAATCCTTCACTATTCCCGACGAAGAATTTCAAACGAACGATCTATCGGGCCAGGGCGGCGCGACGCTACCGGTAGGCGGCGGCATCGTGTCGCGCGACGCCTACGTCGAGGCGCGCATGCCCTTCATCGAGGATCACCCGTTCGCGAAGGCGCTCGATATGGACGCGGCTTATCGCTACTCCAGCTATTCGTTGGGCTACGATACCAATACTTTCTCCCTCGGCCTCGATTGGGCGCCGACATCTGACGTGCGTCTGCGCGGCAGCTTCGCCCGCGCCGTTCGCGCGCCGAACATCGTCGAGTTGTACTCGACGAACTCGGTCGGGCTCGACGGCACCACCGACCCTTGCGCGGGTGCCTCCACCACTCCAACCAACCCGACTGCGGGTACTGTCAACGGTTATTCGGCGGCTCAATGCGCGCGAACGGGCGTCAGTGGCGGGCAGTTCGGCAACATCACGCCGAATTCGGCAGCGCAGTACAACGGCCTGACCGGCGGCAACACCAGCCTCCAGCCGGAAACGGCGCTCACCAAGTCGGTCGGTATCGGTTTCACGCCGTCGTTCATTCCCAACTTCCGGGCGCAGATCGATTACTACGACATCGTGATCGAGAATGTGATTCAAACGGTCGGTGCTGACACGATCATCAAAGAGTGCTTGGGGGCGGACCTGTTCTGTAGTGACGTTCACCGCAATGCGGTCGGCTCCCTATGGCTGACGCCGCAGGGCTATATTACCGATACGCTCGCCAACGTCGGCAAGCTGGAAGAGCGCGGCGTCGACTTGGATTTGGGCTACGCCTACGACCTAGGCGCTGCGGGCAAGCTGCGTTCTGGCTTCGTCGGCACCTGGCTCAACAAGTACGAAGTCACGCCGATCGCAGCTTTGGGTTCGACGGCGTACAACTGCGCGGGTTACTACGGCACCGCGTGCAGCAGCACCACCTCGGGTGCGGGCACTCCGGTCTTCCGCTGGCGCAGCACCTTCCGCACGACGTGGTCCACGCCTTGGGATGGACTCGACGTCACGGCGGCCTGGCGCTTTTACGCCGCGACCCAGCTGGAGTCGTTGAGCTACAACCCCAACATCGGCGCTGCTGCCGGACAAACGATTGCGAATGGTGGTATTTCGAATACCGACGCGCGCATTCCCTCCTACAGCTACATCGATTTGTCGGCCTCGGTAAAGCTGGCAAGCAAGGTCACCTTGCGTTTGGGCATCAACAACCTGCTCGACAAGGCGCCGCCGATCATCGGCACCACCGACTTGCCGGGTACGTCTGGCAATGGCAACACCTTCCCTGGTGTGTACGATGCCTTGGGCCGCTACCTGTTCGGCCAGGTAGTCGCGCAGTTCTAAGAGCGCGTCTCGTCGATGAAACAAAGGCGGTAGGCTATGCCTATCGCCTTTTTCATTTCTGGACCTCGAGAAAACCGACCTCCCTAAGTTTTTCCGCGAGAGAAAGCCGGACGTCGTCGCCGATTTGACCCGGAATGTCCCGTACCTTGAAGGCGGCGGTGTTGATCATGTACACCAGGCTTTCTTGGGCTCCTCGATGAATATAAAGGTGTCCGCCCGGGTAACTGAAATCGATCTTGTCGGGAGTGGCGGTGAGATGACAGTAGGCGAGATTCTTTTGGGTCATCGCGGTGTCGAGGGTGATGGGCGTGTCGGGTGTGGATTGAGGCAGTGCGCTGAGCGCGGCGACGGCGCGCCCTGATCGTAGTTGCAGGGCGGATTCCAGGAAGCCCGGCGCCTTGCATGCTTCCAGCAGGCGTGCGACTCCCGTGACTATGGGCGGCCGCAGCGCCTCGAAGCCAATGCCACGAAGCTGCGATGCCAGCCGATTTCCCAACGTCGCTCGTAATGGCCGCTCGAAATCGGACAACTGGTCCAGGGCAGCAATTATGGCTTCGCGCAGAGTGAGCGGCGTAAAACCAATCGAGAGGTGCAGCGACTCGGCGGTGCCGTCGACGCTGTGCAGCGTGCCTCGCGGTAGATAGAGAAGATCGCCGGGGTTCACGTCGAGCGTTTCGTGAGCCCCGAGCTCGGGCGGGCTGCCCGGAATACCTTTCCAGACATTGTTCAGCTCCGACGGCTTCTGCGATATATACCAACGTTTGGCGCCTCGTAGATGCACCACGATGAGATCGTGGTCATCGAAGTGCACCGGAGCGCGCATACCGCCGCGGCTCCAAAAGACCGAGACCGAGACGGGCTGGTGCAGCAGAATTTCCAGCGCTCGTGCAAGCTCGTCGACGGCCGGCGAGAGGGGCCGCAATTCGGGGAATCGGACTGAGTAATTTCTGGCGTGAAACTCTTCGATGCGACGCCTAAAGTCCTCCCGATCGGAGACCGCCTCGAGGCTTGGCGGCGGCCCCAAGGGATTGGCGGAATGAAACGTGAGCTTGGGCGCGAGATGAAACGCGTCGAGAAGTGAGGATTCCGGGCTCGGACCTAACACATCGACTCTCGGAGAGGCGCCGCCGCTCGCGATGCGACGGAAGCTCCCGGTCAGCGTGCTGTCGAGGAACTCGTCCAAGGAAAGGGGATATAAAAATTGTTCCAACCTACGTTGGGCGTCTTGGAATATCACGTGACGATTCCTCGGCCTTGGGATCGATGGCTGCAGTATCGCAAAAGGAAGCCTCGGCCGCGCCTTCCAAAAGAGCGGTGTCCTCCCAAAAAAAAGAAGCCCCCGTGAGGGGGCTTCAGTTAACGCTCGATGTTTAGCTTCGTTAGGCTAGGGATTACCGATTAAGGACCACCGACGATGCGCAACGTGACCCGGCGGTTGGCCAAGCGGCCTTCCTCGGTCTTGTTGTCCGCGATCGGATTCTCCTTACCGTAGCCCTTCGCAGTCAGGCTGTTGGTCACGCCATGATCCTTCAGGTAGTTCATGACGCTCTCGGCACGGCGCTGCGACAGATTGAGATTCAACTTGTCGCTGCCGCGATTATCCGTATGACCGCGAACCTCGATGACCATTTGCGGGTACTTCTTCAGTGTGTCCACCGCATAGTTCAACGTGGTCGCCGATTCCGGCACCAGGTCGGCCGAATTGGTCGCGAAGGTCACGCCCGGTAGCTTGATCTCGTCCTTGATGGTGCAGCCCACCGAGTCAACCTTGTCGCCCGGCGGCGTGTTGGGACACTGGTCGATGCTGTCCGGGACACCGTCATGGTCGCTATCCAGCGGCGGAGGCGGCGGGGGGGGCGGCGGCGGAGGCGGC
>Ga0302314_10004755_pt1 | contig 24929 bp, 19 predicted proteins | sample III_Palsa_N2_3_FD_200533 | JGI IMG/M metagenome (GOLD analysis project Ga0302314, IMG submission 200533) | Peat permafrost microbial communities from Stordalen Mire near Abisko, Sweden - III_Palsa_N2_3 | ecosystem: Environmental > Terrestrial > Soil > Palsa > Peat permafrost | place: Sweden... | reverse complement strand
CTCCAGCGCCCGCAAACACGGCCTGACCGCATTCGAAGCGCTACGCCAGGCGATGCACGGCACCCCGTGGATGCCACCGATCGCGCTCACCGACTGACCAAGATCACCATAGAGGTGAATGGTTACCGAATATGGCACCTCGGAGACTGCTGATTCCTCCTGCTGCGGCATCAGATATTCGCCACCGCCGGAGAGAGGAGGCGCGGACGTTCTCGGCGGCAGACGCATCAGAGGACTGCTGACGGCAACCCGGCAACGGGTCCTCAGTCGCGCGGCGGGGCCAGCCGTGCAGGCTGTAGCGGGTCCCCTCGGTGGTGTGGCGGATCGCGGTGCGGGCGTAGTCGACGGTGTTGCCGGGGAGTGCGTCGAGCAGCCCTGCGCCAACCCGCCTCGGGACATAAGGCAGCACCGCGCCCGCCAGTTCTGGTGAGCTGCAGTTTGCGCGATGTGCGAGTGCTGTCGTGCGGCTGGAGCGGGCCCGGGTGATCATGGAATTGCGGCTACTGGAGCGACGGGTCGCCGAGTTCAGCTCGTTGACGGGAGTGGTGCCGATGTGATGCCGACTGCCTGGCACGAAAGCCGAGGCGCGCCTGGCAGTCAACTGCACGCAGTTGGCGAGGGCGCTGTGCAGCAGTCGCTTACAGACAGCAACGGCACCATCCGAACCGGGCTCTATGGGACCTCTGCAGACCGAAACCTCGCAGGTCGGGGCACATGCCCTATTGGCCAGGAAGAACTGGCAGACAAAAGGTCGGGGGTGCGAATCCCCGTGGCTCCACAGATTGAAGTAAAACCGCAGGTCAGATGGTTTTTATAGCCCATCTGGCCTTTTTCTTCGTCTACAGCAACGGCATCGTGGAGACGGCTCGCTCGGTGGACTGGCGGCGAGATGGCATCCTCGGGGCGAACTTGACGTTGCGGCCGGAGCTCCGAAGAACACGAAGGCTGCGATGCATGTCTGTGTTCTCACAACCGTGCAGGGTGTGAGTGGGCTCTAGATGATTGAGTCCGATGTCTGTGCTGTTCAGCTGATCGCCGTGTTAGTTGGTTGGCCGCCGCCATAGCCTGACAGCGGCCCGGAGCACTTTTGCCGAGACCTCGACTCGGACTGAGAGCGGCATGTTCACGGTGGGTCGTCCATCCGGGCGTCGGTCGAATCGCACGATCTTGGCTCCCGGAGGCGGACTGAAGGCGAAGTCGGCGTTGTCGAGCGTGTCAAGCATCGTGATCCGGCGGAACTCCTGGCCCCGGACACGCGCCGCCGCGAAAGTCCTGCTCGGACACCGCGATCCCGAGTTAGTCGTCGACGGTAACCCGGCTGCCGACGCGGGTCAGCCGGTCGACGCGGACCGCCGGTAGCACAGTACGAGGCCTGACATGATGGAGACCAGGCTCAGCCAGTAGCCGAACCCGTGGCCGGCGTGGAAGCCGCCGCCGTAGTATCCGTCCCCGGGGTGCACGAAGAAGGCCGCGAGAACGCATAGGGTGCCGACGCCGAACCCGACGAGCGCGAGTCGTGGCGCGGGCAGCGGCAGCGTCGCCGGGAGCTTGCCGAACAGTTGCGCTGCGACGACAGCCGCTCCGCCGAACGCGGCGAGCGCGCCGAGCCAGCCGAACAAGCCGTGCCAGGCGCCGAAGCTGACCGAGGCCGAATAGCCGGCCGCGGAGTAGGAGAAGGTGTAGTAGTCGAAGAAGGAGCAGAGCAGCGCGAGCACGCCCGCGGCCAGGATCGCCCATTCCGACCGGGTCACCGCGGTCGGATCGAAGGAGGCGGGCTCCGGCGACTGTGGCGGGGACGGGGGCGTGGACCGATCGGGTCGCTGTGCGGTCATCGTGGACTCCACTGTCTCGGGGCTGGGGAAAGGACGCGCTCGACGCCGGGGGCACTACCGGGGAACGTGAACATGATTGCCACCGAGGGCCATGGTGTCAACTGAGATGAATAGATTTGATGTCACATGAGCTCGTGTTCAAGCTGTTCTGGGTGGGACGTCTACGGCGGTACCTCGCCTTCTCCTCGATCATCGCCGCCGCCTACGCCCTCGCGTCCGGGCGACCCGGTTTCCTACGCCTATAACAGGTCCCCACCGCATATGGACTCCAGCAGGCGGCGCGACCGTCCGACAACTCGATGGCGGCGAGTGACCAGGGGGATGCCGCAATGCTATGTTCCGGTACTGCACGGTCCCGATCGACATTCCGGCAGGCGCGCAGGAGGTGCGAAGGTGGCTCTCCGGAGGAGCCGGGCCGGGCTGTGGGACCAGGCTCGGCGAAGAGTGGAGCAACTCGAACTACCTGAGCCGTTCGATGCCGAGGCGTTCATTGGCGCCCTGGCCCGGGAGCGTGGGCGGTCGATCGACCTGCTGCCGGTCGCCGGCCTGCCGGACCTGCCGTGCGGGCTCGTCGTCACGATCCGGGACTCAGACTGGATCGTGTATCGCGCGGACACGACGCGGCTGCATCGGGAGCACATCCTGCTACACGAGGGCGCGCATATCCTCTGCGGGCACAGCGAACGCGGCGACGACACCTCGATGATCGCGGCTGCGCGCACCCTGATGCCCCACCTGTCGGCCGAACTCGTCCGCGGCGTGCTCGGCCGCACCGCCTACACCGACCCTGATGAGCGCGAGGCCGAAGTGGTGGCCTCGCTCATCCTGCACCGCGTCCGACGGCGAGACAGGCACGCCGCCGGCGACGCGGGCTCGCCCTCAAGCCTCGCTCCGCTGTTCGGCATCTTCGAAGGCTGATCGTGTCGGACCTCTGCGCGTACCTGGCGGCCGCCGCCCTGTTCGGCTACGCCGCCTACCGCCTCGGCACCGATCGCCGCGCGGTTCCGCAGCGCACCCAACGGTACGTTCACGGCCTGCTCATCTGTCTGGCCGTAACCCTGGCGCTCCTCGCGCCCTCGACGCCACGGCTGCTGGGTCGGTTGGGCGTGGACGGTATCGCGGTGATCCTGGTCGGCGACGCGGTGCGTACGGCGGCCATGAGCCTGCTGATGTTCATGGCCCGCTCCCTCGATCGGCGACCGGTGCGCGGCATACCGGCCCTAGCCGCGATACTGGCGCAGGTGGCGATGGTCGCGTTGTTCGCCGCGGCACACATCGTCCTCGGGCCGGACGGCTCGATGTTCGTGCACGGTTCCGGCCAGTGGCTGCTCGCGACCCACGATCTCATCTTCGCCGGGTATGCGGAATGGTCGCTCATCACCGCCACCCTGGCGCTGCACCGCGAGTCGCGATCCGTCGACCGCGCACCGATGCGCATCGGAATCCGGTTGACCCTCGCGGCCTGCGCCGTGGGCGTCGGCTGGGCGGCGTGGGTCGCGGACGACGTCGTGAACGTGCTGCGCTCGGGCATCCAGGACGGCAGCGAGGACCTGGTCTCCAACACGCTCGGCGCACTCTGCGCGCTCTTGATCGTCAGCGGGGCGCTCATGGCGAAATGGCCCGCCTTGGTTGAGACCGCGCGAACCTGGCTCCGGTCGTACCCGGCATACCGCCGACTCACGCCGCTGTGGGAAGCGCTACGCACCGAGCTGCCGCAGATCGTCTTAGAGCACGAACGTCGCCCGCTGCTCGGTACGTGGTTCTCGGCCTCCGCCGTCGAGTTCGCGCTCTACCGACGGGTGATCGAGATCCACGACGGCAGACTCACGCTGCGGCCCTACAATCCGGATTGGCGGAGCGTCGCAGATCTCGTCGAGCAGATGAGCCACGGTGAGGCTGGCGAATCGGACCGCGAAGCGCTCGCGGAGGCGCTGCGTATCGTCGTCGCCTTGCAGAACCGGCGGGCCGAACAACGCATGAGCACTCCGATGGATCCTGCCGAGGAAAGCGATCGGTCCGCGGCAGCATCGGGCAGAGTGGACACCGAGGCCGCATGGCTAGCGCGGGTCTCCGCGGTGTTCGCGCGCGTGCGGACCCTGCCCGAAGTCGAGCGCCAGCATGTATCCTGAACCCAATTGGATTCACCTGTGCTGATAGCATCGGTGCCCGGCGTTCGGAGGTCGAGGGGCGAATGCCCGAGCCACAGCAGTCCGCTTCGACACTGGCCTCCAAGATCGACACCCTCTTCCAGGTGGTGCGCAGGCCGAACCGCGAGCAGTTCAGCAACGAGGACGTCGCCCGAGCCTGCCGCGAGGAGACCGGCGAGACCTTCTCGGCGACCTATCTCTGGCAGCTGCGCACCGGTCGTCGGGACAATCCCACGAAACGCCACCTCGAAGCACTCGCTCACTTCTTCCATGTACCGGTGGCCTACTTCTTCGACGACGAGCGGGGGGCGGTCATCGCGAAGGAACTTGAACTGCTCGGTGCGCTGCGCGACGCAGAGGTACGGAGCGTGGCGCTACGGGCGGTCGGCCTCTCCTCCGAGGGCATCGGGACGATCAGCGACATGATCGACGTGATCGCCCGCCGGGAGCAGGATCGCAAGCGCGCCGACGGGCGTGCCGCAGACGCTGGGTAGCGCGGCCCCGAGGTTTGACCTGAACGATCCTCTTGTGGCTGGTCGTGGGCTTGCGGGACGGTGTGGGCTGGTGCTGCGATGGTCGTGGCTGGGTTGGGGTGCCTGGCCCCTTCGCGACGGAAAAGGACCTGAACCACGGGCACCTCGCTGGCGGCCTGCTTCACTCTGTGCGGGCCGGAGGGTGCAGTCCCTTCGACTGCTCGACGGTGAATGTCGTGTAGTCGCTCAGTGTGCGGGGCCAGTGATCCGGCGGTCGATCTCGAAGGCAAGGGTCAACTCGGCTATCCCGCGTGGTTCGGACAGTGCGGCCTGTCTGTTCTTGAAGTCGGCGCAGCCGGTTGCGGACGGTGTTGGGATGGCAGAACAGGGCTGCGGCGGCGCTGCCGGCGGACCCGCCGACGTCGAGCCAGGCGCCGAAGACGTCGAGCAGCGCGGCGCGGTCATGCTGCGCAGTCTGGTCCAGCGTGCCGAGGATAGTGTGGGCGACGATCCGCATGACCTGCGGGGCACTGGCCGCCGCGATGACGAACGGGTCCCGATCGAAGACGATGCCCCGTTGCATGTCGCAGGCTCCTCGCAGCGCGATCCTGGCCAATCTTAGGGCCTCGGCGGTCTTACGCAGATCTTGGTAGAGCGGGCTTATCCCGACTCCGCCCTTCGCGGCGGCCTCCAAGGCGTCCGCGAGGTCGTCGACGCGGGGATGGGCGCCGGGCAGCCGGGCGTCGATGACCTCGACATCGTGCAGCAGCCGCCACGCCGAGGCCACGCCGAGAGGCCGCATGGGTCATGACGAGCGAAGCCCTGGGGAATTACGTGAGCAGTTCAAGCCCTGAATGGGGAATTGCATGAGCGCCTACAAGTTCGGCCGCCGACGCCGAGGCCGGCTCGCCGCCGGGATTCCGGCCGCTCACCGTGCCACCACCGCCGGCGTGAACAGCCCGTCCTCGATCCGCATCAGCTCTCCGTCATCGACCAGACGCCGCAGCTTGGAGCGCACCGACTCCGTGGCGTTCTTCCCCTCCGGCAGCCCGAGCCCCTCGCAGACCTGTCTGACCCGCAGCGGACCGGCAGCCGCGGTGAACACTTCCCGAATCCGGGCGTAGACCGCCTCGTTACGCACCGCCCCACGCACCCCCGGCCGCGGACCACCGCCAGCCCCGACAACCGGATCGGGCCGCCCGGAATCAACCGACGCGGCCGTCAGTTCGGCCACCGTCAACCGGGCTATCGCCAGATTCGACAACAGGACGCGGGCCGCGTCCAGTCGGTCAGCTGCCGCCAGCGCATCAGCCCTGGCCGCCTCGACCCGAACCAGCGCCGCCGCTTCGTGGCGCTCCAGCAGCTCCAGAACAGATCCCACCTCAGGCCCCTTCGTACTCCACCACCCACCGCCGCCCCGCCGGCCCGACACCACGCACACTAGGAGGCCATCCCACCCAAGGAATTAGAACACGGTCATAAACCACCCAAAAGCTCACTCATCTCAAGCCGCACCCAACCGGTTTCGCCGCTGCTCACGGGCGTTCGCCGGGTCGCGGCGGGCGTCCGGCCGACGGCGGCGAGCGGTCGAGGATGTCCTCCGCGACGCCGATGAACAGCGGGCTTATCGATATCCAGCCGTCCTCGAACCATCGCCCAACTCCCTTCCCGCACGCACCAACAGTCGCGTCTCACCGACCGAATCGGAGTCTCTTGCGATGAGAGAGCTCTGATATCTGGAGTACTCGCCGCGGAAATTGCGTGCCGCATCGGTGGACGATCACACCGGTTCCGATAGCTCTGGCTGCTCGCGGAGGGCGGGCTTCGAGATCGACCGCCGGGCCTTCTCGAGGTCCCGGGTATGGCCGTGCAGGAAGACGCGTTCGTCGATGTAGGTGGCCAGGAAGAAGACCAGGACCACGCCGAGGCCGGAGACCGAGGGGTGGCTGCCCGTGGCGGGGGCCAGCACCGCGGCCATGGTCAGCCAGAGGAAGACGTTGGGCGTGTTCTGGGTGATGAAGATGTCCCGGGCCAGACCGGTGGCGCAAGGCCGCAGCCGTTGCACGAGCATGCTGAGCATGCGCAGACCGACGAGCCCGGTTCCGGTGGCAGCCATGACCGTCAGCAGCCTGGTTGCCTGGCCGGGTTGTCCGAGACCGGTGGCCGGGGTGAGCGCGAAGGTTGTGATGAAGGCGAGGGGGACGAGGGCGAGGTCGCCCAGCCAGTTCCAGTTGGTGCTGAGCGAACCGGCCCGGATCGCGTCGCGCCGGCGCAGGGCCTGCGCGCCGAGGCCGGGCAGCAGCAGGCCGGTCAGCAGCACGGCCGCGTACGCCGCCAGCGCCGGGCCGAGGGAGCCCAGGTGGCCGTGGGTCTGGCCGTGGATCTCCGGCAGCGCGGTCCGCAGCGCGATTCCGGCCAGCAGCAGTACCGGGAAGGCCAGCGAGGCGGCGACGGTGTGTCGCACGGCGAAGAAGTAGTCTCCGCCCCATTGCAGGGACAGCGAGGGCACGATCATCGCCGGCGGTAGGAGCAGGAACAAGGCCACGAGCTCGGCCGGCAGGCCATGGTCGGTCCAGAGAAGGCCGAGCCCGAGGGCTAGCCGGACCAGGAGCAGGGGAGCGGTGTGCCTGAAGCTGCCGAGCGTTCCGCGCAGGGCCCGTGGGTCCACTCGCAGCATGACGAAGAACGAGCCGATCGCCAGCAGCACGGCCGTCATCGAGCAGAAGGCCCACGGCGGAACGCGGACGCCCACCAGCAACTGGAGCAGCACGCCGAGCACCGCGGCCACGGCCGCCATCAGCGGAAGCCGGATCTCGACCACCTCGCCGAAGTCGTTGAGCAGCCCCGCCGCGGCCGGTGCGGTGGCGATCCGGCGAAGATCGCCCGCGCCGAGCGGACGGGCGTTGGGAATCTTCAGATCCCGGTACTCCTGCGGCGTTACACCGGCGATGACCAGAGCGAACATCTCGAGGATGTACTTGTGCGCGACGATCAGGACGGTGCGTCCGGCCCGCTCCGCGGGTATCAGGACATCGCGGTAGTAGTCGGCGGTCCGCTGGTACATCGCCGCCCAGCTCTCGCCGCCGGGAGGCAGGCCGGTGTGGGCATGGAAGAACTCGGTGTACCCGGCGAAGCCGATGCTCTTCTTCACCAGGCTCTTGTTGCGTCCGCTGAAGATCCCGAAGTCCCGCTCCACGAGCTCCTCGCTGACCGTGAGCGGTCCGGGCGGTTCCGGCAGCCGGCCGATGATGACGTCCGCGGTCTGCCGGGCGCGGACCAGGCTCGACACGTGCACCTCGTCGATGCGCACCCCGAGTGCCGCGACCCGCTCGGAGGCCTGGCGGGCCTGGCGCAGACCCAGTTCGGTGAGCGGTGTGTCCAGTCGGCCCGCGAAGCGATTCTGTTCATTGGCGCGGGATTCGCCGTGGCGTATGAAGAAAAGGGGCATGGAGCTCCTCGGACGGGGTCCAGTGGGCCGGGACCGAACGCACCGCGTTTTCGTGGAACGTGCTGTCGTGCTGCTCGGGAGCTGTTCGGGACAGGACACGGCGGGCCTAGGCCGCGCGGGGCCGGGGGCCGCGCAGGTCCGCGCGGCCCCCGGCTACCCGCCCGCGGATCAGCCGTCGAGTTCAGCGGCGACGTCGTAGCGCCGGAAATAGTCCGCGTCCCGGGTGAGGGTGCTCACCGCGCTGCTGGCCGCCGCCGCGGCGTCCGGGTCCGGCCCCGCTTCCGACGGTTCGGGCTGGACCCCTATGCGCAGCGAACCGCGGCCCCGGGCACCGGTCTGGATCACCGCGGTGTGCGGACTTCTGATCGCCTCGTAGCGCGCGAGCGCCGTGACCAGCTCCTTCGGGTCGTCGCCCGCCTGCGCGAGGCAGTGGCTGAGCACGACCGCGTCTTCGAGTGCCTGGCTCGCGCCCTGGCCGCGATGGGGCAGCATGGGGTGGGCGGCGTCGCCGAGCAGGGTTACCGGGCCGCTGCTCCATATGTCGAGCGGATCGCGGTCGTACAGCGCCCAGCGTCGGATCTGCTGCGTGCCGGCGGTGAGTTGGGCCGCGGCCACGTCGCCGTATACGGACATCGCCGCGGCCAACTGCTCGGCGCTGCCGGATGCGCTCCAGGACTCCGGCGCGCCCTCCGGCTCGAGCTCCAACAGGACCGTGGTGAAGGACCGGCCGCAGTCGATCGGGTAGCACAGCAGGCGTCCGGTCGTGCCGGTCCACAGGTACATCGTGTCGGGAGACAGGCTGCTGACAGCCTCGGCCGGTGCGATGCCGCGGTAGGCGACGTACCCCGAATACTGCGGCGGGGACTGTTGCGGCGTCTGGTCATCCGGCGTCAGGGCAGCGGCGACCCGTCCGCGCACGACCGAGTGCATCCCGTCCGCGCCGATCACGACATCCGCCTCGACGACGGTCCCGGCGGTCTCGGTGCCGGGGCCGTCGAACTCCAGGCGAACCGGCCCTTCGTCGCCCCAGGTGAGCTCGGTGAGCCGGTGGCCGAGCCGCACGGTACCGGGCGGCAGCTGATCGAGCAGGACCTGGTGCAGCTGAGCCCGGTGCATGGTCAGATGCGGGGAGCCGTAGTCGTTCACGTAGGTCGCGCCGAAGGCGAGGCGGGTCAGCACCTCCCCGTCCGCGGCACGCACTTCGAACCCCTCCGGCTGCGCCGCGCACTGCGCGAGGGCGTCGGCCAACCCCCACCGGTACGCGATGCGGGACCCGTTCGCGGCCAGCTGAATTCCCCCGCCGACGTTCTGGAACTGCCGCGCCTGTTCGAACACCGTGACCCGCAGGCCGGCCCGGGAGATCGCCAGAGCCGCCGCGAGACCGCCGATCCCGGCGCCGACGATCGCGACCGACGGTCCGGACCGATCGGAGGCACGTGGGGAAACCGAAGCTGCCATCATATCTCTCCCTTAGTAAATATATTGATTGGGTGTGGCGTCGTCACGCGGAACCCGAAGACGCGGGACGGGGAAATCACCCCAGTTTGAGTAGCAGGGCTTTGACGTCCGCGGCGGCGATGCGGTCGGTCGCCGCCGCGGGATCGGAGCACAGCAGTATCGGGCCGTCTTGGGGGTCGTCGGGCAGGCGGCCATGGCTGCCGCTGACCGGCGCAGGGTCGAGCGGGATGACGTTCATCCGGTAGCGCGCGCCGAGTTTCTTGCGGGCCAGGGCGGTTGCCGCCTTGACCTTCACGAGGGGGTCGGCGGGGTCGAAGAAGAGTTCGGCCGGGTCGTAGCCGGGCTTGCGGTGGATCTCGACCGAGCGCGCGAAGTCGGGTGCCCGCGCGTCGTCCAGCCAGTAGTAGTAGGTGAACCAGGCCTCAGACTCGGCGACCGCGACGAGTTCGCCGGAGCGCGGGTGGTCGAGGCCTGCTTCCTTCTTGCCCGCGGCGTCGAGGAGCCGGTCGATCCCGTCGAGGCCGGCCAGCAGGTTCCGCACGTTCTCCACGTCGGCGGGGTCGCGGATGTAGATGTGCGCGATCTGGTGGTCGGAAACCGCGAACGCCTTGGAGGTGTAGGGGTCCAGGTATTCCATGCCGTCCTGGGTGTGCACGGTCAGGTAGCCCGCGTGGCGCAGAACCTTGTTGATGTGGACGGGTTTCGAGGCGCGGGTGATGCCGTATTCGCTCAGGGCCACGATCGTCGCCCCGTCCGCCGTCGCCTCTTCCAGCAGCGGGCGCAGCGCCTGGTCGACTTCGGCCGCCGCGCGACGTGCGGCGATGCTGTCCGGGCCGAAGCGTTGCAGGTCGTAGTCCAGGTGCGGGACGTAGACGAGGGTCAGGTCGGGGGTGTGCTTGCGGAAGATCCACCGCGCTGCGTTGATGATCCACCTGGAGGAGGCGATACCCGCGGTCGGGCCCCAGTAGGTGAACAGCGGGAAGGGGCCGAGCTTCGCGTAGAGTTCGTCGTGCAGAGAGGGTGGGACGGTGTAGCAGTCCGGCTCCTTGCGCCCGTCGGAGTAGTAGATCGGCCTCGGCGTGACGGTCCAGTTGACGTCGGCGCCCATGGCGTACCACCAGCAGACGTTCGCGACGGTGTAGTCCGGGTGTCGCTCGCGAGCCGCCTCCCACAGTTTCTCGCCGCCGACCAGCGCGTTGTGCTGCCGCCACAGCAGCACCTCGCCGAGGTCGCGGAAGTACCAGCCGTTGCCGACGATGCCGTGTTCGGAGGGCGGCGCGCCGGTCAGGAACGTGGCTTGGACGGAGCAGGTGACGGCTGGGAGCACGGGTTCGAGCGGCGCGCTGAATCCGCGTTCGGCGATGGCCCGGAGGTTGGGCATGTGCCGCAGGAGCTTCGGGGTCAGGCCGACCACGTCCAGGACGACCAGGCGGGACGATGTCATGGGGTGAGCTCCTTGAGACCGAGGCAGGTCAGCGCGTGGGCGGTCCAGGCCAGTTCCCCGGCGATCGACGCGGCCAGGTCGACGCGTTCGGCGCCGGGGAGCACCGGCCAGGTGTACGTCTCGACCTCGATGTGGTCGGTCAGCGCGCGCGGGCCGCCGAACAGCGCGTCGAGGGTCCCCGCCAGGAGCGGGGTGGTGGTGGCGAGCGGGGCGGGCAGTTCCTGGTGCAGCGGGACGTGGAAGTGGACGCGCCAGGGGTGTTCACCGGGTAGCTGAGCGGCGGCTTCGTGGAGGTCGTCGGTGCCGTGTACGCCGGTCTGGTGCGGTTCGCGGGTTTGGTGCAGGAAGCGCGGTTCGGCGTAGTCGGCGAGGGCCGCGGCCGTCGCGGGGGACCGCGGTTCTGTGGCGGTGAGGGCGGCGGAGGCCTGGAGTTTGACCACGTCGATTCCGGCTGCTGTCAGGGAGCTGAGAGCCTCGCGCGGGTCCTCGTGCGCGACGGCCAGGTGGCAGGCGTCCAGGCACAGGCCGATGTGTTCGGAGGCGAGGGGACCGAGGTAGGTGACCGCTTGATCGGTGGTCTCGATGACGCAGCCGGGTTCGGGCTCGAAAGCGGCTCGGATCGGGCGGCCGGTCGAGGCGGAGAGCCGGGACAGGTATTGGTCGAGGGATGCGACGTTGCGGGTTACGCGGTCCAGCCAGCCGGGTTCGTCGAGCCGGGTGCGCCAGCCGAGCGGGAGGGTGGAGATGCTGGCGCGCGCGGCGTCGTCGGGCAGCAACTCGGACAGGATCAGGGCGAGGTCGCGGGTGTAGTCGAGGCGCTCGGGCTCGGACCAGTCGGGGCGGTAGACGCGGTACTTGACGACTGGATCGCCGAACCCTGAATAGGGGAATCCGTTGAGCGTGACCACTTCGAGGCCGCGTGCGGTCAGTTCGCGGCGGAGCCTGGCGAGCTCGGCGGGGTCGGCGACGAGGGCACTGGCCACCTCGCGGGCCAGCCACAGGCCGAGGCCCAGGCGGTCCGAGCTCAGGTTGCGGCGGATCGGCTCGGCGTACTGGTCCAGCTGGGCGAGGACGGAGGGAAGGTCCTCGGCCGGGTGCACGTTGGCGCAGTAGGCGAGGTGGACGGTCGTGCCGTCGGGGTGTCGGAAGCGCATCGTCGAGTCCCGCCCGTCAGCAGCGGGCGCCGCGCAGGATCGAGTTGCCCTCGAACAGCGCGTCGGCGGCGGGGACGGGGGCGCTGAACTCAGCGGTGGCGGCTTCGAGTTCGGCGGAGTCCAGGCGGCCGCTCGCGGAGAGGAACTCCACCGGGTTGCGCCACAGCACCCGGTCCACGTCGTCCTCGGTGAATCCGGCTTCGAGCATGGCCAGGCCGGTCTTGTAGGTCTTCAGCGGGTCGCTGCGGCCCCAGTCGGCGGCCGAGTTGACCAGGATCCGCTCGAGGCCGTACTCCTTGAGGATCGCGACCAGCCTGGCCTCGTCCATCTTCGTGTCCGGGTAGATGGAGAACCCGGCCCAGCAGCCGGCGTCGAGCACCGTCTTGACGGTGAGCTCGTTGAGGTGGTCGACGACCGCGTGGGCGGGGTCGATCCCTGATTCGCGCACCACGTCGAGGGTGCGCTCGGTGCCGAGCGGCTTGTCGCGGTGCGGGGTGTGCACGAGGACCGGCAGTCCGAACTCGCGGGCGTAGCCGAGCTGGGTGGCGAAGACCTCGTCCTCGGCGGGCGTCATCGAGTCGTAGCCGACCTCGCCGACCGCGAGGACCTGCTCCTTGGCCAGGTAGCGCGGCACGAGCTCGAGGGCCTCGCGGCAGCGCGGGTCGTTGGCCTCCTTCGGGTTGAGCGCGATCGTGCAGTAGTGCTTGATGCCGAACTGGCTCGCGCGGAACGGCTCCCAGCCGACCAGACCGTCGAAGTAGTCGGCGAAGCTGCCGACCGAGGTGCGCGGCTGGCCCAGCCAGAAGGCGGGCTCGAGCACGGCCCGCACCCCGGCCGCGTGCATCGCGGCGTAGTCGTCGGTGGTGCGCGAGGTCATGTGGATGTGCGGGTCGAAGATGCGCATCAGGCGCTGCCTTCCGTGGTGGTCGCTGACCGGTCGAGCAGGGCGGTGACGTCCTCGGGCACGACGCGTCCGGCGGCGCGGCGCTCGGCGGCGTAGTGCGCGAACATCCGGACAAGGTCGGGGTCGACTCGCTGTTCGAGGCCTGCGACCTCGCTCAGCGGAATGCCGGTGAACACGCACTTGAGCACGGCCTGCCGGTACGCGTCGGCCTCCAGGTGCGCGGCGGCGTACGCGCCGAGCGCGGCCGAGATCAGACGGGTGTCGTTGGAGCGGATGGCGTCGAGGACCAGGGGGATCGCGGCGTCGCCGAGGCCGTCGCCGGGCGGGTCGGAGCGCGCGTCCAGGTGACTCAGGGCATGCAGTACGCCGCGCCGTTCGGCCGCGTCGCCCTGCTGGTAGAGGACGGTGAGCTCCTCGAGGAGTTCGGGCCCGCGCAGGCTGAGGGCGTCGAGCAGCGCGACGCGGGCGGCGTCGTCCACGCCCCGGCCGGACTCGCCTGCCTGGGCCTTTCCGCAGCGCAGCCCGGCCATCGGGAAGGCGCGGCGGATGACGGTCGGGTCAAGGGCGATGTCGGCGGCCTGCTGTTCCAGCCACGCGGAGCCGCCGGGCTTGGCGTATTCGGCGACCAGGTCGCGCGGGGACGGGCCGGACGCCGCGGCGGCGGCGCGGAGGAAGTCGATCGAGCGCATGGCGGCTCCAGGGCCATCGTGGCTGTGACGGGGAAGTTCGACGGCGATCAGGCCGGGGTAGCCGATCTCCGCGAGGGCGGCGAGCACCGGCGGGAAGTCGATCTCGCCGTGGCCCAGTTCGAGGTGTTCGTGCACGCCGCGTCGCATGTCCTCGATCTGGACGTTGACGAGGCGGCCGGCGGCCCGGCGCACGCAGTCGGGCACGGACAGGTCTTCCAGGCACCGGCAGTGGCCGATATCCAGGGTCAGGCCGAGGGTGCGCGGATCGCCGAGTTCGGCGGCCAGCCGCTCGTATCCGGCGATGTTCTCGACCAGCATCCCGGGCTCCGGCTCGAGTCCGAGTCGCACGCCGTGCCGCTCGGCCTCGGCGATGACGAGCTCGCAGCCGTGCACCAGGCGTTCCCAGAGCACCGACTCGGGGACGCCGTCCGGCGGGTTGCCGCTCCAGAACGAGACCGCTTCCGCGCCGAGCTCGGCGCCGATGTGTACGGCTCGGTGCAGGAACTCGATCCGGCGTTCGCTGGCCTCTGATATCAGGGTCGGATGATGCTTGCGGCGCGGATCGAGCAGGTAGCGGGCGCCCGTCTCGATGATTACCGCGAGGTTCAGCTCGCCCAGCAGCTTCGCGACACGCGGCAGGTCGCGGTCGAAGTCCTCGCTGTAAGGGTCCAGATGCCCGGTGTCCAGGGTGAGCGCGACGCCCTGGTAGCCGAGGTCGGCCAGCAGGCGCAGCGCGTCGGGCAGCCGGTTGTCGCCGAGGCCGTTGGTGCCGAAGCCGAAACGAAAGGGCGGGCTCATGTGGGGGAGACCTTCCGGGACAGGCGCCGGACCAGCGGAAGCGCGACGGCCAGCGGCAGCGGCGAGATCCGGGCGCCGCGGGCCGCGGCGAGCGCGGCCTGCAGCGGCAGCATCGCGTGGATCCCGGCGCCGACCGCCTTGCGCACGTTCGGCGCCGACGGATCCGACAGCGCGTTGAGTTGCGGTCTGCCGAAGCCGGCCAGATACGTCCCGACCAGCGCCGTCGCCGCGAGCCGATCGACAGGGCTCTGATTGCGGACCAGACCCGCGTGGTTCACGGCCGCCGCGGCCACGACTCCCGCCGCCGCCAACGTCGCCGCCGGCAGCGTGCGCTCGGCCCCGCTGACCTCGGCGCGGCTCAGCTCGGTGACCGCGTAGGTATGCGCGCCCATGATCGCGGCCGCGGGCAGCGCGGCGTCCACCCGGCCGACCGCGGCGGCGCCCATCAGCACGTCGAGACCGCGCGCCGCGGCCATCGAGGCGCAGCCCGCGCCGGTGTCCTTCAGCACCAGGTCGTACGCCCAGACCGACGCGGCGAGCGGGATCGCCACGGCCAGCGCGCGCCGGCCGGCGAGCGCGGCCAGCCCGAGCCCGGCCGCGGTCAGCCCGGCCGCGGCCGCCAGTGCGGCGGCCGGGGAGATCTCGCCGGACGGGATCGGCCGCTCCGGGCGCTCCACGGCGTCCAACTCGCGGTCGGCGTAGTCGTTGAGCGCCATCCCGGCCCAGTACAGGCAGACCGAGGCCCCGGCCGCGCTCACGCTCGGCCGTCCGCCCGCCGCCGCGGCGCCCGCGATCGTGTCCCCGGGCACGGTCAACGCGGCGGGGGCCCGGACCAGCCGGAGCCAAGGCGAAAGGGCGCGTGGTATTCCGCTCACGCCTGGTCCCGCAGCTGATCGGCCCACGCGCGCAGGACGGTGAACTGCTCGCCCAGCGCGTGCACCGAACTGGCGACCGGATCCTTGAAGAAGAAGGCGAGTTCGGCGAGCGGGCCGCTGATCCCGGCCCGGTGCGCCCGCGCCGTGAACCGGGCCAGGTCGAGCACCAGCGGCGCGGCCAGCGCCGAATCACAGCCCTGCCAGGTGAACTGCATGGTCATCCGGGTGCCGAGGAAGCCTTCGAACGCGATGTGGTCCCAGGCCGTCTTCCAGTCGCCGAGCGCGGGCACGTTGTGGATGTGCACGTCGCCGACCACGGCGTATCCGAATTCCTCCTCGAGCAGCCGCCGCTTGGAATCGATCTTGCTCAGCGCCCGCGAAGGCTCAGCCAAGGCCGCTCCATCCCCACCGCCCAGCAGGTTCGTCCCCGACCAGGACCGCACCCGCAGGGCGCGCTGCGTGAACATCGGCGCGAGCACCGACTTGAGCAGCGTCTCGCCGGTCTTCCCGTCGCTGCCCGCGTACGGCAGCCCGGCCTCGCGTGCGTACGCGTCGAGGGCCGCGACGCGTGCCCCGGCCGACGGGGTGAAGTCCACGAACGCGCACCCCGCTTGGAACGCGGCGTACGCGTACGCCGCGCTGTACGGCAGAACACTGCGACCCGCGTCGAGTTCGGCGCGCAACGCGTCCAGGGACCGGCACGCCTGGTGCGGTTCGGCGAAGGGCTCGGTCGAGGAGACGTTGACCACGACGACGCGCTCGACCCCGGTGCGTTCCCGGAAGGACTCCATATCGGCGGCCAGACCGTCGATCACCTCGCGCTGGCTGCCCCGCGCGTCCTGCGGGACCTGGCGGATCTCGGCGTCGGCCGCCTCCAGGTCCGAGTGCACCAGCGCGGGCAGCCCCGCCGGCAGGACGCGGTCCGCGACCAGTTGCTCGGCCCGCTTGGGCAGCGGCGTGGCGGCCAGATCGTGCCCGCCGAAGACCAGCTCGTCGAAGCTCGGCAGCCCGATCCCGGCGAACGCGTCGAGCTCGGCCACGCACCCGGTCGGCTCCGCCCACCCGCCGCGGATGGCCGCCGCCCCGGCGATCGCCGTGGCGGCCACCGAGCCACGCGCTCCGACCAGCCAGATTCCCGTGCTCATCAAGGCTCTCCTCTGAACGCCGGGCCCCGATGGCCCGAGCGGATATTGAACTGCCGACCCCGGTGAACCCGGCGCCTCACCAGGTGACCGGCAGGCTCGAGACTCCGTGCACGGCCCGGTCGCGCAACGCGAACTGCTCGGGGTCGGCGGCCAGGCGCAGGCCGGGCAGCCGGTCGAACAGGATCGGCAGGGCGATCTGCAACTCGGCGCGGGCGAGCGACTGGCCCACGCAGTGGTGCAGGCCGTGGCCGAAAGCCAGTTGCGCACGCACGTCCCGGCCCAGGTCCAGCGCGTCGGGGTTCGCGAACACGGCCGGGTCGCGGTTGACCGCGGACAGCGCGACCACCACGCCCTCGCCCGCGCGGATCGTCACGTCGCCGACCTCCACGTCCTCGGTGGCGATCCGGCGCAGCCCGGAGTGCACGATCGTCAGGAAGCGCAACAGCTCCTCGATCGCGGCGGGCCACCGGTCCGGGTCCGCGTGCAGCTCGGCCAGCTGCTCGGGGTGGCGCAGCAGGGCCACCACGCTGAGCGGCACCATGTGCGCGGTCGTCTCGTGCCCGGCCACCAGCAGCAGCGAGGCCAGCCCGACGGCCTCGCCCACGGTGGCCTCGCCGGTCGCGACCCGGTCCACGGCCAGTCGGCTGAGCAGGTCGTCGGCCGGTTCGGCGCCCTTGGCCGCGAGCAGTTCGGTCAGGTACCCGTGGATCGAGCGCTGGGCCGCGATCATCTGCTCGCGGGTGGCCGAGGCGTCGGCGAACGCCCGGGTGGCCTTCTGGAAGACCTCCCGGTCCGCGTACGGCACGCCGAGCATCTCGCAGATCACGAGCGTGGGCAGCGGCAGCGCGAAGGTCTGCACCAGGTCGGCCGGCACGGGCCCGGCGGCCAGCTCGTCGACCAGGCGGTCGCAGGTCTCGCGGATCGCCGGGCGCAACTGCTCGATCCGGCGGAAGGTGAAGGCCGGCAGGATCAGCCGACGCAGCCTGTCGTGCTCCGGCGGGTCCAGGAACCCGATGTTCCCCGGCGAGTGCGGCGGCGGGAACGGGGTCGGCCCGGGGAAGCCCGGCCGCGCGACATCGGCGCTGAATCCCTTATGAGCCAGCACCGCCTTGGCGTCGTCGTGCCGGGTAATCAGCCACGGGGTGTTCTCTCCCCAGATGCTGACCCGCGAGATCGGCCGCTGCTCGCGCAACGCGACGTACTCGCGGGGCGGGTCGAGCAGGGTGCGGTCCTGCGGCAGCGGCGGGATGTCGGCGATCGGCAAGGAGGGTGCTGTGACACCTGTCATATGCGTGCTCCGGTGGGCGCGGGCAATGGGGGCTTTTCAAGGATTGCCGCGGGGGACGGCGCCCGGCATCGGTAGTTCTGCGGATGTTCGAGGTTCTAGGTATGCGTGGGGACGGGTGCTTGGCTGGCCGTCCACCAGATCGCGATCTGGGAGCGGCGCCCGGCGCCGAGCTTGGTCAGGATGTTCTGCACGTGGCTGTCGACCGTGCGCGTGGAGAGCACCAGTTCGGCGGCGATCTGCCGGTTGCTCATGCCCCTGGCCACCAGCGCGGCCACCTCCCGCTCCCGGCGGGTCAGCGGGCTCTGGACGGCAACGACGCCAGCCGGTCCGGTGTCGGTGCTCAATGCGTATGCGATGGCCCGGTCCGGAGCGTCGTACTCGCCGCCGTCCGCGAGCGCCTGCGCGTAGGCCGCCTGTCCCAGGGCGGCGACGACCGCTTGCTCGCACAGCGCGTGCCCCTCGGTCAGATACGGGCCGAACGCGGCGAGGGTGGTGCCGATGACCTCGCACAGGGCGCGCACGGCGCCCAGCAGCCGTGCCGCGCGCCGGTGGTCGCCGCTCTCAGCGGTGGTCCAGGCGAGCAGTTCCACCATGAGTACGACCGCGACATGGTCGTGGAAGCCCCGCGCGAGTTCGAGCGCGTCCCGGATCAGCGTCGTACACGCCTGCCGGTCCCCGCGCGTCCAGGCGCCGACGCCCAGGGCCCACAGTGCGTGCGCTCGGCCCCACTGATCGCCGCTCTCCTCCGCGAGGGCGATCGCACGCCTGCCGCTCTCCGCGGCACTCGACAGCCCGAGTCGAGCCTGGACAAGGGACAGTTGGAACAGCGCGAGGACGGCTCCGCTCGCCTTGCCCAGCGCCGTATGCGCGGCCGCAGAGGTCTCATATAAAACCATGGCCTCGTGAGGCCGCCCCTGGAAGGCCGCCGAGGTGCCGCGCAAGCCCTGCACGTAGGCGCGCACCACCGGATCAGCCAACTGCCGGCCCAGTTCGTCGGCCTCGTCAAGCCGCCGGTCGGCCGACGCGTAATCGCCTTGGAGCAGTGCCACCCAGGCGGCGCCCGACAACGCCCGGGCACGGGCGGTGGTGGGTTCGGGCGCGGCCGCCAGCGCCCGCTCGAGCTGTTGCCGCCCCTCGCCCAGGAACCCGCCGGCGCACCAGTGATAGCGCAGCGCCGCGGCCAAAGCCAGCGTGGCCTGCGGATCTCCGCCGCACCCCAGCGAGGCCAGCAGATTGGCGCGTTCGGCCCGCAGCCGGGCCAGGGCCACCTGCTGCCCCGGCCCTCGGCAGCCGACCGCGACGCGCTCGGCGAGGGCCAGGTAGAAGGCGCGGTGCCGCCCGCGAAGGCGCTGTTGCTCACCGCACTGCGCGAGCCGCTCCCACCCGTACTGCCGGATGGTCTCCAGCATTCTGTACCGGGGCGGGCCCTCGGTCTCGACGGGCAGCACGACGGACTGGGCGATCAACCGGTCGAGCAGGTCGAGCACCTCGTGCGCCGCGATCCCGTCGCCCGCGCACACCTCCTCCACGGCGTCAAGGGCGAAGCCGCCGATGAAGACCGAAAGCCGGTTCCACAGCAGCCGCTCGGCCGGGAGGCACAGCTCGTAGCTCCACTCGATCGTCGCGCGGAGCGTACGCTGACGCGGCCGCGCGATCCGGCAGCCCCTCGTGAGCAGCGTGAACCGGTCCTCCAACCGCTCCACCACCTGATCGACACTCAGCACGCGCAACCGGGACGCGGCCAACTCGATCGCCAGCGGCAGACTGTCCAGATCGGCGCACAGCCGGGCGACCGCGACGGCGTTCGCACCGGTGACCTCGAACCCCGGACGCACCGCGGCGGCGCGGTCCTGCAGCAACTGGGCCGCCTCCTGCGGTATCAGCGGCGGAACGGTGTAGATGTACTCACCCGTGATATCCAGCGTCTGCCGACTCGTCGCCAGCACCCGAACCTCGCCTGCCGCCGACAACAGTTCCCCCGCCAGCTCGGCGCAGGCATCGACCACGTGCTCGCAGTTGTCCAGCACCAGCAGCGCCCCGCGCCCGGCCAGATGCTCCGCGAGCTGCTCGAGGGCCGGCCTGGAACCCAGATCCGGCAACCCGAGCGCCCGCACCGCCGCGCCCGCCACCGCCGACGCATCCGGCACCGGGGCCAGGTCCACCAGCCACACCCCGTCCGCGAACGCCTTCCCGGACGCTCCGGCCACCTCCAACGCCAACCGCGTCTTGCCCAGACCGGCCATCCCGGTGAGCGTGACCAGCCGCGTCTCACCCAGCAGCCGACGGATCCTGGAGATCTCGCCGCGCCTGCCCACGAAGCTGGTCAAGGCCGCGGGCAGACTCCTCATCCTCGGCGGCATCGCATCAGTCATGCTGGCCACGCCGCTCATCACCTCTCGATCACTGGCACCATGCTGAAATCGGTTCCCGTCGCGACGGCGACCACACCGGCCAAACTGCCAGTTTGAACCGGGTTCAGTGGATGGTGAAGACGAAAGGTGCCTGCCCGGCGACGCGGGTGAATTCGGCGGCGGCGGCGGGGTCGCTGTCGAAAGTCCAGTTGGTCTCGTTCTCGCCGGACTTATCGTAGTTGAACCAGACTGCGCCGATGAGGTCGTCGTGCGCTGCGATGGTGGTGAACAGGTCCCTGATCTCAGCGGCCTTCAGCGGGCCGGGCGCGGCGGCTGTCTCCGCGATCAGGAGCGGCTTGTCGGTGAAGGTGCGGATCTGGTCGGCGGAGGGCGTGAAGAGGGTTTCGAAGGTGGTGCGTCCGCCCTCGCCGGTGTTCTGGTGGTAGTAGCCGGTCAGCCCCACCCAGTCGACGTAGGAGTCGCCCGGGTAGAGGGGTTCGAGGGGTACGTCGGGGTCGGTGTAGGTGACGTTCGCATCCCACAGCCATATGACATTGGTCGCTCCGACCTTGGCGAACAGGTCGTGGATGTGGCGCCAGGCGGCGACGAAGGAGGCCGCGGTGTTCCCAGAGGACCCCCAGCTGTACCAGCCCCCGTTCATCTCGTGGCCGAAGGAGATGACCACAGGCAGGTCCACGCTTCGGACGGTCTTGGCGAACGTGGTGATGTAGTTGTCGTATCTTCCCTCGCCGATTCCGGTGAGGCTGTAGCCGACCGGTTCCCATTGGATCATCATCATCGCGCCGGCGTCGTACGCGTTCGCGGCGCCGACGGAGTCGAATGGATAGCCGAAGGCGAGGTACTCGGTGATGAGGCTGGGTCTGGTGCCCGATGCGCGGACGAACGCGGCGTAGTTCGTCATCGAGGCGGGTGCATCCGGGATGGCGACCCCGAGGTACTTCTTGCCAGTCGGATGCACCAGCGGGGCGACGTCGTACGCGGCGGCGGGCGCGGCGGCCACGGCCAGGCGGCGTCCGCTGAGTCCCGCGTGGCCGGGTGCGCCCGCCGGCTCGTTGATCGGCGCGTCGGCGATCGGTCCGCCCTCGTCGGCCTGCGCGGCGGCCGTCGTGATGTGGGCGACGCGGTGGACCGGATGGCTATAGGCGAATGCGAGTACCATCACGGCTGCCACAGCCGCCATGGCATACAGGCTTCGGGTCAGGCGCCTCTCGCTCCGACGGCCGCTCACTGTTCCTCCATCGCCCAGCGGGCGAGCATGATCCGTAGGATGACGACCAGGTTGAACACCGCGGTCAGGAAGACCGGGGTGAAGGCCACCGTGTCGTAGTGCAGCACCCGCTCTGCCGAGATCGCCGTCCAGAGCACGGCCGTGGGCAGCGTCCAGAGCCACATTCCGGTCCAGAACCTCCGGGCGCCACGGCTGCTGCCGCCCCCGGCGGAGCCGGTCGGGTCCCAGCCCATCTCCTTGCCGCGCAGGCTGTCCCAGACGGCGAACACGTGCGCCCAGCTGTAGACGACCTTCACTCCCCAGGTCTCCATGCCGTACCTGCCGCGGTGCCAGAGCGGCGTGATCACGAAGGCGACGAGCAGGCTCGGGGCGACCAGGAGGTAGTTGCGCAGGCTGACCTGCGCGGGCAGCCCGACGACCAGTACCAGCCCGATGATCGGCAGCAGAAAGGTGAAGACGGCGGTCTCGATGTAGTACAGCACCCCGGACAGGTCCGCCAGCCTTGCTCCCGGCCCCATCTTCGCGGACCAGAACTTCCGGGAGCTGATGATCGTCATCGTGCCCAGGCACCAGCGGTACTGCTGGCTGAAGAAGGGCGCGATGTGCGCCGGACACATACCGGAGGCGAGGACCACCGGGATGTACCTGACCTTCCAGCCCAGCCTGCGCAGGTCGAGTCCCGTGTGTACGTCCTCGGAGTGGGCGATCAGGCAGAACCCGCCGTTCTGCTCGAGCGCGGCACGCCGGTAGACGGCGTTGGTACCGCAGCACACGACCGCGTCGTGCTGGTCCCTGGCCACCTGGATCGCCCGGTAGAAGATCTCCTGGACGGCGGCGGCGCCCCGTTCGAGCCAGTTGAGTTCTTCGGCCGCGGTGAAGTACTGCGGGGTCTGCAGGATGCCGATGCGCGGATCGGCATCGAAGTAGCAGATCGTCTCGTCGAGCATGTCGAACCGCGGGCAGAAGTCCGCGTCCAGGATCAGCACGTAGTCCCCGCGGGTGATCTGAAGGCCGTACTGCAGGTTCCCGGCTTTCTTGAACCAGCCGCGGTTGGGGCGTGTTGCATAGCGGAACCCGAACTCCGCCGCCATGGTGCGCACTTCGGCGCGTGCGGCATCGTCGAGCACGAGTACGGTGCACGCGCCGCGATAGTGGCGTTGCATGCGGGCGACGTTCTCCCAGGTGTTCTTGAGTACGTCCAGGGACTCGCCGCAGGTGGGCAGGAACACGTCGACCGTCGGCGGGTTCCGCGGCTGCCAGCCCTCGACGAGCCGTGAGTGCGCCCCCAGGTCGAAGTCCTTCGAGAAGGCCTCCAACGCCAGCCGGATGAGCGAGACCAGCGGGGTGAGCGCGAGCAGCGGGGCCAGGAAGTAGAGCCGCACCGACGTGCCGACCAGGCCGAGCTGGCTGAGCACCAGCGGCGGGATGCTGATCAGCGTGGCCAGGGTCAGCAGCCACTGGTTGCGCCTCGCGTACCCGTACTTCTCCTTGCGGTGCGCCGGCGGCCGTGGCAGCACGGCTCCGGAGGCCTTGATGCTCCAACTGAACGGTTCCGGCCTCCAGGTGTCCTCCTCATGCTCCTGGAACTCGGGGGCGAACGCGTCGAAGCCGTGGCCGGGAGCGGCGGGAACGGCCGCGGACTCGGGGCGATCCTCGGTCTCGGGTCTGAGTCTCACGGGTTCACCTCCACCAGACGCCAGATGTGGAAGCTCTCCTCGCCGAACCGGGTGCGCGCGGAGATCGTGGCCACCATCGTGTATCCGTCCTGGCCCATCAGCGGCGCCAGTTGCGCGTCCAGGGCGGGTGTGGCGTTGAAGTCGAGCATGACGAGGTCGAAGTAGTGGTCCTGCAGGGCCTGGATATACGCCGGGGCGCCGGTCAGCACCTTCCCCTGGCGGTCGCGGTAGCTCAACGCGTACGTGTCGTGCCACTGATACTGGGTGACCCGGCCCTGCATGTAGTACTTGAGCACCCAGGCCTCCTCGGCCAGGATCTGCTGGTCGCTCCCGGACAGCTGCGCCTCCATAGCGGTGACCAGCGAGCGCGAGTCGGTCCATTCCCTGAAGAACTGCCGGGACTGGTGCGCACCCACCGCGGCCAGCGCGATCGTGAGCAGCACGCATACTCCGCGGCGCAGCACGGAGCGCCCCGAGATCTCCGCGAGGGCGTGGCCGGCCAGGGCCGAGACGAACAGCAGCCCGTAGCCCGCGTGCTTCTCCAACGAGGTCAGGGTGTGCAGACGGACGTCGCCGACCGGCGCGATCAGCGCCGCGCCGCACAGCACGAGCCCGAGGGCCAACCGCACACTTCGATCGCGCGCCGGAGCCTCGCCGTTGCGCACGCCCGCCAGGACCAGTCCGAGGATGCCGACCGCCAGCACACCGCCCACGTATTCGGCGGACTTGGCGGTGATCACCCCGGTGGCCACCTGGTCGGCCGCGCGGGCGGTGGTCGTCGAGGCCACGCCGTGGATCAGGTCCGCACCGCCCAGCAGCAGTCCGGCCAGGGCGAACGACAATGTGAGCGCGCACATCACCGCGCCGCGGGCCGTCGCCCAACGCCAGCCGACCCTCGGGACGGCGAGTACGGCGCCGGTCGCGATGCACGGCAGCACGTACGCCATGGACGCGTACTTGAACGCGATCGCCGCGCACCCGTACACCGCGAGGTCCAGAATGAGCGCGCGTCGACCGGCCGAGCGCACCGCGGTCAGAAAGCACAGCGCGAGGAGGAACACCGCGGGCGCGTCGAACGTGGCGAAGTGGCTCATGAACAGTGCCGGACCGGTCGTCGCGAACAAGGCCGCGGCGAACCACGCCGCGCGGCGGCTGAACAACCGCTGCGTCGCCCCGTAGAGACACACCGTGGCGCCCAGCATGAACACCAGACTCAGCAACCGCGCCGCGGCGAGGCCGCCGAGCGAGTCGGCCAGCGCCCCGAGCACCGGGTACAGCACCGGCGCGCCCGAGAAATAGCTGGAGTAGTCGTCATTCGTCGGGGTCCCATGCAGCAACCAGGCGATCTCCCGGTGGCCCGAGTACAGGTATGTCGCCTCGTCGAGGAACGCGGTGTTCGCCAACCTGAGCGCCAGACCAGCCTGCACGCACAGAATCAGCAGCAGCGGCCAGTGCCCCAGCCAGCCGCGCCAGCCGCCGGCCCGACCCGCTTCCACCGGGACCGAGCTGCCGCGCGAGGCTCCCTCCGCTATTCGGGCGCGCGGCAGCACCACAGTCTCACTCACGATTTCCTTCCACGGCCCGATACCCACCCGCAGGCCGCCCCGCCACCCGGTCGATCGACCGCGGAACGCACCCCGAACCCCACCCCGCGGACATCGTCGTCAAACGCCCGGCACGCCGCCTTCGCGCCCTGCCGGCCTACACAGAGGGGGTGGGCAGAACCTATACGCAAAGATCTTTATCCGTCAATGGGTCTCTGACGCTCTTGAGGATCACGAGTTGACATCTAGCAGTTCTCCTAGAGGTTCATGGTGGCAGTGTCTCCATATTTCCGGCGCGGCGCCGCGCCCGCGAGCAAGGGTGACGCTGCCGCCATGCATCAAGCGAACATAAATAAACAATGTTCGCTGTGCATTGACAAACTTTCAAACAGGGTCTTTCATCTGCCTCAGCGGCGACGCAGGTCTGCCGCGCCGGGATTCCCTTCGCCGCGGA
>Ga0302314_10004754_pt1 | contig 24931 bp, 28 predicted proteins | sample III_Palsa_N2_3_FD_200533 | JGI IMG/M metagenome (GOLD analysis project Ga0302314, IMG submission 200533) | Peat permafrost microbial communities from Stordalen Mire near Abisko, Sweden - III_Palsa_N2_3 | ecosystem: Environmental > Terrestrial > Soil > Palsa > Peat permafrost | place: Sweden... | reverse complement strand
TGAAGGCGGTCGATAAGTTCGAATACCGCCGCGGCTACAAGTTCTCCACATATGCCACCTGGTGGATCCGTCAGGCGATCACCCGCTCGATCGCCGATCAGGCCCGCACGATCCGTATTCCCGTGCACATGATCGAGACGATCAACAAGCTGGTCCGCACGTCGCGCCAGATGCTGCACGAGATCGGCCGCGAGCCGACGCCGGAAGAATTGGCCGAAAAGCTGATGATGCCGCTGGAAAAGGTCCGCAAGGTCCTGAAGATCGCCAAGGAGCCGATCAGCCTCGAGACGCCGATCGGCGACGAGGAAGACAGCCATCTGGGCGATTTCATCGAGGACAAGAACGCGGTCCTGCCGTTGGATGCCGCGATCCAGGCCAACCTGCGCGAGACCACGACCCGCGTGCTGGCCAGCTTGACCGCCCGCGAGGAGCGCGTGCTGCGCATGCGCTTCGGCATCGGCATGAACACCGACCACACGCTGGAAGAAGTCGGCCAGCAGTTCTCGGTCACGCGCGAACGCATCCGCCAGATCGAGGCGAAGGCGCTCAGGAAGCTGAAGCACCCGAGCCGGTCCAGGAAGCTCCGGAGCTTCCTCGATACCTAGGCTCCGCTTCATACTCGTCATTCCGGCGTCGGCGGGAATGACGGGAAGGGATTGGGCCGGTCGAAAGATCGGCCCTTCTTCGTTACCGCCGCGGCCGATCGGCTCGATGATCCCACCGGCTGACGCTATCAACTATGCGATCCCCGGCTGATCGCGGTCGAGACCGCGCCGCTGACCATGACGCGGCGAAGCCCGCAGGCCGCGGGTGCCGCGCTGGAACCCCGGTTCGACCGTCACCGCCGACCTGCACAGCCATGCCGGCCGCCTGATCATTTCGCGCGATGGCCGCGAATGGCACGCGGGTCGCGGCGCCGATGCGGACCGGCGGCGTCAGGGTGTTCCGCGCCGGCGTCGCGTGACTCTAGTCAGCCGCCTGCACGCATTTCGCCGTCGCGTCGTTCGCGGCGATACCGGCGGCCAGGCTCTGGCACAGGGCATGGGCGGCGACCGGCGGGGCGGTGATCAGGATCTGCAGGCCCTTGGCCGCGATCATGTCTTGTGGACCGGCGTGAGTCTGGCCCAATTCCTTGGGCGGCTCGCCGGCGCAGCGAGCTTCGGCCAGGTGGCATTCCTTGCAGTTGGCCAGCATGGTCGCGGTGACGCGCTGATTGGCGACCTGGCAGTCGGCCTCGGTGGCGACCCGATCCTGCAGGAAGCTCAAGCCCACGCCTTCGGGGGCTGCGATCCGCGCGACGGGATAATAGGCCGTCGGCCGCAGGATCATGACCAGGGCGATGCCGGCGATGATGATCGCCGCCGCCGTCAGCAATGCTGTCCGTGCCATGATGTCCCCCTAATAGATTCCCGGCACCAGCCGCGCCGTTTTGCGGGCGTAGGCGTCATATTCGGGAAAGCTTTCGCGCAGCACCGCTTCCTCGAAGCTGAGGCGCCAGAGCTGGACGATGAAATGACCCACCAGGATCGCCGTCGCCGGCCAACTCATGAATTGCAGCCACACGCCCAGGATCGCGATCTCCTCGGCGGCGTAGAGCGGGTGGCGCACGAAGCGGTAGGGCCCGCTCATGACCAGGCGGCGCGCCTCGGGCATGATGCTGGGCGAGCGGCCGAGCGACATGACCGCGACGATCGACATGTAGTTGCCGGCCAGGATCAGTGCCGCCGAGGCGAGATTGACCGCGATCGAGCCCGGCGTGCGGTCGAGCAGCACCATGGCGAGCGTCAGCGTGGTGCCCGCCAGCGCCACCAGGCGCGGCAACAGCCCGCGTGCCTTGGCGACCGGCCGACGCCGGACGATGTGAAAGCCCATCAGCAGCGCCAGGAACAGAATGAGGGCGACGCGCGAAGCGAGCACGGTGGTACCGGCCAGGGTGATCGGGAACGGTACCGGCTGCAGGGCGATCCAGGCCGCCAGCCGCTTGATCTCGCCGATCAGGATAAAGCCGTTGTAGAGCAGGATCGGCAGGCGCATCAGCCAGTCGTAGGTCCGGCTGGCGCGGAATGCTGCGAGTGCGCCGCCCGCCTCGTCAACCGGCAAACGTTCTTCGATCACCGCATCATCCTTGAATCCTTGCGCGGCGACCCTAAACGATCCGTCCAGGCCAAGGCTAGCGAGCATCGATGACGGCGCGCTAAGCTCCGACAAACTTGTCCCTGCCCGAGGTGCCATGTCCCGCCGCCTGCCGCCGCTCGCCGCCCTTCGTGCCTTCGAGGCGGCCGGGCGGCATCTGAGCTTCAGCAAGGCGGGCGACGAGTTGCTGGTCAGCCAGAGCGCCATCAGCCACCATATCCACGCGCTGGAGGAAAGCCTGGGCGTGCCGCTGTTCGTGCGCAAGATCCGCGCGGTCAGCCTGACGCTCGAAGGGGCGCGCTATCTGGCGATCGTGCGCCAGGCGTTCGACCTGCTGGTCGCCGGCACCGACGCGGTCGCGGCCAGCAGCAAGGCGAGCGTACGGGTCAGCCTGTTGGCCTCGTTCGCGACCCATTGGCTGGTGCCGCGCCTGGGGCGGTTCCGCGAACGCCATCCCGGCATCGATCTGGCGCTCGACCCGTCGGTCGGCGTGATCGACATCGACGAGAGCGGCGCGGATCTGGCCATCCGCTATGGCCAGGGCCATTGGCCCGGCGTCGAGGCCCGCCTGTTGATGCCGGACCGGATCTCGCCGGTGATGAGCCCGGCCCTGCTGGCGCGCGGTCCCAAGGTCGAGCGGCCGGAAGATCTGCTCGGCCATGACATCCTGTTCTCCTATTCGCGCACCCTGTTCGAATGGGACGCCTGGACGACGGCGGCCGGCCTCGATCTGGCGACGGCGCGGCGTAGCCTGCTGCACGACTATAATATCGTGCTGCAGGCGGCCTTGGACGGGCAGGGCGTCTGCATGGGCCGGCAGTGCCTGATCGGCGATAAGCTGGCCGCAGGCCTGCTGGTCCAGCCGCTGGCGCTCTCGGTCCATGCCGGCATCGCTTGGTGGCTCGTACTGCCGAAGCGCAAGCCGTCGCGCGCCGCCGCCGCCTTCCTGGACTGGCTGGTCGAAGAGGCGGCGATGGATCAATCCAATTCATCCATCGCGGCGCTGATATGAATTGGTCGGGCCCGGCGCCCGTGCCGTAGCATTCCATCACCAAGGTTCGACGGAGGAGCTTTTCATGACCGACACGATCGCCGACCGGCTACGGCGCCTGGGGCATCAACTACCCGAGGCGTCTGGCCCCGCCGCCAATTACGTGCCTGTCACCCGCATCGGCGCACTCGCCTTCATCTCCGGCCAGGTCTCGGCCGGGATGGTCGGACGGCTCGGCGCCGAGCTGACCGTCGAACAGGGCCAGGCGGCCGCGGCCGCGGCGGCGCTCAGTCTGCTGGCCCAGATCGACCGGCTGGTCGAGGGCGACGTCGCGCGGGTGAAGCGGATCGCCCGGCTCGGCATCTTCGTCGCGGCCACGGCGGACTTCACCCAGCATCCGCTCGTCGGCAACGGCGCGTCGGATCTGATCGTGGCCGTGCTGGGTGAGGCCGGGCGCCATGCCCGTACCACGGTCGGCGTTGCTTCGCTGCCGCGCGGGGCGGCGGTCGAGGTCGATGCGATCGTGGAACTGGCGGGGTAAGGCCATGGCATTGGATATCGCGCGGCTGCGGGCGGAGACACCGGGTACCGACCAGATCGTGCATTTCAACCACGCCGGCAGCGGGCTGATGTCGGCGGCCACGGTCGAGGCGATCCATGCCCAGCTCCGGCGGGAATCCGAGCAGGGGTCGATGGAAGCGGGTGGCCGCGTCGCCGCCCGGATCGAGCAGGTCCGCGCCGACGCGGCCGAACTGCTGGGCGCGTCTGCCGACGAGATCGCCTTCACTGGCGGCAATTCCGATGGCTGGGGCCGCGCCTTTGCGGCATTGCGCCTGAAACCCGGCGATCGGGTGCTGGTCGGCCGGTCCGAGTGGGGCGGCAATCTCGCCTGCCTGGAACGGGCCGGTGCCGCGATCGAGACCGTGCCGGCGGACGAGACCGGGCAGATCTCGCTCGACGCGCTCGCCCGGATGCTCGACGGCTGCGTGCGCCTGGTGTCGCTGACCTGGGCGCCGGCCAATGGCGGGTTGATCCAGCCGGCGGCTGCGGTCGGCCGGCTCGTCCGGGCCGCCGGCGTGCCCTACTTCATCGACGCGGCCCAGGCCGTGGGACAATTGCCGACCGATGTCGCCGAGATCGGCTGTGACGTGCTGGCCGCGGTGGGCCGGAAGTATCTGCGCGGACCGCGTGGCACCGGGCTGCTGTTCGTCCGCCGGGATTTCCAGGACCGGCTCGATCCGGTCTTCGTCGATATCGGGTCGGCGCCGATCGGTCCCGACGGGGTCCTGCTGCGCAGCGACGCCCGCCGGTTCGAATCGGCCGAGGGTTCGGCGGCGCTGCGCCTGGGGCTCGGGACCGCGATCCGGCAGGCATTGGACCTGGGCCTGGATCCCATCCGTGCGGCGATTTCGGCCAATGCGGAGAGGTTGCGCGCGCGGCTCGGCCGGATGCCCGGCGTCAGGCTCCACGACCTGGGGGTCGCGCGCTCCGGCCTGGTCAGCTTCACTCTGCAAGGCTGGCCGGGCACCCAGGTCCAGACCTTGCTGGCGGCGCAGGGCATCAATATCGGTTTCAACGGCCGGGCCTATACGCCGCTCGACATGGACGCGCGCGGTCTGGGTGAAGTGCTGCGCGCCTCGGTCGGCTATCTCACGACCGAGGCCGAGTTGGACCGGCTGGTCGAGGCGCTCGCCAGGATCGATGGCTGAGGCCCATCGCCGGGGCTTGCCTTTTGCCCCACGGCTCGCGCAAACTCCGCCGCCCAAATCGGGGGCCCGTAGTTCAGTTGGTTAGAACGCGCCGCTCATAACGGTGTTGTCGTCGGTTCGAGTCCGGCCGGGCCTACCAACCTCCCCGAGGGTTTAAAATCAGGGGACACAATACCTAATGGCGCCGGTTCCCCCGCGGCGCTATGGTAAACCCATGGCCAGACTCGCGCGCGTCGTCGTTCCGCTCATCCCGCATCACGTCACCCAGCGCGGCAACCGCCGTCAGGCGGTGTTCTTCGGCGACGGCGATTATGCCGCCTATCGCGACCTGATCGCGGCGCATTGCCGGGCGGAGGGCGTCGCGATCTGGGCCTGGTGCCTGATGCCGAACCATGTCCATCTGATGCTGGTGCCGCCGGCGCCGGACGCGCTGCGCGCCGCACTGGGCGAGGCGCATCGGCGCTATTCCCGGCTGATCAACCAGCGCGAGGATTGGCGCGGCTATCTGTGGCAGGGCCGGTTCGCCTCCTGCCCAATGGACGAGACGCACGCCCTGGCCGCTGCCCGCTATATCGAACTCAATCCGGTGCGTGCCCGGCTGGTCGATCGGCCGGACGCCTGGGCCTGGTCGAGCGCCCGGGCGCATCTGACCGGGCGGAGCGACGGCTTGACCAATATCGCGGCGCTGGGCGTACCGGTCGGCGAATGGGACGCGTTCCTGCGGGCCGGGCTGGATGAGGAGACGCTGGAGATCCTGCGCGCCGGAGAGCGCACCGGGCGGCCGCTCGGCGGCGATGATTTCGTCGGCAGGATCGAGGCCAGCACCGGACGCCAGCTCGCCCGCCGCAAGCCGGGGCGGAAGTCGGCGCAGCTTGGGAAATAGGTACTGTGTCCCCGAATATAGAGGCGGCGCTCGCCGAGGCGGTCGGTCATTTCGGCGCGGGGCGCCTGGCCGACGCGGCGGCGAGCCTGCGGCCTGTGCTGGCGCTGCAGCCGAAGCTGGCCCAGGCGCTGCACCTAATGGGCGTAGTCGCGCTGAAGGAGGGGCGGGCCGACGAGGCGGTGCGGCTGATCGGTCAGGCGATCGGGCTCGACGATCGGGTGCCGACCTATCACAACAGCCTGGGCCAGGCCCATCGCGCGCTGGGCGCCAAAACCGAGGCGATCGCGTGTTACGAGCGCGCGCTGTCGATCCATCCGAAATTCGGACCGGCGCACGGCAATCTCGCCCAGGTGCTGGTCGAGGGCGATCCGGCGGTCGCGGTCGCGTATTACCGGCGTCTGGTCGCGGCCCTGCCGCAGAACGCGCTCGCCCGATCCAATTTCGGCTATATGGTCGAGCGGACCGGCCAGACCGAGGCCGCCGTCGCGATCTATCGGGACGCGCTGGCGCTCGACCCGAACCAGCCCGTGGCGCTGGGCAATCTGGGCGTGGCGCTGGCAGATCTGGGCCGGATCGACGAGGCCATGGCCTGCTATCGCCAGGCGCTCGAACTGGATCCGAACAGCGCCGATGCCCATAATGCGCTGGGTCTGGCGCTGCTGCTGAAGGGCGAGTACGCCGCGGCCTGGCCGCATCACGAGCATCGGCCGCGCGACTGGGTCGGGGAATTCGTCGTCCCGCGCTGGCGGGGCGAGCCGCTCCAGGGCCAGCGCATCCTGCTGCATGCCGAGCAGGGCATGGGCGATACGCTGCAGTTCATGCGCTACGTGCCGATGGTCGCGGCGCGCGGCGGCCGCGTCGTGCTGGCGACGGTGCCGGGCTTGGCGCCGCTGTTCGAGGGTATGGCCGGCATCGAGGAACTGGTGACCGGCAGGCGTCCGCCGGGCGATCTGGCCTGGCATTGCCCGCTGATGAGCCTGCCGTTCGCCTTCGGCACGACGCGCGACACCATTCCGGGGCCGTGGCCCTATCTGCGGGCGCCGGTCGCCCGTCTGGCACCCTGGCGCAAGCGCATCGGCGGCAAAGGCGCGTTCAAGGTCGGCCTGGTGTGGAAGGGCCAGCCCAAGCTGCGGCGCGACCGCGATCGGTCGCTGCCGGCGGCGGCGCTGGCGCCGCTCGCCGGGATCGCGGGGGTGCGTTACTACGCGCTGCAGAAGACCTCGACCGGCAGCGGCTTCGCCGATCTGCCGGCAGTGCTCGGTGCGACCGATCTGGCCGAGGGGTTCTCCGACTATGCCGAGACCGCGGCGGCGCTGATGGCGCTCGATCTGGTCGTCACGGTCGATACCTCGGTCGCCCATCTGGCCGGCGCGCTCGGCCGGCCGGTCTGGCTGCTGATCTCCCGGGTGCCCGACTGGCGCTGGGGCGACCAGGGCAGCGACTGCCCCTGGTATCCGAGCGTCCGGCTGTTTCGCCAGACGGTGGCGGGGGTGTGGGACGATGTCGTCGCCGATGTGGCGCGCGCCTTAGCGGAAAGACTCCCGTAACCCTAACCGGCTAGCTTGTGGACGCGGGGCTGCCTGCGCATCTTGCGCTTTCGCTTTGTTGCGATGCAGCATAAACTACGATGAAACACATTCTCGAAAGACGGCAAATGCGCCCGGTACCCTTCAAAGGCAATCTCATCGTCACCAATCTGCCCGACGACATGACCGCGCCAGCCCTGGCCGATCTGTTCGAGGATTACGGCGTGGTGATCGGTGCGGTGATCAAGCAGATCCCGGCCAATGCCGGACCGGCGACGATCGGGGTCGTGGCGCTGGCGCCCGATAATGCCGTCGAAAAGGCGATCAGCGCGATCGACAAGACGATGGTCGGCGAGCGCAAGATCAAGGTCGGCCGCGCCAAGCCGCTGCCGCCGCGTGTCAAAGGGGCAGCCAAGCCGGCGCCGCGGCCTGTTTCCGCGCCATCTCCCGCCGCCATCGTCGTGCCCCGGCCCTATGTCGCCGAGGCTTTCGACGGCAAAATGGCCGCGCCTGCGACAAAAACCGCACGTCCGGTCGTCATCGAGTACAAAAACCGTCGGATTATTCGCCCATAAGGCTTATATCCGTGGCGGCCGATCCTGTTGGCAGCGTTTTTGCTGGGAGATCGGTCGGGACGGCTCATTCCGCGAGGCGTTCCTCAGCCCCTGTTTTTGACTTCGAGACGGTCCAGCCTGCATGAGCGAAGACATTGAATTGTTGAAGGCCGCGCGCTCCCTCATCGAACAGTTCGGCAAGAAAGCCGCCGACCAAGCGCGCAAACGGGCCGAGAACAGCAGCCTCGGCGGCAGCATGTCGGCCGCGCACCAGTGGGAGCTGGTCGCGAAGAAAATCGAAACGATGGCGCGCTAGCTTCGTTCGAAGACAACCGGCATCAGGTGAGGATGTCGAGCGTGTCGCGATCGAGCTTCTTGACCGTGCCCAGCACCTTGGCGTTCGCCTCGTAGCTGATCTTGGCGGTGGCGACCGTGATGAGATTCGTCGCGAGATCGCCATCGCTGCCTTGCAGCGCTTGGGCAACCTGACCCGCGGCCGTGCCGATCCGCCCGCCGGTCAGCGGTGGCGCGCTCACGTTCGCCGTCGGCGCCTGGGCGATGTTCGTGGCAGCGGTCGCGATCCTGCTCTGCGCTGCCTCGATCCCCGTCAGCGCGTTCGCGGCCGCGCCTGCCAGCCCATCCACCATGCTCGTCTCCATTCCAGCGGCCATCATACGCTGGGCACGCGATTCTGGGTGGCAAAAATCTCCTGACGATATTCGGCCCGAACTCGGCCACGCTTGGATCCGGCACAGGGCATGAATTCTGAGGGCGGCATGGACAGGCTTCTTCAACCGGTCGGCAATGGGCTGAAACAGCAGGGCTTCGCCTTCGTCGAGGCCGAGGCGATGGCGGCGATCCTGCATCGGGCGGGTCTCGCCGACTGGGAGGCCTTTGCCGACAGCTGGAACGACCTGGGGCTCGACACCTACATGGCCGACGGGGGGCGCTATCGCCGGCGCCGGCATGCGGCGTTCGCGCTATCGACCGCCGGCATCGTCCGCAAGCCGCATCAACCGCATTATCAAAGCCGCGACTATAATCCGCTGAACGGCGGTCTCGCCCGCTGGTTCGACCCGATCCGCGACGACGTCGCCGGCCATCCGGCCATGACGGCAATCCTGACGTCCTGCTTCCAGCTGTTCGACGGGCTGACGCCGCCCGACATCCGGCCGGCCGTCTGGCATGTCGAGGTGCACCAGTTCCGGATCGAGGCGCAGCCGGGCGTAGCGGGGCGGCCCACGCCCGAGGGTCTGCATCGCGACGGCGTCGACTGGGTGCTGGTCCTGTTGGTCGCGCGCGTGAACATCGCCAGCGGCATGACCACCATCCACGATATGGATCGGGCGCCGCTCGGCAGCTTCACCCTGACCCGGCCGTTCGATTCGGCGCTGGTCGACGATGGCCGCGTCTATCACGGCGTGACGCCGGTCGAACCGCTCGACCCGGCCAAGCCGGCCTATCGTGACGTTCTGGTGGTGACGTTCCGGCATTAGGAGCGTTCGCGGGGAGTTGATCGGGTGCCGCGTTGCGTGCGGCGCGGGACTGATCGATGATACCGCTTCGCGTCCTCTTACTTCCGGTGTCCGATGTCGCTGTGTTTCAAAGGCTTTTCGTCCCGACATCTGGGTTTGCTGCTGGCGACGGCCTCGCTGCTGGTGACGGTGCCGGCCAGCGCCGATAGCGCTTCCGACGCCGCGAAGAAAGCGCCGCTTTCGACCCCGATCGCGCTGCCGACGCTGTCGCCCCTGGTGAAGAAGGTGATGCCCTCGGTCGTCAATATCGTGGCGGAGATCCCGGCCGAATCGGTCAGCGAGTCCGGTGAGACCACGACCGGCGGTCAGGGCCAAACCCCGTTCGACGATTTCATGCGCCGCTATTTCGAGCAGCATGGTCTGCCGGCGTTGCCGCCGGGCGGCAAGCCCGCCGCGGGCGCCAAGGGCATGTCGCTCGGCTCCGGCTTCATCATCGATCCGGCCGGCTATGTCGTCACCAACAACCATGTGATCACGACCGCGACCAAGATCACCGTCGTGTTCCAGGACAATTCCAAGCATCCGGCGACGGTGGTCGGCGTCGATCCCAAGACCGATCTGGCCGTGCTGAAGATCGCGACCAAGACCAAACTGCCGGCGCTGCAATGGGGCGACAGCGACAAGGTCGAGGTCGGCGACTGGGTCATGACCGTCGGCAACCCGTTCGGCCTGGGCGGCACGGTCACTACCGGCATCGTCTCGGCGCTCGGCCGCGACATCCAGCACGGGCCGTTCGACGATTTCCTGCAGATCGACGCGCCGATCAACCGGGGCAGCTCCGGCGGTCCGACCTTCGATACCTCGGGCCGGGTCGTCGGCATCAATACCGCGATCTATTCGCCGTCCGGCGGCAGCGTCGGTATCGGCTTCGCCATCCCGTCCAGCATCGGCCGGCTGGTCGTGAAGCATCTGCAGGAGGAGGGCCACGCCAACCACGGCTATCTGGGTGTTACGGTCCAGGTCGTGGGTCCCGAGATCGCCGGCGCCCTGCACATGGATCCGGTCAATCCCCAGGGGCTGATCATCGTCGATATCGCCAACGACAGCCCGGCCGCCGAGGCCGGCTTGCAACCGGGCGACGTCATCAAGACCGCGAACGGCAAGCCGGCGTTGGAGACGCATGACGTCTCGCGCCTGGTCGGCGCCGCACGGATCGGCGACAAGCTGGCGCTGACCGTCGATCGCGACGGCACGGCGATGAAGATCAACGTGACCATCGGCAAGGCGCCACGGACCGATCCGAACGCCGCGCCCGAGGGCGTCGCCGCGACCGACGGGCCGACCCAGGCCAACACGGCCGGCGGCATGTGGTTTACGGCCTTGAGTTCCGAACTGCGCGACGAGGCCAATCTGGCGCCCTCGGCGACCGGCGTCGTCATCGGCGGGGTCGACGACGACGGCCCCGCCGCCTCGGCCGGGTTGATGGCGGGCGACGTCGTACTGTCGATCGCCCGTCTGCCCGTCGGCAGCCCGGCGGATGCCGCCCGCAAGCTGCAACTCGTGGCGGCGACCGGCGACGTGCTGATCCTGATCAACCGCCACGGCACCCTGCAATTCATGGCGCTGCCGGCCGCGGGCGCCGCGAAGCCGTAGCGACGGCGCCGGCTTTTATATCCGGGCCCGGTTCCTCCTATCGAATTTTCATGCCGATCGACGTCACAATGCGCCGTCGATCGAACCGGGTGTCCCATGACGTCATTACTGGAACTGCTGACACCGGAGCGGGTGATTGGCCAGTTGAGGGTCGCCAGCAAGGCCGAGGCGTTGCGGCAGCTCGCGGGACGGGCCGCCGCGGCCGTGGCGCTGCCGGAAGAGATGGTTTTCCAGGCGCTCTGCCGCCGGGAGGCGCTGGGCGCCACCGCGATCGGCCATGGCATCGCCATCCCTCACGCGGTCCTGCCGGCGCTCCGGCACAGCTTCGCCCTGTTCGCGCTGACCGCGGCGCCGATCCCGTTCGGGGCGTTGGACGGGCAGCCGGTCGAGGCGATCTTCGTCTGCCTGACGCCGGAGGATTGTGCCGCGGAAAGCACCCATCTGCTGGCCCAGGTCTGCCGTGCGCTGCGCGATCCGGCGGCGATGCGCCTGCTGAAAGCCGCCCCGGCCGACGCGGCGCTCCATGCGGCGCTGACCGGCCTGTTCGGCCCCCGGAAGGCCGCCTGACGCAACCATGACGGCTCGCCCGGGGTTTGCTCCCGAATGGTTATCAGGAGCAGCCCTTGTCCGTCTCGCACCTTCTACCGATCGCAGCCATCTCAGGCCTGCTGCTGCTCGGCGCCTGCCAGGAGCGCGTCGGCGAGCGTGAGGAGAGCCTCGGCCCCCACGTCCACCGCCTGACCGTCGATATCTCGGGCGATCAGCCGTCGGAGGCCCGCCTCGGCAACGCCGCCGACGCGATCTGCCCGACGGGCTATGTCAAGCAGGGCGATGAGGCCATGCCGCCGGAGGCGCCGGCCTATCGCGTCTGGCTGGTGCGCTGCAAGTAGCTCTTCCTTTCACACAGAGGATTGGACGGGTTGAACGGTGGACTGTTTACGATCGGGATTGATCGTCGCAGCTCCGATAGCAGCCCGGATTTGGCGCATCGACTTTTGGACCGCGTTGAGGAATGCCCGGCTGGCATTCTCCATCAGGTGCCACCGGTCGGCGACCTGAGTAGCTATCCGAGCGCGCCAGCCGAGCCTTATTTTTCGGACATCCATTTCAGGGTGGCGAGCCAGAGATCGTGCCCGCGGTGCATCATACCCTCGTCCATCTTGCGCATATACGCGGCCGCGGGGCCATTGCCGAGTTCCTCAGTGACAGCCCGGCAGCCGTCGCCATCCGGTGTCAGAAAAAAGGTGTGGTAGAAGGCCGGCGCCGCGCCGGGAGCGCCGCCAAACCAGCCGATCCGCGAATACGGAACGAACTCGTTGACCCGGCTTTCCAGGGGTTGGCCGAAGGTTTTCCAGCGGAACACGGAGCCCTGCCGTAGGACGGTCTCACCGGTGTCCAGCATCTGGACATCCTGGGCGTTGGGATACCAGGTCGGCCAAGCCGGAGCCTCGATGATGTGGCGCCAGACTTGCTCGCAGGATGCGTTGATGAGCAGGGCATTGTGCGCAAAAATGCCGGCCGATGCGGGGTCGAAACCGTCGGGCCAGTGAATGTCAGGCGAGCGGCTTGCCAGATCCGTCGCCATGGTCACGGGATGCGCCTTTCTTGGAGTGGATTGGGCCGCGCCCAAGTCCGGCAGCAGCAGTGCGGCGGTCGCCAATGCGATGGCGAGGCGCTTGAGAAAGCGGGGGTATGGCATTTGTGCTCTTTGCGTCATGAGATTATCCGAATTCGGTCTGACCAATGTTGTCACCGGCTCAGGTTCGGGCGGCTCCCCAGTCAGCCATGCCCATACGAGCGAGCATTGCGTCCTTGAAGGCCTCGAACTCCATGCTCTTGTAGGCGGGGATCACCGCGCGAGCGTCGGCCCCAGCCACGTAGCGGAACTTCGGCGTGGTCGTCGTCGCGGCCTCGAATACCCGGTCTGCGACCTCCTGGGGATCGGCGGTGGTGTGAGTCGCCGCGAAAATCGCCTGCATGCCAGCGCCATACCGCCGAGCGTTGGCCCAATGCGGCGAACCCTCATTGAAATCTGGGGCCGTCACGATGTTGTTGCGGAAGCTCGTCGCGAAGGCGCCGGGCTCCACCACCGCAACCCGGACCCCGAACGGCGCCAACTCGTACCAGAGGCCTTCAGACAGTGACTCCACCGCGTGCTTGCTGGCGGCGTAGGCGGCCGAATAGGCCACGGTCACCCAACCCTGCACCGAGGAGAGGTTGACAATTGCACCCTGCTTTCGCTCACGCATCTCCGGCGCGACCGCGCGGATCATTCGGACTACCCCGAAGACGTTCGTGTCAAACTGGCGGCTCAACACCTCATCGGAGAGAGAGTCGACCGGACAGACGACTTCGAAGCCCGCATTGTTGACCAGAACATCGATTGGACCTGCCTTCCGCGCCTCGGCAATCGCCCCATTGATCAGAGCCTGGTCGGTGACGTCTAGCTGAACCGGGTGGATGTTCGGCAGCTCAAGCGCCAATGTCTCCAGGTCGCCCGCACGATCTTTCGACCGAAAACCAGCATGCACAGTGTGACCGGCCGCAGCGAACTTGCGGGCAGTCAAGAGCCCGAAACCGCTGTTGGCTCCGGTGATTAGAACGTTCGACATAGTTGGATCCCTCCTCGATCAGAGGAAGGGAATTTGACACTTTGACCTTATAATGTCAAATAGTCAGCCTATCAGCCAGGCGACCAGTCGGTGGATTCGCTCTTTGAACTTCGCTTTTGGGACGTGAACGTCGCCGGATCGCATCAGACCCTTGGCTGCGGCGATGAGCGTGTCCGCGACGGCGTCCACCTCCTGAATTCGCCCATGGCGCACGAGCGCCTTCACCACGAGCGCCTGAAATGCGTCGTCAGCGGCGCGGGTCGCTGGTCCTGTAAGGCGGTTCGTGGCGTCTACGAGTTCCACGCCGTGGGGGCTTTCGGTTATAACGGCGAGCGTCCGGCCGAACTTGGCCTCAAGAAGGCCTGTCAGGGCCGAGTCCAAGGTTTGGCTCTTGTCCAGCGCCTCAGCCGCCGCGCTTAAACTTTTGGCGTGAAGCTCGTCGACGACGGCCCGAAGAACCTCTTCCTTGCCGGGGAAGTAGTGGTAAAGCGCCGTTCGTGAAACGCCTGCTCCGGCGGCGATGTCGGCCATGCTCGCGCGCTCGAAACCGAAGCGCAGAAAAGCCGCGCGTGCACCGTCCAAGATGCGGCTTCGACGGTTAAGGGCATCGTCATTGTCATCGCGCATGTCTCAACCACACAGTCTAAGTCAGGATTCATAAACGCCGGAAACTTGCCGAGCGGCATTCCTAAACCGCGTGCCCCAATTCTCCTATCGCCTAAGACGCTACGCTGGCTAGTTCGCCTCCGCGTCCTCGAACGCCACGCCCTGCCAGCCGCCACCCAGCGCCTTGAACAAAGCGATGACGTCCTGGACCCGGGCGAGGCGGCTCTGGGCCTCCAGATCCTCGGCGGCGAAGGCGGCGCGCTCGCTGTCGAGCACCTTCAGGAAATCGGTCAGGCCGGCGCCATAGAGCCGGGTCGCGCGATCGAGCGCCTGGTCGCTGTCGGACGCGGCTTCCTTCAGCGTGCCGTTGCGCTCCGTCTCGGTCTGGAAATTGATCAGCGCGTCCTCGACGTCGCGGAACGCGCCGCGCACGGTCTGCTCATAGGCGATGCGCGCGGTCTCGGCCGCCGCCTTGGCGCTTTCGATCCGTGCGTCGGTCTTGCCGCCGTCATAGACCAGCCCGCTGGTGGCGAGCCCCAGGTTCCAATCGAGACTCTTGGCCAGGAACAGGCTGCTGATCGTGGCCGAGGTCGGGTCGATCGCCAGCGGAATCTGGAAATGCGGAAACAGATCCGCCGTGGCGACGCCGATCTGCGCGGTGGCGGCCGCATAGCGCCGCTCGGCGCGCCGGATGTCCGGCCGGTTCGTCATGGTCTCCGACGGCAGCGTGACGGGCAGATCGGCCGGCACCGCCATCAGCGGTGCCGGGTTCGACAATTCGACCTCGAGGTCGCCGGGGAAGCCGCCGACCAGCACGCCGATCGCGTGGCTGAGGCGGGCCACGGCGGCCCGCAGCGTCGGCGTGGCCGAGCGGACGTTGTTCCATTGCGCCCGCGCCTGGGCCACTTCCAGATCGGTGCCCAGGCCGCGCTGGAATTCCTGCTGGGTCAGGTCGAGCGCCTTCTTGGCGGAGTCGATGTTGTGCTGGGCAATCGCGAGCCGGAGCTGGCTGGTGCGCAGGCTGGCATAGTCGCCGGCGACCTCGGCCAGCAGGCTGACCAGGATCGTCCGCCGGTCCTCGATCGCGGCGCCGATGTCGGCGTCGGCGGCCTGCTCGGCTCGCTTCGTGCCGCCGAACACATCGATCTCCCACGAGGCGTCGAACCCCAGCTCCCAGGTCCGGTACTGGCCGATGCCCGGCGGATAATCCACCGTGGTGCTCGAATTGGACTGCAGCCGCGCCGCGTCGGCCTTGACCTGGGGATAGTCGGCCGAGGCGGCGATGGCGCGCCCGGCGCGGGCCTGGATCAGGCGCTGGCGCGCGATCTTCAGATCGTCGTTGCCGGCGATCGCCTGGGCGATTAGGCGGTCGAGCAGCGGATCCTTGAACGAGGCCCACCAGTCCTTCAGTGCCGCGTCCGCCGCGGCCTTGTCCGCCAGCGTCGGTTCATGCTCGGTCCAGGTCGAGGGCACCGCCAATTCGTCGGGTTTGTAATCCGGTCCGACGGTGCAGGCGGCGGTCAGGCCGGCGAGCGCCAGGATCGACAGGTGCCGGCGCAGGCTCACAGCGCGCCCTCGAGCCAGTGGCGGAACCGGCCGACCGGGCCGTTCGGCGGGGCGGTATCGACCCCGATCGAGATCGAGCAGGTCGTGCCGGCGGCCAGGATCACGCCGTCCGGCACCTGGTCGATATGGATGCGGACCGGAATGCGCTGGGCCAGGCGCACCCAGGTGAAGACCGGATTGACGTCCTGCAGCCCCAGCCCGTCGGGCGAACTGTTGCGGTCGTTGATGCCGCGCGCGATCGTATCGATATGGCCGGTCAGGATCGGCGTGTAGCCCATCAGCTTGATCCGGGCCGGATCGCCCGGATGCATCTGAGCGAGCTTGGTTTCCTCGAAATAGCCGCTGATCCAGAAGGAATCCGCGTCGATGACGGCGACCTTGGCCTGGCCGGCATTGGCATAGTCGCCGACGCGCAGGCGCAGGTTGGTGACATAGCCATTGACCGGCGAGCGCAGGACCGAGCGGTCCAGATTGAGCTTGGCCAGATCGAGCGCCGCCTGGGCCGCTTCCAACTGGGCGCTGGCGACGGTCGCCGTGCTGCGCGTCCGCTCCTGCTCCTCCGCCGAGACGACGCCGGTCAGGCCCTGGCGGCGCCTGGCGTCCGACTCGCTTAGCTGCAGCTGCTGCTTGGCGCTATCGACCGAGGCCTGGGCCGACGCGATGGCGAGCTTGAAGCGGGCCGGATCGATCGTGAACAGCACGTCGCCGCGATGGACCAGCTGATTATCCGTCACCGGCACCTCGACGATCGTGCCGGAAACCTCCGGTGCGATATCGACCACCTCGGCCCGGACCCGTCCGTCCCGCGTCCGGGGCGACAGCATGTAGCGCTGCCAGAGCGCACCGACCAGCAGCGCCGCCACGATCAGCATGGCGAGCGTGAGGAGGACGCGGGTGAGTTTGAGCAGGATTCGCATGGGTCGCCCGTTACAGCAGGATGAGAAGCGAGAGGATCGATAGATAGAGTGCGGTCGAGAACAGGGCCGGATGCCAGACGATGTGCCAGAATCCGATCCGCGTCAGGATGACGCGCAGCAGCAGGAAGATCGGCAGGGCGACGATGGCATAGAGCACGATCGGCGCCATGTAGATGCCGGCGATGTTCAGCTCGGTGATCATGCTGCTTCCTTTGGCATCGGCAGCTCGCCGCCGAAGAAGGCCCGATGGCGGGCCAGCAGCAGAGAGATTTCGTAGTGCGCCGCCGCCGCGCGCATCAGACCGGTCCGCTCGTCCGGGGTGGGCTCCTGCTCCGACTCCGCCAGCAGACGAAGCGCCGCCGTCTTGGTCGCTTGTGCCGCCTCGTCGGGGGCGACGGTCAAACCGCTGAGCGTGCGCCAGGCCATGTCGACGCTGCGGGCCGTGCCCACCGACAGGGTCAGGCTGCCGAGCATCAATTTCGCACGCGTCATTTCGCGGCCGATATGGATCGCGGCCATGCCGCCTTCGACCACGGACGCCCGCTCAGGCGAACCTGCCAGCCGCGTGCTGAGCCGGGATAGGCGGTCATGCATGGTGGTCTCCCACATGGTGAGCGAGGCGGGCGGGCTCCGTACGGCCAGATCGCGCAGATCGCGGCGCACCTCGGTAATCAGACGGCGGGCGGCACGCAGCTGATTGGACGGCCAGAGATTGCGGAACACGAAAAAGGCGCATAACGAGCCCAGGAAGAAAGCGAAGATCGTGTTCAGCGTCGCGGCCACATCGTACTGCATGGGATTGCGGAAGCCGACGAAGGTGGTGAAGAAGATCAAGAACGCCGTGGCCGAGCCGGCGTGTTTGGGCAGTGTCGCATAGAGGCAGCCGGCGACGATGAAGGGGCCGAACGCGACGACCAGCAGCGGGAAGCCGTCGACCTGCGCCAGCAGAAGAAATTCGCAGACGAGGGCCAGGACGCCGCCGAGCGCGATGCCCCGCGTGAAGGCGGCGGCGGCTTTTTCCGGATAGTCCGACGTGCCGAGCAGGGCACAGACCGGCAAGACGGCGGCGAGCATCTGCGTGCCGGCCGGCCAGGCGGTTACGATCCAGAAGGCGCCGGCGAGCAGCGTGGCGATGCCCGCGCGCAAGCCGTTGATCAGGGCGGCATGCTTATCGCGATGATACGAGACCGGTGTGACGCCCCGCCCGGTCCGGCCTTGCACGATGCCGATCAGATGACTGCGGGCGAATTGCAGCTGCTCGACGATGTCTTCGAGGCGGGCTGCGAGCGCCAGAACGTCGAGCATTTCGGGCGCGATCGTCAGGGCCAGATTGCCCGACAAGCCGGCGGTCGCACGGCGGGCGGCGATCAGGGCGTCGCCGGTCGCGGGCGACAGGAAGACTGCCGTGCCGCACAGCGTGCGCAGCAGATCGCGCACCATATCGCGCAGCGGCGTGATCGCGGCCGCGACGGCGCCCTCGGTGGGCAGGGTGGCCAGCGCATCGCGGACGCTGGAGGCGAGCGTAACGAGATTGATCAGGATCGAGACGAACAGGCGGACGGCGGGCGCCTGCTGCGCCGTCTCCGCCGATTCGTTGGCCGCCGCGAGGATCAGCGGATCGAGCGCCGCCAACCGGTCGGCCACGGCCTTGCGCCGCTGGGGCAGGCCGGGCTCCAGGTCGAGCGCCTGGGCGGCGAATTCGGCGGTTGCCGCCAGCGCGCCTTCGAGCGCGGGTTTGAGGCGGCGCTCGCCGACATCAAGTACGAGCAGGCTCTTGACCAGGGCGGTGCATAGGATGCCGACGGTCACCACCGCGATGCGTCCGGTCGCCAGATCGAAGATCAGGTCCGGATTGTCCACCGCCGGCAAGGCGACCAGACTGATGGTGTAGCCGGCCAGCACGGCGGCATAGGCGCGGAAATAGCGCAGCAGCGACGAGACATAGGTGCAGAGGCCGAGCCAGATTGCGAGCGACAGCAGGAAGGCCGGCGGACTCTGGGCGAAGCGGGCGATCAGCACGACCGAGATGACCAGGCCGACCAGCGTGCCGATGAGGCGCCAGATGCCCTTGGACAGGACCATGCCGGGCAGCGGGCTCGACACGATCAGCACCGTCACGACCGACGAGCCGGGGCTGTCGAGTTCCAGCGCGAAGGAGACATAGAGCGCCAGCATCGCGGCCGCGAGCGTGCTGAGCGCGTGATACCGGGCCTTGGCCGGGAAGCGCGGCAGCAGCGGCCGGCGGGCCGGCAGGGCCGTGTCCGTAGTCATGGCGCCGCCTCGGCCTGGAGCGCCGCGTCCAGCTGTGCGAACAGGCGGGCGGCGGCGGCGAGGTCCTTGTCGTCCGCCCCGGCCAGCAGCCGGTCGGCGACCTGCTCGGTCACGGCCTGAACCTGCCGGTAGGCGCGCCGGCCGCTCTCGGTCATCACCAGGCGCTTGGCGCGCCGATCGCCCCGATCTTCCCGGCGGACGATCAGACCGTCCCGTTCCAGATTGTCCAGCAACCGGACCAGCGACGGGCCCTGGATACCCAGCGCCTCCGCCAGCTCGGTCTGGCGGATGCCGTCACCCAGCCGGCCCAGGTGGAACAGCGGACGCCAGGTTGCGTCGGTCAGGCCATAGCCCGCCAGCTCGTCGTCGAGCACCCGACGCCAGCGCCGTCCGAGTTGCACCAGTTGCACGCCGATCTGCCAGTTGGGCCGAGGCTCCGTCACAGGATCGCTCCATCTTGGATCAGCGGGACGCCGAACGACGGTTTGTATAGTTCATATGCTAATTATTTGCATCCTATCAGATGCGGAGCAGGCTTGCGGATGGCTTAGACCCCAACGCCCCAGCGTTGGATCGTCACGCGCTCGATCAATCGGAAGATAAGACCTTCAATCAGCAAACCAATCGCGATGACGACCAATAGTCCCGCAAAAACGCTGGCGATGTCGAGTTGATTGCGGTTCTCGTAGATGAACCAGCCGATGCCGCCGGAGCGCGAGGAGACGCCGAACACCAGTTCGGCCGCGATCAGCGTGCGCCAGGCGAAGGCCCAGCCGATCTTGAGGCCCGACAGGATCGCCGGAAAGGCGGCGGGCACCAGGATCAGGGCCACGTGGCGCCAGCCGCGGATGCCCAGGTTCCAGCCGACCATGCGCAACGTCTGGTTGACCGCGCCGAAGCCGGCATAGGCATTCAGGCTGACCGACCAGAGTACCGAATGGACGATGACGAAGATCAGGCTGGGGCCGCCCAGGCCGAACCACAGCAATGCCAGCGGCAGCAGCGCCACGGCCGGCAGCGGGTTGAACATGGCGGTGAGCGTCGAGAGCGCCGCGCGCCCGACCAGGCTCGACATGGCGAGCGTCGTGAAGATCGCCGCGGCGGCCAGCCCGATCGCGTAGCCGGCGACCAGGATGCGCAGGCTGGCGAAGATGCGCATCGGCAGCACGCCGCTGACCGTCGCCGCCCACAGTGCGCTCAGGGTTTCGCCCAGGGTCGGAAACAGCAGGTCGTTGTCGATCCAGCGGCCGTAGCCTTCCCAGGCCAGCGCCAGCACGATCAGCACAATCAGGCGCCAGAAGCCCAGGCTGGTCCGCAGCCGCTCGACCGGGCCGAGCGGCGTCGCCAGATCGGCGACTTCGGGCAGCAGCACGGCGGGGATTTCCCGTTCCGGACGATTATCCGGCATGGGACAGGCTCGTTTCCATGATCAGGGTCTCGATCCGCCGCTTCAGATGTTCCTTCGCGGCCGGGGCGGCATCGGGGCCGAGTCCCTGGAACTCGGCGCGAACCTGTCCCGGATGCGCGCTCAGTACCAGAATCCGCGTGCCGATCAGCAGGGCCTCCTCGACCGAATGGGTCACGAACAAAACGGTCAGGTTCATGTCGAGGCTCAGGTCGAGCAGCTCGCGCTGCATCGTGGCCCGGGTCAGCGCGTCGAGGGCGGCGAACGGCTCGTCCATCAGCAGCATCGCGGGTCGCAGCGCCAGGGCTCGGGCGAGGGCGGCGCGCTGCTTCATGCCGCCGGACAGGGTATGGGGATAGGCGCCGGCGAATTTGGCGAGCCCGACCCGGCCGATCACCTCCGCCGCGCGGATCTCGGCCTCGGCACGCGACAGACCGGCGGCACGGCGCAACGCCGAGACGACATTGCCGGCGACGGTCTGCCACGGCAACAACTGATCCAGGTCCTGGAACACCATCATCCGATCGGGGCCGGGCCGGGTGATCGGGACGCCGCTCAGCCGGAACGAACCGGCGCTGGGCTTGCCGAAGCCGGCGATCGCCTTGAGCAGGCTCGACTTGCCGCAGCCGGATGGCCCCAGGATGACGAACCGGTCGCCGGTCAGCACCTCGAAACTGACGTCATGCACCGCCGTCACCAGGCGACCCGGTACACGATATTGCAACGTCACCGCATCGACCGACAGCAGCGGGGTCGAACGCCCCATCAACTGCCCGTCCGATCGTGGATTTCGGGGAAGAACAGGTCTTTCCAGCTGGCTGGAGACACCTTGATGGCACCGGTTTTATAGAGGAACTGCGCCGTCTTGAATGTCTGCAGCGGCGTCGCAGTGAAGTCGTTGGCCGGATCGCGGATGATCGCCTCGACGAACGCCGGGGTCAATTTGGAAGCCTCGGACTTGATATAGAGCGCCGCTGCCGCGGCCGGGTCCGCCTTGATGACGGCCATCGCCCGATCGAGTGCCACCAGCAGCGCGCCATAGGTCTTGGGATTGGCGGCGTGAAACTTGTCGGGCGCGTACAGCACGTTGAAGCTCGCCGGGCCGCCCATCTGGTCGTAGTTGCTCAGGACTTCGTGGATCTTGGGGTTGGCCAGCTCCTGGTTCGAAAACGGCGGGCTGGTAAAATGGGCGTCGATCTCGCTGCCACCGCCCAGCAACGCCGCGGCCGCATCCGGGTGGGCCATGCTGACGGTGATGTCGTCAAGCTTGTTCTGCTGGCCTGGGCCGAAGGCCTGTTCGGCCGCCATCTGCAGCATGACCGCCTGGGCGCCGATCTTGACCGCCGGCAAGGCGATCCGGTCCTTGTCGGTGAAGTCGGCCAGCGTATGGATGTTGGGGTTGGACGTGGTCAGCAGGTTCGGCATGGCGCCGAGCGCCGCGACGCCGGTTATCTTCAGCGAGCCGTGGGTCCGGGCCCAGACGATGATCATCGGGCCGACACCGGCGGTGGCGATGTCGAGATTGTTGGAGATCAGCGCATCGTTCATCGCGGCGGCACCGCTGAACTGGTCCCAGGTCACGGTCGGGCGCGGCAGGCCGGCCTCGACCACGGCCTGCTCGACCAGTTGCTGTTCCTTCATGACGATCAGGGGCAGATAGGAAATGCCGAACTGCTGGGCGATGCGGATCTCGCCGGTCTCGGCCACGGCGGGCCGCGCCGCCGAGCATGCCACGCCGAGCACAAGCAGGGCGATCATCGCGCCTCGTCGGTTCACCATGGACCCCCTTCGTTGCCTGTGGCTGCTGATCCACTCGGGCATAAGGCAGGAAATTGTCGTTCTGATCAAGATGTTGGACGAGCCGCCGACACGCTCGAACGGGGCGGGCAATAAAAAAGGGGCACCCCGCGAGGGGTGCCCCTTTCTTATAGATGCGATCGGACTAGTTGGACGAGGTCGATGTCGATGTCGAGGTTGAAGTCGAGGTCGACGTGCTCGCGGAACCGTTGTTGCTGCTGCCGGAAGAAACGGCGGCGGCGACGGCAGCGACGGCAATCACACCGGCGCCGATGGCGGCCAACGTGCCGACGGAGAGACCGGCGACGCCGGAGGCGCCGGCAGCGCCAGCAGCGGCCGGAGCCACGGTCGTGGACGACGTCGTGGTCGTGGTCGTCGGAGCGGTCTGGGCGACGGCGATGCCGGTCGTGGTGACGAGCATGGCGCCGACGACGAGGGCGGTCAGAATCTTGTTACGCATTCGAAACTCCTGTCTTTGTTCGTTCGCTGGTCGACAGGCGTAGCGATGCCGGTAGAGCTCAGCCCTGTCGTTCAACGTTAAACTAGCCGAGCTTGATCCCATTCGCCAGTCCCGAATTGGGCTTTGTTTCAATGTTGTCCGAGGATTGTGGCTTTCGCGCTGCAGTGGGGCCTCAGACTGCCGCCTTGTCCGTCTTGAGCGCCGCCATGCGTGCGAGGATGGCCGCATGCGACAGGATCCCGTTTTTTAGGCAGCGCAGTTCGAATTTCTCGTTAGGCGAGTGGATGCGGTCATCCTCGAGACCGAATCCCAGCAGGATCGACTCCAGCCCCAACAAGTCCTGCATCCAGCCGACCACCGGGATCGAGCCGCCCATGCCCATCAGAACGGGGTCCTTGCCGTAGATTTCCTTCAGACCGGCTTTGGCGGCGCCCATATGCGGCGAATCGGACGCGACGCTGATGCCGGGCGACTGACCGAACAGCGTGATGGTCCAGCGGCAATCGGGCGGGGTGCGAGCGTCGAAGAAGGATTTGATGCCGGCGACGATTCGCACCGGGTCCTGGGCCGCGACCAACCGGCAACTGAGTTTGGCCGAAGCTTCGGATGCGATCACGGTCTTGGCGCCGGCGCCGGTATAGCCGCCCCAGATGCCATTGATATCGCAGGTCGGCCGCGACCATAGCCGTTCCAGCACGTGGCGGCCGCCTTCGCCGGTGGGCGTCTTCAGGCCGATCTCGCCCAGGTAGCGGGCTTCGTCGAAGCCCAGGGCCTTCCAACTCGCGAGCGTGTCCTTCGGCGTTTCGACCACGTCGTCGTAGAAGCCGGGAATCTGGACCTGGCCGCGATCGTCGTGCAACTGGCCCAGCACGCGGGTCAGCGCGTTCAGCGGGTTGATCGCCGCACCGCCATAGAGGCCGGAATGCAGATCGCGCGACGGCCCCTTCAGCGTCACTTCGGCATAGACCAGCCCGCGCAGCATGGTCGTGATCGCCGGCGTGTCGATGTCCCAACTGTTGGTGTCGGTGACGATCGCGACATCGGCCGCGGACAGCTCGGTATGGTGCGCCTTCAGGAAGTCGGGCAGGGACGGGCTGCCGGTCTCTTCCTCGCCCTCGATCATGACTGTGATCTCGACCGGCAGGGTGCCGTGAATCTTGTGCCAGCCCCTGAACGCCTCAAGGAAGGTCATGACCTGCCCCTTGTCGTCGACCGCGCCGCGCGCGACCACGCGGGGGCCATGCTCGGCCTCGATGATGGTCGGCTCGAACGGTGGATGATCCCACAGCGCCAGCGGGTCCGCCGGCTGCACGTCGTAGTGGCCGTAATACAAAAGGTGGGGAACCGCGCCGCCGGGGCCGGGGTGATGCGCGATCAGCACCGGATGGCCCGGTGTTTCATGCAGCGTCGCCGTGAAGCCCAGGCCGGTCAGCTGATCGGCCAGCCATTGTCCGGCCCGCCGGGTTTCGCCGGCATAGGCCGGGTCGGTCGAGATGCTGGGGATGCGCAGGAACTCGATATAGCGGGCGACCGCCTGGTCGAAATCCTGTTCGAGATGGCGCAGGACGGGAGTTTCTACGGACATCGACGGGCCCAGCTTTTGTTGCGCGAGATCGTCACCATGCCGGATCGCGCTCGTCGGGAGAAGCGGAAAGGGTTGCAATCCAAACAAACTAGTTCGATATCTATCAAATTAGATATCTATCGAATGAGTTGATCATGCCCGACGCCGCTTTGACGACCCTGCTCGCCTTCTTCAAGGCGCTCGCCCATGAAAGCCGGCTGAAGATCGTCGGGTTGCTCGCCAGCCGGGAATTGAGCGGCCAGGAGCTGGCGGTGTTGCTGGCGCTCAAGGAGCCGACCGTGTCCCATCATCTGGCGATGCTGCGCGACCTGGGTCTGGTGCGGCAGCGGCTCGACGGCAATACGCATTGGTGGTCGCTCGACCTGGAGGCGCTGGTGTCGCTCAATCGGCGCCTGGCGACCCGGGACGATGTCGCGGCGCTGGCCGGCGACATTGCACCCGACGCCTGGGACCGGCGCGTGCTGGATAATTTCCTGCTGCCCGACGGACGCCTGAAGGAAATCCCGGCCAGCCGCAAGAAGCGCTGGGTCGTGCTGCGTTTCCTCGTCGAAAAATTCGAAGCCGACCGACGCTATCCGGAGGCGGAACTGAACGGGATCCTGAAGCGCCATCACGAGGACAGCGCCACCTTGCGGCGCGAACTGATCGGCTATCGCATGATGGCGCGGGACCATGGCATCTATTGGCGTCTGCCCGAAGCCGAGTGGCAGCCGGCCTGAGGGAATGGATGCCCCGCGCCCCGGCCGGTTGCGCGGGGCGCGCCGGATGCGCTAGAATCGGCCTCTGCG
>Ga0302314_10004753_pt1 | contig 24937 bp, 21 predicted proteins | sample III_Palsa_N2_3_FD_200533 | JGI IMG/M metagenome (GOLD analysis project Ga0302314, IMG submission 200533) | Peat permafrost microbial communities from Stordalen Mire near Abisko, Sweden - III_Palsa_N2_3 | ecosystem: Environmental > Terrestrial > Soil > Palsa > Peat permafrost | place: Sweden... | reverse complement strand
CCGGGTTTGGATTTCTCTGGGGCCGCTTCGGACATGGGCTTCTTCTCCTGGCAGGGCGATGGCGCGCTAGCGGCGCTTGCCGCGGTTGAGCCGGCGTTCCAGCCACTGGCTGTATTGCGACATCGAATAGCAGACGATGAAATAGATCACGCCGACGAAGACATAGGCCTCGGCGGTCAAGCCGCGCCAATTCGGATCGACCAGCGACTGCTTGGCGTCTTCGAGCAGATCGAACAGGCTGATGATCGAGACCAGCGAGGTGTTCTTGAAATTGCCGATCAGGTTGGAAACCAGCGGCGGAATTACGACCGCGATCGCCTGAGGCAGGATTATCTTGCGCATCTTCAGCCAATAACCCAGGCCCAGCGCATCGGCCGCCTCGAATTGGCCCTTGGCGATCGCCTGCAAGCCGCCGCGCACATCCTCGGCCTGATAGGCGGCCAGGAACAGCGTGATGCCGATCAGCGCCCGCAGGGTCTTGTCGACGGTGACCCCGGACGGCAGGAAGATCGGCAGCATCAGCGAGGCGGTAAAGAGCATGGCGATCAGGGGTACGCCGCGCATGAATTCGATCGCGCCCACACAGAGCAGCTTGACCACCGGCAGATGCGAGCGTCGCCCGAGCGCCAGCAACACGGCCAGCGGAAAGGCCAGGATCATGCTGAGCAGCGACAGGATCAGGGTCAGCGGCAACCCGCACCACAGATCGGTCGGCACATAGTCGAGCCCGAGCACGCCGCCGAACATCAGGAGGGCGGACGATACCAAGCCGACGACCCAGACATAGATCAGCTCGCGCCGCCACAGAAGCGGAATGAAGGACATGCCGGTGAGCCCGAACAGGATCACGGTCACCAGCGCCGCCCGCCACTGTTCTTCGAAGGGATAGCGCCCGAACAGGATGAAGCGCCATTTCTCGCGGATGAAGGCCCAGCACGCCCCCGATCCGTCGGCGTGGCAGGCGCGCATATTGGGCGCATCCCAGACCGCATCGATGACCAGCCAGTTGAGGGCGCCGCCCAGCACGCGATACAGGACATAGAGAATGACCAGCGTGGTGATGCCGTTGCCGATCGAACTGAACAGATTGGCCCGCATCCAGGCGAGCACCGGGGGCGCCCTGCGGGCACCGATCACTGCCGCCATGTCTCAGCGCCCCTTGAGCGCAATGCGCGCATTGTAGATGTTCATCAGCAGCGAGATCGACAGGCTGACCGACAGATAGGCGCCCATGATGCAGGCCATGCCCTCGATCGCCTGCCCGGTCTGGTTCATCTGGGTATTCACCACCGAGAAGAATTCGGGAAAGCCGATCGCGACCGCCAAGGTCGAGTTCTTCATCAGGTTTAGGTACTGGCTGGTCATCGGCGGCACGACGATCCGGATCGCCTGGGGCAGCACGACCAGCCGCAGGATCAGCCCGCGCTTCAGCCCCAGCGCTCCCGCCGCCTCGGTCTGGCCGTGGCTGACCGCCAGAATGCCGCTGCGCACGATCTCGCCGATATAGGACGTCGTGTAGATCACCAGCCCGCCCAGCAGCGCCGTCAGTTCCGGCGACATGCTGACGCCGCCATTGAAGTTGAAGCCGCTGAGCTGCGGAAAGCTCACCTGGGCAGGGGCGCCGGCGATCAGCCAGGCCAGGATCGGCAGGCCGAGGATCAGCGCCGTACCGACGGCCAGGACCGGGAAGATCTGGCCCGTGCGGTCCTGGCGCCAGCGTGCCCAGCGACTGGTGCCATAGGCGGCCGCGATCCCGACCAGGAAGGCGATGCCGATATAGACATGGCTGGGATCGGCAACCGGTGCCGGCAGGAACACGCCGCGATTCGACACGAACAGCCCGGGCACTGGCTGCCACGCCTCGCGCGGGCTGGGCGCCACGACATTCAGCAGCGAATAGAGCAACAGCAGCTGCAGCAGCAGCGGGATATTGCGGACCACCTCGACATAGATGAGAGCCAGGCGCGACAGCAGCCAATTGGGCGACAAGCGCGCAATGCCCAGCAACACGCCGAAAATCGTCGAGAGCACGATCCCCAACGCCGACACTTCGAGCGTATTCAGCAGGCCGACCAGAAAGGCCTGGCGATAGGTGCTCGCCGGCGAATACGGGATCAGCGATTCGCTGATGTCGAAACCGGCCTCCCGGTCGAGAAACCCGAAGCCGGTCGCAATCGATTGCTGCTCTAGATTGGCCACAGCATTATGGGCGAAGAAGTAGATCACGCCCAGCAGCACCACGACCGTCAGCGCCTGCCAGAACGCGCTGCGAACCGTCGGATTGTTCCAGAAGGACGGGGCCGCCCCGGCCACCGCCGCTGATCCGGAAGTCGTCATGCTGTCCTGCTCCTCTCCGTCGTGGCGGCACGAGGTTGCCGAAATCGGGACCCGCCCCTGCCACGAGTCCCGGTCACTGCAGAGCAGCGCTCAGCGCGCCGGCGGCGAATACATCAACCCGCCGGCATTCCACAAAGCATTCAGCCCCCGCTCGAGCTTGAGCGGGCTGTCCTTGCCGACATTGCGATCGAAGATCTCGCCGTAATTGCCCCCGGCCTTTATGGCGTTATAGGCCCATTTCTCGTCGAGACCGATGGCCTTGCCATTGCCCGCCGTGACACCCAGCAGGCGCTGCACATTGGGATCGGTACTCTTCAGCATTTCGTCGATATTGCCTGCGGTGATCCCGAGTTCCTCCGCGTCGATGAGCGCATAGACCGTCCAGCGCACGATATCGAACCATTGATCGTCGCCCTGGCGCACGACCGGCGCCAGGGGCTCTTTCGAGATGCGCTCGGGCAGGATTACATAATCATCGGGATTGGGCGCCTTCGAGACGCGCGTGCCGGCCAGGCCCGACGCATCGGTCGTATAGGCGTCGCAGCGGCCGGAGAAGAAGGCGTTTTCGACCTCATCCAGATTCTCGATGGTGACCGACTTCAAGGTCAGCTTGTTGGCGCGGAAATAATCCGCCAGGTTGAGCTCCGTGGTCGTGCCGGGCTGTACGCAGATCGTGGCGCCGGACAGCTCCTTGGCGCTCTTGACGCCCAGCTTCTTGGAGACGATGAAGCCCTGGCCGTCATAGAAGGTGACGGGCGCGAAGACCAGGCCCAGCGCCCCTTCGCGCTGCAACGTCCAGGTCGTATTGCGCGACAGCACGTCAACTTCGCCCGATTGCAGTGCTGTGAAGCGCTGCGGTGCCGAAAGCGGCACGTAGCGCACCTTGTCCGGCGCGCCGAAAATCGCCGCCGACAGGGCGTGACAGACATCGACATCGAGCCCCTTATAGGTGCCCTGGCTGTCCGCCATCGCGAAGCCGGCGGTCCCGGTCGACACACCGCAGACCAATTGCCCCTTGCTTTTGACATTGTCCAGTGTCTGTCCGGCTTCGGCATTTCCGACAATGCCGAGTGTCAGTCCGAGAACAGCCGATGCCACGATCCGTTTCATTAGCCACCCCTGTCAGGATTTGCTCCGAATTTGCGCAATGCTATCGGAGTTTCTTTGTGACCGTTGTCATTCTTTGTAGATCTATTGTGTCGCAAGTGCCGATTTGCGCGATTCCAGAAACGGTAGCATGCTCCGGCACGCCGCCGCAACACGCGCCGCATGCCGTCCCGGCGGTGGCGTCAACCGGATCGGCCACGCACGCGTGGCGGGCCGGTTTACCCACCACCACCGGGTGAATACCGGCAAGACGGCTTCTTGCCGCGCGGCAAGCGGACCGCGCGCGCCGCCTCACGCCGAGATCAGCGCTTATGATCCGCAAAACGCGAACTCCCCGGCGCATGCGAGTCGGGGCACGGTCACGATCATTTCTCTGTCTTTCGCGTCGGGCTTGCCGCCTGGCCGAGACAAATCGCTGATCTGGCGGCGCGGCCGAGTTCCGGACGTGCGACCGGGTGACGCATCGATTACCGTAAGTTGCTAGTAAGATTGGGTTTGGACAGGTCAACCCACGATTTGCATGGCTGATGCCACAACAAAGCCTTTAACCTTGTAGCGCCGGTTACTACACTTATGTGTTAGGTAGAGTCTAACACCACAAGAGGATCAGTCGTGGCCCGTTCATCCATCTCCCCCGTAGCGCCTGCAGTTCGCGGCCAAGTCCGTGGCCAACTCACCGCCGAACAGCTGAAATCCATTGACGTCGCTGTCGGTGCCCAGGTTCGGCTTCGTCGCATTCTGCTCGGCCTCAGCCAAGAAGCCGTCAGCAAGGTCATCGGCTTGACCTTCCAGCAGCTGCAGAAATACGAGCATGGCACGAACCGCATCAGCGCCTCCCGGCTGTACCAGCTCTCGCTGATCCTGCACGTGCCGGTATCGTATTTCTTCGAGACTGTCGATGTCGAGGTCGGTTCCGAAACCGCGCAGGAGGCCTATGAGGTCACCAACCTGCACGACATCGAAGGCATGCCGAGCGACCTCATGAAGAAGCGCAAGACCGTCGAACTGGTCCGTGCCTTCTACGGCATCGAGGATGACCGGCAGCGCGCCGCCGCCCTCAGCCTGATGAAGACGCTGGCCAAGGCCGCGAAGTAAGCTAACGGCGTCTTCGTCGCCGACATGTTCTGGACCGGTTGCGCCTAGAGCCCGATGCGATCAGACCTGTAGGGCCTGATCGCTGAATCGGTCTCTATCTATTTGAATCTAGAGCGGGTTCACGCGATCGGACGGTGCCGTCTGATCGCGATCCGCTCTAGCGCACCGGTCCGATCATGGAATACTGTCGCAACGCCCGTGATCGCCGCAGCGATCCCGAAGTGGCGACCCCGGCAGGGTTCGAACCTGCAACCCCCGGCTTAGAAGGCCGGTGTTCTATCCAGTTGAACTACGGGGCCGATTGGACTCGCAACCCTAGAGCAGATCGTGACCAGATGGAATCGTCCGATCACGTGAAACTGCTCTCGAGTCGATAGCTCTAGCGGATGCGATCGAATCTGAAATTGTCGGCATAGGCCTTCGGCTTGCGCGCACGGCTATGCGGTTCTTCGACCGAATAGTCCAGCCCGTGCTTTTGCGCGTAGACCTGCGCCTCTTCGAGCGTGTCGAAGTGCAGCCGGACCTGATTCAGCGTGTCCTCGGCGCTGATCCACCCCATCAAAGGCTCGGCCTGGCGCCGTGTCGCCTGCTCGAATTCCAGGATCCAGCGTTTCGTGTGGGCCGTCCCCGACGACATAGCCGTCTTCGCCGGACGGAGGATGCGGGCTGAGGCCATGGACCGACTCAATCTCCTGATGGCTGGTCGGGGCGACATGATTCGAACATGCGACTTCCAGTTCCCAAAACTGGCGCTCTACCAGGCTGAGCTACGCCCCGACCGAGGGCTATCGATTTAGAGGTTTCCGGGCAGGCGCGCAACCCACCGCATGGCATCCAACACAGCCACGCAGGGCCCAGTGCGGAGCGCCATCACGCCAAGTCGGTAAAATCCAAGATTTTTTCCCTCGCCGAATATCCAATCAGATCCGCAAGAATACATTCAATACAAACTGTATTCTCGGCATCTCTCCTTTGCTCCGCCGGCGCCGGCGTTATGCTGTTCGGGCACGTGACTGCTGGCACCCCGGCGACCGACAGCGAACATTCGGACAATTCGGATCAAAGGCGGGAGTGGAAAATGGCGGAGACTGCCGATGTCCTGTCGGCCCTGGACTGGACCGATCCGCCTTTCGGCATGGCGCCGATCGGCCGCATTCTCCAGGTCTATAATGGTCAACTGAGCTACACGAAGCCGGCCATGGAGGAATGGTATGTCTTCGGTGGCTTTCTCGACGAGTTGGCGACCGAGGAAGAGCGGCTCTACGCCGAGACCATGCTGCGGCGCCTGGCCGCGGCCAGCGCCGACTGCTTCGACCGGGTGTGCAGCGAGGTCGAGGAGTTGGCAGCACCGGTCTGGGGCCGCCGCATGCGCGTCCGGATGGCTGCAAGCCTCGACGAGCTGCAATACGACCAGACCGGCGCGCGGCTGGCGGCGCTGGCCGCGATCGCAACCCTGATCGGCTGGGACACCGGCAATGACCAGCAGGGGACCGGATTCGGCACGCGGCGGAGCTGCTGGCGCTTCTCACCCCGCGGGATCGCGGAGACCGTAACGATCACGGTGCGCACGGGCGCGCCGCGGCTCCTCGTATCGCCTTCCGACTCCATCGATCTCGATTTCGCGCTGGCGCCGGACGAATATCCCGCCGCTGCCGTACGGAATGCGTTCCGGCGCCTGGCCGAGCTGACGGCGCTGGCGGCCGAATCGGAAACCTTGGTCGATCTGCCGCTGATCCGGCGGCTGGAGATGCTGCGCCAGCTGTAATTCCCCGGCACCGATGCGAACGCATGCGTGCGAGGCCGTGCTGACCCGCGATGGTTGGCCGGCCGGGTGGCACATGATAGAACGCGCCCCGTTTTAAGGTGTTCGGGTTCTTAGTTTCCATGCGCGTCGAGGATTTCGATTTCACGCTGCCGGCCGCGCAAATCGCGCAGCGGCCGGTCGAGCCGCGGGACGCATCGCGGCTGCTGCGCGTGACTGCGCGGGGCTTGAGCGACCACCGCGCGCATGACCTGCCCGAGCTGCTGGCACCGGGCGATCTGCTGGTCTTCAACGACACCAAGGTCGTCCCGGCACGCCTCGCGGGGCTGCGCGGCGAAGCCCGGGTGTCGATTACGCTGCATCAGGCCCTGGGCCTCGATTGCTGGCGCGTCTTCGCCAAGCCGGCAAAGCGGCTGCGCCCGGGCGACCGGGTTAGGTTTGCACCGGATTTCTCGGCCGAAGTGCTCGACAAGCGGCCGGAGGGCGATGTCACTTTGCGCTTCGATTGCGGTGGTGCTGCCCTGATCGAGGCGCTGCACCGCCACGGCACCATGCCCCTGCCGCCCTATATCCGCGGCGGCGTCGCCGATGCGCGCGACCGTGAAGACTACCAGACGCTGTTCGCGCGCACCGAGGGCGCCGTCGCGGCACCGACCGCGGCGCTGCATTTCACGCCGCAATTGGTGTCGGCACTCGCGGCGCGCGGCATCGGCTCGACCCTGCTGACCTTGCATGTCGGGGCCGGTACCTTCCTGCCGGTCAAGGTGGCGGACACGGCCGATCATGTCATGCATGAGGAAGTCGGGATCCTGACCGCCACCGCGGCCGAGGCCGTCAACCGCACGCGGAAGGCCGGCGGGCGGGTCGTCGCCGTCGGGACGACCAGCCTGCGCCTGCTCGAAACCGCCGCGGCAGCCGACGGCACACTTGCCCCCTTCTGCGGCCCGACCGCACTCTTCATCACCCCGGGTTACCGGTTCAAGGCGGTCGATATGCTGCTGACCAATTTCCATCTGCCGCGGTCGACCCTGTTCATGCTGGTCGCCGCCTTTTCCGGGCTCGAGCGGATGAAATCCGCCTATGAGCACGCGAAATCCGCGGAATACCGCTTCTACTCCTATGGCGATTGCTGCCTGCTCGACCGGCTGGCCGCAGCATGAGCGCGTTCGGCTTCACGCTGCTCGCCCGTGACGGGGCCGCGCGGCGCGGCCGGGTGGCGACGGCGCATGGCAATGTCGAGACGCCGGCCTTCATGCCGGTGGGTACGGCCGGCACGGTCAAGGGCATGCTGCCCGACGCGGTGGCCGAGACCGGTGCCGAGATCCTGCTCGGCAATACCTATCATTTGATGCTGCGGCCGGGCGCCGAGCGGGTCGAACGCCTGGGCGGGCTGCACCGCATGATGAACTGGCAGCGCCCGATCCTGACCGATTCCGGCGGCTTCCAGATCATGTCGCTGACCGGGTTGCGCGAGCTGAGCGAGCACGGCGTCACCTTCCGCTCGCATATCGACGGCAGCAAATACGAGCTGACACCCGAGCGTTCGATCGAGATCCAGCGCATGCTCGATGCCGACATCACCATGGCGCTCGACGAGTGCACGCCACATCCGGCGAGCTACGAGCAGACGGCGGCCTCGCTTGGCCTGTCCATGCGCTGGGCCGAGCGCTCCAAGCAGGCCTTCACCCCGCGCCCGGGCTATGGCTTGTTCGGCATCGTCCAGGGCGGGGTGCATCTCGACCTGCGGACGAAGTCGGTCGAGCAGCTGCGCCAGATCGGCTTCGACGGCTATGCCGTGGGCGGGCTCGCTGTCGGCGAGGGCCAGGAGGTCATGTTCAGCGTGCTCGACCACACGGCCCCGGCCCTGCCTGAGGATCGTCCGCGCTATCTGATGGGCGTCGGCACGCCGGCCGACCTGGTCGGCGGCGTCGCCCGCGGCATCGACATGTTCGATTGCGTGATGCCGACCCGGTCCGGCCGCACCGGCCAGGCCTTCACCCGCCGCGGCAAGGTCAATATCCGCAACGCCCGGCACCAGGACGATCCGCGGCCGCTCGATGCCGAATGCCGCTGCCCGGCCTGCACCGGCTTCAGCCGCGCCTATCTGCATCATCTGCACCGGGCCGAGGAAATGTTGGGCCCGATCCTGCTGACCTGGCATAATCTGACCTATTATCAGGATCTGATGGCGGATCTGCGCCGGTCGATCGCGGCCGGCAGCTTCGCCGAGACCCAGGCCACCTTCCACGAGACCCAGGCCGCCGGCGATATTCCGGCGCTGTAGGTGACAGATGAATGACGATCTCTACAGCGGCTTGACCCAGCTCGGGCACAGTGCTGCGATCGCGGCGAGCCCGGATGCGGCGGTCATCGAGAAAGTGCCGAACCCCGAGCCGGCGCATGCCTATCTGGTTCGCTTCACCGCACCGGAATTCACTTCGCTCTGCCCGCTCACCGGCCAGCCCGATTTCGCCCACCTGGTCATCGACTACGTGCCCGGCCCCTTTCTGGTCGAGAGCAAGTCGCTGAAGCTGTTCCTGGCATCCTTCCGCAACCACGGCGCCTTTCACGAGGCCTGCACGATCGGTATCGCCCGCCGGCTGGTCGCCGAGATCGCGCCGGCCTGGCTGCGTATCGGCGGCTATTGGTATCCGCGCGGCGGCATCCCGATCGATGTCTTCTACCAGACCGGCCCCGCCCCGGCCGGGTTGTGGCTGCCCGATCAGGGAGTGCCACCCTATCGTGGACGCGGCTGAGCTCAAGCAGGCATTGATCCGCCGTGCGCACGATGCCGGCTTCGATGTCGTGCGCGTGGCACCTGCCGAGCTTGCTCCCGAAATCGGCGACGGGCTGGAGGCCTATCTGGCCGCCGGTCATCACGGCGATATGAGCTGGCTGGAACGCGAGCCGGATCGGCGCAAGACGCCGCGCGGCCTCTGGCCGGAAGCGCGCTCAATCATCCTGCTCGGCACCAATTACGGCCCCGAAACCAATCCCTTGGGCGAGGAGCCCAACCTCGATACCGGAGCCATTTCCGTCTATGCCCGTGGCCAGGATTATCACGACCTCATCAAGAAACGCCTGAAGGCGCTCGGGCGCTGGCTGCATGCGGAATCGGGAGCGGACCTCAAGGTCTTCGTCGACACGGCTCCCGTGATGGAGAAGCCGCTGGCGGCCGCCGCCGGTCTCGGCTGGCCCGGCAAGCACACCAATCTGGTGTCGCGCGATTTCGGCTCCTGGCTGTTCCTGGCGGAAATCTTCACCGCCGCCGAATTGCCGCCCGATGCGCCGGAAAGCGATCATTGCGGGCAATGCCGGCGCTGCCTCGATGCCTGCCCGACCGATGCCTTCCCAGCCCCCTATCGGATCGATGCAAGGCGCTGCATCTCGTATCTGACCATCGAGCATAAGGGACCGATCCCTGCTGAATTCCGGGTGGCGATGGGTAACCGGATCTATGGCTGCGACGATTGCCTGGCCGTCTGCCCCTGGAATAAATTTGCTCGCCGCACCGGTGAGTTGGCCTTCCACCCCCGTGCCGAACTCACAGCACCACTGTTGACCCTGTTGGCGGCGCTCGACGACGACGCCTTTCGACGCTTCTTCGCCGGTTCGCCGATCAAACGCATCGGGCGTGCGCGGTTTCTACGCAATGTGCTTATTGCTCTCGGAAATTCCGGCAATCGCGACAGTGTCGTGACGATCGAGGCCTTGCTCGACGATCCGGTGCCGCTGATCCGAGGCATGGCGGTCTGGGCCCTTGCCCGCCTCGATCCGGCGCGGCTGTCCGGACACAGGATCAATCGATGCGCACAGGAAGCCGATGATGGCGTTCTCGCGGAGTGGCGGGCGGTAGCCAACATTCAGCCGAATGGCTGCGATATTGCCGCCGGCCGATAACGACTAGTCAACACTTCCTCACTAATCTCTGCAGCGGCGCCGCTCGCTTCTGAAAAAGTCGTGCGCAGACCGCGGTTTACTGGTAAGCATAAATTGCGCGGGTAGAGTATATTGGGGGAAAAGATGCGTTCGGGTCGTATTGGGAAGTGGTATACCGCTGCGGCGGTGGTGGGCTTCGCTGCGGTTTCATTTGCGCCGGGTGCAGCACGGGCGCAAGCGCTGACGCTCCACAAGTTCAGCCTGGGTATTTCGCCGGTCACGAGCACGGCGGCGGATCCATCGGCTCTCTCGATCGACGCCGCGGGCAATGCCTGGGTGGCGGAACCTGCATCGAGCGAGATCGCGGAGATCACCCCGGACGGCGCAGTAGCCAATTATATAGCCTTCCCCACCAAATCGCCGCCGGCAGTGATCGATATCATTACAGGCAGTGACGGCAACCAATGGTTCGCCGACTCAGCAAATGAGGGCATCGGGTTCATCACGGGCGACGGCGTCGTCAATGAATACGTATTCCCCACTCTCTCGCCGGTTGCGATTGCCCAGGGACCCGATGCCGATGTCTGGTTCACGGAGTCGACGGGCTTGCTGATTGGCCAGATGCGCCCGGACGGTCAGACGACCTACTACTCGGCGGGCATCTCGCCCGGCGCCGACATTCAGGGCATCGCCCCGGGCTCAGATGGCAATATGTGGTTTGGCGAACCGGGCACGGACCGGATCGGCAAGATCACGCCGCAAGGTCGGATTTTCGAGTACGGGACCGGCATCTCGCCCTCGGCCGGCGTGTCCAGCCTCATCCTGGGGCCTGACGGCAATATCTGGTTCGCCGAAGCCAATACCGGAAAGATCGGCAAGGTGACGCCGGCTGGCGTGATCACCGAATATGCGACGAATATCGCCTCGGACAGATTGCCACTGGCCCTGGCACCCGGACCGGACGGCAATATCTGGTTCGGCGAACTGGGCCTCAACAGCCATCGGATCGGCAAGATTACCCCGAGTGGCGTGGTCACAGCCTATAACACCGATACGCCCAACGTGATCATTCCCGAAGACGTCTCCCATATCGCGCTGGGCCCGAACAACACGATTTGGTACACGCAGACGGCGCAGGACACGGCCAGCGTCCTGAGCATCGAACCGGAAACCGCGCTTGCCGCCGCGGTGCTCCCGGGCGGCCGTAGCGTCGGCCTGAACGCGTTGGCCACCGTCTATGCGACGATGATGAACAGCAGCGGCAGCGCCATGACCAATTGTCAGGTCGGCCTCCCGGCCATCGCCCCGGCCGGCATGCTCGTGAATTATCAGATGACCGATCCGACGACCAATCTGCCGATCGGCACCCTGAATACGCCGTTCACGCTTGCTGCCAACAATGGATCGCAATCCCTGCTCTTGACCTTCGAGTCGCCGACGCCGGCTATTCTCGAGAATTTTGCGCCGGTCTTCAGCTGCAACGGGATTGCGGCGGCCACGGAAGGCGGGGTCGATACTCTCGACCTGAACTTCACCGCCGAATCCTCTCCCGACGACATAGCGCTGGCCGCCTCGACGACGCCCGGCATCGTCAGCGTTCCGGTGCTCGGCTCGGCGGCCTTCAGCGTAGCCATGATCAACGTCGGTGACTCGACGACCAATGGCACGACGACGCTGGTCGGCGTTGATACCGGCCTCGCCGTCCTGCCGGTCAACGTCACCGTCTGCCAGACCAACGCGGCGACCGGCGCCTGTCTGGCGACACCGGAGCCGCTCCAGTATTGGAGCTTGCCGGCTGGTTCGACCGCGACCTTCTCTGTCTTCGTCAGCGCGACGGGCCCGGTCGCCTTCGATCCGGCCAATAACCGCGTCTTCATCCGCTTCATCGATTACGACGACCTGCGCGGGCTCTATATCTCGCATGGCTCGGCGAGCGTCGCGCTTCAGACGCAGTAATCGGGGAAGCGGGGCTTCGACAGCACGACGCCTCCAACCACCGATCAGGTGGTTGGAGGCGTCATCATTTCATGCGCAAGCCGCGGAGTACTCGGCTACTCGCCAAGCCCCGTCGCCGTTACCCCGTCGCCCGGCTTGAAGCCCAGGCGTTCGACCGTTCCGGCATTGAGTTCGAGCGCCGCCTTGACCGCCCCCTCCGACGAGATGACGGTCAGCGACTGCGGCACGGCGCGCTCGCTGATATTCCGGATATGGCCATCGGCCGCAATGAACAGCATGTCGAGCGGCAGGTTGGTGTTCTTCATCCACATCGCGACCGGCTGCTCATGCGGGTAGATGAACAGCATGCCGGCATCGGCCGCCATGCGCGTGCGATACATCAGCCCCTGCTCGCGCTGGACGTCGTCGGTCGCCAGTTCGATGGCGAATTTCTGCGGTCCAGCCGCCGTCTGGATGGTGAGTTCACCTTTGCCGAAGCTGGCGAATTGCTGCGCCGCCAGTGCCGGCAAGGCGATGAAGACCAGGCCCGTCAGGGCCATCAGGGAGCGGTGCGCATGCATGGCCTTGGGATAGCCGGTCCCTGCGCATCTGTAAACCGCGTGATCGGCTCTTGCCGGCCGATCACTTAGGCGGCACGGTCGGAAACCCGATCCGACGAGGCCCCTGCCATGACCGATCCCGCCAAGCTTCACCCCGCAACCCTGGCCGCCCAGGCGCTCGGGGCCGTCGACCCTGTCACCAAGGCCATCATCCCGGCGCTGCACCCCTCGACGACCTATCTGCGCGACCCCGACAACCAGTATCGCAATGGCCGGGTCTATGCCCGCGCCGACAACCCGACTTTCGAAACGGCCGAGGCGCTGCTGAGCGCGCTCGAAGGCGCCGCCACCAGCCTGAGCTTCGCCTCCGGCATGGCCGCCGCCTCGGCGGTGTTCCTGGCGCTCGAACCCGGCGCCCATATCGTGGCGCCGAAGGTGATGTATTGGGGTCTGCGCAAATGGCTGAACGGGCTGGCGCGCGATTGGGGCCTGTCGGTCCAGTTCGTCGATACCGGCGATCTCGATGCGCTCGCCGCCGCCACGGTCGCGGGCCGGACCAAGCTGATCTGGCTCGAGACCCCGGCCAATCCGACTTGGGAGATCGCCGATATCGCCGCCGCCGCCGAGATCGCCCATCGTGCCGGCGCGCGCCTTGCCGTCGACGGCACGGTGGCAACGCCGCTCCTGACCCGCCCGATCGAACATGGCGCCGATATCGTCATGCATTCGGCCACGAAATATCTGAACGGCCACAGCGATGTCGTGGCCGGCATGCTGGCGACAGCGCGCCGCGACGCCTATTGGGAGAAGATCATCGCCGTGCGCGCCGGCAATGGCGGCATTCTCGGCACCTTCGAATCCTGGCTGCTGCAGCGCGGCATGCGCACGCTCGCGATCCGGGTCGATCGCGCCTGCCGCACCGCCCAGAGCCTGGCCGAGCATTTTGCCGGGCACCGGCACATCGCCCAGGTGCTCTATCCCGGACTGCCGGATTTTCCCGGCCACGCCATCGCCTGCCGGCAGATGCAGGGCGGCTTCGGCGGCATGCTGTCGATCCGGACGGCCGGTGGCGAGGCCGCCGCGATCGCGACGGCGGCCTCGGTCGGGCTGTGGAAGCGGGCGACCTCGCTGGGCGGGGTCGAGAGCCTGATCGAGCATCGCCGCTCGGTCGAGGATGCCGAGAGCCCCTGTCCGCCAGATCTGCTGCGCCTGTCGGTCGGGCTGGAACACGCCGAGGATCTGATCGCCGATCTGGAACAGGCGCTCGCGCGGGCCCATAATTAGGGGATAGAGGTTGCGTTAATCATTCCGGACTAGGCTCGCGCGCATGACCGTCCGTCCCCCGCCTCCTGCCGTCGACCCGGCTATCGTCGGCGACATCAAGCGCGCCAGCCGCGCGACCAACGTCGATTTCGGCTATCTGATGGCCCAGGCGGCGCAGGAGAGCAGCTTTCAGCCCGATGCCAAGGCCTCGAGCAGCTCGGCGACCGGGCTGTTCCAGTTCATCGACAGCACCTGGCTGCAATCGGTCAAACAATACGGCGCCAAATACGGCCTCGGCCAATATGCCGCCCAGATCGGCACGGACGAGAGTGGCCGCCTCCATGTCGCCGATCCGGCGGTCAAGCAGCAGATCCTCGATCTGCGCAAGGATCCCAAGATCGCCTCGGATATCGCCGCCGAATTTGCCAAGTCGAACAAGGAGGAAGTCGAGCGCGCCCTCGGCCGTCCGGCCAATCCGACCGACCTCTATCTGGCGCATTTCCTGGGCGCCCAGGGGGCGACGGCGATGGTCAAGACCGTGGCCAGCGCCAGCACGACCAGTGCTGCGGCACTACTGCCCCAGGCCGCTGCCGCCAATCGCTCGGTGTTCTACGACAGCAATGGCGACGCCAAGACGGTCGCCCAGATCTACAAGAGCTTCGCCGACAAGATCGAGCGGCAGATCAGCCAATATTCCGAGAGCACCGGCACCGAGCCGGCTGAAGCGGCCGAGAGCCTGGCGACGAAAGACGAGGCCGTGCTGCCCGACAGCGACAGCCAGTCGCTCGGCACCATGAATGTCCTCGCCCTCGCCGCCCTCAAGCTGCTCAGCGGCACGGCCGACACCGACCAGTCGGCCGAACCAGCGCCAACGTCAGCGAACCGGCACCGGACCACCGACACGACGGCCTGAAGCAGGCCCTCAGTCAGCCACCACCCCTGCCGCCCCCAGCCCGGCGCGCCGGCCGAAGAAGGTCGATTCACCCAGACACGTGCCGCTGGCATAGCCGGCGCTGTCCTGGGCGATGTTGGAGGCACAGGCGCCGGCCGCATAGAGGCCGGGGATCGGCCGGTTTTGGTCATCCAACACTTCTGCCAGCGCCGAGGTCTTCAACCCGCCCAGGGTGAAGCCGGTATAGAAGGCCTTGCCATAGGAGCAGTCGAGGGCGGCGAAGGGCGGCTCGACCAAAGGCTGCAGCCAGTCCTTCTGCTTGTGGAAGGCCGGATCCCGGCCGGATGCGGCCTCGGTATTGTAGGTGGCGAGTTCGGCCTGGAGCGCTCCGGCCGGAATGCCCAGCGCCTGCTCCATCTCGGCGACGCTCTCCCAGGCATCGATCAACGGCTGGGCCTGGAATTCCGGCCGGCCGAACACGGCGTTGTCGCAGATGAGATAGGCGATCCGGTCCGGCTGCTGCAGGCAGGCCCAGGCCGAGCGGCCGTGATAGGAATCCTCGGCGACGAAGCGGCGGCCGAGCTTGTTGATCAGGATGCCCTTGAGCAGGCTGGCCGGCGGATAGAAGGGCGAGGTGATCAGGCAGCCCGCCATATTGTTAAGTGCCGCACCAACACTGGCACCGAGTTCGATGCCGCTGCCATCGGCGGTCGGGGCACCCACGACATTCGAATGCTCCTCGGCCAGCAGCGGACAATATTGCTCGAGCATCGCCTTGTTGGCGCCGAAGCCGCCGGTCGCGAGCACCACGCCCCGGCGCGCGCGCACCAGCCGGGTTTCGCCGAAATTTCGGTATTTGGCCCCGACCACCCGGCCCTCGGCATCGACGATCAGCTGCTGGACGAAGGCATCGGGTTCGATCCGCACGCCGAGCGCCTTGGCCCGGGTGATCAAGGTGGTGATGAGCTTCAACCCGCCCTCGCCCAGCTGGCCCTGGCCGCCCGGGCTGGTCACCTTGTGGCCGCGCGGCACCGGCGTTGCCGCCTCGAGATAGGGCCAGACCTTCTCATTGCCCGACCAGGCCAGGCCATCCTCGGTCGAATGTTCGAAATGCTTATGCGGATAGAAACCGTCATTGAAGCGCAGGCCCTGCGCCTCGAGCCAGTCGAAATGGGCCGGGCTGTGCTCGCAATAATCCCGGATCTTGCGGTGATCGGGCGCCGGTGTCGCAGCACTGAGGAAGCGGTACATGTTCTCGGCGCTGTCCGCAAAGCCGTTCGCCCGCTGCGGCCGCGTACCGCCGCCCAGATAGAGGAAGCCGCCGGAATATTGCGTCGAGCCGCCACCGCCCGAGGCGCGCTCCAGCACCAGCACATCGGCACCGGCGCCGCGTGACTCGATCGCCGCCGAAGCGCCGGCCGCACCCAGCCCGATGATCAGCACATCGGCGGTATCGGCAAAACTCATCCCGTCGTTGAGCCTGACCGGTTGGAGATCCTTCATCGCCTTGTTCCGTTTCCTGCCGTTTCATCCCAGGATCGGTTCGCTCCGATCGCAGAGGAAGGATGGACCAAAACCCCCTTTCTCGGCTATAGCAGAGTCGCCGGCGATAACGGCCAAATCGGCGGTTTTGTCGATTATGCGCAGCACGATCGGTTGGGAGGTTCGCAAATGGAAAAGCTGACCTATGTAGTATGGCGTGATGCGCACGAGCCGGACGAGGTCTTCAACACGAGGCTGCTGCGGGATCTGAGTGCGGAACTGCAAGCGCTGGGTGCTGCCCGGCTGTCGATCAATGTCATCGACCAGGCGGTTGCGGCCGGTGCCCCTCTGCGCCAGGAATGCACCCGGCCTACCCCCTCGGGACTGGTCTCCTTCTGGCTCAATTCAGCCCATGTCCGGGCTCCGCTCGAGGCCGCCCTGCAGGCGGCGGCACCGCGCATCGCCGGTTATGCGGTGACCGAATCGACGGCGCTGCCCAACATCGCCAGGGCCCAGGATGGTGTCCGGACCGCCGGCTTCTCGCAGGTGGCGCTGATCACCAAACCGCCGCGCCTCACCTATGAGGGCTGGCTGGAGATCTGGCTGCGCGACCAGACCAAAATCGCCGTCGAGACGCAATCGACCTTCTATTACTGCCAGAACATCGTGAATCGCCGGCTGACCCATGGCGCCCCGGATTGGCATGCCATCGTCGAAGAGGGCTTCCCGATCGGCGCACTGACCGATCCGCATGTCTTCTTCAACGCCGCCGGCGATCCGGAGAAGTTCAAGACCAATCTCGACCGCATCATGCAGAATTGCAGCCGTTTCCTCGATTTCGACAAGATCGATGTGCTGATGACCAGCGAGTACCGTTTCGGCGGCTGGACCGATCTCGACCGCGGCAAGATCGGCGTCCGCGAGGAATAAGGGACTCAGCCCAATGGCCCGGTGCTGAGCGCGGATTGGCCTGGCGGCATCGGCAGCCCGGCCATGACCGCCACGATATCGACCCGCACCGTCTTCGACCGGCGGTAATATTGGTGGGTCGCATCGATCGGGAAGATCGCCGAATAGTCATAGACTTCGGTGCAATCGATCGAGCGGAAATTCGTCGGCAGAAACCGGGCCGGCGGATAGACGGTCGGATCACCCTTCTGCGCCGGGCCGTCGAAGCCGACCCGGATATAGTTGTTGACGCCCTGGCTGAGCGACATGGCGATGTCGCGCCGGCTGGTATAGATCGAGATCCGGCCGGCGAGCTCCGGCAACCGGGTCAGGCGCCTTGAATCCGGCTGGATGAAAGTGTCGGCGGCTTCGTCGGCGGCGGCCAGAATGACCTCGTCGAACAGCACGGCGCCCTCATTGCCGGCGCCGAACCAGGCGGTCACCGCGGCGCCCAGCGCGAAATTGCCCATGCTATGCGCCAGCAGGATGACCCGGCGGCCCGGCGCCAGCTTGGTCCGCAGCGCGCTGACCACCGACAGGAAATCCGCAATATGCGGGCCCGAGGCCCCGGCCATGGCCTGGTCGGTCTGGTAGCCCTCGGTCAGATTGCCCGGGTTCTCGATCAACTCGCCCAGCGACGGCCAGGTGAAGGCGAGGATGGTGGCATTGCTGCCCGGCTGGCCGGAATCGGCAAACCAGTCATGGTTGAACGCCGCCCGCTTGATCGCATCCGCGAAAGAATTGTCGAAGCCGTGGATGAACACCAGGACATTGCCCGGCGCCGACAGGATTTCGTCCTGCAGGGTCCCGGCAAAATCACCAATCTGCGGCAGCAGCAGCGTCTCGAACGAGCCGCTATCCTCATCCGTGAGATCGATGCCGCTGACATCCGTGGCCGCATAGACGATCTTCGACGGATCGACGATGGCGGAGCCGTAGCCGCCCGGCTGCGTCGGGTCGGGCGCCCGGTTGGTGGCGAAGTAGACGCGCGGCATCTCATCCTCCGGGTTGAGCAGCGCGCCATGGTGTCGTCAATCTATCAGGGAGTCAATCGAGCGCGGAACACGCATCGCGGCGGGCTCTCTAGCCTCGGCACGGCTCGACGGCGAAGCTGGCGGGCGGCTCCCCGCGTTGCTGGCGCTGCCACATCGTCGCATAGGCGCTCTCGATGTGCCGGCGATAGCGATCGGTATCGAAGAGCGGAAAACTCTCGCGATTGCGCGCCAGCTTCGCCGTGGTCGCGGCGAGCAGTTCGGGGTCCAGCGCCAGCTTTAGCGCCAGGGCCTCATAATCCTCGATCGTCGCTGTGACCAACTCGGGCAAGCCCACGGCGTGCAGCAGGCTCCCCGCCACCCGGGCGGCAAAGCTGGATCCGAGGCAGGTCACCACCGGCAGTCCGGCCCAGAGCGCATCGCTCGCCGTCGTATGCGCCGTATAGGGCAGTGTATCGAGCAGGAAACCGGCAAGGCGGTGCCGCGCCAGGTGATTCTCGAGCTTGACGCGGGGCGCAAAGACCAGCCGCTCCGCCGCGATACCCCGGTGCTCGGCGTTCCGGCGGAGATTGCCCACGGCCCCTGGCGTATCGCCGAGCAGCCACAAGACGCTGCCGTCGACGCGACCCAGCAGCCGCATCCAGACATCGAAGACCGGCGGCGTGATCTTGTAGCTGTTGTTGAACGAGCAGAAGACGAACCCGCTCTCGGGCAGTCCCGCCTCTGCCCGCGTCGGCGTATGGTCGCTGATCCGGCGCTTGGAATCGTTGGGTTGATAGCAGTCCGGCAGGTAAACCACGCGCTCCCGGTAGAAGGCCTCGTGCGCCTCCGGAATGACCAGCCGATCGGCCAGGATATAGTCGATATAGCCGGCGCCCATGGTTCCGGGAAAGCCCAGATAGTTGACCTGGATCGGTGCCGGGCGGAACGCCAGGATGCCGGGCCGGCCGGCGCCGGTAAGACCGGTCAGATCGATGGCAATGTCGATTTCCAGCGCCGTCAGCAGTAGTGCTATGTCGCGATCGCTCTTGCCCTGGACATCGATGAACTGGTCGAAACCGCGCTCCAACCGCGTCCGTACATTACTCGGCCGGTTGGGTCCAAAGGACAGAGCCGTGGTCTGAAACCGCGACCGATCATGGGCCTCGAACAATCCCGCCACCAGATATGCCACGGCGTGCTCGTGGAAATCCGCGGACAGATAGGCGATGCGAATCCGATCATGCCGATAGGCTTGGCCGCACCAGAGCGGTGGCGTCACCGCGGCATATTTGTCCCGGCTGAAGGTCTCGGCACATTTCAGCTGAGCTGCGGGCGAATCGCTGATGGCGAGGAAGGCAAAGGGCGTGATGGCGCGGCTTCCGGCGACGACATCGGCCGTCACCCGCCCGACGTTTCGTTCGTAATCCTGCCAATCGCAGCAATGATTGCGGGCAGACAATATCTTCCCGCGCAGATAATCGAAATTTGGTTTAGCCGCGAGCAAGCGCTCGAACGCGTCGGCCGCCTCGTCATGGCGTTTGAGATCGCGCAAGGCATTGCCGCGGTTATCGAGTGCCGCGATATGGTCCGGCGCGACCGCCAGCGCCCGATCGAAACTGGCGAGCGCCTCGTCCCGCCGCTTGAGCTCGAGCAGGGTGGCGCCGCGGCCATTGAGGGCGTCGGCATGGTCGGGCTCGAGCACCAGCGCGCGCTCGAAGCTGGCAAGCGCCTCGCCATGGCGTCTGAGCAGGAGCAGCGCGAGGCCGCGATTGCTGATGGCCTCGGCATAGTCGGGCCGGGCCGCCACGGCGTGGTCGTAGGCGGCAAGCGCCTCGTCATAGCGCTTGAGCGCGAAGAGCGCGGAGCCACCCTTGTCGAGAATTTCGGCATCGTCGGGCTTGATGGCCAGGGCGCGCGCGTAGCTGGCCAGCGCCGCTTCCGGCCGCGCGAGGTCGCGCAGCGTGTCGCCGCGACTGGTCAGGGCTTCGACATAACCGGGCCTGAGCAGCAGTGCCTGGTCGTAGCTGGCGAGCGCCTCCGCGGGACGGTCCAGGCTGCGCAGGGCATTGCCGCGATTGTTCAGCGCATCGGCATAATCGGGCCTGATCGCCAGCGCTCGGTCATAACTGTCCAGCGCCTCGGCGTGACGGGCCAGCCCGCGGAGCGCGATGCCCCGGTTGTTCAGGGCCTCGGCATAACGAGGTTCAAGCGCCAGCGCCCGGTCGAAGCTGGCAAGCGCCTCAGCCGGACGCTTGAGGTCGAGCAAGGCCATCCCCAGATTCGAATGCGCCGCCGCGGCGTTCGGATTGAGCGCCAGCGCCCGACGGATCAGCAGCACCGCCGTATCGCCCTGCTTCTGCTGAAAGGCAATGACACCGAGCAGATGCAGAGCGTCGAAATGATCGGGCGCGCGTTCGAGGATTGCCCGGTACAGGCCGCCGGCCTGCGCCAGTTGCCCCTGCTGGTGCAAAGCCATGGCCTGTTGCAAGGCGTTGACGATTTCAGCCGATTGCGGCATGTCGCTCATGGTGTCCCCGTCACGGCACGATCGCCCCCTCGATCAGCGGCACGAAAGCGACAGCACCCAGCCGCGCCTGATCGAACGCGTCCAGCCCGGTCCGGGTCCAACGTACCAGATGCTGATGGAAGACCCCGGCGCCGACCGGCATGACCAACGTGCCGCCAATCGCCAGTTGCGCCAGCAGCGGTGCCGGGATGGCCGGGCTGGCCGCCGCCACCAGGATCGCGTCGAAGGGCGCCTGCTCAGCCCAGCCCTGGGTCCCGTCGCCATGGCGGATCTGGACATTGGCGCCGCCCAGGCGCTGGATCCGCTCCGCCGCCTGCCGGGCCAGCTTGCCATGGCGTTCGATCGAATAGACCGAGCCGGCGACCTGCGCCAGCACGGCGGCGGCATAGCCGGAGCCGGTGCCGATTTCCAGCACCTTGGCCCCGGGCACGATCCGGGCCTGCTCGATCATCCAGGCAACGATATAGGGCTGCGAGATGGTCTGGCCGGCCAGGATCGGCAAGGCATCGTCGGCATAGGCGCGATCCTCATTGCCCGGGCGGACGAAGATCTCGCGCGGCACGGCCAGCATCGCGGCCAGGACTCGAGGATCGGCGACGCCGCGCCGGATGATCGTGCGCTCGATCATGGCCGCGCGTTCGACGGCGCGGGCAGCAACGAGATCCGCCACAGCCGGCATGCCGGGGGCTCCCCTGTGGCCAGGACAGGCTGCGGGGCCGAAGCCCCGCAGCGCCGGCCTATTCGTCGGTCAGCTGCGCGCCCAGATTGAGCGCCCGGAACACCGAGCCGATGGACATGTAATTGCCGCCGGCCTGGAGCAGGCCGATGACGTTGCCATTGGCATCGAGCACCGGACCGCCGGTTTCCGCACCCTCGAACTTGGCCTGGTCGCGGCCGCCCGAGGATTTGGTCGCGGTGACCGAACCGGCGACCACACCGCCGGCGCCGATGCCGAACACCTTGTCGCCGATGGCGACCCGGCGCGGATGCAGCGGCACGGCGGGCGGCAGCGCCTCGTCGACCTTGAGCAGCGCCAGGTCCAGCTCGGCATCCTTGCGCACCAGCCGCCCTTCGGCAGTCTTGCCGGGCGCCGTGGTGACCACGACCGAAGCGGCGTCGCCGACCAGCGATGCGGTGGTCAGGACATAGCCGTCGCCGATGACGATGCCGGCGCCCCCCTTGCCGGTGATCGCCGCCACCGGCACGGTCGCGGCGCGCACGGCGGCGCGGTCGAGGGCGGCAGTGTCCGGCCGCGGCGATTTCACCGGGACCAGGATCGGGCTCAGCGCAATGGCCGGCCGCACGAAGGAACTGGGCGGCGTCGGGATCGGCGCCTGCCCGCCCGGTGGCACGACGCCGCCCGCGGCCATCTGCTGCGCCGTCGGAACCACGACATGGCCGAAAGTCAGGTATTGCTGGACCGACACCGTCTGCAGCAGCTGCTTGGTGGCGTCGTCGATCGCCGCCATGACGCCGGCATCGATGGTCTGGTTCGGGTCGGAGGCGCGCGCCGTGCCCGAGGTATTGGTCGAATAGACGATTTTGCCGTCCTTGACCGAAATCAGCTGCCAGGAAATCGCGACCTGGGCGTCGACATCGGCCGGCCCGTCATTGAAAAAATTATCGACGCAGAGATCAGCGTGCACTTCCGGGACCGAGCCGATCAGCAGGTAATCGGCGCCGGCGGCGGCCGCGGCATCCGCGGGCATGCCGGGCAGCACCGTCAGCTGCGCCTGCTTCAGCGTCCGCTGCACTTCGGCGGTGAGCTGGGTGTAATGCGGCACATCGGCGCTCATGATATCGCGCACGCGCACCCAGCAATCGACATTGCGGTGATAGACGCCGATGCCGGTCCGGGGGTCGAGATGCACCGAGAGCGGCGCCACCGCGATCTTGCCGGTCGGCACGTTGAAGCTGACCGCGGCAGAGGGCGGAATTGGAGCCGGCCGCGGACCGGGCTCGCAGCCGGCGAGAGCAAACACGAACAAGGCCGTCGTCAAACGGAACATGCGCATCGGAGGGAGCTCGCTGAGAAAACGGTGACGTGACTTCACGCTATGCGCCGGGTCGCGACCACGCGTCAAGCCGGCAGCGTCGATTTTCCCTGCTGTGCCAGTGATTCGGCCCGGATTGCACTGAGGCTCTGCTTGGGGGTGATCGCTTCCGGATCGAGGCGCAGCTCGAGCAGGGCGGCGACGCCGGATTTGCGCGCGCGCTCGAAGGCCGGGGCGAATTGCTCGGTCCGCTCGATGATTTCGGCATAGGCCCCGAAGGCGCGGGCATAGGCGGCGAAATCCGGGTTGGTGAGCTCCGTCCCGGACACGCGGGCCGGATAGCGGCGCTCCTGATGCATGCGAATCGTGCCGTACATGCCGTTATTGATGACCAGGAAGATCGGCTTGGCCTTGTAGTGCATCGCCGTCGCCAGCTCCTGGCCGCACATCAGGAAGCAGCCATCGCCATTGACCGACAGCACCATGCGCTTGGGATGCAGGATCGCGGCCGCGACTCCGGCCGGCACGCCATAGCCCATGGCGCCGCTGGTCGGGGCCAGCTGGGTGCGCCAGGTGCGGAAGCGGAAGAAGCGATGTACCCAAGTCGCGTAATTGCCGGCGCCATTGGTCACGATCGCGTCGTCGGGCAGCGTGTCGCGCAGGTAGCGCATGATCTCGATCATGTCGAGCGGCCCTGGCGGCGGGGCGACCTGCTGGTTGGCGACATACTCAGCCCGGGCCTGCTCGGTGCGGGCCGACCAGGAGATGGTGGCCGGAGGCGTCAGCGCCCGCGCCGCGGCCGCGAAATTCTCGAGTCCGGCATTGATCGCCAGCACCGGCTGATAGACCCGGTTCAGCTCTTCGGCACCGGGGTGGATATGGATCAGGGCCTGCTTGGGCACCGGCACATCGATCAGCGTATAGCCCGAGGTGGTCATCTCGCCCAGGCGCGGCCCGGCGGCGATCAGCAGATCGGCCGTGCGCACCCGCTCGGCCAGTTTGGGGTTGATGCCGATGCCGACATCGCCGGCATAGATCGGCAACTCGTTCGAGACATAGTCCTGGCAGCGGAAGCTGACTCCGACCGGCATGTTCCAGGCCGTGGCGAAGGCCTCGATATCGGCCTTGGCCTCGCCGCTCCAGGTGCCGCCGCCGACGATCATGAAGGGCCGCTCGGCCACCGCCAGCCGGGCCCGGAACTCGGCCATCTCGGCCGCCCCCGGATGGGCCTGGACCGGCTTATAGGCACGCGCGTCCTGGGCGCGCACGACATCGCGCAGCATGTCCTCGGGCAGCGCCAGCACGACCGGGCCGGGCCGGCCGGAGGTCGCAAGCGCAAAGGCGCGGTTGAGGAATTCCGGAATCCGCTCGGCATGGTCGATCTCGGCGACCCATTTGGCCATCTGGCCGAACATGCGCCGGTAATCGATCTCCTGGAACGCCTCGCGCTCGCGCATGTCGCGATCGACCTGACCGATGAACAGAATCATCGGTGTCGAATCCTGGAAACCGGTATGGAGCCCGATCGAGGCATGGGTGGCGCCGGGGCCGCGCGTCACCATGCAGATGCCCGGCTTGCCGGTCATCTTGCCATAGGCCTCGGCCATATTGGCTGCCCCGGCCTCGTGCCGGCAGGTGATGAAGCGGATCGGCTCCGGCGCGTCGTAGAGCGCGTCGAGCACGGCGATATAGCTCTCGCCGGGCACGCCGAAGATCAGATCGACACCATGGATCGCGAGCTGGTCGACCAGGATCTGGCCGCCGCTGCGCAAGGGCAATTCCGCGGACATGCGCGCTACCTCAACATGAAACGGCGCGCACAATGCCCGAGACGCGGCGCCGAGCCAAGTGCCGCACGGGCGCTCCAGCAGTTCTCAATGCGGACGAGTCGCATTCTAAGGTGGTCCGGCGTTCGACGTGTTGTGGCGAGCGGTAGAGTCCGATTTGCCACATGTAGTATGTTTTGGTCGAGCTTCGCGCGATATTGAGTGGTTTGGGGTTGCGGGCCGCCTCGACGTACGATTCGCTTGCGGGGTGAGCACCCTTGAGCACCTCATCTCGGATCTTCGGGAGGTCTGCGCCGGTCTTCCGGATCGGCGTCAGGACCCGCAGAACGGTTGCGCCTATACCATGGCGGACATCGGCTTGTCTGCGTTCTCGCTGTTTTTCATGGGAAGCCCGT
>Ga0302314_10004752_pt1 | contig 24937 bp, 21 predicted proteins | sample III_Palsa_N2_3_FD_200533 | JGI IMG/M metagenome (GOLD analysis project Ga0302314, IMG submission 200533) | Peat permafrost microbial communities from Stordalen Mire near Abisko, Sweden - III_Palsa_N2_3 | ecosystem: Environmental > Terrestrial > Soil > Palsa > Peat permafrost | place: Sweden... | reverse complement strand
CGTTGCGGTCATCGTGCCGAGCAGTGCGGAAAATCGTTCCGGGCTCGAGCTGCCCGGGCGTCTGGAAGCGTATATCCGCGCCCCCATCTATGCACGCGTGCCCGGCTACTTGAAGAGCTGGAAACACGACATCGGCAGCAAGGTCAAGGCAGGCGAGTTGCTCGCCGAGATCGACACGCCGGATCTCGACCAGCAGCTCATGCAGGCGCGCGCCGACCTCAATGTCGCTCAGGCGAATGCGAAGCTCTCGGACATCACCGCCAAGCGCTGGCAATCGCTCTCCGGCACCGATGCCGTCGCCAAGCAGGACGTCGATCAACGCACCTTCACCGCAGACGCCAACCTCGCTCAGGTGAAGGCCGCGCAAGCGAACGTCGATCGGCTGGTCGCCGAATTCGGGTTCAAGCGCTTGATTGCGCCGTTTGACGGCATCGTCACCGCGCGCGAGACGGATATCGGGCAGCTGATCAACGTGGGGGCCACCGGGGGCGCCGAGCTCTTCGTGGTCTCGGAAACCGAGAAGCTGCGCATCTACGTCAACGTGCCGCAGAACTTCGTGCCGAGCGTCCCTTCGGGCACCAAGGCAACCATCACCGTGCCCGAGCACCCCGGCAAGACCTATACCGGAACGGTCGAGGCGTCCGCGCAGTCGGTCAATCCGAGCAGCGGCACGACCCTCATGCAGATCATCGTCGACAACAGTGCGGGTGAGCTCATGCCGGGTGACTATGCCGACATCCGCCTGCAGGTTGCAGCTCCCTTGAACGTGCTGAGCGTGCCCTCGAGCGCGGTCATATTCGACGCCAAAGGCCTCTCGATCGCCACGGTCGGCGCAGACAATCGCGTCGGGTTGAAGCCCGTGACCATCGGACGGGACCTGGGCGCCGTGGTGGAGATCGCCTCCGGCCTCGCTGCGAACGATCGGGTCATTCAGAATCCGCCGGACGGCGTCGCGAGTGGCGATATCGTGCACGTGATCGACGCCCCCGCGGCCACCGGGGCCGCGGCGCCCCGAGCCGCGGACACGCGCGCCAAGACCAACAATGACCATGGCTAAAGTCCTTTCCTGGTGCTGCGCGCTCGCGCTCGTGCTCGGCGGCTGCTCGCTTGCACCGCCGTTGAAGGTGCCCGACGTGCCGGCCGGCGACTCCTACAAGGAGCTAGCGCCCTGGACGCAGGCGCAGCCCGCCGATCGTCTGCCGCGCGACAGCTGGTGGATGCTGTACGAGACTCCGGAAATCGACGACCTGCAGAAGCGGCTGATCGCCGGCAATCCCACGCTGGCCGCGGCGCTCGCCAACTACGCACAGGCCAGGGCCCTGAGCAATCAGGCTCGCGCGGGGCTGTTTCCGACGCTCGGTCTGAATGCGGGCGTCTCCCGCGCCCGTGAATCCGCAAACGCGCCGCTCATCGGAGCCACGACACCGCGCTATTACGATGACAACGTTCTCGGCGGCAGCGTGAGTTATGAGCTCGACCTCTGGGGACAAATCCGCAACCAAGTTCGCGCGGGCGAGGCGAATGCGCAGGCTTCCGCGGCGGATCTGGAAAACGCGCGGCTTTCCCTGCTTGCACAGCTCGTCGACGACTATGTGCAGCTGCGCAGCCTCGACCGCGAGGATGCGATCCTCGACGATACCGTCAAGGCTTACGATCACGCGCTCACCCTGACCGTGCAGCGCCATGGCGCAGGAATCGCCGCGGGCCTCGATGTGGCACAGGCGCAGACGCAACTCGACGCGGCACGTTCCGAGGCCGCACAGGTTCTCGCGCAACGCGCCATCATGGAGCACGCGATAGCCGCCCTGCTCGGCGTCTCGGCCTCGACCTTCTCCATCGCACCCGCCATTGTCGACATCAAGCTCCCGCAAGTTCCCCCGGGGGTGCCGACCACCCTCCTCGAGCGCCGCCCGGACATCGCCGGCGCCCAGCGCCGCATGATTGCGGCCAATGCAAACATCGGGGTCGCACGCGCAGCCTATTTCCCCTCGCTCACGCTGGGCGGACAGGGCGGCTTTCAGAGCACGAGTTTCTCGAACTGGCTGACCGCGCCGAGCACCTTCTGGGCGATCGGGCCGAACGCACTGCTCACCGTGTTCGATGGCGGACTGCGTCGCGCCCAGGTCGCACAGGCGCGCGCCGAGTTCGATGCCTCGGCCGCGAACTATCGCGGTGTGGCCGTCGCGGCCTTCCAGCAAGTGGAGGACAGCCTCGCGAGCCTCGATCATTATTACGATGCGGCTCGAGAAGAAAAAGCCGCGGTCGACGCCGCGCAGCGTACGCTGGATCTATCGATGGTCCTCTACAAACAGGGCGCCGCGGATTACCTGACAGTCGTGACTTCTCAGACTGCTCTGCTCCAGGCACAGCTGCAGGCCCTCGATCTCGACACCCTGCAATTGCGCGCGAGCGTCGATCTCATACGAGCGCTCGGCGGCGGCTGGGAGGATACGCACCGGGTGGCGGCGCGCTAGCCTCCCGGCGGATGGCTCGGCCTGCAGGCAAGCGGCTTGCCCTCTTCGCGCGAGAGGCATGTTCCGCTGACCTGATCGCCGCGCGGTGAGGTAAAGCTGCATTGCTGACCACTGCTGGCGCTCTTGCAAGCCGCTAACGCCTCGGGCGGCGGACCGTGGTGATGGCGCGGTTGCTGATCCGGCTGGTCGGCCGGGGATTGCTGGTCTGGGGGTGGTTGCGCAAGCGCGGCGCCGGCCGCGAGCGACAACGTTGCGCACAGGATGGATCGGATGGCGAGTCTCTTCGGTGCATTCATCGATAAGCTCCTTGGATCGGACCGGCCTTGGCCGGCCGGCTGCGAGACTATACGTCCGCAATGGGGACCCGCTGTGGACCTTCACATTGCCTGGACACCTAAGCGGCCCGCCACACATAAGTTGTCATTTCTTGTGCCTTTGCGTTGGACTCTCGCAACGCCTGTCGCTGCACCGTGGGCGCCCACCGTTGCACCGTGGGAATTCCCCCACAACGCAAAGGTCGTTCGACCGAGTTCTATTCGCGCTCGAATCGGCGACTCTAGGCGCTGGTGCTCGCGCATGCGAGGTGCGGAAAGCGTGACGTGTATCCGATCTAGCCGGCCGTCAAATGTCGACAATCTCATCCCGAGCCCTCTCGGGGGGTGTGCAAACGGTAGGAAGGGCTAGCACGATGCCTCACGTCATTTTTTCTCAAGGCCGGCGAAATCTCCACGCGGCCCCCATCAACAAGGGCTGGGTCGTCGACGGCACGCCGGAAGCCAGGGGCTGTCCGATATTCGAGACCTCCGACCAGGGCGCCAACGTTCACGAGTGGCAATGCAGCCGTGGCCGGTTCGTGTGGCATTACGAAGTCGACGAGATCGTCTACATCATCGAAGGCGACGCGCGCATCAAGGATCTCGCGACGGGTCTCTCGACCAATATCACCGCGGGCGCCTCCGTCCTGTTTCAGCGCGGGTCGAGCGCCGAGTGGACTGTCGATCGGCACATCCGCAAGATCGCCGTCAACCACGTTCCGCTCTCACCCAAGCTCGCGCTGTTACGCAACGCGTGGCATCGCCTCAAGCGGCTGTTCGGCAAGACCGAGCGCGCACCGAACGGCGGCTTGAGCGGCATACCCCTTGGAGACGAGTCGCCCGCTTCCTAACGCGGCCGCCACCCGGAGCCGCGTGCGCTCTGCTCGCCCGCGCGATCCAGCGGGTCCCCAACGATCTGCGCCTGCACGGCCGACAAAATCGCGGGCGGAAGCATGGACGACGCCGTTCGGTAATCCCCGCTCTGCGACGCGCCGGCCTCCGATCGCTGGCCGCCCTCCGCTAGCTGTGTGAGATCGTGGATGAGCCAGCGCTCGCCGCGGCGGCAGGCGACCCCTGCGCTTTCGCGGAGCGTGAAGGTTCGACAGTACTCCCCGCTCTTGGCAAGAAAGCTCACCCCAATCCGCACGTCACCCGCGGACGGATCACCTGACAGGCTGTCCGAAAGGCCGTTCTCGAGCTCGCCGCTCGCGACGAGTGCCCCGCCGCGCTCCTGCACCAAAGCCGGCCGCTGCCAGGCGAATATCGCGAGCCCGATCGCGACCACGACACTCGCCGCCAGCGAGTAGCGCCAGCGCGAGCGCATCGATTGAGGCCGCGGCGACTTCTCGCCTGAGCCGCCATCGCGTAGTGCGGCGAGGAGTCGATCGGGCACCGGCTCCGCGAGCTCCGGCGCGTATGCGGCGCGCAGCTTCTCACGCTGCTCGCGGTACTGCGCTACGCGGCGTCCGATTTCGGGGTCGGCTCGCATGGCTGCCTCGACGGCGGCGCGCGCGGATGCATCGAGCTCGCCATCTGAGTAAGCCATGAGGGTCTCGTCTGAAATGCTCATCCGGCATCTCCCGGCGCCAGCATCGCTTGCAGCGCCTCTCGTCCTCGGGCCAGGCGGCTCGTCAGGGTCCCGATGGGTACGTCGAGGACCTCGGCGGCCTCCTTATAGGACAGGCCTTCGACCAATACCAGGCTCACGGCCGTGCGCTGGTCCTCTGGCAAGCGCGCCATGGCGGCTTGCACGGACAGAAGATCGCTATCGCGATCCAGGGGCGAGTGCCCGACGTTCTCGCCTGCTTCGGGCCCCGTCAAGATTTTGCCCCACCGTCCACGCGAACGAAGCTCGTCGATCCACACATTGCGCACGATCTTGAACATCCAGCTATCCAGCCGCGCATCTCGGCGCCATTGATCCAAGTTCGCGAGCCCCCGCTCGAGCGCCATCTGCACCACGTCGTCCGCATCGTGCGGATTACGCGTGAGGTTGCGCGCGAAGCGTCTCAAGCGCGGCAGCAGCGCCGCGAGCTCCTTACGGACGTTTTCGGGCGTCCCGTTCGTATTCATGGAGGTAGACGTTCGAGATGTGATGTTTCTTCCAATCATTCTAGCAACGAACAAATACCATCGGTGGGTACCGAGAGCGAGGCTTTGTGATGCGATTCGCGAACTTCACGGCTGCTGCGGCACTATCGGCCATCTGTGGCTCGGCTCACGCCCAGATTCGTCTGCCGGCATTGACCTTGCCCGCGACGCCTTTGTCGCCTGTATCCCAGAGCCTCGATGCGGCGGGACCGCGCGCACTCGATGCTGCGAGCGAATGGCGTCATCGTCAAATCGGCCGCCTCGTCCGGGGCAATAAGCGCCTCATCGAGACCGACCCCAACGGCGAGCCCGTCGTGCGCAGCGAGATCATCGCCGTGGGGATGAGCGAGGAGGCCCTCGCGCGAGCTCGCGCGGGCGGTTTCCTCGTCGAGCGGGAAACCGCAGCGGCCGATATCCGGCTCATCGTGCTCGAAGTGCCCGAAAAATCGACCACTCGAAATGCCTTGCGCGCTCTGCGCGCGGCCGACCCGCAGGGTCTCTATGACTACAACCATATCTATCTGGGCGTCGGCGTGACGGCCGGCGCCTCGCCGGATGCGGCGTCTGCGGAAGGCTCTACGCATGGCGAAACTAACTCAGTCGGCGCTCGTGTCCGCGTGGGTCTCCTCGACACTGGGATCGATCCAAGCCATCCCGCGTTTCGCGATTCCCTCATTCACAGCTGGGGCTGCAAGACGCGTCAAATTCCGGCCGCGCATGGAACCGCGGTCGCCTCGCTCCTGGTCGCGCACGGTGGTAACGAGCTATTCGCCGCCGATGTGTACTGCGGCTCGCCCACGGGCGGTTCGGTCGATGCCATCGTAGCCGCGCTCGGCTGGCTGTCCGAGCAAGCGGTGCAGGTCATCAACGTGAGTCTCGTCGGGCCCAAGAACGTGCTCCTCGAGCGTGTGGTGAGCGCGCTCATCGCGCGCGGTCATTTGATCGTCGCGGCCGTGGGAAACGACGGCCCCGCGGCTCCTCCGCTCTATCCAGCAGCTTATCCCGACGTCGTCGGCGTCACCGCGGTCGATGCCAATCGACGCGTGCTCATCGAAGCGGAGCGTGGCCCGCAAGTGATGTTCGCGGCCCAAGGCGCTGACCTCAAAGCGGCAACGCTCGAGCACGGCTATGCCGACGTGCGCGGCACTTCCTTTGCGGCACCCACCGTGGCTGCCTTGCTTGCTTCATTTTCGAGCGCACCCGATCACCACGCCGCCGACGCCGCAATCGATGCGCTCGCCAAGAGCGCGATCCACCTGGGTTCCGCGGGCCGAAACTTGACATATGGCTTCGGCCTCGTCGGAGAACGCTAAGGCCGGGAAGAAACACGTCGTCTCGTTCGTATGACTCGTTGAAGGTTGCAGATGTCCTGCGGCCCAACAGGAGCATGACAATGAAGACGAAGCAGATGATTTCCGCCCTGTCGCTCGCGACGGTCGTGGCGCTGACCTCTCCCGCTCATGCCGCTCTCTTGGGCGGTAGAGCTGGCGGCGGATTCGGCGGCGCTCTCGGCGGCGGGCGCGGTGGATTCGGTGGCGGACTCGCGGGTCAGGGCGATCTGAACGGGTCACTCCATTCAACCGACTCGCAGCCCGCGAAGAAGACCGCCGAAAAAGCCGACTCCAAGGTCAATGCGACGAAGAGCACCGCTAGCAGCGACGCCGCCGGCGCTGGCCATAAAGCGGCGGATGCGAGCTCAACCGCTGCGGGCACCGCGAGCGCGACGGCCGCGAATACCGCAGCTAGTACGGGCGCCACGGCCGCGGGCACGATGAGCGGCAAGGTAAACAACACCGCCGCAAACGTGAGCGGTGCAGCGCAAGGTTCGGCGGCCCAAGCGCAGGGCGCCACCACGGCCACGCCGCCGGGCGCGACCAAGCCTGCAAGCGCTGTGCAGTCCAGCTCGATTACCGGCAGCGGTGCCGCCTCGGCCACTGTCGGCAGCCCGCAGGGCTGATCCTCGGCCTTGGGCGTACTTCCCGCGCAACGCGGCGAAGTACGCCCTGCGGGCCGTTGACGTTAGACTCGCTTTGGCCCGATCACCCGGAACCTCGAGTCATGTACACCTCGTCGATCTTTCACGCCATCTTGCACTTCGGCTCGATCGTCGGGCTGGCGCTGGGAGCGCTCTTGCCCATCGTCGACCCGCTCGGGGGCGCTCCGATCTATCTGGCCATGACCACCGGCCTCACGACCGCGCAGCGCACGCGCATGGCGAAATTGGTCGCGATCAACAGCTTCATTCTGTTAATCGCCTCGACGTTGGCCGGCGCCTACGTGCTCGATTTTTTCGGCTTGTCGATACCCGCCGTGCAAGTCGCAGGGGGAATCGTCGTGTGCCTCGTCGGGTGGCAGCTGCTCAACAGTCCCAATACTCAACCGGCGGTCGACCGCAGCGCGGCGCCGGCGCCGAGCCCCGAGGACTTGAGTCAGCAAGCGTTTTATCCCATGACCATGCCGCTCACGGTGGGACCAGGATCGATTTCGGTCGCATTGACCCTGGGTGCCAACCCGCCGGCAGGATTTCGGCCGCTGCTCATCACCGCCTTCGCTCACGCAGTCGGCATTCTGCTGGTCGCCCTCGGCGTTTATCTTTGTTACCGCTATGCGGAGGTCATCCTGCGCAAGCTCGGGCCCACGGGAACCGGCGTCGTGGTGCGCCTCACCGCCTTCATCCTGCTCTGCATCGGCGTGCAAATCTGCTGGAACGGTGTGCACGCTCTTCTCGCGAGCACGTTCAGCGGCGTTACCTGAGCCGCGGCACCGCCCCCTTATGCGGCCGCGAGCCGCCCCTCGCGATAATCCGCAAGCGCCTGCTCGATCTCCTCGCGCGTATTCATGACGAAGGGTCCGTACTGCACGACCGGCTCGCGCAGCGGCTTCGCCGCGATCAGTAGAAACCGCACGCCGGTGCTGCCGGCGCGCGCGCGCACGCGCTCGCCTGAGGAAAGCACGCCCGCGGCACGGTGCGGAAGCGGCTTCGCGGCGTCTTTGGGACCGATCTCGGCGCTGCCCTCATAGATATACAGAAACACGTTGTGGCTCGCCTCGACGGGCAGCGTGAACTCCGTGCCCGCCGGAAGGCGTACGTCGACGTACAGCGGATCGGTGGTGACCTTCGCTCCGGCTCCATTCATCGGCCCGCTCACCGCATGGCCATCGATATCGACCGTGCCGGCGATCACGCGGATCTCGCCTCCCCGCGCAAGCGCGACGGTGGGAATCTCGCTCGAGGGAATGTCGCGGTAGCGCGCGGGCTTCATCTTCTCGCTCGACGGCAGGTTCAACCACAGCTGAAACCCGCGCATGCGGCCTTCGGTCTGCTGCGGCATCTCCGAATGGATGATGCCGCGCGCGGCCGTCATCCACTGGACATCGCCGGGACCCAAGTCCCCACGATTGCCCATGTGGTCCTCGTGGCGCATATGCCCGTCGAGCATGTAGGTCACCGTCTCGAATCCGCGATGCGGGTGCGCCGGAAATCCCGCGAGGTAATCATTGGGATCGTCCGAATAAAACTCATCGAGCATGAGGAACGGATCGACGTGCAGGCCGCGCTGGCTGCCGAGGCTGCGGCGCAGCTTCACGCCCGCACCGTCCGAAGTGGGCATCGACTCGATGATGTGTACCAAGGTGCGAGTGCTCATTGAAATCTCCATTTGAAATGAGGCGTGCTGCAGCGATGCCGCGTCACGCCGCGAGCGACGCGATCTCCGCGGCCGCCTTGGCGAGACCCGCCTGCCGGCTTTCGGGGCTCACCGCCAAACCTTCGGCATAAACGAACTGCACGTCCTTCATCCCGAGAAAACCGAGAAAGTCGCGTACGTAGCCGGTCTGCGTATCGAGCGGCGATCCCGCATAAAGACCGCCCCGGGCCGCGAAGACGTAGACCTTCTTTCCCGTGAGCAGACCCACCGGCCCGGTGGCGGTGTATTTGAAGGTCTCCCCGGCGCGGGCGATGTGGTCGAAATATGCCTTGAGCTGCGAGGGTACGCCGAAGTTGTACATGGGCAAGCCGATGACGACGATGTCGGCTCGTTTCAGCTCATCGATCAGGGCGTCGGAATAGGCGACCACCGCGTGCTGCGCCTCGGTGCGCTCCTCATGCTTCGTGATGAACGCCCCGAAACGCTCCCCGTTCAAGTGCGGCACAGGCTCAGCCGAAGCCACCTCGCGGACCACGAGCTTGGCGTCGGGATGGGCTTTGCGGTATGCGGCAACGAAATTGTTCGCGAGCTGGCTCGACAACCCCTGGTCGTGGCTGATGCTCGCCTTGATCTGTAGCAATGTGGTCATGAAATCCTCCTGAAATTCCTGGATACCTTTATATATTGATTAATTGGATAAAAAAGTAGAATAATTAGCGCCTAACTATGAGTTATTTGGATATCTTTCAGTGAATCCGCGTATTTCGCTGGAGCAATGGCGGTCGCTCCTCGCCGTGGTGGACTCGGGCGGTTACGCCCAGGCGGCCACTGTCATGCATAAGAGCCAGTCGGCAGTGACCTATGCCGTGCAAAAGATGGAATCACTGCTCGGCGTCAAGATCTTCGAGGTCATCGGGCGCAAGGCGCACCTGACCGCGACGGGGCAGGTCCTCTACCGCCGCGCCAAAGCGCTGCTGGAAGAAGCAGGGGCGCTCGAAAGTGCCGCGGGCAGCTTGGCAGCCGGATGGGAGCCGGAGCTGCACCTTGCGGTGGAGATCGTGTTTCCCACCTGGCTATTGCTCGACTGCCTCGCCCGCTTCGCGAAGGAGCGGCCGGACACCCGCATCGAGCTTTACGAGACGGTGCTCAGCGGCACGGAGGAATCTCTGCTCGAGCGCCGCGTGGATTTCGCCATCGGCTCGACCGTGCCGGCCGGCTTCGCCGGGGATCGCTTGATGCCGCTGCGCTTCATTGCGGCCGCTCACCCCGATCACCCGCTGCATCACCTGGGTCGCGAGCTCACGCTGCAGGACTTGCGCAAATTCCGGCATCTCGTCATCCGCGATAGCGGCAGTCAGCGGCGCGGCGGCACGTGGCTCGGGGCCGAGCAGAGCTGGACGGTGAGCCAGAAGGCCACATCCATCCACGCCGCCACCCTCGGTCTGGGCTTTGCCTGGTTTGCCGAGGACACGATCCGCAGCGAGCTCGCGAACGGCACTCTCGCGCCGCTGCCGCTGCGCGAAGGCGGCGACCGCTGGGCGGATCTTTATCTCGTATTCGCCGACCGCGACTACGCGGGACCCGGGGCCCTGCGCCTCGCGGAAATCATTCGCGGTGCCGTCGCCGAGCAATGCACCAAGGACAATCCTCGGCCGGACAGGCGGTCCGCTACAATCAATCGCGGCAATGACGCCGTACGCAATGGGGGCGATGCGCAGTGAGCGAGGCGATCCAACGGGTGCGCGTGGAAGATATCGAGATCGATTCTCGCTTGCACGATTTCGTGCGGCAGGAAGCCGCTCCCGGCACGGCTGTGGAGCCTGCGGCATTCTGGCGCGGATTCGCCGGGCTCGTGCGGCGCTTGGCGCCCCGCAACGCGGCTCTGCTCGCGCGCCGCGATGCGCTGCAATCGCAGATCGACGCATGGCACGAGCGCCATCCCGGCGCCTCGTTCGATCCGCCGAGCTATCGGGCGTTCCTGGCGCAGATCGGCTATCTGCAGCCCGATCCGGACGCCTTCGCCGTGGGCACGGCCGATGTGGATGCGGAAATCGCGCGGATCGCGGGCCCGCAATTGGTGGTTCCCATCACCAATGCGCGTTACGCCTTGAATGCCGCCAATGCCCGCTGGGGGAGCCTCTACGACGCGCTCTACGGAACGGACGTGATCGAGGGAGCGCGCCGCCCCGGAGGCTATGATGCCGAGCGCGGCGCGCGCGTGATCGGCTTCGTGCGCGACTTCCTGGACGATCATTTCGCCCTGCGCGAGGGCAGCTATCACCAGGCGCGGGGTTTTCGGATCGCAGGCGAAGGGTTGCTGGTCGCGCTCGCGCACGGCGAGAGCGCACTGCTGGACTCAGCCGCGCTGGTCGGCTATCAGGGCAGCGCCGAGGCCCCGTCGCTCGTCCTCCTGAAACACCATGGACTGCACGTCGAGCTGCACATCGATCGGGCGCATTACATCGGACGCGACGATCCTGCCGGCGTCAGCGACGTCGTGATCGAGTCGGCCGTCACCACCATCCAGGATCTCGAGGACTCGGTGGCCACGGTGGCCATGGAGGAAAAAATAGTCGGCTATCGCAACTGGCTCGGGCTCATGCAAGGAACGCTGCAAGCGACTTTCGAGAAAGGCCACGCTGCCGTTACGCGCCGCCTCGATCCCGACCGGCACTATCGCACCCCATCCGGAGCCGAGCTGGTGTTGCCGGGGAGGAGCCTCATGCTGGTGCGCAACGTCGGGCACCACATGTTGAGCGACGCCGTCACTTTGCACGGCGCAGCCATCCCCGAAACGTTCATCGACGCAGCCCTCACCTCGCTCATCGCCGTGCACGACCTGCGGGGAAAGAGCGCGCGGCGCAACTCGCGGACCGGCGCGGTGTACATCGTCAAACCCAAGATGCACGGCCCCGAAGAAGCCGCGTTCGCCGGCGAGCTGTTTGCCGAAGTGGAGACTCTGCTGGGGCTCGCCGAGAACACGCTCAAGATCGGCATCATGGACGAGGAGCGGCGCACCAGCGTGAACCTGGCCGCCTGCATTCGCGCGGTACGCGATCGGGTGGTGTTCATCAACACGGGGTTTCTCGATCGCACGGGCGATGAGATCCACACCTCCATGCGGGCGGCCCCGGTGCCGCGCAAGGGCGATCTCAAGAAGGCCGTTTGGCTGGACGCCTACGAGCGGCGCAACGTCGGCGTAGGTCTCGCGTGCGGGCTGCGCGGGCGCGCGCAGATCGGCAAGGGCATGTGGGCCATGCCCGATCGTATGGCGGACATGCTACGCAGCAAAATTGCGCATCCGCTCGCCGGGGCGAATACCGCATGGGTGCCCTCGCCGACCGCGGCGACCCTGCATGCTCTGCATTATCACCAGGTCGATGTGGATCAGGTGCAGTCTCAGCTGGCCTCGCGGCCGCCCGCGCCGCTCGAGGAGCTGCTCACCCCGCCGCTCGTCGGCTACCCCGAGTGGACAGCGGCCCAAATCGAGGAGGAGCTCAACAACAACGCGCAGAGCATTCTCGGCTACGTGGTGCGCTGGATCGATTTCGGCGTCGGTTGTTCCAAGGTGCCCGATTTTTACAACGTCGCGCTCATGGAGGACCGCGCCACGCTGCGGATCTCGAGTCAACACGTCGCCAACTGGCTGCTGCACGGCGTTTGCTCCGCCGCAGAGGTGCGTGGCGCGCTCGAACGTATGGCGGCAGTGGTCGACCGCCAGAACGCCGTCGACCCCGCCTATCGCCCGATGACCGCCGACCTCGCGCACGACATCGCCTTTCAGGCCGCCTGCGACCTCGTTTTCGAGGGTTGCGAGCAGCCGAATGGCTACACGGAGGGAATCCTGTCGCGGCGGCGCAGGGAGAAGCTGGGGTGAGGCGCATGGCCTGGACGGCAACCCGCGCACCCTGTACGATGCGCGCAGCCAAATAAAGGTCGGTGTACGGTCAGTACCGCCCTCGGCTCGCGGTCCGTCTTCGACGCACTCGTACCTGATTCTCTCCTCGCTGCTGACCGCTCCGGATGCCTCGCGCTCCGCCGTGCGAGTCAAAATTGAGGATATTCGATGTCATTTTCAGATCTCGGGCTGACGCCCGAATTACTGCGTGCTGTTGCCGATAAGGGCTACGACACACCTTCCCCCATCCAGCTGCAGGCCATTCCGGCGGTGCTCGCGGGCCGCGACGTGCTTGCGGGCGCGCAAACCGGCACGGGCAAGACCGCGGGATTCGTGCTGCCCATCCTGCAGCGGCTCGCCGCCGATGTCGCCGAGCGCCATCGCGCGCCGCGGGCGCTCGTGCTCGCGCCCACCCGCGAGCTCGCGGCGCAGGTCGCCCAGAGCGTGCGCGATTACGGCAAGTACCTGCCGCTGCGCGTGCTGCAGGTGTTCGGCGGCGTGGGCATCCACCCTCAGATCAGCGGGCTGCGTAGCGGCTGCGACATCCTGGTTGCAACGCCCGGACGGCTGCTCGATCTCGCGCAGCAGCGCGCGGCGGATCTGTCGCGCATCGAAGTGCTGGTGCTCGACGAGGCCGACCGCATGCTCGACATGGGCTTCATTCACGACATCAAGCGCATCATCAAGCTGTTGCCGCAGCGCCGGCAGAACCTGCTGTTCTCTGCCACCTACTCCGATGACATCCGCGGCCTCGCGGAGCGGCTCCTCGCCAATCCCCTGTCCATCCAGGTGTCCCCGCGCAACGCGCCTATCGAGCTCGTGGAGCAGCGCGCCTATCGCGTTCAGAAGGACCATAAGCGCCATCTGCTGGCGCACTTGATCCGCGAGGGAAGCTGGGCGCAGGTGCTCGTTTTCACGCGCACCAAGCACGGCGCGAATCGCCTGACTCAGCAACTCGAGGGCGCCGGCATCCAGGCCGCCGCAATCCACGGCAACAAGAGCCAGGCGGCGCGCGTGCGGGCGCTCGACATGTTCAAGCGCGGTGAGATCACCGCACTCGTTGCCACCGAGGTCGCGGCGCGCGGTCTCGACATCAAGGAGCTGCCGCACGTGGTGAACTACGAGCTGCCGAACGTTCCGGAGGACTACGTGCATCGCATCGGCCGCACGGGCCGCGCGGGATCTTCCGGGCATGCAATCTCGCTGGTCTCACCCGACGAGCAGGGCTTGCTCAGGGACATCGAGCGGCTGCTGAAACGCAGCGTGCCGGTGGTCGCGACACCGGCATTCGAGATCTCGGCGGAGGTCCGGCCGCCGGCGGGGGCACCCCGCCAGGAATCTTCGGGTCAGCGCAGCGGCGAGCGCCGCGATACGCGGCCGCATGGCGCAAGCCGCCACTCCGGTGCGCGGCATTCGCAGGGCTCGCGGCAGCGGGACTCCGGCCGGCAGGGCTTCAGGCAACGCAGCCGCTAGCCCTCCTGGAGCTGCGGTCGCTGCGCCGAGCAGCGGCCGCTTGCTCCTAGAGGCCGCTTGCTCCTAGAGCTTGGGTACGAGCTCCTTCAGATACGCCGCAAATTCGGTCCCCAGGCTCGGATGCTTGAGGCCGAACTCGACTGTCGCCTGCAGGTAGCCGAGCTTGCTGCCGCAATCGTAGCGCTTGCCCTCGAACTCGAACGCATACACGGGCTCGCGCTGCATCAGCCGCGCGATGCCGTCGGTGAGCTGGATCTCGCCGCCCGCGCCCTTGCCGATTTTGGCGAGGTCCTCGAACAAAGACCCCGACAGTAGATAGCGCCCGACCACGGCGAGGGTGGACGGCGCCTTGTCGGGCTTGGGCTTCTCGACGATGTGGATGATCTTGCCCACGCGATCGACCATGGGCTTCTCCAAGGTCACGATGCCGTACTTGTCGGTGTCGCTCTTCGGCACGTTCTGCACGCCGAGCACGCTGCCGCCCCACTTCTCGTGCGCGTGCGCCATTTGCTTCAGGCACGGCACTTGCGCCTCTATCAGGTCGTCGGCCAGATGCACCATGAACGGCGCGTTGCCGACCACCGGCCGTGCGCACAGCACGGCATGGCCGAGGCCGAGGGGCGCGGGCTGACGTATGTACACGCAAGAGGCCCAGCTCGGCAGGATGCGGTTCAGGGCATCCAAGAGCTCTTGCTTGCCCTGCTGCTGCAGCACACTCTCGAGCTCCGGGTTGGTGTCGAAATGATCCTCGATGGCGCGCTTCGAGCTGCCGGTGATGAACACCAGCGTGTCAGCGCCCGCTGACAGCGCTTCGTCCACTGCGTATTGAATGAGCGGCTTGTCGACGATCGGGAGCATTTCCTTGGGGCTCGCTTTCGTCACGGGCAAGAATCTCGTGCCCCGGCCGGCAACGGGAAATACGCAGGTTTTTACCGGTTGGTGAATAGGCATCGCCAAATCATAGCGGATTTTCAGCGCAGTTTGACGAGCGCGTAGGACTCGAACGTCTGCCATGACTGACACGCGGGACAGTGCCAGTACAAGCTGCGCGCCGCGAAGCCGCACTCGCTGCACCGATATCGCTCGGCATGATTGAGGAGTGCCCCGACTTCGCGAGCCACGCGCTGCTCATCGCCGCGGCCCGCCTGCCACACCGCGTTGAGCGTGGCGTCCTGCGTGAACACGGTCTCGAGCGCATCGCGCAACGGCGCGGCGCCCGACAGATCCGCGGCGATCGCCGCGAATACCAGGCGCTTCAACTCCGGGCCTCCGCGCTCGCGCGCCTGCGCGACGAGCTCGGACAGGAGCGCATCGCGCTTGTCGGGACCGGCGAGCTCGAGCAGGTGCGGAAGCTCTTCGGGAAGCAGCTCGGGATACTCCTTGAGCGCGAGGCGCAGGAGCCGGATGGCGAGCGCCCGGTCATTTTGCCGGCCGGCAATTTGCGCACGCAGCAGCGCCGCGCGCGGAAAGGGCGCGGTCTCGCGGCGCGCCTGGCGCAGCAGCGTGCGCGCCGCGTCGATGGCACCGCGCTCGATCTCGAGCGCCGCGAGCTCGCACAGATAGTGCGCCGCCACCAGCCGCGGAGGCGCCGCCTTGATGCGCGCGAGCTCACGATAGGCATCGAGCGCCTGCCGCCACTCGTGCTGGCGCTCGTATACGCCGCGCAGCGCAGCGAGCGCGCTTGCGCGCAGCCGCGGCGTCTCGGCGACTTTCTGGAAGAGTCCCTCCGCGCGATCGAGCAGTCCCGCCCGCAAGTAGTCCTGTGCGAGCGCGAGCAGCGCCTGCTCCCGGTGCTCGGGCGCGAGCTCGTCGCGGGCGAGGAGATTCTGATGAATGCGGATGGCGCGCTCCACCTCGCCGCGCCGGCGGTAAAGCGCGCCGAGCGCGAAGTGGGTCTCGATGGTATCCGCGCTCGCATCCATCAGCTTCAAGAACATGTCGAGCGCGCGGTCGGGCTGTTCAGTGACGAGGTAATCGAGACCGGTGAGATAGTCGGGATGGAGATCCCCGAAGCGGCGAGAGCCGACGCCCCGGGGGCCGTCGCCCCGGGGGCCGTCGCGCCGGGAGCCGCCGCCCTTGGTCCATCGCCTGCCCCAGCCGAAGTGGCCCGCGAGAATTCCGACTACGAGCGCCGAGAGGATCAGCAACCAGGCGAGCAAGGAAAGATCAGGCATGAGCCAGGCCGCCTGGCGGGAAGGCCGGAAGGTGCGCCGCGTTCAGTCGCGAATCGGCTGATCCGCGCCATCGTTGACGCGCTCGCGCAAGTCTTTCCCCGGCTTGAAGTGCGGCACGTGCTTCCCTGCGAGGGCGACGGCCTCGCCGGTCTTGGGATTGCGTCCCTGGCGGGGCGGACGAAAATGCAAGGAGAAGCTGCCGAAGCCGCGGATTTCGATCCGCTCCCCCGTCGCCAGCGCATCGCTCATGATTTCCAGGAGCTGTTTGACGGCGAGCTCGACGTCCTTCGCCGGTAAGTGCTTCTGCTTGGCCGAAATGATCTCGATGAGTTCCGATTTCGTCATTATCGATCCGTGTCGTCCCTAGAGAGGCATAGGGGTGAGCGCGGCGGCCCTCGTTGGCCGCCGAGCACCCCGTCTTCGGGGGTGGATATCCCTCAATCCTGGCCCGAGATTTGTTCTTTCAGTAAATCTCCCAGGCTGGTCCCGGTGGGCGAGTCGGTGCGGTAGTTCTGCATCGCCTCTTGTTCCTCGTGAATATCCTTCGCCTTGATCGACAGCGAGATACTGCGGCCCTTGCGGTCGACATTGGTGAATTTCGCTTCGACCTCCTCGCCCACCTTGAGAAGCAGGCGTGCGTCCTCGACGCGATCGCGCGACAGTTCCGATGCGCGCAGCTGGCCGTCCACGCCGTTGCCCAGATCGATGATCGCGCCCTTGGCATCCACCTCGCGCACGGTGCCGCGTACGATACTGCCCTTCGGATGATCCGCGATGTACGCCGAGAACGGATCCTTGGCGAGCTGCTTGATGCCCAAGCTGATGCGCTCGCGCTCCGGGTCGATCGACAGCACCATGGCGTCGACCTGCTGGCTCTTCTGGTAGCTGCGTACGGCTTCCTCGCCGGGCAGGTCCCAGGAGATGTCCGACAGATGCACCAGGCCATCGATGCCGCCGGCGAGTCCGATGAAAATGCCGAAATCGGTGATCGACTTGATCTGGCCGCTGACCTTGTCGCCGCGATTGTAGTTCTCGGCGAACTCCTTCCAGGGATTGGTCTTGCACTGCTTGATCCCTAAGCTGATGCGGCGGCGTTCCTCGTCGATGTCGAGAACCATCACCTCGACTTCTTGGCCGACGTGCACGACCTTGGCGGGATTGACGTTCTTGTTGGTCCAGTCCATCTCAGAAACATGCACCAGACCCTCGACGCCCTCCTCGATCTCGACGAAGCAGCCGTAGTCGGCGATGTTCGTGACCTTGCCGAACAGCCGCGTGTTCGCCGGATAGCGGCGCGCGATGTTCTGCCACGGATCCGCGCCGAGCTGCTTGAGGCCGAGGGAGACGCGCTGACGCTCGCGGTCGAACTTCAGGATGCGCACATCGATCTCTTCGCCCACCTTCACCACCTCGGACGGATGCTTGACCCGCTTCCAGGCCATGTCTGTAATATGCAGCAGGCCGTCGATGCCGCCGAGGTCCACGAACGCGCCGTAGTCGGTCAAGTTCTTGACCACGCCCTTGACGGCCGCGCCTTCCTGCAGATTATCGAGCAGCGCGGAACGCTCGGCGCTGTATTCCTGCTCCACCACGGCGCGCCGCGATACCACGACGTTGTTGCGCTTCTGGTCGAGCTTGATGACTTTGAACTCGAGCGGCTTGTTCTCGAGGTACGAGGGATCGCGCACCGGCCGTACGTCGACCAGCGAGCCGGGCAGAAACGCCCGCACGTTGTCGATCTCGACGGTGAACCCGCCCTTGACCCGGCCGGTGATGACGCCGGTGACCACTTCCTGCTTCTCGAAGGCCGTCTCGAGCCGCGTCCAGGTGCGCGCCCGCTTCGCCTTCTCGCGCGACAGCCGGGTCTCGCCCGAGCCGTCCTCGACGCTGTCGAGCGCGACCTCGACGGTCTCGCCGACTTGAACTTCGATTTCGCCCTTCTCGTTCTTGAATTGATCCGAGGGAATGACCGCCTCGGACTTCAGACCGACATTGACGATTACGTAATCTTGACCGACCTCGACGATGAGGCCGTTGAGTATGGTGCCCGGACGAATCCGCTGGCTCGCGATGCTCTGTTCAAACAGTTCCGCAAAACTTTCTGTCATGTGCTCTCTATCGAACGTTGCCCAGGCTCATTTCCATGTGCGCCAGGGGTTACCCATAATGACGGCGATCGATCCTTGATCACCGCAACCAAATCTTCAGCACCCGATCTACCACGGCATTGACGGGCATCCCCGTCGTGTCCAGCACGACAGCGTCGGCACTTGCGACCAGAGGCGAGGCGGAGCGCGAAATATCGCGCCTGTCACGCTCGGCTATCTCCAGCGAAAGGGCGGCAAGGGTAGCAGCAACCCCCTTTTCTTTCAACTGGTTATGGCGCCTGAGCGCCCGCTCTTCAAGGCTCGCGGTGAGGAAGATCTTCACCTCGGCCCCGGGGAATACCACGGTGCCCATATCGCGCCCATCCGCTACCAGTCCCGGGGGTACGGCGAAAGCCCGCTGACGCGCCAATAGCGCGGCTCTCACGGCGGGAATGGCGGCCACCTTGGAGGCATCCCCCCCCGCCGCCTCGGTGCGGATGTCCCCGGTGACCTCGGTGCCCTCCAGCCACACCCTTTCCTCGCCCGTGGGCCCCGATCCGAAGCGAATGTCCAAGCGGGCGGCCAAGCGCGCAAGAGCCGGCGGGTCGTCGAGCGCGATAGCTCCCCGCCGCGCGGCCAACGCGACCAATCGATACAGGGCTCCGCTGTCGAGCAGGTGCCATTGCAGGGCGTTCGCGACCGCACGGCTGATGGTGCCCTTCCCCGAACCGGAGGGACCGTCGATGGCGATCACGGGCACGACGGTCGAGGAGATGGTCTGGGTCATGCGGGGGAACTCGACGATTCTGCGAGATCGAGTCCGGCATTGCGGGCGAGTGCCACGAAGCCCGGAAAGGAGGTGGCGACATTGGCGGTATTACGCACTGCGATGGCTCTGGCGGCGCGCAGGCTCGCGATGCTGAAGGCCATGGCGATGCGATGGTCGCCCCGGCTGTCGATCTCTCCGCCGCGAAAGGCGGCCCCCTCCGGCTTGCCCTCGATTCGCATGCCGTCGGGGGTCGCCTCGTGCTCGACGCCCATGGCGCGGAATCCCGCCGCCATGGCGGCGATCCGGTCGCTCTCCTTGACGCGCAACTCCTCCGCGCCCGTGACGCGGGTCTGCCCCCGGGCGCAGGCCGCTGCGATGAACAGCACGGGAAATTCGTCGATGGCCAAAGGCACGGCGGCGGGGGGCACGTCGATACCTTGCAGGGCCGAGAGATACACGCGCAAATCCGCCACCGGCTCGGAGCCGCTCGACCGTGCATTCTCGATCTCGATGCGCCCGCCCATGCTGCGCAAAATATCGAGCAGGCCCGTTCGGGTGGGATTGACCCCGACGTTCTCTAGGAACAACCCCTCCGGTCCCGCCGCGAGCAGCCCCGCAACGATGAAGAAGGCCGCGGAAGAAAAATCGCCCGGGACCTCGAGCGACTGGCTCTCGAGCCTTGCCGGAGGATGGAGCGTGGTGACAAGGCCCTGCGTCTCGACCCGCACCCCGGCACTCGACAGCATGCGCTCGCTGTGATCCCGGCTCGCAGCGGGCGAGTGCACGGTGGTCGGGCCCTCAGCGTACAGGCCGGCGAGCAACACCGCGGATTTCACCTGGGCGCTCGCGACGGGCATGTGGTATTCGATGCCGTGCAGGCGCCGTCCGCCGCCGATCTCGACCGGCGGCTTGCCGTCATGGGTGCGCACGTCCGCGCCCATTTCGCGCAGCGGCCGCGCCACGCGCTCCATGGGCCGCTGCATGAGGGATTCGTCGCCGATCAGCGTCGAGTCAAATGCCTGCGCGGCGAGCAGCCCGGCGAACAATCGCATGGCCGTGCCGGCGTTTCCCATGTCGAGCGGCCGCGCCGCGGCCTGAAGGCCCCGCAATCCGCCCCCGTGCACGCGCACGCGCCCGGACTCCGGCCGCTCGATGCGCACCCCGAGCGCGCGCATCGCCTCGAGGGTCGCAAGACAATCCTCGCTCGCGAGGAAACCGCGCACCTCGCTCTCGCCGGATGCCAGCGCCGACAGCAGGATGGAGCGGTGCGAGATGGATTTGTCGCCCGGCACGGCCACGCGGCCCGACACGCGCCGCGCCGGCCGTGCCTCGATGCTGCTGACGATGCCTGAGCGCACCGCCGATGCCGGCGGCGCCGTCACAGCACCGCCCGCGGATAGGAGCCGAGCACCTTGAACAGCGAGGCCCGCGCCTCGAGCGAGGCCAGCGCCTTGGCGAGCGGCGGATCGCTCACATGGCCCTCGACGTCCATGAAGAACACGTAGTCCCACTTGCGCTTGCGCGAGGGCCGCGATTCGATGCGCGTCATGTTGATGCCATGCTCCGCGAACGGCTCGAGCAGGCGGAACAGCGCGCCGGGATCGTCGGTACCGCTCGCCGACACCAGCAGCGTCGTGCGGTCGGCGCCGCTCGGCGTAAACAGTTTCCGGCCGATGACCAGGAAGCGGGTGGTGTTGTCGGAACGGTCCTCGATTTCTTCGGCGAGAATCGTGAGCCCGTAGATCTCCGCGGCGGCGCGGCTCGCGATCGCCGCCGTGCCGCGCTCGTCGCGCGCTCGTCGCGCGCCCTCCGCGTTGCTCGAGACGGGGATGCGCTCGGGTTCGGGCAAGTGTTCGTCCAGCCAGCCGCGGCACTGCGCGAGCGCCTGCGCGTGCGCGCACACGCGCTTGATGTCGGCGGGCGCGCCCATCCGTCCCATGAGGTGATGCTGGACCCGCAACTCCACCTCGCCGCAGATCTTGAGCGCGGAGCCGAGAAACATGTCGAGCGTGTGGCTCACGGTGCCTTCGCTCGAATTCTCGATCGGCACGACGCCGAAGTCCGCGATGCCGCCTTCCACCTCGCGAAACACCTCATCGATCGCCGGGAGCGGCAAGGCACGTACCGAGGACCCGAAGTGCTTGAGCACGGCGGCCTGGGTAAAGGTGCCCTCCGGACCCAGAAACGCCACCTTGAGCGGCTCCTGCTGAGCGAGACACGCGGACATGATCTCGCGAAACAAGCGCGCGATTTCCTCGTTGCGCAGCGGGCCGCGATTGCGCTCCACCGCCTTGCGCAGCACCTGCGCCTCGCGCTCGGGCCGGTAGAAATCGACCGCCTTGCCGCCCGCGGTCTTCGAGATGCCGACCTGCTGGGCGAAGCGTGCCCGCTCGTTCAAGAGCTCGTGGATCCGCGCATCGATCGCATCGATGCGCACACGGATGCTGCCGAGGTCTAAGCGCGGCGCAGTGCCTTCGCGGGGCACCGCCCCGGCGCGCGCCGCGGCGCGTGCCGCCGCGGGGGGCCTGGCGCGTCGCTTCGTGGATTTTCCCGGCTTTCCCTGCCTGCTCATGTGCCCATCACCCGTGCTTGCGCTCGAATTCGCGCATGAAGCCGACGAGCGCCTCGACGGCCGCCATGGGCACGGCGTTATACAGGCTCGCGCGCATGCCCCCGAGAACGCGGTGGCCCTTGAGATTGTGCAGTCCGGCCGCTGCGGCCTGCTCCAGGAACTCGGCGTCGAGCGAATCCTTCGCGAGCGTGAACGTCACGTTCATCCAGGAACGCGCGTCCTTCGCGACGCGATTTTTATACAAGGCCGAGCCGTCGATGGCGGCGTAAAGGGCCTGAGCCTTGGCCCGGTTGCGCTCGCCCACGGCCGCGAGCCCCCCCTGCTTCTTCAGCCATTTCAACACCAGTCCGGCCACGTACCAGGCAAACGTGGGCGGCGTATTGAGGAGCGACCCCTCCTCCGCCACCCGCTGGTAATTGAAAACCGAGGGAGTTTCCTCGCGCGCCTGGCCGAGTAAATCGCCGCGCACGATGACGATCGTAAGCCCGGACGGGCCGATATTCTTCTGCGCGCCGGCGTAGATGAGGCCGAACTTGGAGACATCGATGGGCCTGGACAGGATCGTCGAGGACATGTCGGCCACGAGCGGCACGCCGCGACTCGCCGGCACGTAGTGAAACTCCACGCCGCTGATGGTCTCGTTCGGCGTGTAGTGCACGTAGACCGCTTCGCTGCTCAGTTTGAACTCGCGCTGCGGCGGCACGCGCAAATACTCGCCGCCGGCGTCCGCGGCCACGTTCACGGCGCAGTAGCGCCGCGCCTCGGCGATCGCCTTCTTCGACCAGTGTCCCGTGTTGAGATAGTCGGCCACCGAATCCGCGCGGCTCAGGTTGAGCGGCACCAGGGCGAACTGCGCGGAGGCGCCCCCCTGCATGAACAGCACCTTGTAGTTGCGCGGAATGGCGAGCAGCTCGCGCAGGTCCGCCTCCGCTTCATCGGCGACGTGCATGAACGCCTTGCCGCGGTGGCTCACCTCCATGACCGACATGCCCGATCGCTGCCAGTCGAGCAGCTGATCGCGCGCCTCCTCGAGCACCTCGGTGGGCAGCGCCGCCGGACCGGGTGAAAAATTATAGGAGCGCATCGCGGCTGCGGCCCGGCTAGCCGGTGGGATCGCCGGAGCTCGTGCCCGAATCGTCCGCTTCGCCGTCTCCCGCCGCGGGGTCGCCCCCGCCCGCCGCTGGGTCGCCCTCGGCCGCCGCTGGGTCGCCCCCGCCCGGCTCGCCGACGATGCGGTCGAGGCCGGAGAGCTGATCGCCTTCCTCCAGCCGGATCAGGCGCACGCCCTGGGTGTTGCGGCCCACGACGGAGATTTCCTTGACGGGGGTGCGCACCAGCACCCCGCTCTGGCTCATGAGCATGACCTCGTCGTCCATGCTCACCTGCAGCGCGCCCACCATGCGCCCGTTGCGATCGGTGATCTGCAGCGCGATCACACCCTGCCCGCCGCGCCCGTGAGTCGGGAACTCCTCGAGCGGCGTGAGCTTGCCGAAGCCGTTCTCGGAGGCCGTGAGGATGTAACCCTGCTCGGCGACGATCAATGCATTGACGCGCTGCTCCTCGGCGAGCTTGATGCCGCGCACGCCCGCAGCCTCGCGTCCCATCGGCCGCACCTCGTCCTCGATGAAGCGGATCGCCTTGCCGCCGGTGGTGAACAGCAGGATGTCCTTGGCGCCGTCCGTGATGGCGACGCTCACCAGCTTGTCGCCGGGATCGAGCGCCACCGCGATGATGCCGCTCGCCCGCGGCCGCGAGAACAGGGCGAGAGAGGTCTTCTTCACCGTGCCGAAGCTCGTCGCCATGAACACGAACTTGCTCTCCTCGAACTCCTTGATCGGCAGCATGGCGCTGATGCGCTCGCCCTCCTGCAAAGGCAGGAGGTTCACGATGGGCTTGCCGCGCGATCCGCGACTTGCCTGCGGGAGCTGATAGACCTTGAGCCAGTAGAGCTTGCCCCGGTCGGAGAAGCACAACAGCGTGTCGTGGGTGTTCGCCACGAACAAACGGTCGACGAAATCCTCGTCCTTGACGATGGTCGCGGCCTTGCCGCGGCCGCCGCGACGCTGCGCCTGATAGTCCGACACCGGCTGAGCCTTGGCGTAGCCGCCGTGCGACAAGGTCACCACCACTTCCTCGGGTGAAATCAAATCCTCGATGGTGAGATCTTCGTGCGTCGAAATGATCTCAGTGCGGCGCTTGTCGGAAAAGCTGTCGCGGATCGCCTCGAGCTCGTTGCGGATGACCTCGAGCAGACGCTCGGGGCGCGCGAGGATGTCGGACAGGTCGCGGATCAGCGTGAGCAGTTCCTCGAACTCCTTGATGATCTTTTCCTGCTCGAGCCCGGTCAGGCGGTGCAGGCGCATGTCGAGGATCGCCTGCGCCTGGATCTCCGTCAGCCGATAACCGCCGGGCACCAAACCGAGGGATGGCGACTCTCCGTCGGGACGGGTGCTGATACTTCCCGCGCGCGCCAGCATCTGCGGGACGGCGCCCGCGGTCCACACGCGCGCGACCAGCGCGGCCTTGGCCTCCGCGGGCGAGGGCGAGGCCTTGATGGCGGCGATGATGTCGTCGATGTTGGCGAGCGCGATCGCGAGTCCCTCGAGCACGTGCCCGCGCTCGCGCGCCTTGCGCAGCTCGTAAACGGTGCGCCGGGTGACGACCTCGCGCCGGTGGCGCAGGAACGCATCGAGCATTTCCTTCAGGGACAGAAGCCGCGGCTGGCCGTCGACCAGCGCCACCATGTTGATGCCGAACACCTGCTCCATCTGCGTTTGCGCGAACAGGTTGTTGAGCAGGATCTCCGGCACCTCGCCGCGCTTGAGCTCGATCACGACGCGCATGCCGTCCTTGTCGGACTCGTCGCGCAGCCCGTCCGAGGAGATACCCTCGATCAGCTTGTCGCGCACCAGGTCCGCGATGCGCTCGATCAGCTTCGCCTTGTTGACCTGATAGGGAAGCTCGGTGATGACGATCGCCTGCCGATCGCCCTTGCCGACGTTCTCGAAGTGGGTGCGCGCCCGCACGTGCAGCCGCCCGCGGCCGGTCTTGTACGCGAGTACGATCTCCTGCGCGCCATTGATGAACCCCGCGGTCGGAAAGTCCGGCCCCGGAACGATCTGCATGAGCTGCGCGAGCGTGATGTCCGGATTCTCGATGAGCGCGATGCAGGCGGACACGATCTCGTGCAGGTTGTGCGGCGGGATGTTGGTCGCCATGCCGACCGCGATGCCGGATGAGCCGTTGATCAACAGGTTCGGGACGCGGGTCGGCAGGACCGCGGGCTCTGACTCCGACTCGTCGTAATTCGGGACGAAGTCGACCGTTTCCTTGTCGATGTCGGCCAAAAGCTCGCCCGCGAGCTTCGACATGCGCACTTCGGTGTAGCGCATCGCCGCCGGCGGATCGCCGTCGACCGAGCCGAAGTTGCCCTGGCCG
>Ga0302314_10004749_pt1 | contig 24944 bp, 34 predicted proteins | sample III_Palsa_N2_3_FD_200533 | JGI IMG/M metagenome (GOLD analysis project Ga0302314, IMG submission 200533) | Peat permafrost microbial communities from Stordalen Mire near Abisko, Sweden - III_Palsa_N2_3 | ecosystem: Environmental > Terrestrial > Soil > Palsa > Peat permafrost | place: Sweden... | reverse complement strand
TTCGGTCACATCCTCCAGCCGTTCTGCGCCAGGTGCCACCACGTCACCAGCAGGCCACCCCCGAACACCGACCACGCCCCGACCGCGGCAGCGCGGGCCCAGTTGACGGCAGCTTCGAGTCGGCGCAAGCGTACCTCGTGGTCTACGGCTACATCGGTAGGATTCGCGCCTCGCACCCGCTCCATCGCGTCGATCATCTGTCGTTGTTTCTCCATTTGGGGCCACGGTACCCAGGGGGGCTGTCGGGCCGCTTACATCGCGCTTTCACCGCTTGTACCGGTCATAGAGCCTGCCCGCCTGCACGGCGTCCAGGTTGCCCTGCCGCATGATCGACAGGATGGCATCCTGGCGGGGCGTCTTGTTGGCGAAGTGCCAGCCCAAGAGGGCGTTGAGCGCCGCGGACGGACCGGCCGGGGCCTTCGAGGGGTACAGCGTGTCCCCCAACGCGGGCCCGATAATCTCCCGCCCCGGCGTCCCGCGATACACCGCGCCGCCCACGGGCGTGCGGGGGTCGGTGAGGCTCCCCAGGCTGAAGGTCTGCGGCTTGGTCGCCGAGGAGGCGTCGATTCCTCCGAGCGGGCCGAGGAGCCGTGAAGCGTACTGCGGCGTGTTGAACATCATCTCGGAGAACGCGCCGACCGGCCCACCCGTCTGGAGCTTGTACGGCTTGCCGGCGAGCACGTCGCGGTTGGTGATGTCCTGCGCCCGGGCGAAGGCCTCGACGCGCGCCGGGTGGCGCAGGAGCGCGCCGCCAACGGCGCGGGGGATCACGTCGAGTTGCCAGCCAGGGAAGGGCCCACCCGCGGCGCTGGCCAGTTTGGCGGGGCCGCTCAGGAGGCCGCCCCCGAAGGCGCGGTTTATCTCGGCCGCGCGCGGGTCGGGTTTCGGCTCGGGGAATCCGGCTGTCGGCCAATGGGTGACGCGGCCCGAGGCGTGCGGGCTGATAGCGTGGGCGTTCGAGTTGATGGTGGCCGGGCCGTGGACCGGCGGCGGGGTGCGGCGCTTTGCTCGAGCGGCGACGTCGGCGGCTGAGAAGTGGGGTTTGGGGGCCGGGGGCGGTTTCGGAAGATCCTCCAGCATCGCGGCGCGGTGCCCCGTCTCCAGGCGGCTCATGAGTTTGTTCGACGCCTGGCGCAATTCGGGGGACGCGCCCGTCACCGCGCCCAGCCCGGCGCCCTCCAGGGTCCGCACGAGCCGTTGTTGGGGGGTATCCGACTCTGGGGCCGTCCGGTTTGCTATCGCCCCGCCAGCGGCTCCGCCGACCCCCGTGCGCGCGGCCAGGTTGGCGACGCTCGCGAGCCCGCCCTTGTTACTTCTGCGGATCGCGTCCATCCAGCCGACCGGCCCCCACGGCGAGGGCGCGCCCATCATCTCCGGCGTGTACGCGCCTGCCCCGATGCGCTGCAGCTCGGCCGCGGTCTTGGCCGGAGCGCCCGTGACGCCGTACTTCAGCCCCTTCGCCGTGGTCCCCAGGCCGTTGCGCAGCCAGTCGAGGATCGTCATGTTCCCCAGCCCGTGCGGGAGGGGGTTGAGGAAGAGGAGGTCCTTGCCCGCGTTCACCCCGCCACGGATCGGCGCGGTCAGCGTCGAGAGCCCGTGCGCTACCTTGGCAACGGCGGGTGCCAGGCGCGGGTCGCGCAGTACGTCCTGCACGTCCCGGACGTACTGCCCTAGCGGCGCTACCCCGTGGAGCGCAGCGCCGAGGACGGGCTTCGCGACTCCCAGGAGCGCCTCTGCGGCCGCGCCGCCGCCGTGGGTCACCGGGTCCGTCGCAGTCTGCAAGACGAAGCTCCCCGCGCCGCGGCCGATGCGCTCCAGCATCCCCGGGTTCTTCGAGCCCGGCCCGAGCATTAAGTCTAGGAAGGCGGCGTTGTAGCGGTCGCGCTGCGCTGGGTCGGTTGCTCCCCGCCACGCGCCGCGCCCGGACGCCGCGAGCGACGAGCTGATGGCGGGCCAAGAGAGGTCGTTGGGGTGCTGTTCCCCGTATTTGTCCTCCCCGGTCATCGGGGCCATGGCCGCGCCGGCCACCGCCCCCTGGGCAGCTCCCCCCACGGCGGCGAGCGCCCCACCCGGATCGCGGGCCGCCGCCGTGCGCGCCGCGTTCGCGTTGCGCGCCAGGCCGCCGATGGTGTCCCCGAGCGCCTGCAGGGGCGACTTGCCCGGCTTCGGCGGAGGCGTGGCCGTTGGGTACCCCGGCGGGGCGTCCACGATAGAGCCGATCTTCAGGCCGCCCTTCGTGTAGCCGGGTGGCGCGTCGACGATAGTGTCGGCCACTTATTTGATGACCTTCCACTTGCCGTTGGGGAGCTGCTGGTAGGTGTGCCCATCGGAGCCGACGACCGTCTTACCCGGCGTCACGCCCGGCGCGGTTCCACCACCGCTCGTGGTCCCGCCGACCGCTGCGCGCTTCTCGTACTTCGGGTCCGTGGGGTCGGGAACTGAGTCCTGGTCCGCGCCGCCCGCCGCCCAGCGCACCATATCGTGGTCGAACGCCTCTTTCCCGGCGTGACTCAACCCCGAGGTGTCGGGCTTGGTCGCGGCGGGCTTGAATTGGTCCATGACGTCCTGGCGGACTTCGGTGCGGTCGCGGCGCGGGAGGTTCGCCCGCTCCACGATACGGAGTGCGCTCTTGAGGTCCGGGGCCCCGAGCGCGTTTGTCTCGACGGCGTTCGCGCGCTCCCCGAGCGCCGAGTTGGCTCCGCCAGCCCCGCGCGCCTGCGAGATGCTGATCCGCAGATCGCCCTGGCCGATGCGCCGGTTTGCCTGAGCTTCGGTGACAGCCTGGTGTGCGGCGTTCTGCATGTCCACGATCTGCCGCTGCGTGTCCGCGATCATCGTCTGCGTCGGCTTCAGGTCGAGCCCGGGCACGCCGCGCTCCCTCTGCAGCCGGATCATCAGCGCCCCAAGCCGCTTCTTCGGGTCCGTCGGGAGCGCGTTCTCATGCCCCGCGAACCGGGTCGCGTTCGCCGTCTGCACTTGCTTCACGACGTCCTGCACCCGCGCGTACAGCTCGCCCTGCAGCTTCGGATCCGTGAGCCCCAGGCCGCCCACGGAGGGGTCCGCGGCGACCGCCTTCTGCCACACCGAGTTCGCCCACGCTTGCGGGTCCGTGCCCTTCTGTGGGCTGGCGAGCAGCGAGATGGCCTTCGCGTACGCCCCGCGCTGGAACTGCTCGGCGCCCGCGTTCGCGTCTTCGCGCTTCGTCGTCGCGGTCTGGGCGGCGATTTCCGAGACGGTGCGGTCGTGGTAGTCCTGCGCCTGCTGGTCGGCGCGCTTGTTTTCGAGGCCCTGCTGCGCCTGCTGCTGCTCGCGCTCTTTCTGCTTCGCCTTGCGCTGCGGGTTGGCCGCGAGGTAGCCGCCCGCAAGGCCAAGGATCGTGCCCAGCGCCCCTTGCTGGTTCTGAAGCTCCGTGACAGGCATCTAGCCGCCCTCGAGGTTCACGGGTTGTACTCCGCCACGGCGGAACCAGTTCCGATGCCGTACGGCCCCGAGTCCGACGCGCCCGGGCTGGCGCCGGAACTACCCGCCAGCGAAAAAGGGGCAGCCGCAGAGGCAGCACCCGTAATCTGAGAAAAGAGTGAGGGGTCCAGCGGCACGGTTTGATTCGCTTGGTCGCCCGCGAGCGAGCCCGAGGTGCTCAGGCCCTGCTGTTGCAGCCCCAACTGCGCCTGCAGCTCCGCGAGCCAATCCTGGTTGCCGTATCCGGCCGACTGCTGCCCGGCCGTGTTGTAGGCGCTCGCGTTGAACTCTTGCGACTGCAGGAGGTCCTGGAGGTTCTGCGCGGTCATCGTGTTCGCTGCGCCAGCGTTCGCGAGGCCCGACTGCTCGCCCAGGCCCGCGCCGTACTGCTGCGCCGAGACGAGCGACGGGGCGAGCGCGGCGGTCTGCGTGGCGTCGAGGTTCTGCCCGGCGGCCTGCGCGGCCGAGGAGCCCGGCGAGATGCCCTGCGCGGCCAACATCGACAGGAGCGCCTGCTGCTGCTGCTGGTCCTGCACCCCCGCGGCCGAGGTGAGCTCGGTCGTCGCGGTCTGGGGATTGTAAGGATTTTGATACGTTGTGGGCAGCGCCGTCGGGGGCGTGGACAGGTACGCCGGCTGGAGGGGGTTCGCGGTCGTGGCCGCCGGGGTCGCCGCCGCCGCCGCGGGGGCCCCTGGCGTCTGCGCCTGCGTGGCGGTCCCGGTCGTTCCCGGCTGCGTCTGCGAAGGGAGCCAGCCGGAAGGGAGCCAGCCGTTCGTCACGCCGTCGCCGGTCTGCTGCATCGGCGTGGCGGATTGGTACGTCGCGAGCCCGGCCATGCTAGAAGGGGCTCCAGCTGGCGATGCCCGCGCCGTTGGCCGTGAGCGAGAAATTCGCGGCTGGCATGCTACATGGCCTTCGGGACGGCGGGAGCGCCCTGCTGCCCCAGCTGCGCCATGAGCGCGGCCTTCAGTTGCGGCGGCAGGGTCGCGAGCGGATTCGGCTGGCCGCCGGGAGCCGCTCCGGGTTGCCCGCCAGGAGGCCGCATTTGCCCCTGTGGCTGTGCGGAGCCGGGGGCGGTGCCGCCGCCCATCGTCGCGGGCGCGGCGAAGCTCGGCGCCTGCAGCGGCGCGGCGGTGGAGTTGGGGGGGGGATTGGCCTTGACGTTCGCCTGGAGGGCGGCGAGCGCCGCCGCTTGCTGCTGGGCAGCGTACTGCTGGGCTTTCGCCTGGTTTTGCTGCTCCTGGCCCTCGGCCCCCTCGTTGACGCCGCCGCCGGTCATGCCAAAGCCTTCGCCTTCCGGCGGTAGAACACCGCGCTGTCGCCGTCGCCTGCCAGGGGCACGCAACCATGTTCCTGCACGGCCCCCAGAAGCCCTCGGTTCCACGCGGCCGCCGTGAAGGTTAACTCCACGCGCTCGGCGTCGGCCAGCGCCTCCAGGTCGAGCATTAATTCGACCGCCGCGCGACGGCCGGCGAAACCGTCCTCCACCCAGACGTGGATGACGTAGATCGACCCGCCATCCTGCCGGTACACGATGCAGCCCACGATGCGCCCGCTGCGGTGCTCGCACACGTGAATTGCGCTCGCCACCGCGCTGTCCGGCGGCCACGGCGTGCGCTGGTACTGCGCCAAGCACAAGCGCGTGATCGCGTCGGTGTCACCAGGTTCGGAGAGGCGAATCATGGTGTCGCCCGCTCAATAATAACCAGGCCCTGCGCGCCTGCGCCGCCTGCATAGCCCGTAAAATACGCACCGCTGCCACCGGAACCAGGAGCAATGCCGGCAGACCCCGTGCCAACACCGTTTTGCCCTCCAGGGCCACCCGTGCCGAATGGCGAGCCCCCTCCCGAACCAGCAATGAAAGCAACCGACAAAACTGCACACACGCCACCGCCACCACTCGCGCCAGTAAGCGCTATGGGCGGCGCCCCGGTACAGCCACCGCCAACCCCCCCAGGGGCAACCGCCCCGCCGACGACCGCTGTCGTGCTCCCGCCCCCGCCCCCGCCACCTATGCAGCTCACATTCACGGGCGCCCCAATGCTGCTGGTGCCACCTGTGCCGCCGCCACCTCCAGCCGCCGTGCCAGCCGTGCCGCCAAGGCCAATCGTAATCGTGATGCCGGTCGATGCCGCGATCCCCGTAAAATACCCCTCGGCGTATCCCCCGGCCCCGCCACCTCCTCCCGCTGCCGCAACGCCATTCGCGCCGCCGCCGCCGCCGCCGCCGCCGACCATGCGATAATGGTACACCGTACTGGCCGTCGAGTTCGCGGGCGTCGTGAACGAGCCGCTCGCAGTAAACGGCGTGACCACAAACGGAAACGCCGGCCCGAGTTGCCCGGCGAGGAACCCGGTCGTGACCGCCACGGTCGGCTGCTGCGGGGTGTTGATTTCCCACGACGGGTTCCGCCGGATCGACGGGCCAGAGTACCGCGACTCGCTCATTGCACCGGCAACCTTCGGCTCACCTCGAGGCAATACCCCAGGAGCAGCCACTCCGTCTCGGACGTCTCGGAAATCATGGTCTGGATGACTCGCCCGTCGGCCGAGGAGCTCGGGATGATCGTGAGCGGAGCATAGAGCGTCGCCGCCCCGCCTGCGCCGAACATGGACGTGCCGAAGATCCCGGTTCCGAAGGTTGCCCCCATGCCGGGGATCACCGGCGTCAGCGCGCTCGCCGCCGTGGTCAGCAAAAAGTCCGTCGTGAACGTCGCGGTGAACGTTAGCTGCGCGGTGCCCGTCAACGCCGCGGCGATCGCGAAGCGCGCGCTGTGGACGTGCTTGTAGTCGAAGAAGGCGCTGTCTTGCGCCACCTGCGGGAAGCGGTCCGCGGGGCCCGCAAACGTCGTGCTGATCCCGCCGCCGAACTCCGCAAACCCTAGCCCGAAGAGGGCCACTTGATCGGCCGTCGCGCTCGTCCACACGAACAACCCCGTGTCGTACGGGCCGTTGAGCTGGCACGCGCCGGCGACCGGCATCGCTGCGGAGAACGGGTACTGCGAGAGCGCGCCGTGCATCTCGCCCGCCTGCGGGAGCAAGTCGATGTCGGGCTTCGCGAAGTCGAACCACACGCCGCTGGTCGGGTACCCCGCCGCCACGCCGGGCACGCTGGGCAAGCCGCGGTCGTACCAAATGATGTACCGCGACCCGCACCGCACGCCGACCGCGGTCGGGTAAGACAGGCAGAGCGGCCCGTACCCGTTGAGCGACCCATCGAAGAAGGTTGGCACGTTGGCGCTGATCTGCTGAATCTGATAGCCGTCCGTGTAGTACACGCCGTCGTTCGAGAGGAACACGATGTACGTGTCGAATCCCGCGATCGACTCCGGGGCGACCATGCCGCGCGTCGCGGAGACGTTCTGCCATTGGAAGCCGTACGTCGTGCCGTAGACGTTCACGAACTGGCCGCGGTAAATCGCCGACTCCTTGAGGCAAATGATGTTGCCTTGTAGCGACGTGATCCCGGTCACGGAGCCGCCGTTCACGCCGTCGTTGTAGCCGACGAGATACGGCTGATACGCGCCCGGGTAGTTGGTCGCGGTCGATGCGCTCTGCGTGAACGCCTGCGGATAGAAGGCGTTCGAGATGTACACCCCGGTCGGTTCCGTCGGCTCGCCGCTGTAGACCAGCACGCTGTTGTTTCCAACCGTGGTCACGAAGCGAGGCGTGATCCCGTTCGCGCCGCCGTGATTCACTGGTAGGCCGTTCGCCACGCTCGTCTGCGTGAGCGTCGTGTTCCCGGGGCCGGCCCACATCCACGGCAGGTCCACGCCGTTGCAGATGAAGCATTGGTTGGCGCCCGAGAGCGGGTCGAACATCTGCGCGACGTGGATGCGCTTGGCGCCCGCGCCCATCGAAGTCGAGATGTCTGTCCACGACGACGCCCCGACCGCCGCGAACGCGAGCTTGACGCCATTCTGGGCCAGCAGCACCGTGGTCGAGAGGCCGCCCACGACCCAGCGCGTTGCGACGATGGTGGTGCCCGCGCCGCCCAGGCCCGTTGCGCCATTGGTCGCGTTGATGTAGTACGCCGACGCCGGACGCTTGGCGACGACGTTATCGTACGCGGGCCAGCCGTTGATCGACACGGCCAACATGTTGCGGTCGAGCGCGTGGACGTCGCGCTTGGTGTTCAGCCCGCCGCTCGGGTCGGCGTACTCAACCCAAAGTGGCGGCTGCGGGACCCCCTTGAGGTTCTTGGAGGGCTCGGCCATGTCAGCCGAGGTCAGCGAACGGGCCGTACCCCGAGGTCACGAGCGCGTCGGCCGCCGGGCGCAGGATCAGCGCGTCTCCGGCCGAGTCGCGCGTGTAGTTGTCCTTCGCGCGCTGCACTTCGGCGTTGTAGACCTTCGAGTACAACTGCCCCGTCTCGATTTCGCGGGCGTTGGGGTTCAGGAACGCCGCGGCCCCCATCCACAGCGCGTCCTGCGTGTCCTCGGGCAAGAGCGGAATGTCCGTCGCGTTGACGAGGTACCCCCAATTCGACGCCGGGATGCTCGCGTTCGACGTGACGATCGGGCAGTAGTCCACCGTGATCGTGTCACCGTACTCGCTCGGAGCGCCGTAGAGGTAGAGGTGATCGCGCTTGGGGCTGATCGACGCGTAGTCAGGCCAAGTCGTGAAGCTGAACGGCAAGAGGTACCCGGCCATCGTCTTGCGGTTGAACTCCTGCCAGGAGATGAGCCGGGCGCCCGGCTCCAACTCCAGCCGGAAGAGTTGCCCCAGCGCCTGGTACCACACCCGCCGCACCGTGCGAATGGGCTGGTTCGCCGCGGTGCCGCCGGAAAGCGTCGTGCCGGAGGCCGTGAGGGTGAGCGTGCCGGACGAGGTAGCGCTCAACGTCGTGGCGTTCGCCCCGGTGCCGCCCACGCCCGCCATGAGCGTCAACGTCGACTGCGTGTTGAGCGCCTGGTTCACCGGGGCCAGCGTCGTGCCGGCCGGGAGCACCTGCGTGCCCGCGTTGATGCTCGCGATGAGCGCGGCGATGATCTGCGGGATCGTGGTCGCCGGCGTCGGCACGGTGTACGAATACCTGGTCCCGCCGATGGTGACGCTCGGCGTCTGCCCGGCCGCGACCGTGCCGGAGAACACCACGCTGCCGGTCGCGTACGACCCGATCGCGGTCGCGGGCTGGCCAACCGCGTTCTGCAGTGTGTACGAATACTGCCCGGTGACGCTCGGGAACGAAAGCGTCTGCGTCAGCAGCTCCAAATCCCCCAGGTCCGAGACGAACCGCGAGAGGGTCCGGTTGATCGCCCAATCGACCTTCGCCTGCGAAAAATCCGCCCCGGACGGCCAGTTGATCGTCCCGCCGGGATTCGCGTACGGCATCGAGAGCACCGTGAGCGTAGCGTTCTCCAGGTCCTGGAGCGTCACGGGTTAGTGCCGCCAGACGAACGGGAGGAGCGTGGACCCCTGGCGGTAGTGATAGGCGATGCGGCTGGCGCTTAGGGCTTTCGCGTAAATCGCGACCTCATCGAGGTAGCCTTGCAGGTTCGCATCGGTGAGCGAGGGGTCGTTGCCCAACGCGAGGCCGTAGCCACCCGCGTTCGCGTAGCTGATCGAACCGGTCGACGGGTTCGTCCCCTGGAGCACGCCGTTGACGTAAATCAGCACCGCCGCTCCCGTGTAGACGCCTACCACATGGTAGGTCGTGCCCGCGACGATCACCGGGGCCAGGGCCTGCGCGGTGGAAAGTGCGCCGGCGATGTTCACCGCGAACTTGAAGACGTGGTTCACCGCCGTGGTGCCGATGTGATACAGGAGGTAGGGCGCGATGGCGGCTGCGTCCGATCCGTATGCGGCCAGGACTTGCCTCACGCTGCCCGTCGTGCAGACGTTCGGCGTGCACCACGCCTCGACGGCGATCGCGGCGGTCGGCTGGAGGATGGCGGGCTGTGCCGTGCCTCCCGTCGCGATGTTCGCCGTCGCCGCCGTCGCGGTCGAGGGGAAGAGCGCCGAGCCGCCTGCGTTGCTCGTCCCGCGGGTCAAGAGCAGCGAGGGCGCGTTGGCCACCACCCCCGAGCCGTACTGCAAAAAGTTGCCGTTCGGGTTCGGCTGGCCGTTCAGGTTGCCGCTCGCGCTCGAATCCAGGCACAGCAATTGAGAGTCCTGGCCGCCCGTGGCGATGGAGAACGCCTGCTCGCCGAAGCGATACCAGCCGACCGGGCCATCGGCGATGACCGTAGCCGCGTAGGAGTCCAACCCGCCGGGCATGGCTACTCCCCAGGCTTGTGGAGGCGGTACCCCTGCGACGAAGCCTCTTTGCCGAACACGTCGGAGCGCGACGGCGGCGAGGGCGGCTTCACGAACGAGTCCCCGTAGACGTCCTGGCTCATCCGCGAGCCCGGCCCCATCGTGTGCTGGATGAGGTTCTCCAGCCCGCCGCCCGGATGCGCGATGGTCCCGCGCGTCTTGGGAAGCTCGTACTGGCGGACCATGTTCTTGTTGGCGGTGCTCATGCGCTGCCTTTCCGCGCCGGAGCGCTAGCGGCCCGCTCGGCGGCGAGCGCTGCGGCCACGCCCTGCGCGATCATCTGCTGCAAATCCTGGGCGGTCACCTGAAGCACGCCCGGCTTCGAGGGGTCGGCCCCGGTGAACCACATCCGCGGGCCCTTCTCGCAGATGTCCGTCCACTTGAAGATGTCCCACGGCCGCGCTTCGGTGTTCGGCAGCTTGCGCATCATCGAATCCAACCGGTGGATGACGACGTGCGGCACGGGCGGCGGCCCGAACTTGCGCATCGCGCGGAAGTTGACCGCGCCTTTGGAGTCGTACACCGGCACCCCGGGCGGGAAGTCCCACTCCCAGCCGCCCCATTGCTCGTTCGCCACCCGGTCGCGGTGAAACGAGCGGGTCAGCCAGTCCGGCGTCTGCTGCCCGGGCCTCACCTTCAGCTCGTACTGCACGACCTCCCAATCGCCGAACCAGTGCCGCGCCACCGGCCCCGGCATGACCGCCTCGGGCCCAACGATGGTGTCCGGGTCCTGCCCGCACGCGCACGCGCCCAGCGGGCCCTCTTCGAACCGGAGGTGCCAGTGCTGCCACTTCCCGGGCTCCCACCGCGGCGCAGCGAACTCCGCGCCTTGGGTGAACAGCCGCTCGGAAGCCGTGACCGGCTGCGAGCCCTCCCCGTCGTCTTGGTACCGGTCGGGACCGATCGCGGTCGCTTCGCCGCGGCCGTACGTCAGCACAACGGTCGCCTTCGGGTCGTCCAGATACGGCTTCTCTAGCGTGACGAACACGCTCTTGGACATCAGCTGCATCTCGAGCCGGCCTTGCGCCGCGATCGAGTCGGCCATGACCGCCATGTCGCGGCTGGTCGGCGCGGGCTCCATGATGACGGACGCCTCGGCGAACCCGTCCTCGGCCCGACCGCGTAGAGCGGCTTCCTTGCGTAGCGCGAGCGCCACCTACGTCCGCCCCTTCATCATCCGCTTGCCGGTCATCCTGCGCGACCGCTTCTTGCGCTTGCCTTCGTCGCGGCCCTCATCCTCTTTGCCGCGCTTCTTGCCGGCGAACGGGTTGAAGTTGGCCTTGCCCTCCTTCATGTTACGCCGTCACCAGATCGATGTAGACCAAGCCCGCGTTCTGCATCCCGGCCGTGCCCGGCACCGGGATGATCGTCGCGCCGACGTCGCCTGAGGAAATGATGTTGTTGACGCCGACGATCGTTTCGCCGACGGCGTGGGCGTTGGCGAAGGTGGCCGTGACCGCGCCGTTGACGCCGCTGGCGAACGCCACCGCGGTCGCCGAGCCCGCGACGTTGGTGTTGAAGGTCTGGGTCGTGCCGTTGAGCACCGTGACCGTGTAGGTCATCAGCGTGTTCGCCCAGATGCCCGGCATCGCGGCCGAGAACGTCACCACGCCCGCGGCGTTGGACGCGTACACGAGCGGCCCCGAGAGCGGGGTCCCGGCACCCGTGCCCGCCGCGATGAACGACCCGGAGCCGATAGCCAGGATGTTCTGCGGAGCGCCGAACCCGAACCCGGAGGCGTTGATGGCCGAGACGATCAGCTGCGCCGCGATCGTCGCAGTCGAGCCGTTCGGAATCGGAATCGACAGCGTGAACGTGGTCGTGTTGGTTCCGGTCGGGCCGGTCAGCCCGGTCGAACCCTGGTACCCTGACACGTTGAACGTGAGCTGCACGGTGGACGCCGAGCCCGCGGTGCCGGCGACGGTCAAGGTCGACACCGCCGGCGAGGTCGCCGTCACGCCGGTCGGCGTCACCGTCTCTTGGTTCGCCTGGCCCGGGTTGATGATGAGCGCCGTCGCGGTCGTGATCCCGTTGGTCGACCACGGCTGCGCGACTTGCGAGGTGCCCGGGGCCGACAGGGCCGCGCCCAGGGTCGTCCAGATGGGGGCCGAGCACACCTGCCCGAACGTGTTGCCGTTGACCCAGGTCGCCGGCCCCGAAGAGATGAGGTAGTTCTGCAGCGAGGCCGTGCCCAGCGTCGGACCCTTACCGACGAAGTCGCCGACCTTCACCGACGTGCCGCCGTTGGCGGCGCCGACCAGGCACAGCCGCAGCCCCGAGCGCGCGAGCATCGCCTGCTGCAAGAGCAACGACGTGTTCAGCGTGCCCGCGGGCTGGTTCAGCCACGGATTCGATACCGGCTGCCCCAGGTACACCCCGCCCGCGACCGCCGCGCCGGTGGTCAGCGTGGCGCCCGACTGGAACCCCGAGAGCGGCAGCGATACGAACACGTCGCCGTTGGCGTAGCTGCCCAGCCCCGCTAGCGCTGCCCACTTCGAGAGGTAGTTCCCTTGCAGCGAGGTGATGCTGCGCGCGACCGGGTAGCCGATCGGCAGATACCCGCCGACCGGGACCTGGATTTGGCCGTTGAGCGCAACGAACGACGAGTCGGCGTTGAGGCCGGTTTGCTGGTTGCCGACGTCTGCGAGTCCCACGCGTGCTCCTTACTTTTCGTTCTGCGAGCTGCCGCCGAGGCCGAAGGCCTTCATGGCGTTGTTGCCGCCCGCCTTGCGCTTGCCGCCCGGGAGCGTGCCGTCGCCTGGCTCGTTAGTGAACCCGCGCGCCGCCGGCGCGGGCGGCGTGCCGGTGATGCCCTGCCCCTTGAATCCCAGGACCGGCGTGAGCACTCCGCCCGCCGTCACGTGGAGCTGGGTCGGGCCGGGATGGGTGCTGCGCGCACCGAGCGTCGGGTGGCTGTCGCCGGGGCGGTCGTCTGCTGCTCTACGTGCCATGATGGCTCTCCTCTTAACCTCCGACGTTTGGGTGAATTTTGGTGCCTTGTTTGTGATTGCACGGCATGCATTGGGCAACGATATTGCTAATCACGTTAGGCCCACCCTTGGAGAGCGGAATCAAGTGACCGACCGTTAGGCGACGCCGTTCGCCACAGTCGAAACAAAGACCGTCCTGTTGCGCGCAGACCGCGCGCCATTCGGCCCGAGTAAATTTCCCAGCACGCCTTGCTAACGCGCGCCGATTCTGCGACCCAACGCGCCTGAGGTCGCGCATCTCGTCCAGATTTTCTTGATACCGCTGCGCCTCGTAAGCGCGACGCTTCTCGCGAATCCCTGGCCGCTCCAACCACTCGGCTCGATACGCTGCGATGGCTTCGGGCTTCTCGGCCCGAGCCTTCGCCGACGCTTCGCGAGATTTCGCTTTGAAGTGCTCGGGGTTGTTCGCCCGCAATTTGGCCTTGTACGCGATTCGCTTCTCCCGATTCTTGGCCTCGAACGCACGCATGCGCTCCTTCGCCAATTCCGGATTCGCTTCGCGCCATGCACGCATGTACGCCGCTTGTCGCTCGCGGCGCTTCTGGGTTTGTTCTTCCGTCATGCATACATTGTACCATATTGCGGAGACTTTTGGTTAACCTGAAACCCAGAACAGCGCCCAATGCGCCTGCGGTTTGGGGAACACCTCGTTCCCGCGGAACAGGATGCGCGTGAACATCGTCGCGTTCGACTGCGCCGCGATCCAGTCCGTTTCGTGGAAGTTCAGCTTCGGGTTGATCACCAGCTTCACGAAGCTGGAGTTGAACCCGCGGATGAACCCGCCCAGCGACGAGGTCGACGGCGAGGTCGTCTGCGTCTCGTAGTGGTTGTCCACGAACAGCGGGTTGCCGTTGAAGATGTAGTCGTTGCCGCCCGCGGTACGCGCCATGTCCGGCTGGATGTAGGCGTCCTGGGTGAACAGCCCTTCGATCAGCTGCGCCAGGATCAACCGGTTGCAGAAGTACGCATCCGGCCGCGAGTTGTCGATGGAGGCGTTGAGGTCGAGCTGGTGGATCGTCGGCAGCAAGTTCGCCGCGACGGTGCCCGAGACGTTGTAGTTCACCTGCGCGGACCACTTCGTGCCGTACGTCGCCCGGGTCACGTTCGCGTACGATGGCGCCACCGTGCCGTTGTCGATCGCTTCGGCTGCACCGTCGAAGCCGCGCGGCGAGATGGACGGCGTGTTCGTCACCGCGTCCTGCGACATCAGGTCCAGCATCGACATGCGCGTGATGTCCAGCTGCGCTTCCACCAGACCCAGGATCGCCTCGTCGGAACCCTCGTTGTCCACCAGGTCCGTCACCGCGAGAACGAGCGCGTCGGCGTATCCGCGCCACGGCAACGACGCGCGTACCAAGTTGCCGGCAAGCGAGTTGATGGGCAAGTTGTCCGCGCCGTCGAACGCGATGGAGTTGGGCGACCGGCCGAAGTTGTTGACCCACGTGATCGCCGCGCCACCCTTGATGTACCGCACCATATCGCGCTGAAGCAAATACATGAAGAACTTGTTGCCCTGGAACAACTGATCGAAAACGATATCGCCTAGGACGGCTTCTCTTGTGACCGCCTGAAGGACGTTGGTATATGCGTAGGATGCGGAGAGGTCTGCCACGTCAGCCCGTCTTTCTCTGTGCGTTCAGGCGTTTGAGCATCTCGCCCGTGAAGCCGCCCGGCTTGCTCACGTCGATGGGGCCGGGCTCGGCGGGCTTCGACGCCCCCGGGACGCCGGTCGCGCCGGACTTCGCGCGTAGCGACTTGGGCACGGCGGTCGCGGCCTTCGCCTCGGCACGGCCGTACAGGCGCTTGTAGACCTCTTCGATGCCAACGAACCGCGGCTCGCCCTTCGCTACGCTCTCGTCGTGGAGCTGCTTGGCGAACCGGGCGAGGTCCATCACCTCTTCGGTCGAGATTTTCTGCTCGGCCACAAGACGGTTAGCAAACTCTGTCTCTCGCTTGGCGAACTCTTCGCTGGCCCTCTTGGCTTCGGCGGTTTCGCGCGCGGCGCGCGTCTCGCGGTCTTTGCGCAGAACACTGACTTCCTCCAGCGCGGGCTTGAGGCGGTTGTCGATTTCGTCGAGCAGCCGGCGATGTTCGGGCGGCAGCTCATTCTGCCGGGCCTTCTCGGCCTCGTCCCGCATCTGCTGGTACGACTTGCGCGAGGAGCGCACGAACTCGCGGTAGTCCTCGTCCTCGACAATGGCGTTGAAGTCGTCCTGGTACGCTTCGAGGACGGGGTTGATGCGCTGGTAGTACGTCCGCAGCTCGGCGAGCTCGGCGTCGCGAGGATCGGGAACGGCAGGCGCACCTGCTCCGGCGGAAGGTTCCGCTGGCGCTGCGCCTGAGGCCGGGGCCGGATCGTCGACTGCCATTCCCTCTCCCTAGACCTTACTTGCGGCCCTTGTGACGACCGCGCTTGCGACGGAGGATTTCCAGCATGCGTGTGCTCCTTTGTTACGCCGGCAGAGCTGATTCTACGCCGGCATCACCGGCCGGGGCCGTGAGGCCACCGCCGGGAGGTTGGCCTGTGGCGCCGCCAGCGGCGCTTGCGTTCGCGCCCGGGGCGGACCCCGGAGGCTGAGCCCCGCCGCCCAGACCGGTCGGCGGGGAAATCGGTGCGTACATCGTCTGCAGCCGCTGCTTGAGGGTCTGCGAGGAGAGCGGGAACAGCCGCTCGAGCAAAACGTCGACCGCATCGGAAAGCTCGATGCGGCTCAGGAGGCGCATAACGCAGGAGTGCATGCCGCCGATGAGCAGCGCGCGGGGGTCCGTGTCGTCCAGGTGCTCCTGGGCCACGTCAAGGGCCCGGCGGACGCGCTGGAGGTCGAGGAGGGTCGTCTCGGAGTCGTCCGCGCGGCTCTTGGGGGTTTGGGGGTTCGGGGGAGCGGACTGCCCAGCCAGAGCTTCCTTCAGCCCGGCCTGCGCGGTTTGGCTCAACCCTTGAACTCCAGCCATCGGGGCCCACGTTCCCGGTGGCCGCCTGGCCTACCTTCTGGTCGGTCGGCGGCGGGCAATGAAGAGCCCCGCGCCGTTCACCGTGCGCGGGGCTCGCGTATCATGTAGACGGGAGGCGTCCCCATTCGGCATCACCTCCCCGGCGGCGCTTTCTTCTTCGCCTTGAGGATGTACTGGAACGAAAGCTGCCGCGGGTACTCCTTCGCGATCAGCGCGTACCCGGCAAGCATCGTGCGCCACAGCGCCGACGCGCCGGCGCACACCTTCTCGTTGGCGTGCCCGGTGATGTAGAGCACCAGGCCGCCCTCGCTGTCGAGGGTGTCCTCTATGGCTACGACGCGGATCGGCACTACGCGCTCCTCGGCCGCGGCGTCCCTGGCTTCTTCGGGGTCGCGGGCTTCGGCGCGGCCGCCCGCGTGCGGGCCGGAGGCGCGATCGCGTTCGCCTGCGGGTTTCGCTTGAGCACGTCGCGCCAATCGGACACCGCGTACGCCGTCGAGTCCAGCGCCTTCCAGGCCGATACCTTGTCGCGCAACCCCAACTGCATTTCCTCCAGAATCCGCGTGCGCGTGCCGCTCCCGCTCCACGCGGTCGTCGAGCCGATCACGATGTCGTAGTTGAACGACCCCATCAGCTGTTCATGCGAGCACCGCTCCCAGCCGAGTTCCCCGTTCATGTCCTCGACGGCCACCGCGTGCGCCTCGGTGTACTTCTGCTGCACCCAATACCCCACGCGCCGGCCGATGCCGATGATGAACCACTCCATGTTCTCGGTTTTCTCCACGATCCCCGACCCGCCGAGTTCCGCGAGGGAGTCGGTCATCTTGGTGGAGTCCGCGCGCGGGGCGACGTCGGCCATCGACCCCGACATGATGCCGTCCACGCCTGCGATCTCGCGCATGTCCTTCTTGATTTCCTGGCGCCATTGAAACCAGGCCGCGGAGAGCTCCGGGAACGTTAGCGGCTCCAGGTTATTGATCTGCCGACCGACGTCGATCACCTGGCCCGCTTGGAACAGCAGCGAGTTACGCGTCGCCGGCATGTCCGAGGTGCGCTTGAACACGCGGTAACTACCGAAGCGCAGGTTGTCCTGCATGATCGAGGTCGACACGTTGAGCACCAACTGGTCGTCCAGCAGGTCGTGGATCGTGCCTTTGCTCCACGGCCCTTCCAGCCACTCTTGCGCCTGGTACAGCTCGTACGGCTGCGGGTGGTCCCAGGCGATGTCCTCGATGACGCGCCGCTCGGGATAGAGCATCGTGGTGCGCCGCCAATGCGGATAGACGCGCACCAACTTGCGCTCCGTCTCCTCTTCGAAGCTGAGCTTGAACCCAGGCTCGCCCAGGATGTCGTCCCACTCGCCGTCCTGGGTGAACTTCGGCGACCCATCGTCCTCACGGAGCATCTTCTTCTTGGTGTTGCCGTGGTGATCGGTGACAGGCACGGTGTCCCAATCCATCGTGTAGTCGCGGTGGTAGAGTTCCACGATGTGTACCGCGTACTCGTCCGCGTACCCGACCGGGGTGCGGCCGGTGAACGCGGTCACGACCGGGACGCCGTTGACGACCGCGCCGCCGGTGCCCCAGGCCACGTTGCCTGAGCCGCCGCCGGAATCTTGGCGGAACTGGTTCTTGATCGGCGAGTCGGCCGACCCGCCGCCGAGCGCACTCGCGGCGACCGGCATCCCCGCCTGGGCGATGATGTCCGCAGCCTCAGGGTAGAGCAGCATCGCGTCGGCGCGCGACATGAGCGCCCGGTCGCCGATGAAGCGCATGTCCTCGGGATCCTCAGCGCGCGGGTCGAGGATGAGCCGCCAGCCGGGAATGATGTCGGTCGCTACGTCCCCGACCCCGCCGTTGAGGGAGTCGTCCCACATCGTCTTGGCGGCGCAGGTGCGCGTCGTCTCGCCCAGGCGCATCGCGCGGCGCACCTTGCGTTTCATGCCCTGGTTGTGCCAAATCCTCGGCAGAATCTGCTGCATCGCGCGCGACGAGCCGCGGTCGCCCGCATCGTGCGGCGCGATCACCCACACGGGGTCGTTTTTCGTCTGCAACGAAATCAGCTGCAGGATGAGCCGCTTCGAATAGTTGATCGTGAGCGCAGCACGGTCGCGCGACACCGTGACATCCCAATGGCGCCCTGCAAACATGTTCGCGCCGATACGGTCCGACTTGCGGCGCGCATCTTCGCCCTGGTCGCTGATGCGGATGTAGTTTTCGACAACGCGCCCAAGCTCGCCGAGAAACTTCTCCTCGGCGTCACCTGGGCTCTCCGCGTCCGGCCGGTACGCGCGCTCGCGGGAGCCGTGGAGCGGGTACTCGGCGGTGGCGGCCATTTAGCCGGGCACCTTCTCTGGGCTCGCCACCTTGGCCTCGGCGGGGTTCCAGTCCGGCCGCTCGGCCTTCAGTTTGCGCTCCGACTCCTCGCGGGTCAGCGGCCGCGGCGGCGTCAGCGAGCGATCGAACCGCAGGCCGCGCTTGGCCACCTCGCGCGCAAGGTACCCTTTCTCGAGCTTCGGCGGCGGCGACAAGTCCTTCCCTTCGCGCAGCCGCACGGCGTCGGCGCGCGCCTCGCTCGGCGTGACGAACTCGATCCCCATCGACTTCTCCAGCGTCCGCATCTCGGCGCGCGACTGCGGGCGCGGGCCACCGAGCGCCCACGACCAATCCGGGCGCGGGGCGTTGGAAGTCGGCGCGGCCATGCGGCGGCGGTCCTCCACGAAGTACGGGGCTTCGAACACGCGCGCGGCGTGCTCGCCGTGATCGGAGCACGACACGGCGGCGGGTGCTTTGCCGGCGGGGAAGGCCCACTCGATTTCGTGGCCCTCGGCGCACGCGTAGCCGAACCTCACTTCCGCCCGGCCGCCTTCCGCTTCGCCTTCTTGCGCTGCGGCAAGCGCGCGCCTTTGGGCGTGTCACGCTCCCACCGCTTCGCCATCGCGGGGTGATTCGCGTACATCCAGCCGCGCTGCGCCAGCGACTTGAACGGCATCAGAGGTCGAGGCCGTACCCGGCCCAGCCGCCATCCAGCGGACATGAGGTCGCCCCCACCAGTTGCTCTTCCAGCCCAATGTCGAACAGGTTCGCGATCGCCTCCGGCACCTCGACGCCTCCGTACTGATCCGCGCGTAGTTCCTTGCCGTGGAACATCCCTTCGTAGTTCGTGCGGTTGAGCCCCAGATCCACGGCGTTGGGGATATGCGCCTGGCGCATCTCGAAGTCCGCCCGCGCGCCCGGCGGGCATTGCCGCACGGCCCAGAGCGCAAGCCCGCACGCCAGCACCGTGTCGTCCGCGCCCTTGCCGGTCCGGCCGCCCGCGTACTTCTCTTCCAGGCGCGAAGTCAGCCCGAGGTAGTAGAACCGCGACATCTCCCGCCGCAGCCGCGGCGAGGCGATGCGGTAGTGCCGCCGCTGGATGAGGTTCACCATGTACGAAATCATCACCGGCTTGGTGTGCTCGGTGGTCGAGAAGCCGTACTTCTTTTCCTTGAAACGCGCTTCGTCCCACGCCTCGTCGCGCGCGAGCATCGGGTAGTTCCAGTCGAAGATGAGTCGCTTGAGCATCGCCGCGCCCAGGTGGTTGACCTCGGGGTTGAGTAGCCCGGTGTTGTACCACCACATCAGGTGCGCGGCCGAGTCGGTGAACGAAATCGGCTCCATGTAGCGCGACCACATCTCGGCCGCCTGCGCGCCGCAAGTGACGCAGCAGACGTGCAGACACGCGCCGTCGTTGCCGGTGCCGCCGCTGGTGTCCGCGCCGCCGGTGTAGGCGTGGCCCTCCTGCGGCGGCTCCCAGATGGTGATCTTGCCCTTGGGGTTGGGCTCCCAGGCCGACGTGCGCCGTTCGGGTCCCGAGAGCACCTTCATCTCGTAGTAGAAGGGCGCGGGCATCGGGTCGAACAGGAGGTCGCCGATCGCGCTGCCGTTGGTGTGCGGGATTCCCCGGGCGGTGAGCAGTTTACGCCCGTCAGATTCCGCCGCGCGCACGCAGTTCTCCAGGTACGTCGCGTCGTCTTTGAACACCGAGCCGTCGGCGGCGCGGAAGCACGTCTCGTCATCGCGCGGGTACCACTCGTTGAACACCTCGGCGGACTTGTACTTGTCGCGGATCATCTTAAACCGCCAGTACATCTGTTCGAGCGTGACAGGCAACCCGTCGTGCGCTTTACGCAGCCCGGAAAGGATGTCCCACTCCTTGCGGTCCTCCTCCGACATCTCCCAGCCGTCCGGGACCTCGGCGTAATAGCCCTCCTCGAAGATGAACCAGGGCAAAAAGATAGGCAACCACGTGCGGTCGTTGGCGACGCCGACTTCCTTGGCGTCCCAATACAGGTCGCGGAAGTCGTTCATGCCTTGTGGCGTCGACTCCACGATCATCGAGGAGAAGCCGCCGAGGTAGTTCGGCGATGACTCGCCCGGAAGCTGCGGCATGAGCGCATCGAGAATCTCTTGGAAGATGTCGCCCTTGCCGCCCCAGAACGCAGCCTCAGAACAAGTGACGTGCGACGCTTGCGCGCCCAGCGCGACGTTCTGCTTTACCGCCGCCGCCGTCATTCCGCCTGAGTTCCACTCCTCACCACCGCGCGAGGCCATGTAGAGTTCGTATTTCGGCACCTTGCCGGATTGCGTTCTCGTGTCCGAACGAAGTGTCGGCTTCAGGCCGCCGACCTTCGGCATGCCCTCGTGGCACGCGCGCACGATTTCAAGCTGTCGCTGTAGCAAGTCAACGCGGTCGCCGAGGAACAGGCTCTTGACGTTCTTCTTGCGCCAATCTTGCCAGTAGTGCCACAACGCGACGATGGTGGTGATCGTCATTTGCCGCGCTTTGAGGCATACGATCCACAGCGGCAAGTCGTTCTCTAGACAGTAGCAGATGCCATTGGTCCAGAGCACGCGCTGCGGGGTCGTAAAAATGAACGGCTGGCTCTCGCCGCCGCCTTTGGGAACGACCTTACCGAGCAGCGCCGCCCAGGTCGGGAAGTCGGTGCGGCAAATCCCCTCGAGCTCCCAGAACGCGTTCGGGAATCGCTTGAGCAATTCCAACCACTTGTCCTCGGAGACGCCGCGAAACTTGGGGCCCCACGCGGGTCGCTCCACCCCTTTTTTGTCCGGCCGAAAGCCGGGTTCGACGGCAATATCTACGAGCGAGAGGATTTCATGCGCGCGCGGGTGGACCTGTGCGCGAACGACATCCCGCTCCGTGACCCGCTTCTTCACGGCAAGTCCTCCGGCGGGCCCATGCCCGACATCGGCAAGTCCTCCGGGAACAGCCGCTGCATCGCAGCCCGCTTCGCGCGCTGTTCGGCAAGCCGTTGCGCGCGAAGCACCGCGTTGGGCGGCTCGTCGCTGGTGATGTCGTCCAGCTCCTGGTCGCTCACGGGGGCCTGCGCGTCGTCGCCGTGCACCGGGCACAACTTGCGGTCGAAGTAGATGCCGCCGTGCTCGCAGACGTCGTTGCTCTCATCGAAGTCAAAGCGCGGTTGGGGCCCGGACGGCGGTTCGTCGGGCGGCGGCGGGGCGCCCGCCGTGTACGCGACGTTCTCGCCGTCCTCGCGGAGCAGCTCGCGCATGATCGCGGTGGCGAACACGTGGAGCGCCTCAGCCTTGGTCACGGCGATACCACCCGGCTTTGTTCATGAGCTGCTCGTCGGCGACCTCGAGTGTCGCTGGGCCGATGACGACGAGGGGCACGACGAAGGGCCACCCGTCCTCACCCAGCGTGGCGTCGTCGGGCCATGCAGTCGCGTGGATCGCCGCGACGGCGTTGTGGCAATCATTCCAATCGCCGCTGACCACGACGACGTTGCCGGGCTTGAACGGCCCGAGCTTCAGGATTTCCGCCTCGGTCAACGGCGCAGCCCTGGGATCGCGCCGGAGCGCACGATGGACGCGGCGGCCTTCGTGGCCGACTGCGCGAAGTTCACCCGCTGCTGCAACAGCGCGCCCTCGACGTTCAGCCTCGCCACCGCGGTCTGGGCGCCTGCTGCCTCCGCCTCACGGTACGCGAGCGCCTCACGCGCTTCGGCGACCGCTGCGTTTGCGCGGATCACCGCCATGCTCGCTTCGTTCGCGCGCTCTTGGAACGCGGCGATTTCCGCGCCATCCGGCGCGCCCATCTCAGTCATCGTCGTCCTCTTCCTCATCGTCGTCGTCGGCCCCGGTCGGCCCGGTCGGCGCCGCGATCGTCTGTCCCGCCGGCAGAATCGCGCGCGCCTGCATGACCGGCTCGGTGTCGAATTGCGCCGGGCGTTCCACCTTCGCCGAGAGGTTCAGGGTCGCCACTTTCGCGGTCTGGGCGGGGATGAACAGGCGCACCATCTCCCGGGTCGCGGAGAGCGATGCCATCCGGTCGCGCGGCCCCCAGGACTCATCGGTCTGCACCGCGTGGGTGTGCAGCAGGCGCATCGCGAGCGCCACGGGGTCGCCGTCCTTCTCCTCCTCGATGGCCAGGCCCCATAGCTGGCACAGGTACGCTCGGGCTTCGTCGGACTTCCAGAGCTGCATGAATTGGCGCAGCTTGGCCCCGTCGGAGGCGGCGCGGGTGTACCCAGCGCGTTCGACGGCCGCGATCTTGGCGGCGCGGTCGCGCTCGGGGTCGCCGCCGATGGTGCCCGCCTGCTCGGCGTAGACCTCCAGCATCTTCTCCTGCTTTCGGCGGAAGCGCGGGTCCTTCGCGAACCCCGGGGTCTTAGGCATGCTGTTCGCGCGCGGCGGCGATCATTTCGGCTCCCGATGGATAGCGCTGGCGATGTACTGATATTCCATCTTCGCGCCGTGCTGCTCGGCTACGCCTTCCGCCGATGCGGCGAGCGCCTTGGCCCGAATGCGGCAATTCTCGTTCGTCTCACCATCGGTGATGGGGACCCAGTACGCCGTCTGGACGAAGTACGCCGTCTGGACGATGTAACCCGTGTCGGGCACCTTGACGCCCTTCATCCGCCCGGGCCCTCGCAGTAGCAGCGCACGGCGTCCGCGTCCGTCCAGATATGCGACCCGAGGCAGTCGTGCCAGGAGCCCCCCGTCCACGTGCGCCCGGGGCACTTCTTGGCGACCAGCGGGTTGCCGTCATCGTCCTGCAGCGCCGCGCCGGCGCCGCCGAAGACGTCCTGGTCGAACCGGGGGCCAGCCATCCCCGGCGGCCAGCCTTGCGCGGAGCCCCCGGAGCCTGAGGCCGCGACGATGCGCTCGCGCTCCTGGGCTTCGTAGTCGTCCGCCATCACCGCTCCTTCTTCGCCGGCTTGCCGGCCTCTCGCTCCACGTACTCCACCAGCGCCGTCCCCGTCACCTCGCGCAGCTCGCGCCCCACGCGCGCGGCGAAGTCCCGCGCCTTCTTCCACGACGGCCGCGGCACGCGGATCACGGCGTCCCCCTTCACCGCGCCACCAGGGAGCGCAGCGGGCGCCGCTGGGTGGGTTTCATGGAAGACCCGCCTCGGCAAGCGGTATGCCTCGCAGCGCCTTCCAGTCGTCCCGAACCACGCGCTCGCAGTCCTCGCACCACCGGCTCGCTGCAGTGACGGCAGATCGTGCGCTTATCGGTCTCCATCGCTGGCCTCCGGGGCATGCCGGGCGGACGGCTGAGAAGAGAGGGCGGCGACGGGAGTCTCGCTTCGCACGACGTCGAGGACGGCCATGACGAGGTACGCCTGGCGGATTGCGGCGAGCGCGGTGACCAACCAAGACCGCCGGACCGCCGGGTCCAGTTCGTCGAGCCGGTATCCGGCGGTCGGATACGCCTGCGTTAGTAACGTCTGCGCGACAGCCGTCACCTCATCATCGTTGGGTGTCCCGGGTGCCGGCGAGGGCGCGGACGACGCGCGCGAGGCCAGAGCAGCACGGATGGTCTTGATTTGCTGCCAGGGCGCGAAGTAACCCGTCGGCGTTTCCAGATAGACCATGCCGTTGTCGTTGTGGTGCCGTCTCAGGCGGGCGTCAATCTCCGCGATCAGGTCCGCGGCCGTCATCGTCCCTGCCCCTTGAGGACCGCCTTGGGCAAGTTGAGCACGAAGGAGAACGGCTTGGGTCGAGGGAGGCCGCTCCACCCGCTCCACCCATCGACCTTGGCCATGAAGGCCCTCGCCCTCGCCGGAGTGCGGAGGGTCGGCCTCGCCCCCTCGCCGCGAACGGCCCTTGCGAACACCGTGATGTTCTCGGGGTCAACGGCTACAAAAAAGCCGCGCTTCAAGTGGCGGTTGATCGCCCGTGCGACCGGGCAGGTCTCGCAGCGCAGCCCGCTGGTCCACCGGTCGCGACTGATGAGGTGCTCGGTGACCTCGATCTTAACGCGCATCGCTGTGCCCCTCCACGACGCCCCAGCGGGCGAAGGTCGACGCCAGGAACTCCGGCACCCGCCGGCCGTTGCTCGGCCGCCGCGAGAAGCGCGGATCCGAGAAGCGCGGATCCTCGAGTTTCGCGTTCGCCCGCGGAGGTGCGGTCGGCATCGCGTCGGCCCGCATGCGCACGGTGGCGAGCGAGCGAAGTGCGCCTTCCGAGTGGCGGTTACGCACCGCCCTCGCCCGGCTCGTCGACGAACGGCTCGTTGTCGAGGTCTACGGGTGCGCGCTCCCGGTCGTCCTCGCGCGGTGGTCCCGAGCGAGTGCGGAAGCGATCGTGGGCTACGAAGGCGCCTTTGCGGGCGGTCAGGATGTCGGGCAGCTCGTGCACCACAACGCTGCCCGGATCGCCCGGCGTTATCGGTCGCGGCTCGTCAGCCGCCTCGCCACGGACTTCGCGCTCCAGGCTGCGCAGGCGCTCGAATACTGAGGCGAACCTGTCGTTGTGCTCGATGAGGGCGGCCAGGTGGGCCCCCTCGACGTTGTGGATACGCTGCGCGAGCGGTTCGCCTTCGTGCGGCAATGGCGCTCGCGACGGGGCGGGCTGCGGCTGGTAATCCTGCATGTCAGGTCCTTTCGGCTGGAGAGGGAGTGGTGGAGCGGGGATTCCCACCTCTGAATCGTTGGCTGCGTGGCCCGAGCGCAGCCGATGGGACGTAGCGGCTTTCAGGGTCACCGTAGCTACGCCGCTCCACCAACAGTTTACCGCAGTTCGCGCCCCGGCGCTGCGGCCCGCCGGATGCAGGCAGTCCCGCCCTGATGCAGGCAGTCCCGCCCTGGCGACTTTCGGCGATCTCTGCGGCGGCTGGCTCACCGACACACCTCGCTCGCCGCGTCTTTTTTCGCGAACGAACACCGCACCACCAGTCTACCACGCCGGTCTACCGACCGCAAGCCCCGCGCCGAAATCCCCCGTCACCACGTCCTCTTTCGAAAACGGCGCCGCAGGCGCACC
>Ga0302314_10004746_pt1 | contig 24957 bp, 27 predicted proteins | sample III_Palsa_N2_3_FD_200533 | JGI IMG/M metagenome (GOLD analysis project Ga0302314, IMG submission 200533) | Peat permafrost microbial communities from Stordalen Mire near Abisko, Sweden - III_Palsa_N2_3 | ecosystem: Environmental > Terrestrial > Soil > Palsa > Peat permafrost | place: Sweden... | reverse complement strand
GGGGCTGCTTTCGCGGCGGTCGCATCCGTGGTCAGCTTCTCGCGGCTGACCGACAAGCGGAGCTAAAGGGTTCGGGGAGAAACGGTGATGGTTCGGGCATGGATCGCGGCGCTGGCCCTCTTGTTCTGCGCCAGTCAGGCCACCGCGGCCGTTGAGCGCGTGGAGATCGAACAGCGCGTCCCCTTCGCCGGCGGCATGAGCTTTGGCGATGTGGGGCCCTACGAGAAGATCAGGGGCGTCGCCTATTTCGCCCTCGACCCCAAGGCGCCGGCCAATGCCCGCATCGTCGACCTGAAGAACGCCCCGCGTGACGCGCGCGGCCTGGTTACGTTCCAGTCTGAGTTCCTGATGCTGCGTCCTGTGAAGGCGCAAGGCTCGACCCTGATCTACGACGTCAATAATCGCGGCGGGATCGCCATCCTGGGTCAGGTGAACGGCAAGAGCCCGGCCAACAACGACCCGACCACCGCCGCCGATGCCGGGGACGGCTTTCTGATGCGGCGCGGCTTCACCCTGCTGTTCTCCGCCTGGACCTGGGATGTCGCGCCGCAGCCAGCGGGCGCCCGGCCGCTGGTGTTCGTCCCACCCGTGGCCAAAGGCCCCGATGGCGCGCCGATCACCGGCAAGGTCGAGAATGAGTTCACGGTCGCCGCGCCGGCGGCGATCGCGACCTACGCCGGCATGCGCGGCCTGACCTATGAGCCGGCGACGCCCGACGATCCAGGCGCGGTGCTGACCGAGCGGGCGCGGCCGGAGGATCCGCGCATGCCCATCGCCCGCGCCGCCTGGCGGTTCGCGCCGCCCGAGCAGCCGGGCGGCCCCGGGCGCGTGACTCTGGACGGAGGGTTCAAGCCAGGGCTGCTCTACGAACTGACCTATTGGGCCAAAGACCCCTATGTGACGGGCGCCGGGCTGGCGGGCATCCGCGATCTGCTGGCCTATGTCCGCGATCATCCCATCGCCGGCGGCCCGGCGCCGGCTCGCAACCTGATTTTCGGCATCAGCCAGTCGGGCCGCGTGATCGGCCGCATGCTGCACGACGGCTTGGACGTGGACGAAACCGGTCGGCTGGCGTTCGACGGCGCCTTTCTGGAAGTACCGGGCGCCGGCGGTGGCGCGGGCTTCAACAGCCGGTTCGCTCAGCCGACCCGGCATCCCTCGATGCTGGAGGAGCACGACTCTCCCTCCGACGCCTTTCCCTTCACCACGGCGACAACCCGCGATCCGGTGACGGGCAAGACGGGGGCCTACCTCGATCACGCCGCTGACTCCCACGGCCGGCTGCCGAAGGTCATCGTCGCCAACACCTCGACGGAATTCTGGAACCGCGACGCCTCACTGATCGCCACCACGCCGGATGGCGCGGCGGACGTTACGCCCGCGCCGAACGCGCGGCTCTACGCCTTCATGGGCGCCCAGCACTATGTGGGCCGCTCGGCGGAGCGCGCGCCCTATGTGAACTGCGTCTCGACGACGGATCACTACCTGCCCATGCGCGCCCTGGTTCTGGCCCTTGATCGATGGACGGCGGGCGGTGCGCCGCCCCCGGCCAGCGCCTATCCGCATATCGCCGATGGAACGCTCGTGGATGTGGGCGCCTATCGCGAGGCCTTCCCCAAGGGCCTGGCGATCACGCCGCCGATGCAGAACCTGGCGGAGCCGAGGTTGGATTTCGGCCCGCGCTTCGATGCCGAGGGGATCGCCGACAAGGTCCCGCCGGTTCATGGCGCGCCTTACGGGACACGCGTGCCGGCGCCGGACGCGGACGGCAACGATCGCGGCGGCGTGCGAATGGTCGAGCTTGAGGTTCCGTTGGGCACGCATACCGGCTGGAACGAGCGTGCGCCGGACACTGGCTTTGGCTGGGCCACCGCCCGGTTCGACGGCAGCTTCCTGCCCTTTGTCCGCACCGAGACTGAGCGCGTCGCCACTCATGATCCGAGACCAAGCCTAGAGGCCCGGTATCCCAGCCGCCCAGTCTACATCGCTAAGCTCAGGGCCGCCGCCAACGCCCAGGTCGCGGCAGGTTTCTTGCTGCCGGAAGATGTCGATCGGACGGTCCGTGAGAACGTCGGCCTTTACGACCGTATCCTGGCGCATGACCCGGCCGACCTGAGCTGCAAATATCTGTTCGCGGCGACGCCCTAGGGCGGAAGGTCTCAGTCCTTGGGCTTATCCACCGGCTTCGGAGTCTCGCCGGCGCGGGTGGTCATGGCGTCGGTGGAGCGGGCGGCGCGGCCGACGTCTTTCTGACCGTAGGTCCCGCCGGCCTTGCCGGGCGGCGGATTGTCGGTCGGGACTGTGGGGTCGGGCGTCACGGGCATGGTCGCCTCCAGAAGCTTGCAGAGGATCAATCGCTTGGGGTTCGCGAGGTTCCCGCAAAACAGAAAACGCCGGCCCGGATTTCTCCGGACCGGCGCTTCGGCGAGGTTACGCTCGAGATGGGGTCAGAGCGCCCGGCGCGCGAAGATCGCGTGGTAGATCACCAGCACCACAACGGAGCCGATGACAGCCACGAAGATGCTGTAGAGATTGATGCCGGACACGCCGGTGTGGCCCAGCAGGTTGAACACAAAGCCGCCGACGAAGGCGCCGACAATACCCAGCACGATGTCCATCAGCGGACCTTCGCCCGAGCGGTTGACGATCATGCTGCCGATCCAGCCGGCGACCAGCCCGACGACGAGCCAAGCAATAATACCCATTTCCGTACCCTCCAGGTTCGCGCGCCAGGGCGGCGCTTTCTTCAACAATCGCTGGAGCGCGCCCAGGTTCCCAAAATCCGGATGTTATAGCTACTCGGCGCTAACCAAAGGACGGGCCTTCGTCGGCGTGTCGACCGTGCCAAGGTGGCGGACGAAGAACCGTTCCCAGCTCGCGCCTTCGAAGCTGGGGATGTCCATGTGGCCGCCCGGATTGATGTGCATGGTCTTCTCAGCCGAGCCGAAGGCGTTGAAGAGGGCGATGCCGTGTTCGCGGTCGGCGACGGCGTCTTCCCACTGGAACACGAACTCGACGGGAATCTTGATCGCCTTGGCGGCCGCCTCGAACTCGGCCGCGTTGGGGCGAAGGCCCGCCAGGCCGAACACGGCGGCGGTGATCTTCGGCTGCTGCGCCACGAAGGGCACGCCGATGGCCGTGCCCATGGACACGCCCCAGTAGCCGATAGGGCCGCCGGCGCCGACGAAGTCGAAGCCCTGCGCCAAGTCCAGCGCCGCGTTCCACTCCGGCACGGCGGCCTTGGTGCGATCGGCCATCTGCTTGAGCCGCTCCGGCGTCCAGCCGGCGGCGACCTGGCCGGTGACACGGGCGCCGACGTCGCGGGCAAAGGCCTCGGCCTCCTCGCGGGTGATGCGGTCGCCGTGGTGGGGGGCGTCGATGGCCAGGGTGGCGTAGCCGAACTTCTGCGCGAAGATACGGGCTCGGGCGGTGATCCCCGGCGTCTTCTTATGCTGCGAGCCGCCATGGCCCATCAGCACCAGCGGGCGCGATCCCTTGGCGCCCTCCGGCGCCCAGATCACCGCCGGCACGGCCTCGCCGCCGGCGGAAACCGTGAAAGACCGGCGCGTGACGCCATCCTCGGTGCGTTCGTCTGTAAAAGTCATGGCGTCCTCCCTGGACTTGTTTGTAATCAGGGGTGACCAGAGAGGGGCCGCTGTCAAGCGGGGTGAAGGGCCGCTCTCACTCAAACATCGCGTCCACCACCCCGCCCTTCCGCTTTCTCGGTCGCTCCCACATCACGCCGGGATAACCCTTCAGCGGCGCCAGCGGCTCGCCGCGGTATTCCCAGTCCGCCGCCTGATCGAGCGAGGTGTGGTAGCGGGGTTCGCGCCCGGTGCGGGTCTCGAACAGGGAGCGAGGGATGTTGATCATCCTCGGCGAGCGGGCGCGTTCGTAGAGCACCGGCGTGCCGCAGACGCCGCAGAAGCTGCGCACAGTCTTGGCTTCGGGGTCCTCGTAGCGGCGTAGCCTCTCCTCGCCCTGGGTGACGCGAAATCGCTTTCGCCAGCTGCCGACATAGGTGGCGTAGGCGCAGCCCTGGGCGTGGCGGCTGGCCTTGGAATGGTCGTGCCAGGCCCACACCGCCGGGACCTGCATCTGGAACCGCACCGCGCCGCAGACGCAGCCGCCGTGCGCGTATTCCGCCTCGTCCGCCTTGGGCTTCTCGGCCTTGAGCTTGGCCATGCGTTCCCTCCCGCGCCGAACAGTTCGCGCCGGGTGCGACTGTATGCGACCATCAGGCGTTGACGGAAGATGGACCGACCCATGGCCAAGCTCGACCCCGTCTGGACGCAAATCCCCGCGCGGCTGGACCGGCTGCCGTGGAGCCGATTCCACGTCCTGTTGGTGGCGGCCTTGGGCGTCACCTGGATTCTCGACGGGCTGGAAGTCACCATCGTCGGCGCAATCGGGCCGGCGTTGCAGAGCCCGCACACCCTTGGCCTCACGCCGACCTCGATTGGCGCGGCGGCGTCCTTCTATGTGATCGGGGCGGTGGTCGGCGCGCTAGGGTTCGGCTGGGTCACCGACCGGTTCGGCCGGCGCGTGGTCTTCTTCGCCACCCTGGCGGTCTACCTGGTCGGAGTGCTGCTCAGCGCCTGTTCCTGGAACTTCATCAGCTTCGCCATCTTCCGCGCCATTACCGGCCTGGGCATCGGCGGGGAGTATGCGGCGATCAATTCGACCATCGACGAGCTGATCCCGGCCAGATATCGCGGCCGTGTCGACCTAATCGTCAATGGCAGCTTCTGGATCGGCGCGGCCGCGGGGTCTGGCGCCTCGCTGATCTTCCTGGACCCGCACCTGTTCGGCCAGAACGTCGGCTGGCGGCTTGGCTTCGCGGTCGGCGGCGCCCTGGGCCTGGTGATCCTGGTCCTACGCAGCCTTGTCCCCGAAAGCCCGCGCTGGCTGGTGACCCATGGCCGCAATGAAGAGGCCGAAAAGGTCATGGGCGAGATCGAGGCGCATGTGGCCGCGTCCAGCGGGGTCTCGCCCGGCCCAGTCGAGGGCGGCATCGAAATCCACCCCCGCAAGGTGTTCGGCTTTGGCCTGATCCTGAAGAGCCTGTGGCGCGACCATCGCGGCCGGGGCCTGCTGGTCCTGGTGCTGATGGCGGCCCAGGCCTTCCTCTACAACGCGGTCTATTTCACCTTCGGCGTGGTGCTGACCAAGTTCGAGGGCGCCAGCGACGACAAGGTCGGCGCGTTTCTGCTCCCCCTGGCGATCGGCAACTTCATGGGGCCGCTGCTGCTGGGCCATCTGTTCGACACGGTTGGGCGCAAGCGGATGATCGCCGGCACCTTTGCCTTGAGCGGCGCCCTGGTGGTGGTCGTGTCGGTGCTGTTCGGCCTTGGCCTGCTCACCGCCGTCACCCAGACGGCCGCCTGGATGGCGATCTTCTTCTTCGCCTCGGCCGCCGCCAGCTCCGCCTACCTGACCGCCAGCGAGATCTTCCCGCTGGAGATGCGCGCCATGGCGATCGCCGTCTTCTACGCGGCCGGCACGGCGGTCGGCGGCGTCATGGCTCCGTCCTTTTATGGGGTGCTGATCCAGACCGGCTCGCGCTGGATGCTCAGCGGCGGCTATCTGGTCGCCGCCGTGCTGATGCTGGTGGCGGCTCTGGCGGAGCTGCGCCTCGGCGTCGATGCGGAGGGCCAACCGCTGGAGAGTATCGCCAAACCCCTATCGGGCGCCTGACCGATCAGTGGCGATGGGGATCCTGAATCTGCGTCGCCGCCGCCAGGTCACGCATGCGGCTGTCCATCCGATAGAGGGCGCGGCGGCTGGCCAGGGACACCGCCGCCACCAGGGGCGAGCAGGTCAGCGGCTTGGGCAGCTGGCCGTCATAGAGCTCCCCATTCAGGCGGGTTTCGTCCTCGGTGGTCCACCGGACAATGAAGGCCCGCTTGGAGGCGCCCTCGGCGCGGATCAGGCGGGCCGCGCCATCGCCGTCCAGCACCGGCATATGCAGATCCATGATGATCAGGTCGAAGGGATAAAGCCTGGCCATGCGGCCGGCCTCATCACCGTTCTCGGCGAGGCAGACCTTGCATCCGAACTCGGCGAGCATCGCCTGCATCAGGGCGCAGTTGAGCGAATTGTCGTCTACAACCAACACCCTAAGCTGGATGTCTTCGGGCTCGCTGTCTTGAAAAGATCGGCCGTCAGTCATCGCCGGGCTCCCCGGTGTGTAAATGACCCGACACAATTGAAACATGTAGGCCGCAGGTCTTAAGCGAATCTTAAATTCCAGGCGGCCGCGCGCTGAGTCGGCGCTGATCTGCTAGGCTTGTATGACATTGGGGGGGCGAGTCATGGGGATGACACGACGCGGCATTGTCGCTGGAGCCGGCGCGCTGCTGGCGGCGACGCGGCCGGCGCTGGCTGTGGAGCGGACGCTGATCAAGGTCCGCGCCAAGGCTGGAGCGATCAACGGGGTGCTGACCTGCAAGGGCAAACGCTATCCCTGCGCCGTCGGCCGGAGCGGAATTCTGCACCCCAAGTTCGAGGGCGATGTCGGCACGCCAGCGGGCGTATTCGCCTTGCGCGAAATCCGCTATCGGCCCGACCGGCTGGCCGCCGCGCCGACGTCCGGCTTGCCGGTCTATAAGGCTGCGCCCACCGATGGCTGGTGCGACGATCCGGAGGACCCTTTCTACAACCGCATCGTCCACATGCCCTACCAGACCGATGCAGAGACCATGTGGCGGGACGACCATGCCTACGACCTGCTGGCGGTGATCGGCTACAACGACGCCCCGACCGTCCCCGGTCTCGGCAGCGCCATCTTCCTGCATGTGGCCCACGATCTGGGCGACCATTTCGGGCCTACCGCCGGCTGTGTGGCGTTGCGTCCGCAGGACCTCCAAACCGTGCTGGCCGCCTGCACGCCCGGCAGCCGGATCGACATCCGCGCGGGATAGGCCGTCTTGGTCGGCGGGCGTACGCGCTTGCCGGTGGAACCGCCGGCCCCGATCCTGATATGCCGGCCTTCAACTTCGTCTCGTCACTCGGTCCAGGGCCTTTCCATGTATCTCGACAAGTTCACGCTTCCCGGCCGGGTGGCCCTGGTCACCGGCGGCGCCAGCGGCATAGGCTTTTGCATCGTCGAGGCGCTGGCCGAGGCCGGCGCGGTGGTCACCATCGCCGACCTGAACCAGGACGACATCGACGCGGCGGTCGCGAAGCTGGCCGAGAAGGGCCATGCGGTTGAGGGCGTGGTGATGAACGTCACCGACGCCGCGCGCGTGACGAAGGTGGCCGACGATCTGGTTCGCCGTCATGGCCGGGTGGACATCCTGGTCAACAACGCCGGCATCGCCCGCAGCGAAATCCCCGCCGAGGAGATGGAGGACGAGCGCTGGCTGAACGTGCTGGACGTGAACCTTAACGGCAGCTTCTGGTGCGCGCGCGCATTCGGCCGGCACATGCTGGCGGCTGGCTCGGGCTGCATCGTCAACGTCGGCTCCATGTCCGGCTTCATCGTCAACCGGCCGCAGGGCCAGAGCCACTACAATGCCTCCAAGGCCGCGGTGCATCACCTGACCAAGTCGCTCGCCGCTGAATGGGCGCCGCGCGGGGTGCGGGTCAACGCCGTGGCGCCGACCTATATCGCGACGCCGATCAACGCCTTCGCCGACCGGGAGAGCGACATGTACCGCCGCTGGATCGACGGCACGCCGATGGGCCGGCTGGGCGAGCCGGAGGAGGTCGCCTCGGTCGTACTGTTCCTGGCCTCCGACGCGGCCAGCCTGATGACCGGGTCCATCGTCCTCGTGGATGGCGGCTACAGCTGCTGGTGAACCGAGCCAGGCCGTCCGCATGCCGGACACGGAATGGCCTCGGCAAACAGAATGGTTGATCGCGGCGCTTGGCGAGACGGCCGATCTCATGCGAACCATAAGGCGGGCGCTGGACCCCAAGAACCTGTTCAACCCGGGAAAGATCTTCAGCCTATGACCACTTCGCGCAGCCGCCACCTGGTGGACCCCGAGATCGCCGGGTTCCTCGACATCTTCCCGACCGCCGTGTTGTCGATGGAGACGCTGCCGGCCATGCGTGCGCGGCAGATGCCGCTGCCGGTCGACCCGGCGTCGGTCGAGGCGGTCGATCTGGTCAAGCGCGCCATCCCCGGCCCGCAAGGGGCGCCGGAGATCGAGCTCTATGTCTACACGCCGCGCAAAGGCCCGGGGCCGCGGCCCTGCATCTTCCACATCCACGGCGGCGGATATGTCGGCGGGACGGCGGAAAGCATGGAGGGCATCCTGCGGCCGATGGCGGCGGAGCTGGATTGCGTCATCACCTCGCTCAACTACCGCCTCGCGCCGGAGACCACCCATCCGGGACCGGTCGAGGACTGCTATGCGGCGCTGGCCTGGGTGTTCGAGAACGCGGGCGAGCTGGGCGTGGACACCGCGAGGATCGGCGTGAGGGGCGAGAGCGCCGGCGGTGGTCTCGCCGCGGCCCTGGCCCTGCTGGCGCGGGACCGGGGCGAATACAGGCTGGCGTTCCAGAGCCTGACCTATCCCATGCTCGACGACCGCACCTGCCTCGGCGAACAGCACCCCTACACCGGCGAATATATCTGGACGCCGATCAACAACGCCTTCGGCTGGAAGTCGCTTCTGGGAGTCGAGCCGGGGTCGGAGGGCGTCTCGCCCTATGCCGCGCCCGCCCGCGCCGAGACCCTGGCCGGCCTGCCGCCGACCTTCATCACCACCGGTTCGCTCGATCTGTTCCTCGAAGAGGACCTGGAATACGCCCGCCGCCTGCTGCGCGATGGCGTGCCCTGTGAGCTCCATGTCTATCCTGGCGGCTTCCACGCCTTCGACGTCGCGCCCAGCGCGGCCGTCAGTATCGCGTCGCGCCGCGACACCCGTGACGCCTTACGCCGCGCCCTATATCCGGCTTGACCTGTCCGATAGCTGATCAAGACCTAGCCAGCTGGATGACGAGATTCGCTCAACGAAGACGCCAGCCGTTGCCGGCTAAGGAATAACGGGCCTATGACCCCGCGAGGACCTGTGTAAACTTATCACGCAGGATACGAGGGGGCGCTCCATTCCATGAACGGCTTGATGCACCGCAAGGCGGTGTCGTTGGATGAGTTCCGCCCCGACCAGCGGCTGAAGCCGACGCTAAGCTGGTGGCACCTGATCGGCCTCGGCGTGGGCGCCATTGTCGGCACCGGCATCTACACGCTCACCGGGGTGGGCGCGAACCTGGCGGGACCTGCGGTGATCCTGTCCTTCCTCATCGCTGGCGCCGTCTGCGCCTGCGCGGCCCTGGCCTATGCCGAGGTCGCGACCATGATCCCGACTTCCGGCAGCGCCTATACCTACAGCTATGTGGTGCTGGGCGAGATCATCGCCTGGGTCGTGGGCTGGAGCCTGATCCTGGAATATTCCGTCACGACCAGCGCGGTCGCCGTCGGATGGTCAGGCTATGCGGTGGGCTTTCTTGGCGCGATGGGCGTGCATCTGCCCCAAGCCCTGACGACCGGCCTGCTGGCCGGCGGCGTGATCAACCTGCCGGCTATCTTCATCATCTATGGGGTTGCGGGCCTCCTCATCGCCGGGACGCGTGAGAGCGTGACGCTGAACGCCGTGCTGGTGGCGGTGAAGGTGGTGGCGCTGGGCGTCTTCGTCTTCTTCGCCCTGCAGCGCTTCAACCCGGCCAACTTCCATCCCTTCATGCCCTATGGCTTCGGGGCCCACGAAGTGGACGGGGCCAAGCACGGGGTGATGGCGGCCGCGGCGATCATCTTCTTCGCCTTCTATGGGTTCGACGCCCTGTCGACAGCCTCGGAGGAAGCCAAGAATCCGGGCCGGGACCTGCCTATCGGCATTATCGGGTCGATGCTGGTCTGCACGGTGATCTACATCGCGGTGGCGGCGAGCGCGGTGGGCTCGACCTATTTCGCGAACTTCGTCGGCAGCGCCGAACCCCTTGCGCTGATCCTGCGTCAGCTCGGGCACCCCGGGGCGGCCATCATCATCGGGGCGGCGGCGGTGATCGCCCTGCCGACGGTGATCCTCGCCTTCCTTTATGGCCAGAGCCGCATCTTCTTCGTCATGGCCCGCGATGGTCTGCTTCCGGAGCGTTTGGCCAAGGTCAACGCGGTCACGGGATCGCCGGTGCGGATGACGCTCATCACCGCGACCGCCGTGGCGTTGCTGGCGGGCGTCGCGCCTCTGGATCAGATCGCTTCGCTTGCCAATGCAGGCACCTTGACGGCTTTCGTGGCCGTCTCGGTCTGCATGCTGATACTGCGGCGGCGCGAGCCGGGCTGGACCCGCATCTACCGCACGCCGCTGGCCTGGGTGGTCGGCCCGGCGGCGATCCTCGGCTGCCTTTATCTGTTCTGGAGCCTGCCGACCAAGACACGGCTCTTCTTCCTGGCCTGGAACCTGATCGGCTTGGCGATCTACTTCATCCTGCGCCGCCGGACGAAGGCCCAGGCGGCGGCATAGAGCGGCTTCCGACCTGCCGTAATGTTCACCGTTCCCTCGCCCTTGTGGCGAGGGTCCATTGGACTCGAACGGAAGAAGGGTGGGCGCGACCGTCCCGTCTGTGCTCTCTCGGCAGGCTTCAGCGCTCAATGGGCCCTCGCCACAAGGGCGAGGGAACGGGGTAAATTGGAAGAGGCAGCGGGTACCTCAGACCGCCGGCGAGCTTCGCCAGCCCACCGAGACGATCGCGGCCAACGGCAGTTCGCTGATCCGCCGCCGGAGCAGTTCGACCCGGCGGGGACTCAGGCCCTGGGCGACGATGCGCATGGACAGGCGCGCGCCATCGACTACGGCCCGGGTGTCCACCAGCCTGGCCTGCTGAACCGCGAAACAGCCGAGCACCCGCATCAGGGCGTCGTCGCTGTCCGGCGCGTCGACAATGAACAGCTGCTCGTCGAGTTTGGCCTCCGCCGCGACTTCGGTCACGGTTTGAGCAGCTGATGTTCGAGGCTGACCAGGCTGACGCCTCGCGCCGCGCGGACGATGGAGGCGCAGCGCTCGGCGCCGTCCTCGTCGACTCCCGTCAGGCGCAACGTCGCTTCGAACCGGTCGCCGACGGCGCGCAGGCTGAGCTGACGAAGCTGGGCGCCGACGCGGGTCAGGGCGTCGGAGACGGCCTCGAGGCAGGGCGAGGGCGAACTGGTGGAGATCAGCACCAGATGGACCTGTTCGGTCGCAGGCAGAAGGCCGGCGTCATACATGGTCGCGCCCTCCCGTCGGGAGGCTGGCTGGATGGGAAATCGGCTTGGTCTTGGTCATCGGAAAGTCCTTTCGGGTGGGAATGAAGGACCGCTGGCGCAACAAAAAACCCCGCGCCTTTATCAGGAGCGGGGTGGCTTTTAGCCTTGCGAACCGGCGGCGGTTTTAGATCGCGCGCTGTCGCCCCGTTCCTGCGTGGCAGGGGGTAATCATCATCATAATGGACATGGTTTTGGAGCGCGCGGAGACGGTCCCGCGGGTGATCCCGCAGGCGGCGTGTCCGGCAATGTCCAGGCGGCTCGTCATACGAGGCGTCGGGCTCCTCAAAGGTCCGAGGGCGTTATGGCGCCATCCGGCTCGAATGCCAACCATGGTCCTCATCTGAGCGGCTTGCTTAATGCCTCGCTCATCCGCCGTTCAGGCGCGATCCGGCAGAAGTGGGCCAAGGCCCAACAAACACCGGGGTTTCGGTCCAGAGGTGGACGATCGGTCAACCGTGATCGGTCATAGTCCTCCGCCGGAGCGAAAACAGGCTTCAACGGTTGGGATGTCCAGTGAGGGACGGTCGATGAATCGAACGCTTCAACTGGGGGCGGGTCTGGGATTGGCGGTCAGCGCCGTGGCGCTGGCGACGGCGCCCGCGCGGGCCGCGCCCGACCAGGCCCAGACATTGGCGCTGCTCAATCGCGTGACCTGGGGCGCGACCCCTGGCAGCGCCGCCGAGATCGAAGCCATGGGCCCCGACCGTTGGCTGGCGCATCAGCTGCATCCGGGCGCCGACGACGCCCTGCCGCCGGCGGTCCAGGCTCAGATCGACGCCCTACCGATCTCCAGCGAGCCGATGGCCCAGCTCATCGTGGACCTGGATGCGCAGAACAAGGCGGCCAACGCCCTGACCGATCCGGATCAGAAGAAGGCGGCGCAGCAGGCCTATCAACAGGCCATGACAAGCACGGCCAAACAGGCGACGACCCGGGAGATCCTGCGTGACCTCTATTCGCCGGACCAGCTCAAGGAGCAGATGACCTGGTTCTGGTTCAACCATTTCAACGTCCATGAGTACAAGGCCAACATCCGGCCAATGATCGGCGACTATGTGGACCGGGCCATCCGCCCCCACGCCCTCGGCAAATTCCGCGACCTGCTCGAGGCGACGCTGAAGCATCCGGCCATGCTTCGCTATCTCGACAACGCCGACAATGCGGCGGGCCACATCAACGAAAACTACGCCCGCGAGATCATGGAGCTGCACACCCTGGGCGTTGGCTCCGGCTATTCGCAGAAGGACGTTCAGGAGCTGGCGCGGATTCTGACCGGCGTTGGGATCGACGTGAAGCCGGACAATCCGCGTCTTCGCCCCGAGCTTCAGGGCCAGCTGATCCGCGAGGGCTTGTTCGAGTTTAACCCGGCCCGGCACGACTATGGCGACAAGGTCTTCCTGGGCCATGTCATCAAGGGCTCAGGTTTCGCCGAGGTGGAGCAGGCGCTGGACATTCTCAGCCGCGATCCCGCCACCGCCCGGCACGTCTCCAACCAGATCGCCACCTACATGGTCTCGGACAACCCGCCGCCGGCCCTGGTGCAGCGGATGGCCGCCAGCTTCCAGCACAGCGACGGCGACATCGCCGCGGTGTTGCAGACACTGTTCCGCTCGCCGGAGTTCAAGGCTTCGCTGGGGACCCGGTTCAAGGACCCGGTCCACTATGTGATCTCCTCCGTGCGCCTGGCCTATGGCGACCGGGTGATCCTCAACACCGGCCCGGTGCAGAACTGGGTCAACCGGCTGGCCGAAGGCTTCTACAATCACGAGACGCCGGACGGCTATTCCATGACATCGGCGGCCTGGGACAGCCCTGGCCAGATGTCGACCCGGTTCGAGATTGCGCGCCAGATCGGCTCCGGCTCCTATGGCCTGTTCAAGGCCGACCAGCCCGGCGCCGGCGACCACCCCGGATTTCCGCAGCTGCAGAACGCCCTCTACTACCAGTCCATCGCCCAGACGCTGAGCCCGCCGACGCGCAACGCCCTCGACCAGGCGACCTCGGCACAGGACTGGAACACCCTGCTGCTGTCCTCCCCTGAATTCATGCGCCGTTAGGTTCCCGCCATGCTTCGTCGTCAGTTCATCGCCAGCGCCGCCGCCGCTTTTCCGGCCGTAGCCGCCGGCCACGTCTGGGCCGCGCCCCAGGCCAAAACCCGGCTGCTGGTGGTCTTCCTGCGCGGCGCCTATGACGCCGCCAATGTGGTGATCCCGGTGGGCGCGGACTTCTACTACCAGTCCCGGCCGACCATCGCCGTGCCCAAGCCCGATCCCGCCAATCCCAACGCCGCGCTCGCCCTGGACGCCGACTGGGGCCTGCACCCGGCGCTGAAAGACTCCATCTATCCGCTGTGGCGACAACGTCAGATCGCCTTCGTGCCCTTCGCCGGGACTGACGACCTGACCCGCAGCCATTTCGAGACCCAGGACACCATGGAGCTCGGCCAGCCCCTGCAAGGGCCGCGCGACTACGGTTCCGGCTTCATGAGCCGTCTGGCGACCCAGCTTTCCGGCGCCCAACCCATCGCCTTTACCGACCAGCTTCCGCTGACCTTCCGGGGCGGTGGGGCGGTGCCGAACATGAGCGTCAATGTCTCCGGAAAGCCCGGCGTCGACGATCGCCAGGCCAAGCTGATCGAGCAGATGTACCAGGGCCAGCCTCTGGCCACGGCGGTGAGCGAGGGCTTTGCGGTGCGCGACGAGGTCTATCGCTCCGTCTCCGCCGAGATGGTCGCGGCCAATCGCGGCGCGGTCTCGCCCAAAGGATTCGAGCTGTCGGCGAGGCGGATCGCGCGGCTGATGAAGACCCAGTTCAACGTCGGCTTCGTCGACGTCGGCGGCTGGGACACCCACGTGAACCAGGGCGGCGCCCAAGGCTATCTCGCCGGCCGCCTGGGCGAGTTGGGACGCGGCCTGGCGGGCTATGCCGACGAGATCGGACCGGACGACTGGAACAACACCGTGGTGGTGGTGATCTCCGAGTTCGGCCGCACCTTCCATGAGAACGGCGACCGGGGCACCGACCACGGCCATGGCAGCGCCTACTGGGTCCTGGGCGGCAAGGTGAATGGCGGCCGCATGCTCGGCCGCCAGGCCGCCGTCACCCAGGCCAGCCTGAACCAGAACCGCGACTATCCGGTGCTGACCGAATACCGCGCGATGTTCGGCGGCCTGTTCCAGCGGCTGTACGGGCTGGATGGGACGCGGCTTGAGACGGTGTTTCCTCAGGCGCCGCCAGTGGATCTGCGGCTGGTTTAGGTAAACACCGCTCATCCCCGCGAAAGCGGGGACCCAGGGGGCCGGGCGCAGCCTGCTCCACTGCGATCGATAGGGCCACGGAGAGTGCGAGTCTGGTGACCCTGGGTCCCCGCCTTCGCGGGGATGAGCGCAGGTTTTTGTGCCCTTACTCGTCGACCCGCGCCTCGGCGTAGCCGCTCACCACCACCACGCCGTTCTGATTGACCGTGGAGACATCGAAAACGGCGATCTTCTTGCCGTCTTCGTCCTTCACCTCCTTCACCGTCGCGGTGGAGTCGAGCGTGTCGCCCGGCCAGACCTGATTGGTGAAGCGGACGCCGTATTTGGTCAGCCGCGCGTCGCCGACATAGTCGGTGAGCATCTTGCCGGTCATGCCCATGGTCAGCATGCCGTGGGCGAATACCGACGGATAGCCGGCCACCTTGGTAGTGAAAACCTCGTCGGTGTGAAGCGGATTATAATCTCCGGACGCCCCGGCGTACTGGACGATCTGGGTGCGCTTCAGGTCTTCGACCAGACGCGCGGTGTGGGCGTCGCCCACCTTCAGCTTTTTGGCGCTCAAAGCCATTGTCGTTGCTCCTCAGCTCTTCGCGTCGACGGGACGTTCGGTGCGGACACCGACGCCGCGGGCGGTGATGACCAGTTCGCCGGTCTGGTCGCGGTATTCGGTGACGCTTTCGGAGAAGACCAGCTTTCCGGCCCGGGCGCTCTCCTTCTCCCAGGTCTTGCCGGGCGAGGTGGTGGCCGTCAGCACGTCGCCGGGCTTCAGGTGGCGATGATATTCAAAGTGCTGTTCGGCATGCAGGCCGCCGCCGCCTCCACCGCCGCCGCTGCCAGGTTCTCGCTTGACGCCCGTCGGCTCCTTGCCGGATCCGAACCAGGGCTTGCCGATCTTCGGCCGCAGGCCGTAGTCCGGATCGAACTGGGCGCTGGCCTGGGCGAAGGTGGGCGGGGCGATGACGCCGCCCGCTTCAGTCTTGGCAGCCGCCTCGGCGTCGCTGTAGACCGGATTGTCGTCGCCGACCGATCGGGCGAACATCAGGATGTGGCTGGCTTCCACCGGAAAGCTTTTGGCGGCCATTTCGTTTCCTCTCCCTTGCTCCCGTGTCGGAGCTTCGCCCTATCAGAACCGGGGTAGGGCGGTCCCGTCAACCGCCGAAGCGAGGTTCCCTAGGGGCGCGCCCTCAGAAATTCTGTGGAACAGTATGGCTAGCCCATGGGCCTCGCCCGCGCTGTCGACCTAGATTTCGTGCACCCGCCTTCAGAATTAACTGATGGCGACCACGCTTGCGGTTGCCGGGTTTGACGCCAAATCCGCAGGAGGGGAAACTTTTCCAAATCCATTTGCCACCGAATGCCAGACCAAGGACCAACCATGCCCAGCCTGTTCGATCCGCTTCGCATCGGCGATCTCGATCTGCCAAACCGCGTCGTCATGGCGCCGCTGACCCGGCTGCGGGCCGGCGAGACCCACATCCCCAACGCCCTGATGGCCGACTACTACGCCCAGCGCGCGTCGGCGGGCTTGATCATCTCCGAAGCCGTGCCGGTGACGCCGCAAGGCATCGGCTATCAAGGCGTGCCGGGCGTCTGGGCGGCGGACCAGATCGAGGGCTGGAAGCTGGTCACCAAGGCGGTGAAGGCCGCCGGTGGGCGCATCTTCATGCAGCTCTGGCATGTCGGTCGCATCTCCGACCCCTCCTTCCATGACGGCCGCGCTCCCGTGGCGCCGAGCGCCATCGCAGCACAGGGCAACGTCAGCCTGCTGCGTCCCGAGCGCGCCTATCCCACGCCGCGCGCTCTGGCGCTGGACGAAATCCCCGGCGTGATCGAGGCCTATCGCCAGGGCGCCGAGTTCGCCCAGGCGGCCGGGTTCGACGGCGTCGAACTGCACGGCGCCAATGGCTACCTGCTCGACCAATTCCTGCAGGACGGCTCCAACACCCGCACGGACGAATACGGCGGCCCGATCGAGAACCGCGCTCGCCTGTTACTGGAAGCCACCGACGCCGCCATCTCCGTCTGGGGCCGCGACCGGGTCGGCATGCATCTGGCGCCCCGCGCCGACGCCCACGGCATGGGCGACAGCAACCTGGCCGCCACCTTCGGCTATGTGGTCAGGCAACTGGACAAGCGCGGCATCGCCTTCATCTGCGCCCGCGAGCATCAGGCGGCCGACAGCCTGGGCCCGGACCTGCGCAAGGCGTTCGGCGGCGTCTACATCGCCAACGAAGGCTTTACCGGTGAAAGCGCCCAGGCGGCGCTGGATGCGGGGATCGCCGACGCGGTGGCTTTCGGCAAGGCCTTCATCGCCAACCCCGACCTGCCTCTGCGCCTGCGCACCGGCGCCCGGCTGAACGACCTGGTCCCGCAAACCATCTATTCGCCGGACGGGACGGGTTACACGGACTACCCGGCGCTCGCGGATGCGCCGGTGTCGGAGAACGCTTAATCATATAAGGCGCTCATCCCCGCGTAGGCGGGGACCCAGGGGACCTGGCGCAGCCTGCTCCGCTGCGATCTAAAGTATCAGCTGAAGATCGAGTCTGGCGCCCCTGGGTCCCCGCCTTCGCGGGGATGAGCGCTATAAATTTTGGATTCTGACGCGGTCCCTACCGCTTCTGCCCATACCCCTTGAACTGCTCCAGCACCTCGCCGATCTGGCCCTCGCTCAGCAGGTTCGGCCCGCCGATGGCCAGGGTTCCCCAATAGACCGCCGCCTGTTCCTCGACCTCCTCGGCGATGGCCAGGGCCGCTTCCAGGCTGCGGCCGACCACCACCTGGCCGTGGTTGGCCATCAGGGCGGCAAAGCGACCGTCCAGCATCTCGACCACGGCGTCCGCCAGTTCGGTCGAGCCAAAGGTGGCGTAGGGCGCGACCGGCACCGAGGCGCCGCCGGCCACGGCGACCATATAGTGCAGCGCGGGGATCGGCTTGCCGGCGCAGGCCAGGATGGTGGCGTGTCTCGAATGGCAGTGGACCACAGCCCGGGCGTCGGGGCGCTTTTCCAGCAGACGCTGGTGCATCCGCCATTCGCTGGACGGCTTCAGAGACCCCTCGGGCGTAGAGCCGTCGGCCGCGACATGAACCATCTGATCGGGGCTCAGCCGGCTCGCCGGGATGCCGCTGGGCGTCACCAACAGCCCCTTGCCAAAGCGCACCGAGACATTGCCGCTGGTGCCGCGGTTGAGGCCGCGCGCGTCCATCGCCTGCATGACCCCGACCGCGCGGCGGCGCAGGTCGGCTTCGTCGGGAGGATTGCTCATGCGTGTTCCTCTGAGGGCGTCATCTGGTTCATGGCGGCGACCGTGGCGTCGAAGCTCTCGAGCTTGCCCAGCGTCGCCAACCCTTGCGCCACCAGCGCCGCCGTCGCGGTGGCGAACCGGGCCGCGTCGACCGGCGTCCAGCCGCGATCCAGGGCGGCAATGAAGCCGGCGCAGAAGCTATCGCCGCAGCTGGTCGTGTCGACCGGGGTGATGACGAAGGCGGGCAGGGTGGTCGGAGCGCCATCCAGACGCAGCAGCGCGCCGTGACGGCCATTCTTGATGATCACGTTGCGGGCGCCAAGATCGAGGAAGACGTCGGCCGCGGCCTGCAAGTCCTCCAGGCCCGTGAGGAATCTCGCCTCGGCGGCGCTGGGGATGAAGTAGTCCAGGTTCGGCGCCAGGGTCTTCAACTCGTCCATCGCCGAGCGGCGGGGCGAGATAAGATCGCAGGTAATGATGGCGCCGGCCGCCCTGGCTTGGCGCACCAGATCGGCGCCGGGACCCTTGTCGAGATTGCGCCCGCCGATGCCGGCGTAGTGCAGGAACCTGGCCTCGCGCGCCGCGTCCAGGACCGCCTGGTTCACCCCCGCCGAGCCGCCCGCGCCGGGCGCGTGGAAGTTGGGTCGCCGACCCTGGCTGTCGACCGCCAGCACCGTGGTCGAGGTCGGAACGCCGGCCTGGGTCTCCAGCAGGCTGACGTCCACGCCCGCCTCATCGAACGCCAGCCGCACCATCCGCCCGGCCAGATCGTCGCCGACCGCCGAGACCAGCTTGACCCTCAGCCCGAGCTTGGCCGCCACATAGGCCATGCCGCCCGCCGTGCCCGCTGGCGCGATGGCGATGCCGTCGACCAGATGGGTGCCTTCGCTGTCCGGCAAGGCGTCAATAGGCCGGGCCACCACGTCCAGGGTGGTGAGACCGATCGTGACGAGACCTTGCCGCATAAAGACGCCTCCTAAATCCGCTCGCTTCTTAGGCGCGGCGGTCGGGCGAACGCAATTTTTATCGAGTTTCTTCTGCGGAGAGGGACTAATTCACCCAATCCCGATGCAGACGTACTTGGTGTCCAAATACTCCTCGAGCCCTTGATGCCCGCCCTCGCGGCCAAGCCCCGACTCCTTGACCCCGCCGAATGGCGCCGCCGCCACGGTGGGCAGGCCGTCGTTCACCGCGACGATGCCGCATTGCAAGGCCTCCACCACCCGGAAGGTGCGGCCGATGTCGCGGGTGAAGACGTAGCCGGCCAGGCCGACAGTGGAGTCATTGGCCATGGCGATCCCTTGCGCCTCCGTCTCGAAGCGGATCAGCGGCGCGACGGGGCCGAAAATCTCCTCCTTCAGCACGCCCATGGGGGCGACGACGTCGGTCAGCACCGTGGGCTCGTAGAACAGGCCGCCCAGAGGATGGGCCGCGCCGCCGGTCAGCACCTTGGCGCCATGGCCCACCGCATCGCCCACAAGGCGCTCGACCTTCTCCAGGGCGTCCTGATTGATCAGCGGTCCGATGGCGACGCCGGCCTTCACGCCGGGGCCGACGGTCAGTTTGCCAGCCGCCTCGGCCAGCTTTTCGGCGAAGGCGTCATAGATGCCGGCCTGCACGAAGACGCGGTTGGCGCAGATGCAGGTCTGGCCGGCGTTGCGGAACTTGGCGGCGATGACGCCGGCCACGGCCTTGTCCAGGTCGGCGTCGTCGAATACCAGCACCGGGGCGTTGCCGCCCAGCTCCAGGCCCAGCTTCTTCACGGTGCCAGCGCACTGGCGATAGAGCAGCTTGCCGACATCGGTCGAGCCGGTGAAAGACAGCACCCGCACCACCGGGCTGTCGCAAAGGGTCTTGCCGGCGCCGGGGGCGTCGGTGGTGGTGACCACGTTGAACACGCCCGGCGGCAGGCCAGCTTCCTCGCCCAGCTTGGCGAGGGCGAGGGCGCACAGAGGCGTTTCGTCGGCGGGCTTGGCCACCATGGTGCAGCCGGCGGCGATGGCCGCGCCGGCCTTGCGGGTCAGCATGGCGATGGGAAAGTTCCAGGGCGTGATCGAGGCCGTGACCCCCGACGGTTGGCGCAAGGTCAGGTAGCGTTTGCCGGCCACGATAGCGGGGATGACGTCGCCATAGGCGCGCTTGGCCTCCTCGGCGAACCAGTCGATGTAGCTGGCGCCTGTGGCGACCTCGCCGCGAGCCTCCGCCAGGGGCTTACCCTGTTCTGCGGTCATCAGCTGGGCCAGCTCTTCCTGGCGCTCCATCAGCAGCTGGCCCCAGCGGCGCAGGATGACGCCCCGCTCATGCGGTGTGGTCGCCGACCAGCCGGGCAGGGCCGCCTCGGCCGCATCAATGGCGGTCTGCACGTCGGCGGGCGTCAGGTCGGCCACCTCGGCGATGACGACGCCGGTGGCGGGGTTGGTGACCGCGAAGGTCTTCTCCCCTGAAACCCATTGGCCGCCGATATAGGCTGAGGAGAAGTCGGAGGGTTTCATGACGGCAGCCTTTTGCAAACTTATCCCGGCCGGGCGATCAGGACGGCCGACAGCACCAGCGCGCCGATCCATACCGTCTCGGCGATCATCAGGCCAACGGGCCGCCAGCCGACCGTAACAAGGGCCTTGAACGACGTCTTCATGCCGAGGGCCGAGATGGCCATGACCAGGCACCAGTTGGATAGCACCGAGGCGCCGCTGGTGACGGGTTTGGGCAGCCAGCCGAGGCTGTTGATGGCGACCAGGACGGCGAAACCGACCAGGAACATCGGCACCGGCGGTTTGGGGCTCGAGCTGGCGCCAGAGCCGCGCTGCATCAGGAAGGCGATCGAGAAGACTACCGGCAACAGCATGCTGACGCGCAGCAGCTTCACATAGGTGGCGACGTCGCCGGTCTGGGGCGAGATCGAATAGCCGGCGCCGACCACCTGGGCGACGTCGTGGATGGTGCCGCCCAGAAAGACGCCGGACTGAATGTGGGTCAGGCCCAAGCTGACGGCCAGGATCGGATAGAAGATCATCGCCAGGGTCGACAGGGCGGTGACCAGGACCACGGTCAGGATGGTGTCGCGTTCGGCGTCATCGTCCTTGGGCAGCACAGAGGCGATCGCCAGGGCCGCCGAGGCGCCGCAGATGCCCACCGCGCCGCCCGACAGGATGCCGAAGGATCGCTTCAGGCCCAGCCAGCGCGACGCCACCGTCCCCAGGCCGATGGTGCTGATCACCCCCACCACCACGGTGATGATCGGCATCCAGCCCAGGCCCATGATCTGGCTGACGGTGATCCGCGCGCCCAGCAAGGCCACGCCGATCCGCAGGATGGTCTTGGACGACACCTCGATCCCGGCGATGCAGCGGCCTTCCTCGTGCAGGAAGTGGAAGGCCATGCCGATCAGCAGGGCGAACAGCATCACCGGCGCCTTGTACTGCTGCGACAGCCAGGTGGCGGCCAGGGCGACCGTGCCGGCGGCCAGCAAGCCGGGATAGATGCGGACGAAGACCGCGCGGCCACGCGCGAGGCGCGATGGACTTGCAGCGGCGGAGGTTGCGGGCGCGGCGCGGTCGCCGGCCAGGCCTTCCATCCCGTCATAGGACTCGAAGATCCGCTGGGCCGAGGTAGTGTCGGTGTCGAGGTCGGTGCTCACGCCAGCCTGTCCAGAATCTCCGCCACCGCCTTGGCGGTAACCGCGCTGACGCGAACATTGGACTCGTCGGTGACGCCGGCGATGTGGGGCGTGAGGATCAGGTTGGGGACGCCTTGGAAGATGATGCCGGAAGCGGCCGTGACCGGTTCGGTCTCGAACACGTCCAGCGCCGCGCCGCCGAGCTTGCCGGCTTTCAACGCGTCGCACAGGGCGGTCTCGTCGATCACGCCGCCGCGCGCGGCGTTGATCAGGATGGCGTCGGATTTCATCGCGGCGATGGCGGACGCGTCGATCATCCGGCGTGTCTCGGGCGTGAGCGGTGTGTGCAGGCTGACCACGTCGCTGGTCGCCAACAGGGTCTTCAGGTCCAGCCGTTCGACGCCGGCCCAGGCGGCGTGGCCCTCGGGCAGGAAGGGGTCGTAGCCGGCGATGGTCATGCCCAGGCCCTTGGCCTTGGCGGCCGTGAGGCGGGCGATGGCGCCGAAGCCCACCAGACCCAGCCGCTTGCCGTCCAACTCGCGGCCGATCATGGCCATGCGCGGCCACTCACCGGCGATCACCTTGTCGGTGGAGCGCCAGGCCCGGCGCAGCAACATCATGGCGGCGGTGATGACGTATTCGGCGACGGACAGGTCGTTGGCGCCGTTGGCCGGCCGCACCTCGATCCCGCGCGCGGCGCAGGCGTCCATGTCGATATTGTCGAGGCCCACGCCCAGGCGGCCGACCACCTTCAGCTTTGGCGCGGCCTCCAGCAGGGCGCCGCGCACCTGGGTGCGATTGCGGACCAGAAGTGCGCGGCAGTCGGCGAGCGCTGCGGCGAGCTCGGACGGCTTGTCGACCAAGGCCGGATCGTACAGCACGTCACGGCCGGCGAAGGTTTCGGCGATGGCGGCCTCGTCGATGAATTCGCTGATGACGATGTCGCTCATCGGGTGTCTCCGGCGAGATTAAGTAGCTCAGAATATAAGCCCGCACTTAAATGCAAACCTTTCGCCCCGGCCTTGGCGCGATTGGCGAGACGTCGGTCGCCCGGCATCCGCACACCGTCCTCGGCGGTCATGGTCTCTACCAGCGCCGTCATGCGGTCCACAAAGCCGGGTCCCGCGAAAGCCATCGGATCGAGAGCAAGGATCACCTGGCCAACCGAGGGCGACGGGCCCTTGTCGTCCAGGAAGGAGCTGGCTTCCCAGCCATAGGCGCCGCCCGCGAGCGCGCCGCACAGGATCTCCACCATCAGGGCCAGGGCCGCGCCCTTCGCGCCGCCAGCGGGCGCCAGCGCGCCAGCAAGCGCCGCCGCCGGATCGGTGGTCGGCTGGCCGTCGGCGTCAGTGGCCCAGTCGGCGGGGATGGGTTGGCCGGCCTTTTGCGCCGCCACGATCTTGCTGCGGGCGACAAGGGTCAGGGCCATGTCGATCACCAGCGGCGCGCGACCGCTGAGCGGGGCCGCAAAGGCCAGGGGATTGGTGCCCATCATCGGCTTGGCGCCGCCATGGAAGGCCATGGCCTGGGGTGTGTTGGAGACCACCAGCGCGACCAGCCCCTGGTCCGCCAGCCGCTCCACCGTGCGCCCGGCCTGGCCGATGTGGTGCGAGGCGTAGAGGCCTGCCGCCGCTACGCCCGCATCACGCGCTAACGCCGTGAGCTTGTCTATGGCCATGTCCAGCGCCGGGTAGGCGAGGCCGCCCTTGGCGTCGATGCGGATCGCGCCGGCGCGGGTCTGGGTCATGATTGGAACGGCCTGTCCATCGACCTTGCCGGCGCGCAGCTGGGCGCTGTAGCTGGCGACGCGGGTCAGACCGTGGCCAGCCTGACCGTCCGCTTCGGCTGCCACCAGCGCCGCGGCGGTGGATGCCGCGTTGGCCAGGCTGGCGCCATTGGCCGCCAGAGCGCGAGCGGCCAGCGCCCGCGCGTCGGACAGGCTGAGGGTGGTGGGCGTGTCCGTTGCCGCCACGCGTCAGGCGCTGCGGTAAAGCTTGGTCATCACGAACTCGCGGTGGCCCAGCGCCTCGGCCGCCGTCGAGCGGCCGTTGGAGGTGCGGACGATCATGTCGATCAGGCTGTCGCCGGCCTGGTCGATGGTCAGCTCGCGCCGGACCACGCCGGAGACGTCCACGTCGATATGCTCGCTCATCAGCCGCACGGTCTTGGGATTACCCGTGACCTTGATCACCGGCATGATCGGATTGCCGATCACGTTGCCTTGGCCGGTGGGGAAGATGTGCAGCACATAGCCGGCCGCCGCCTGGAGCGTGCAGCACTCCGCCGCCGCCGAGGAGGTGTCCATGAAGTAGAGCCCGGCGCCGCGTCCGGGCGCCTCGGCGGGCTCCAGCACGTCGATGAACTTCACCTGTTTGCCGATCTTCTCCAGGTTGCCCAGGGCCTTTTCCTCGATGGTGGTCAGGCCGCCGGCGATATTGCCCTTGGTGGGCTGGCTGTCGGAAAGGTCGGAGGTCTTGTGCGCCTCGATCACGTCGTTCTGATAGGCGGACCAGGTCTTCATGAACTTGGCGCTGATCTCGGGCGAGACGGCGCGGGCCGCCGCCAGATGTTCGGCGCCGGTGAGTTCCGAGGTCTCGCCAAAGCAGCCGTAGAGGCCCAGCGGCACCAGCTTGTCATACATGTTGCCGACGGTGGGGCAGGAGGCCAGGCCGGTGGTGGTGTCGCTCTCCCCGCACTTGGCCGCGATCCAGACGTCGGTCAGCGGGCATTCCACCCGCACCTGTTCCGAGGCCCAGTGGACGAATTCCTTAGCCTTGCGTGAGGCGGCGGCGACGGTGGCGATGTCGCCATTGCCTTCGATCCAGAAGCCGGCCACCGGCTTGCCGGTCTCGGCGATGCCGTCGACCACCTTCTGCGTCCAGCCGCCCTCGATGCCGATGACGATACAGGCGGCGACATTGGCGTTCGCGCCGGTGCCGATCATGGTGCGGAAGTGCAGATCAAGGTCTTCGCCGAACTGCAGCCGGCCATAGGCGTGCGGCAAGGCGATGGTGCCCTGGATATGGGCGGCGACAGCCTCGCAGGCCGCGTTGGAGATGTCGTCCAGCGGCAGGATGGCGACATAGTTGCGAATGCCGACGCGGCCGTTGTCGCGGCGCCAGGCCCAGACGGTCTTCTTTGACAGATCCATGGGGTCCTACCAGCGCTTGGTCTTGAGATTGTGGGTGTGGACGTGATCGCCTTGTCTGATCGCGGCGACGACGCGGCCGATGTCCTGGCCGTACTTGATCACGGTGTCGCCGACGGCGAGGTCCGCCAGGGCGATCTTATGGCCGATCGGCACGTCCTGGTTGGCGATGGCGTGAAAGTCGCTGTTATCTTCGGTGATTACACACAACATGTCGGTTCCGGCCGTCAGGTCTTCGACCACGACGACGCCGACATTATCTTGGTGCGCATGTACGAGCAGGTGGGGCGCCGTCATCCTGAGCCTTGCTTGGGGTTATGGGTCTTATATAAGACACAACATTGCAGATTGGTTTGGCCGAGACAAGGCCGGCCGTCAAGAACGAAGAGGCCAAGGTGTCCGACGACGGCGACAGCTCCGCAAACCGGCCCCGGCGCAGC
>Ga0302314_10004745_pt1 | contig 24961 bp, 19 predicted proteins | sample III_Palsa_N2_3_FD_200533 | JGI IMG/M metagenome (GOLD analysis project Ga0302314, IMG submission 200533) | Peat permafrost microbial communities from Stordalen Mire near Abisko, Sweden - III_Palsa_N2_3 | ecosystem: Environmental > Terrestrial > Soil > Palsa > Peat permafrost | place: Sweden... | reverse complement strand
GGTCGCCGCGGTGCCGGTTGGCGTCTCGGCCCGTGGAGACACGCGCCATGACGATCTTCGAATCCACCGATATTGCGGCGATCCGCAACGTGGCACTGGTGGGCGCCTCGGCCACCGGCAAGACCACCCTCACCGAGGCCCTGCTGCTGCGCGCCGGCGCCATCAAGTCGGCGGGCTGCGTCGAGCGCGGCTCGACTGTCAGCGACCACGATCCGCTCGAGAAGCGTGTCCAGCACTCGCTCAACACCACCGTCGTCAACTGCCTGCACGACGGCATCCGCATCCAGCTGCTCGACACGCCCGGGGCGCTCGAGTTCGTCGGGCAGTCGCTGCCCGCGCTCGAGGCCGTCGAGACCGCCGCCGTCGTCATCAGCGCCACCTCGGGCGTCGATTCGACCGCACAGCGCATGATGGCGCACGCGGCCGAACGCAAGCTCGACCGCATGGTCATCGTCAACCGCATCGACGTGCCCGGCGCCGACTGCGCCACCGTGCTGGCGCAGATCCGCGAGGTGTTCGGCCGCGAATGCCTGCCGCTGAACCTGCCCGCGGGCCGCGGCGCGCGCGTCGTCGACTGCTTCTTCAACCGCGACGGCGAGACCGATTTCTCGTCGCCCGAGGCCGCGCACCAGGCGCTCGTCGAACAGGTCGTCGAGGTCGATGCCGAGTTCGTCGACCGCTACCTCAACCAGGGCGACGTCGAGGCCGCCGAGCTGCATGCGCCGCTCGAGCAGGCGCTGCGCGAAGGCCATTTGATCCCGGTGTGCTTCGTCTCCGCGAAGACGGGCGCGGGCGTGGCCGAGCTGCTCGACGTCATCGCCAGGCTGCTGCCCAATCCGACCGAAGGCAACCCGCCCGACTTCCTCGACGGCGAAGGCGCGGACGCGAAGCTGGTGCACGCGTCGCCCGACGCGGGCAAGCACGTGCTGGCCCACGTCTTCAAGGTCACCGTCGACCCGTACGTCGGCAAGATGGGCGTGCTGCGCGTGCACCAGGGCACCATCACGCGCGACAGCCAGCTGTTCGTCGGCGATGCGCGCAAGTGCTTCAAGGTCGGCCACCTGTTCCGGCTGCAGGGCGGCGAGCACGTGGAGATCTCGCGCGCGCTGCCGGGCGACATCTGCGCCATCGCCAAGGTCGACGCGCTGCAGTTCGACGCGGTGCTGCACGACGCGGCCGAGGACAGCCACATCCACCTGAAGCCGCTCGCGTTCCCGGTGCCGGTGCACGGCATCGCGATCGAGCCGAAACGCCATGGCGACGAGCAACGGCTGTGGGATCTGGTGCAGCGGTCGGTCGACGAGGATCCGTGCCTGCGCATCGAGCAGGTCGCCGCCACGCGCGAGACCGTCGTCAACGGCCTGGGCGAGCTGCACCTGCGCATGCTGCTGGAGCGGCTGCGCGACGTGCACAAGTTCGAGGTCGAGACGCGCCCGCCGCGCACGGCCTATCGCGAGACCATCACCGCCAAGGCCGAAGGCCACCATCGCCACAAGAAGCAGACCGGCGGCGCCGGGCAGTTCGGCGAGGTGTTCCTGCGTGTGGAGCCGCTGCCGCGCGGGGCGGGCTTCGAGTTCGTCGACATCGTCAAGGGCGGCGCGATCCCGACCAGCTTCATGCCCGCCGTCGAGAAGGGCGTGCGCGAGGCGCTGGCCGCGGGCGTGATCGCCGGCTACGCGGTGGAGGACGTCCGCGTGACCGTGCACGACGGCAAGAGCCACAGCGTCGACAGCAAGGACATCGCATTCGCCACCGCGGCGCGCAAGGCGACGTGGGTGGCGATCATGGAAGCGCGGCCCATCGTGCTGGAACCCATCGTCGACGTCGAGATCCTTGCGCCCGCGAGCGCGATGGGCGACATCACCGGCGACCTCGCGTCACGCCGCGGGCAGGTCAACGGCACCGAGGCGCAACTGGGCGGCGCGATGATCGTGCGCGGCCAGGCGCCGGCCGCGGAGCTGATCGCCTACGCGACCCGGCTCAACGCGATGACCAGCGGCGAGGGCCACTACACCATCGCGTTCTCGCACTACGAACCGGCGCCGATGAGCGTGCAGAACGCGTTGCGCAAGGAGCACAAGCCGGTCGAGGTCGACTGACGCCGCTTCACTCGTCGTCGCCGCCCTCGGGCTCGTCGTCGTCGTCGTCGCCGTCGTCGGGCTTCGCCCATGTCGACAAGGTCTTCTCGAGCGGCGCGGCCGACTTCACGAAGGCGTCGGCCGACACCGGCTTGACCTGGCGCACCCCCGGCAGCGAGATCGTGCCGAGGTACAGGTCGCCGATCAGCGGCTGCTGCTGCATCGAGCGGTCGATCAGCAGCAGGCCGCCGCCCACCGCCACGGCGCTGGCGATCGCGACGGCGAACGCGCGCCGCCGCGACGGCATCAGCAGGCCCACGTGGCGCCACAGCATCATCGCGATGGCGAGGACGAACACGACGCGGCCCAGCTTCTCGATGGACGGCATCGACAGCGCGAACGCGATCTGCCCCGCCGCGGCCTCGCTGACGACCGCCACCAGCAGCCACGTGAGCGCGACGTACAGGTGCGTCCAGAACGCGAAGCGGCGCTGGAAGATCATCGAGCCGATGGCCCACAGCGCGCACCAAACGACCAGGCCGGCCGGCGCCGACAGGTAGCTCCAGGCCAGCACCGAGCCCTGCGTGCCGGGCATCGTGCTCAGCCACAGCTCGAAGCCCTTCCACACCGCGGCGAACAGGATCAGCGCCATCAGCGTCACCGCGTGGCGGCGTTCGTACTGCTGCAGGTCCAGCAGGCGCTGCTCGGGCGCCAGCACCTCGCCGGCGAGACGCACGCGCAGCGTCGTCGCGCCCAGCGTCATCTGGCTCGAGGGCGGCAGCAGCGGCGTCGAGCCGGGCGCGATGGCCGCGCGGCCCAGGCGCACGCCGTTGACGGTGGCCGCGGGTTCGACATGCAGGCCGTCGTCGCGCCACGCGAGCGTGGCGTGATGCGGCGCCACGTGCGGGTCGTCGAGCACGAGGTCGCAATCGATCGCGCGACCGATGCGCACCGGCCACTGCGAGACGCGCAGGACCTGGCGCGGCTGGCCGTCCCGGTCGAGCGTCTCGATCAGGGCGAGCGTTTCCATGCGAATCCTTGAAGGTAATGGCTGGCCAGCAGCATGGCGTTCTGGAAGCTGACGCCGCGGGCGTCGAAGCGGCCCTGCACGCCTTCGGTCTTCGCGTCGACGGACTGCGACAGCACCGCGACGTCGTACAGCCCCGGCAGGTGGCGATAGGCGCGCAGGCACATCACGGTGCGCATCGGCAGGCCCGCGCTCTCGACGAAGTCCTCCTGGCACTTGGGCGCGGAGAGGTCGTGCGTGCGCCGGCCCATGCCCTCGTTGCGGAAGCTCATGCCGGCCTCCTGAGCGAAGCGCAGCGCGCCGAGCTTGCTGCCGTCGTAGACCTCGTGGCGCACCGCGAGGTCGCCGGTGCGCAGCGACTCGTTGATGAAGATGGCGGTGTCCATCTGGCAATCGGAGCGCTCGAACGACAGGCCCTTGGACTCCGACGGATTCGACGAGCCCCAGCAGCGCATGAAGTCCTCCTGCGGCACCGGCACGCTGTAGTGCGCATGCTTGGTCTCGCGCCACGGCAGCGCAATGAAGCGCGTGGTGAGGGCCTGCTGGTGCGCCAGCAGTTGGCGCGCCATCTCGGCCTCGACCGAGCCGGTGATCGGCTTCGCGTTGGCGCTGCGCGCGATCAGCGCCTGCGCGAACTCGGCCGGCACCAGGAAACTGATCTGCTGGCCGTCGCGGCGCGTGGCCACGTTGACGCCGACGATGCGGCCGCGGTCGTCGAGCACCGGGCCGCCGCTCATGCCCGGATTGAGCGAGCCCGAGAACAGGATCTGCGGCAGGAAGCTGCGCTCGACGAGGCCGTTGTACGTGCCCTCGACCACCACGAAGCCGACGTCCAGCGGATTGCCCAGCGAGAAGATGCGCTCGCCCTGTGCCAGCGCCGCGGACTGCGGACGGAACTCGAAGATGCCGCGGCTGGCGACCGTCGCCGGCGGCTTGGCCATGCGCACCAGCGCGAGGTCGTGCACGACGTCGAACGCGACCAGCTGCAGCGCGCCGGTGACGCCGTCGACCGTCTGGAAGTTGAGCCGGTAGCGCTGCGGCTCGAGCGCGACCTGGCTGACCACGTGATAGTTCGTGAGGATCAGCCCGTCGCTGCCGACCAGCGAGCCCGAGCCGACGCTCGCCTGGCTGTCCTGGTCGCGCAGGAGCGTGCGCACCTGCAGCAGGCGCGGCCGGCCGATGTCGTAGATGCGGCGCGCCGAGGCCGACAGGTTGGCGCTGTCCTCGCTGTCGGCGTCGTCCTGCGCCGCGGAGGCCGCGGTCGACGGCTTCGAGGTGGGCGAGGCCGGCGCGGCGAGCGGCTTTTCGCCGGGGGGCGTCGCGCCGGCGCGCGCGCACGCGGCCAGGCCGAGCGCCGCGGCCAGCAGCAGGACGGGAAGTCGCCCGAAGCGGCGACCGAGCAGCATGTTCAGGAGCATCGAGCCATCGTACCCCGAGCGTTTGTGGGCGTTGTTGCCGCAGGGTCGGGCAAGCCTTGCGCCCGCAAAGCGGCACGCAGGGATACGAACCTTTATCATTGCGCTCCATGCACGCCCCCCGAGACGTGGCCTCTATCCGCCTGGACAACGCGCTCGCGCTGTTCGACGAATTCGTCCGCAACACCATCAAGCACCCCGACGCCGCCACGCTGCGGGGACTGGAACGCCGCTTTGCCGAGCGGCTGCAGATCCAGCCGAGCTACTGGAGCCAGATCAAGAGCCGGTCGCGGCTGATCGGCGAGCGCCTGGCGCGCCAGTTCGAACAGTGCTGCCAGAAGCCCGTGGGCTGGATGGACGCCGAGCATGCCGCCGGCAAGGCGAGCGCGGCCGCCGCGCCGCCGCCGCCCTCGGACAGCCCGCTGCCGCAGGACGACGACGAGCGCTTCATCACCGGCCTGGTGCTCACCTACTACCGCCGGCATCCGCAACGCGCCCGCACGCGCCTGCTGGACCTGCTGGGCGAGGTGCTGATGCCGGAAGCCGAGCCGCCGGCGACCGCCGCGGCCGCTCCGGCGCCGCGCAAGCTTGCGCCCGGCGTCACCGCCCGGGCGCCGGCACCGCCGCCGCCGCCCGACGATCCGATGGCGCTGTGGCATTCGGCGCAGACCGGCATCGCGCCGCTCAAGAAGAAGCGCTGACAGCCGATAGACAGGCTGATGCGCGCCCGTGGCTCGCACCCCAACGCGACGACGAATGTCGTGGCGCAATGCACGTTGCGCCACGGACCGTTCGCCACAAAAGCCGTCGGCTGGGTTTCAATGAGGTCAGTCACTCTCGCAAACCATCATGCTTGCCACCGACACGCTCATGCTGCTGACTTCCGCCGCGTTCACGACCATCGCGTTCATGCTGGTCGCATTCGAGGTCGAGCGGCGCGGCGCCCGACGCGTGCTGGCGCAAGCGCTGCTCAGCCCGCAGTCGGTGGAGAAGGCGTGGGTCTCGGCACCGGACGAGAGCGGCATGCGCTGCCTGTACGTCAAGGCCGTCGGGGCCGCGCGCGAGCACACGGTGGCGATCGATCACGAAGTCAACGAGGTCGTGCGGCGCTTCTCGCTTGCCGGCATCCGCATCGGCTACGAAGAAGACACCACGGCCTGAGGCGGGTTCTCCGACGCCGTCGCCCTGCTGCGCGGCCCAAGCAGGGGCGCCGGTCGCACGCGACGGTGCTTCGGCGCGCGATGGAGACGTTTCTGCCCGGCGCGGCTCCGCGAGTGGCCGCCGAAGGTGACTGACGCAGCGGGTCGCCGTCGCGGCGAGTGCCCGCAGCGATCTTTGTGCTCGATGGCATCCCCAACCAGATCGGTCGTTCGCCGGCTGCGACTCGGCGCGGTTCGTCGTTGAAGCCCCCCGCGACCCGGGCCTGCGAGGTCGCGACTCCCGCGGACGCCGGACATCCCGACGTCGATGGCCGCGAGCGTCTCCCGGGTCGTCCCGCGAGCCGTCCCCGGCCTGCACATCGGACGCAACGACAGGCCTTCCCTTGCGTCGTCGTAGGGGGCCGGCAAGCTCGACAATATCGCCACCTGGCGCTGCCATTGGGCTACCATTTCGCCCGAGGTGATCATCCTGTTGGCGCGTCCGGGAGCGTCTTCAACGGCGGGCGTTCGACCCCCATCGGGTCGTTGGAGAAACAGCATGAAGGGCGTTTTCCTGGCATGGGCCATGGCCTGTGTTCCATCGGCCGTCGTGGCGCAGGCGGCCTCCACGGCCCCGGCGTCCGGCGTCACCCTGATGGCCTCGCCGGATGCCACCAGAAGCTACCTCGCCGAGGCCAAGCGCATCGTTGACGCCGCCGCACAGCCGGCGCCGGCCTGGACCGGGCCGCGCACCGGCCCGCGCGCCCAGCCCGGCAAACGCATCGCGTTGGTCAACGAGGACCTGCGCAACGGGGGCATCCTCGCCGTGGACGAAGGTGTGCTGGAGGCCGCCAAGGTCATCGGCTGGAGCGTGAAGGTCTTCGATTCCGGCGGGACGCCGGAAGGGCGCAAGAAGATGCTCGACGATGCCCTGAACAGTCGTCCAGACGGGCTGATCATCTTCGGCGGCGACGCCCACGCGCTTGCACCCTGGCTGCAGCCGTTCGCGGAACGGCACATCCCGATCGTCGGGTGGCACGTCGCGGCGCAGGCCGGCCCGGTGGCCGGCACGCCGGTGGCGATGAACGTGTCCACGGACCCGCTCGAGGTGGCGCGCGTCACGGCGCTGGCAGCCATCGTGCAATCGGGCGGACACGCCGGCGTCGTGGTCTTCACCGACACGAACTACGAATTGCCCCGCACCAAGGCGGACGCGATGGCCGCCGTGGTGCGCGGATGCTCCGGCTGTACCTTGCTCGAGGTGCGCGACGTCGCGATCTCGCGCAACGCCGAACTGATGCCGGGCACGACGCGGGCCCTGCTGGCACGCTACGGCAAGCGCTGGACGCACGCGCTCGCGATCAACGACATCTACTTCGACTACGCCGCGCCGGTGCTGACGCAGTCCGCCCTGCCCAACACCGCCCTGAGCATGCTCTCGGCGGGCGACGGCAGCGAATCGGCCTTCCTGCGCATCCGCGAGGGGACGTTCCAGACCGGCACCGTGGCGGAACCCCTGAACCTGCATGGCTGGCAACTGGTCGACGAGATGAACCGGCTGTTTGCAGGCGCGCACGTCACGGGCACCGTGTTCCCCGTGCACCTCGTCACGGCGGACAACATCGATGCGGACGGCGGCGACCGTCTGCTCTACGACCCGGCCAACGGGTATCGCGACTTCTATCGGCGAATCTGGCAACGTCCGTGAAGCTTCCCATTCCTCAATCGCTTGCCGCGCAGTTCACGCTCGTGGTGTCCTGCCTCGCCGCCCTGGTGGTGGCGGTGGGCGCCACCACGGTGTATTCACTGGCCGGGTCCGCCCATGCCATCCGCCAGCTGGCCGACCAGCGCCTCGCCCGGCTGCAGGATGCGCAGGACTTGCAACAGCACACGCTGAAGATCGAGCGCCTGTCGATGCAGCTGTCGTCCGCCAGCACCATCGACGACGTGCGCGAGACGCACCGCCAGGTCATCGAGCACCTGGAATCGTTCGACCAGTTGGTGGAACGGCTGGCCGCCGCGGCCGTCAGCGGCGATGCCGACATGCTGGCGCTGCATCGATCGAGCCAGCGCTTCCGCAACACCGTCAACATCGAGGCCCAGGTGCGCGAGAACATCCTGGGCGCGGCCGGGCACGCGCCGCCTGCCGACGCGCGGGCCACGTCGTCGGCAGGCCTGGATGCCGACTTGCCGCGCGAAGCCGACGCACTGGCCGCGGCGGCGCGGCAGCTGTCGGACTTTTTCACACGCGACTATCGCGACGCGGTGCAACGCTTGGCCGACGAATCGGATCGCACGCGCAGCTGGGTCATCGGCGAAGTCGGCGTGAGCCTGTTGCTCGCGTGGCTGATCGCCCGCGTATTCCTCGGCCACCACGTCGTGGCGCGCTTGCGCCGGGTCAGCCATTCGCTGCGGATCGGCGATGTCGACGGGGCGCACGCCGGAGTCCCTGTCCATGGCGGCGACGAGATCGCCGACATGGCGCGGGCCGTGGAGCAGTTCCTGGAGGACCGGCGCCGGCGTGGCCAGGCCGAGGACGCGTTGCAACGGCTCAATGTCGAACTCGAGGCGCGGGTCGCGCAGCGCACCGCCGAACTCAGTACGTCCCTGGCGGCCCAGCGGGCCGAGGTCGCCGAGCGCCAGCTCGCCGAGGAGTCCGCGCGCGCCAGCGAGCACTTCCTCAACAACATCGTCGAGAACATCCCCGACATGATCTTCGTCAAGGACGCGGCCACCCTGCGTTTTGTCCGCTTCAACAAGGCAGGGGAGCAGCTGCTCGGCTACCCTCGCGAGGCGTTCATCGGCAAGGATGTCCACGACATGTTCCCGAAGGACGAAGCCGACTTCTATGCACTGAAGGATCGCGCGGTGCTGGAGTCGCGCCGCGCGGTCGACATACCGGAGGAGCCGGTGCACACGCGCCATGGCGTGCGCTTGCTGCACACGATCAAGATCCCCATCCTCGACGTGCGCGGCGAGCCGCTGTTCCTGCTCGGCATCTCGCGCGACATCACGGAGCAGAAGCGCGCCGACGAGGAGCTGCGCCACCATCGCGAGCACCTCGAGGACATGATCCACGACCGCACGGCGGAACTGGTGGTCGCCAAGGAGCAGGCCGACGCGGCCAACCAGGCCAAGAGCGACTTCCTGGCCAACATGAGCCACGAGATCCGCACGCCGATGAATGCGATCCTGGGCATGTCGCACCTCGCCCTTCAGAGCGGCCTGGACCCGCGCCAGCTGCATTACGTGCAGAGGGTGCATGGAGCGGCCGAGTCGTTGCTGGTCATCATCAACGACATCCTCGACTTCTCCAAGATCGAAGCCGGCAAGCTGGACATCGAGGCCATCCCGTTCGATCTCGGCAACGTGATGGACAGCCTCGCCAACCTTGTCGGCCTGAGTGCCGAGGAGAAGGGGCTCGAGCTGTTGTTCGCGGAGCCGCCGCAGTTGCCCACAGACCTGATCGGCGACCCGTCGCGCCTGGGCCAGGTGCTGCTCAACCTCGGCTACAACGCCGTCAAGTTCACCGAGCGCGGCGAGGTGATCGTCGGCATCGACGTCGTCGAACGCACCGCCGTATCCGTGCAACTGCGGTTCGAGGTGCGCGACACGGGCATCGGCATGACGCCCGCGCAGCAACACCGCCTCTTCCAGCCGTTCTCGCAGGCCGACGCTTCCACCAGCCGCCGCTATGGAGGCACCGGCCTGGGACTGGCGATCAGCAGCCAGCTGGTGCGCCTGATGGGGGGGCAGATCGAGGTCGAGAGCACGCACGGCGTCGGCAGCCGCTTCCACTTCTGCCTGCGCTTCGATCTGCCGGCCGAGCAGGTCGCGCCGCAGCCGCTAGACGCGCACGCGCTCTTCGGCAGCCGTGTGCTGATCGTCGACGACAACGCCGGCGCGCGCGAGATCCTGTCCGCGATGAGCTGCGCGCTGGGCCTGCGGCCCGACACCGCCGTCGATGGCCGGGAAGCATTGCAAATGGTGGCGCTCGCCGACGCCGGCGACAAGCCCTACCAGGTGATGCTGCTCGACTGGAAGATGCCCGGCATCGACGGCATCGAGTGCGCCCAGCAGCTCGCTCAACGCGAGGGCGGCCGCCACCCGGCGCCCACGGTGCTGATGCTGACCGCCTTCAACCGCGACGACGTGCAGCGGCGCCTGGACGAACGCAAGCTCGCCGTCGGCGCGCTGCTGATCAAGCCGGTGACGCCATCGTCGCTCTTCGATGCATGCAGCACCGTGCTGGGCCTGCCGGTGCATCGCCAGCCGCGGTCGACGAAACGCGAAGAGGCCATGCTCGCCCACCAGGAACGGCTGCGCGGCGCACACCTGCTGCTGGTGGAGGACAACGTGATCAACCGCGAAATCGCGTTGACGGTGCTCAACCGCGCCGGCATTGTCATGGACGTGGCCGGCGACGGCCAGGAGGCGCTGGAGATGCTGGGCCAGCGGCATTTCGACGGGGTGCTGATGGACTGCCAGATGCCCGTCATGGACGGCTATGCGGCCACCCGCGCCCTGCGCCTGCAAGCGCGGTGGCGCGACCTGCCGGTGATCGCGATGACCGCGAACGCAATGGCCGGCGACCGCGACAGGGCGCTCGCCGCCGGAATGAACGACCACATCGCCAAGCCCATCAAGGTCGAGGAGATGTTCGCCACGCTCGCACGCTGGATCCGGCCGTTGGCGGCTTCCGCGACGGCCAGGCTCGCACGGAGCGAAGCGCGCGACGATCCGCTGTCGAACCTGAGCGGCGTCGACAGCCGTGCCGGCATCGCCGCGATGATGGGCGACAGCACCCTGTACGCGCACTTGCTGCGGATGTTCCGCGATCGCGAGACCGACTTTTCGGAGCGCTTCCTGGCTGCGCGCGCGCGCGGCGACGCGGCGACGGCGATGCGCATGGCGCACGACCTGAAGAGCGTCACGGGATCGCTCGCGGTGGTGACGGTCCATCAGGCGGCGTCCGACCTCGAGCGCGCATGCATCGAGCGCGGCGAAGACGCACGCATCGAGGCGCTGCTGCAGGACGTCACGCGCCCGCTCGGTGCGGTCATCGCGCAACTGAAATCGCTCTGACGGCGCCGAACGTGATCCGCGGAGCGTCGGCAGCGCAAGCAGCTGTTGCCGTCGCCGCTGCCACAAGGCGCCTGCGGCGGCCGGCGAGACATCAGCTGCCTTGCGAGCCGTTGCGCTGCACCCGGCCTTCGGCTGCGGCGCCGCAAGCACGTCGCATGTTCAACAACCGTCCGGAGTGGCGATGGAAAATACCTTGGCGCCGTCGCACATGCGCACCCAGCCTCCCGCATAGACGAGTACTTCGAAGTAGCGCGACGCGTCGGAATTGCTTGCAACCAGGTAGACGATCGGATCGGCGGCGCTGCAGGCCGTGGAAAGGCTGTTGGCGCCGGCCGCCAACGTGATCTGGCGGCCGAGCGCGTTGAAGCACGTCAGGGCGGGGCCCGCGACCGTCACGTCGTGCCGGGTTCCGTCCGTGGATCCGAGCAGCACGCCCGAGGACGTGCGGGTCTTGCCGGGGCTGTCGAGCGCATCCAGGACGACAAACCAATTCGGCGAATTCGCGACGGGCGTCGAACCGGCAACTGGCGGAGTCGCGGTTGTCAACGCAAAGAGGCTTGTGCGTCCGTTGGCCACCGCAGTGCCCTGTGCAAGTCGAATCGCATCCGTCAGCGACTCGGCGGCGGAGCGCGCCTGCGTGTCGGCCGTCCAGGTGCCGAGGGACGGAACTGCCAGGGCGACGAGGATCGCGGTCAAGGCCGCCGCCAGCGTCAGCTCGATGGACGAAAGGTTCCGGTGCTCATGGGAGGGTCGACTCGGCATGAGTCGTTCGAGCGCCATGGAGATCATCGCGCGTCGCGTCGCCGAACAGCTTGCCGCGCAAAACGGCATCCGAGCGGTTGGCGACGAGAGCAAGACGTCGTTCGCATAGACATAAACCTACTTTGTAGATATAACTCTACAACCGGGGAGGCATGGATGCAAGTCACATCACGTGGCGATCCGTTGAGAACTCCCCGCGCCGCTCATGCAATCCAGCGAGCCCGCCATGTCGCGAACGCCTACCCCGAGTCTCACCGTCGACCCCGTCCATCCATGGCGAAAACTGTGCGAGTGTTTGCGGATGCGCATTCGACTCGAGCGTTGCAGGCGTGGTCTGCGCATCGTCCTTGAGCCCGCCATGGCACCGCGCGCTGCGCGCAACGCCTCGATGAAGCGCGAGTTGCTTCCCCCGATGCCGATCGACCAGATGTTCGAGGCGCACTGCGATCTGAGCGCGTTGCTCGATCGCGCGCCTGGCGCGCGCCGCGTCTGGCCATCTCTCGCGCTGCTGGAGCGCGTGCTTGGCTCCGGCGCGGCCGAAAGCATCCACGGCGTCGAGGCGTGCGTGCTGCGACATGCCGCCCGGTGCCTGGATCAACTGGGCGACGAATCGTTCAGCCCGGGACTGGTCGTCCTGCGCCGCAGGATCGAGTTTGTCTTGAGACGCAAGCATGGCGACCGGCCGACGCACCAGGCGCAGGCGTTGGAACCTTCCATCGCCGAGCGGATTGCAGATTTCGAAGACTGCCTGACCGACTTCATCGAGATCGAGCGACTCCAATTCACCCGCGAACGTCTCGCCAAACGGAAGCAGCCCGAACAACCGGCGGCATCCCGATGCGCTGGAGAGCACACCGCTCATGTAGTTTAATGTCTACATGTTGCAGCGAGCCTGCAGGATTGTCGAACCATCCCCGTGTCCAGCGACCCGCCAGTCATGAACCCGCCCGCCAACGTGGACCTCCAAAAGCATCGCATCCTCGTCGCCGACGATCATGCGCTCGTCCGCGAGGGCATCGGCAAGGTGCTGGGACTGGATGAGCGGCTTGTCGTGGCGGGCGAAGCGGTGTCCGCGCCCGATGTCCTTGCATGCCTCAAGCGTGGCGGCATCGACCTGCTGCTTCTGGATCTGCTCATGCCGGGCGCCAACGACGTCGATCTCATTCGACGGGTCGTCGCGGCTCATCCGAAGTTGCCGGTGCTCGTGTTGACCATGCATGCCGATCCGCACATCGCGCGCCGCGCAATCCAGGCCGGCGCGCTCGGCTACCTGACCAAGGACGCCTCGCCTGAGCTGCTGGTCGATGCCGTGCATCACGTCCTGGCGGGGCGCAGCTACGTCGACCCTTCCCTGAGCGCCGCGCTGATTCACGGCGAGCCCGTTGATCGGCTGTCGACTCGCGAGCGACAGGTCCTCGTCGCGCTCGTCACCGGCCGCTCCGTGATGGAGATCGCCGAAGAACTGAAGCTCGCGCCGAACACGGTGAGCACTTACAAGGCGCGTCTCATGGAGAAGTTGGGCCAGGCCAGCCTGAGCGATCTGGTGCGCTATGCCTTGCGCAATGATCTGGTCAGCTGAAGCCTTTCGCGCGGCGGTGCTCGCAGTGGCGCTGGCGACCGCGACTGGCGCAAGTCATGGTCAGATCGCCGACATGGAGACGTACCAGGAAAGTGCTGGACTGACCAGCATGGCCGTGGACTGCCTCGCCCAGACGGAAGACGGCGCTCTCTGGATCGGCACCGACAACGGGCTGTTTGTCTTCGACGGCTTCCAGATCCGTCGCGAACCGATGCCCGACGGCGCCGGCATCGAGATCACGGACCTGCAGGCCGATCGCCTCGGCCGACTCTGGGTCGCCACGAGCACCGGGCTCCAGATGCGTCGCGATATCGGCGGGATTGCCAGCTGGAGCGCCGTCGTGCGGCCGGACAGCGTGGCGCTGGGCGTCGACGGCAAGCAGCGCTTGACGATCGACGAGCACGGCGCGGTATTTGCGATGGATCGGCGCAGCCGCATCTGGGCGATCCCGGTTCCCGCCGATGCGCCCGCGAGCGTGGTGGCAGCCCTGGTGCCGATGCCGGCCTACGAGCCGTTCGTGGGCGCGTTCGACGCCGACGGCGGGCCCATACGCGCCATGGGCTCGGCCCTGTGGTTCGGCTGCGGCCATGGGCTTTGCCGCTGGCTCGACGGCCATTTGCGGACGTGGGGCCCCGGCGAGGGCCTGCCGGCCGACACCTGGGCCAGCCTGCTTGGCGGAGACGACGGCAGTATCTGGGCGCGCGGCATCGGTCACCTGGCGAAGCTGGCTCCGGAAAGCGATCGGTTCGAGACCGTCGCGGCGCCCGTCGCAGGACTATGGCCCGCCACCATCCCCATGGCGAAGGATGCCCAGGGACGTATCGTGACGGCGATGGACGAAGGGATCGCCCGCTGGGACGGCCGGACATGGCGACGTTGGACACCGCTCGAGGGTTTCCCGGAGACAGCGCTTCGCGCGTTGCTGGTCGATGCGGACGGCGAGCTCTGGACGGGCTCGGCCGGGCGCGGACTGAATCGCTGGAGCGGCTACGGGCGCTTCGAACACTGGACCCCGCTGACGGGCCTTCCCTCGCCGGTCGTCTGGTCCTTCGCGCGCGATGGCGCAGGGCAGATGCGCGTGGCCACCTCGCATGGCGTCGCTGGCCTGGACATGTTGACCCAGCGCTTTTCGGCCATCGGCCCGCTGGTCGCTCCCGCCGCCGGCGGCCGGCTGGCGGCCGATGCCGCGGGCACGGTCTGGTGGGTCGACGATGGGCATGTCATGGCACTGGCTCCCGGCGCGCGCCAGGCGCGCGTCGCCTTTCGCGACCCGACGATCCAGTCCTCGCTGCAGGCATCGAATGCGGTCGTGCTGGCAGGCGCGCATTCGGCCGAGCGGCTCGTCGAATCGTCCCGGGGACCGCGGCGCGAGCCGCTGCCTCCCGGCATGCCGGCGCCGAGTTCGCTGAGTGCGGTCGTCAGTGACGGGCAACGCGAGTGGTTCCTGGTCGACGAGGGCGCCTGGCGCATCGACCGCGGGACCTGGGAACCGCTGCGGGACGAACACGGTACGAAGGTCCCCGTGCTCGGCATCGCGACGTTCGCCGGCCCGTCCGAATTCTGGGCGGTCGACGGGCAAGGGCTTGCGATCTACGCCGTCACCGAGGGCGTGGGCCGCCTGAAGCAGCGCGTCAACGCCGCGCAGTTGGGGACGGCGGACGTCGAGTTCCTGGCTGCCGACCGCGACCGGCGAGTGTGGGTCGGCACCGACCGCGGCGTGTTCGTTCGCTCGGGCAAGCAATGGAATCTGCTCGATCGCGACAACGGAATGCTCTGGAACGACCTGGACGGCGGCGCGATCTTCTTTGATCGTGACAACTCGGTGTGGATCGGTTCCAGCAAGGGTGCGACGCGCATCCTCCCGGTGCGCCTGGATCGTCCCGCGCCAACGTTGCGTGTCGAGGAGATCCGATTCGGCGACCATCCCCCGAGCCGGGCAGCTCCGGCGGAGGTCGCCTGGGCTGACCGGCGCATGCGGCTCACGCTTCGGACTCCGCAGATCGCGCGCGGGCGGTCGATGCGACTCGAATATCGACTGAACGGCAGCAGGCCATGGGAAGGGTTCGCGGGCAACGTCCTGCAGCTCGAGTCGCTGGAGCCGGGCGACTACCGCATCCAGGTGCGCGCCGCCGCAAGCGTCGCGTTGACGGAACCCGGAGCGCCGCTGGAGGTCTCGTTCTCCATCGCACCGCCGTGGTGGCGATCCACCCCGGCGCGCATCGCCTATGTCGTCGCGCTGGCGACCGCATGGATTCTTTCAGTGCAAGGCTTGCGCACACGTGCCCGCGCCATGCGTTCCAGGCTTGAACGCGCCATCGCCGAACGGACGGCGGAACTCGAGCGATCGCGCGAGCTGGTACGCAGCCTGGGCGCGCACAATGCCAGGTCGCTGGAAGAGGAGCGCAAGCGCGTCGCCCGCGAGCTTCACGACGAGATGGGCCAGCAGCTCGCCGCCCTGCGCATGGAGATCTCGGTGCTGAGGCGCCGAGGATCCGGCTGCGCCGAGGCGTCGAATGATGCGTCGCTGGCAATGCTGCTCAACCGGGTGGAGGGCATCGTGGCCAGCATGCGCGGCGTCGTCTCCCAGCTGCGCCCGCCTGCTCTTGACGGCGGCTTGGCAGCGGCACTCGAATGGCTGGTCTCCGAATTCGAACGTCATGCGGAGCTCCCGTGCGACATCGAGATCGACGAATGCGCGCGCCGGCTGTCGTCCGAGGTCGCGGCGATGGTCTTTCGAATTGCGCAAGAGTCGCTGAACAACGTCCGTCGTCACGCGAATGCTCGCCGGGCATCGCTCCAGTTGCGCAGGATCGATGGGACCTGCGAGCTCTCCATTCACGACGACGGGATCGGGTTCGACCCGGCGAACGCCGCGGCAGGGTACGGCATTCTCGGCATGGAGGAACGCGCGCGCGCCCTGGGGGGAACGCTGGACGTCGCCAGCGCCCTCGGCAGCGGGACGACCGTGCGGTTGCGCCTGCCGCTGCCTGAGCCCGCGCCCGATCACTGACACGACTCCGACCGCCCCCCGAGGCGCGCCATCAGACGCTCGATCGCGGCTCCCCATGCGCCGACGCGGGCGCGGCATCGTTCCATTCGATGCGGTTGCGCCCGTTGCGCTTGGCGCGATACAGCGCCTCGTCGGCGGTCGCGATCAGGGCATCCACGTCGACCGTGCCGGCTCCGTTCGTCCCGGCCACGCCGAAGGAACACGTCACGGTGCCGATGCCCATCGGCGCCGCCGCGATCGACAGATGGATCTCCGCGAGGCGCGCCCGGTGTTCGAGCTGCGAGATGTCCAGGCCGGGCATGACCACGACGAATTCCTCTCCGCCGTAACGCCCGATCGCGTCATAGGGACGTATCGCCGCGGAAAGGCGCGCGGCGAACTCGCGCAGCACGGCGTCGCCTGCGGGGTGTCCGTGCGTGTCGTTGACCTGCTTGAAATGATCGATGTCCGCCAGTGCGACCGCGAAAGGCAGGTGTTCCCGGGCACATCTGCTGGCTTCGCGTGCCAGGATCTCCATCAGCGCCCGGCGATTCCACACATGGGTCAAGCCATCCTTCGTCGCTTGCTCGCGCAGCAACTCGCGCGACTCCTCGAGCTCGCGCGTACGCTCGCGCACCAGCGTCTCCAGGTGCCGTGCCCGCAACGTCACGACCTGCAGACGCCAGCGGTACAAGGCATAGGCCAACGCCGCCGCCGCGGCAGCCATGACGGCGATGGCCAGGCGTGACTGCCACCACGGCGGGGCGATCTCGAAGTCGAAGCCTGCGGCGGCCGACGGTGTCCCGAGCTCCCGGTCGATCGCGCGCGCCTCGAAGCGATACCGGCCGGCCGGCAATCCGGTGAATCGCACCTCGGGGTGGTCGGTCGGCGTCCAGCGGTCGTCGAAGCCCAGCAGCCGGTATTCCATGGCCAGGGCGCTTCGATCGTGGAAGACGGGGATCGCGAGATCGACTTCGAGCTGATCCGGCGACCACGGAAGCTCGATCGTCCGATGCAGGTCCAGATTCCGGCCGCCCCAGGCAACGGAGTGGATCGTCGCGTGGCCAACCAGAGGTTCGAACAGGCCGGCGGGTGTCAGGACGTGCGAAGCGCCCCGGCTCGTGCCGATCCACATCGACCGGTCGAGATCTTCGAAGAGCGCCCCGCCGGAGGTATCGTTCCACACCAGGCCGCGGCTGTCATCGAGCAATCGCCAGTGCCGGCGATTCCAGACGGCGACACCCGCATCCGTGTTGATCCAGAGCCAGCCGCGGCTGTCCTCCTGCATGGCCTGGATGTCGCGCCCGCGCAGCTCCAGCGGCGTCACGTCGCGATCGCGCAGTGCCGCGCCCGCAAGCGCCAGGATATGGACGCCGTCGGTGCCGCTCGAGGCCGCCAGGGTTCCGTCGCGCAGGCACGCCAGCACGGCGACGGCGCTGGTGGAGCGAGAAAGGAGCTCCCATCGACCGCCCGCGAACCGGGTGATGCCCTTGTCCCCGGCGAACCACATGGCACCGTCGCGATCCTCGCAGTGGCCGTAGAACGTTTCGCCGCCGTTCTGCCGGCTCTTCAGGAGCGGCACGGGGCTCTCGTCGGACGCGTCCGGCAACCGATGGTGCAGGCCCGTGTCGGCGTCGATCCAGAGGTCGTTGGTGCGCTGCACGAAGATGTCAAAGACGGTCTGCGCCCCTGGCAGTCCGATCGCGGTGCCGCGCCCGCCGTCCTTGCCCGCGGGCGCGAAGCGGAACAGGCGGCCGTGTGCCGTTCCGGCCCAGAGCGCGCCTCGCGCATCGCTGGCCATCGCTTGCGTCTCCTGGCCGGCCGTGCCGGCGAGCGGCCGGAAACGGGCCGCATCGACGTCGAACGATGCGACGCCTGCTCCCGTGGCGGCGTACAGCAGCTGATGCGCCGGCGGCCCGGCGCGGACGAACCGCCAGACCACCGTATGCGGCAAGCCGCTGGCCACCGACCAGTTCTCCCATTGACCATAGCCGCGCCACTGCAGCATGCCGGCTCCCATCATTCCGAACCAGATCCCGCCTTCCCCGTCGCGCAGCAACGCCTTCACCCGGCCGCCGGCAGGCAATCCTGCGTCCATTCCGAAGCGATCCCACGTATGCCCGTTCCAGCGCGACACCGCATTGCGCGCGGCTCCGAGGATGCGATGCTGGGCATCTTCGGCGAGGGGGTACGTGCCGTTCGGATCGGCCGGGTCGCGGGCGTCGGAGCGATCCACGAAGGCCGTGGCGCCCGGCGAAAGCTGCAGCACGTGCCTGACCCCGCGGGCCCACAAGGAGCCGTCGCTGCTCCGCAGCAACCAGTGCCAGGTGTCCCGCGGCACCCCGCGATCCGTGCTCCAGGACTCGAGCGTGCCGGCATGCCATCGACAGATCCTGTACCCGCAGCCGAACCAGGCGTCACCGCTGCCGTCGGCGATGACGCTCGTGATCGTCGCGCCGCCGGTGCCGCCGACGTCCTCGCGCTCGACTCGCACTTCCCGCCGCCGCCATCCGCCCCCCGTCGTCGGCGTCAGATCGAACAGTTGCCAGTGGCTGACGACCCAGGCGCCACCCGAGCCATCCGGGGCGACCATCTGCGGATAGTCGCCGACCTCCAGCGGGGGGCCCTCCGGCTGGATGCGCTGCAGACGCTCATCACGCCACAACCACAGGCCACCGTCGGCCGCGATCCAGACTCGCCGTCCCTCCACAGCGAACGAATTGACCGAGACGAGCTTCTGCTCCGACCCAATCCGCTCGAAGCGCGCCCCGTCGAACCGGTAGGCACCGTTCTCGGTGCCCGCCCAGATGAATCCGGCGGCATCCTGCGCCAGGGCGATCACCGCCAGGTTCCTCAAGCCATCGGCTTGTCCGAATTCCTTCAGGGACAGTTGCTGTCCCCGTGCCTGCGCCGCCAGCACCAGCAAGACAATGGCGGCCAGCAGCGCGGCAGCGCGTCGCCAATGCAATTCATGGAGAACGTCCTGCCAGCGATTCGTTCGCCCCATGTCAGTTCAATCGTCGAGAGTGCGAGCCGTCAAGTATGACGAAAACGAGGCGGCCGATGACCGGAGGGTCGCGTCTCGAACGCGCAATCGTCCTCAAAGTCGCGGGCTCGATTGCGGACCTCGCGCGTTGCGGGCAGCGCCGCGTTGATCAGGGCGAAGGCGAGGGGTTGTGATTGTCTGCGGCGCCGCTGTCGCTATCGCTGGAAGCGCTGCTGAAGGTTGGCCAAGCGACCAAGCTTCGCCTTGGGTCTTCCGCGCGCCTGCCTTTCGGAGCACGCGATGCGTCCGCGCGACGTCATCCGATCAATTGATTGATAAATCACTTGCGCAAGATCAAGACTTGTTTATCATTGCTCCAAGCGTCGACAACAAGCCCTGCGGGCCTTCCGACACGACACCCCGCCTCGCCACCCTTCACGAGCCTCCATGCGCCAAGCCTTGAATTCGAAGCGAACCTGCACCGCCAACGCAGCCGTCCCCACGGCCCTGCGCAGCGCGCGCGCCGCCCGTTTCCTGGCCACCCGCAACGCGGCCAAGCCGTTCCCGATTCCGCTCTGAGTCCGCGAGAAGCATCTCTTCGCGAAGGCCCGGGCGGTTGTGAAACCCCCGGGCCTTCTCGCATTTCGGCCCTGCAAATCGTAGGAGACCTCCATGTCCAAGCGCATCGTCCCGACTTCCAAACCGCGCAATCCGCTCGTCGCGCACGCGCGCTTCCGCCAGGCCGGCCAGCACGGCGCGGGCCAGGGCGCCGAACGCCGCGAAGGCCGCCAGGCCCTCGAGCGCGAACTCGCCAGCCTCGGCCTGCCGCGCGACGTGCGCAGCAAGCCGCCCAGCCTCTGAACTCACCGAAGCGACCCTCGTGTCGCCCTGGAGAACGACATGATCCCCGTCCCGACCGGCCACCGCCCCGCGCAACGGCCTTCCTTCAGCGATACCTGGCGCCGCTTCGTGGCGCACCTGCTGCGCACCGCGAGCGCCGCGCTCGCCCGCCACGCGCGCGATGTCTCGCGTCCGCTGCACGCGCGCCAGCGCCGGCGCAGCCAGCACGACGTCAGCGTCGAGTTCCACGCCGAGGCCGGCGCCCCGGAAGGCGCGCTGTACATCGACGGCGAGCTCGTCGGCTACGTCGAGGTGCGCCGGCTGTGATGTCCTGCCGCCCCGCCGCGGTCGCGTGATCGCGGCGGGACGCGGAAACTCAAGTCGGCACGCGGGAGTCCGATAACCCGAGTAACTGGCCGTCCCCGCAAGCGTCGAGGGCGGCCTTCCACGAGTTCCCGGATCCCCGCCATGAGTGCCTTGCCCGCCGCCACCGCCTTCCGCACGCCCCGCGATGTGGACGGCTGGGTGCGCTACTTCAGGCAGCTCGAGATTCCCGTGCTGGCGAGCACGGCGGCGGCAATCGAGGAGATGCGGCTGGTCGAGGACGACGTCGACGCGCGCATCATCTCCGAGGTGATCGGCCGCGATCCGCTGATGACGCTCAAGCTGCTGGTCTACGCGTCGACGCAGGGCGCCAATCGGCGCCTGACCGACGCCGAGACCGTGGTCGAGGCACTCGTGCTGATGGGCATCACGCCGTTCTTCCGCACGTTCGGCCCGCAGCCCACGGTCGAGGATCAACTCGCCGATCATCCGGAAGCGCTGGCCGGCCTGCACCACGTGCTGCTGCGCGCCGACCGCGCCGCGCGCTTCGCCGCCAGCTTCGCGATCCACCGATCCGACCACGATGCCGTCGTGCTGCACGAGGCGGCGCAGCTGCACGACTTCACCGAGATGCTGCTGTGGCTGCACGCGCCCGAGCTCGCGCTCGAGCTGCAACGCCGCCAGCGCGCCGATTCCACGCTGCGCTCGTCCACGGTGCAGCGCGAGGTACTCAACGCCGAGCTGAACGACATCCAGCACGTGCTGATGCAGCTGTGGCGCCTGCCCGAGATCCTCGTCCGCATCACCGACGACAGCCACGCCGAGAACTCGCAGGTGCGCAACGTGCTGCTCGCGATCCGCCTCGCGCGCCACACGATGAACGGCTGGGACAACGCGGCGCTGCCCGACGACATCCGCGACATCGCCGCGTTGCTGCACCTGTCGATCGAGCCGACGCGCCAGTTGCTGCTGGACATCGACGGCGAGTGAATCGACAACCGCCTGGCCGTCAGTAGTCGATGCGGCGCCGGATCTCGTTCCAGACTTCCTCGCGCGCCGTCATCGCGATGTGCCCCGTGCCGCGCAGCTGCTTGGCCTCGCTGCCCGGATAGACGCCGGTGGGCGGCGGGTAGACGATCTGGTCGCACTCGCTCCACCAGCTCGTGATCAGCCCCGGCAGCGTCGGCGGCTCCTTCGCCGCGAGCGCGGCCATCCAAGGACTGTCGACGCGCATGTCGCGCGCGTTGGGCGTGCGCCCGAGGCCGGCCAACCAGGTGCCGCGGTGCGGCGTTCCGATGGTGATCAGGCGCGCGGCCTCGTCGGTGCCGTCGCTGCGCTTGTGCGTCGCGCGCGAGCGCAGCCAGGCGCGCGCGACCAGGCCGCCCATGCTGTGCGCCACGATGACCGGCGCGAGTCCGGTCGCGGCCTCGATGCGGCGCACGGCGCGCTCGAGCTGCGGCACGTAGTCGTCGAGGCTTGCGAACACCGGCTCCAGGCTCACGGCGACGTACGCGCGATCGAGCTTGAGCAGCCGTTTCATCCACGGATTCCACAGGCCGCGGTTGCAGATGTAGCCGTGGACGAAGACCACGCCGCGCAGGCCGCGCGACGTCTTCGGCAGGTGATCCTCGATCGCGTTCGAGCGCCACGGCATGCGCCAGCCGAAGATCGCCGTCGACTCGAACCACTCGCGGATCACGGCGCGCAGCATGTCCAGCCAGCGGGCCTTCGTCGCCGCGTGGCGCGCGGCGATGCGCCGGGCCAGCAGCATCTCGATGGCCAGCAGCGTCGGATGGCCCAGCACCAGCGCGTAGAGCGCGATCCAGCAGCCCGGCGTCCAGCTGTTGACGCGCGCCAGCGCCAGGAGGCCGGCCAGCAGGGCGAACCAGGCGACGAACAGCAGGCGGGCGACGCGGGCGACCATGCCGCGAGTATCACGCAGCGCCGTCGGCCCTGCCATGGCGGGGCGCCGCGGGCTGATACGCTTGCGCCGATGAGCGACATCGCCACCCGCATCCTGCAGTCGCTGGCCGCCGTCGACGTCGAGCGGCGCAAGCGCGCGGCCACGCCGGCGCTGGCCGGTCGCGTCGAGGCCCTGAAGGCCTACCAGCAGAAGCGCTTCGCGGGCACGCACGCGAACCTGCTCGCGCACCCGCGCTACGGGCGCGCGGCCAATTTCTTCCTCAACGAACTGTACGGCCCGCAGGACTTCACCCAGCGCGACGCGCAGTTCAGCCGCATCGTGCCGGCGCTGGTGCGGCTGTTTCCGGCCGACACCGTCGCCACGGTCGAGTCGCTCGCCGCGGTGCACGCGTTGTCGGAGCGGCTCGACACCGCGATGGCGATCCACCTCAGCGACGCGGTCGCGACGCGGGCGAGCTACGTCGCCGCGTGGCAGGCCACCGGCGAGCCCGCCGCGCGGACGCGCCAGATCGAGCTGGTGATGAGCGTCGGCCAGGCGCTGGACCGCCACACCCGCAGCTTCGTGCTGCGCGCCAGCCTGAAGGCGATGCGCGGCCCGGCGCGGGCCGCGGGCATGGGCGCACTGCAGACGTTCCTGGAAGCCGGCTTCGACGCGTTCGGCGCGATGGGCGGGGCCAGGGAGTTCCTCGCGGCCATCCAGACGCGCGAGACGGCGCTGGCGTGGCGGCTGTTCGACCCCGCCGCTGTTGCGGCCGCGACAGGTCCGCTCGCGCCGGACGACGTCCTGAGCCAGTTGCCATAGCCGGTTTCCCCGTGGCGCGGCCCCGGCGCGCTGGATCACAATGGTCGACCATGACCGATGCTCTCGCCACCTCCGCTCCCGCCACTTCCACGACGCGTCCCTGGCTGGCGCAGTATCCGCCCGGCGTGCCGGGCGGCGTGGCCGTGGACGCCTATTCGTCGCTGGTTCCGTTGCTGGAAGAGTCGTGGACCAGGCATGCGACGCGCGACGCCGCCGCCTGCATGGGCGTGCGCTTCAGCTACGCCGAGATCGACGAGCGTTCGAAGTCGCTCGGCGCGTGGCTGCAGTCGCAAGGCCTCCAGCGTGGCGACCGCGTCGCGGTGATGATGCCCAACGTGCCGCAGTACCTTGTCGCGATCGGCGCCGTGCTGCGCGTGGGCGGCGTGGTCGTCAACGTGAACCCGCTGTACACCGCGCGCGAGCTGCAGCACCAGCTCGCGGATTCCGGCGCCACCGTCATCGTCGTGCTCGAGAACTTCGCGCACACGCTCGAGTCGGTCATCGCCAAGACCGACGTCAAGCACGTGGTGCTGGCGTCGATGGGCGACATGCTGGGCTTCGCGAAGGGTCAGCTGGTCAACTTCGTCCTGCGCCACGTCAAGAAGATGGTGCCCGAGTTCCGCCTGCCGCAGGACGGCGGCCGCAGCGTCACGCGCTTCAACATGGCCATCGCGCAGGGCACGCGCAGCGTGCTGAGGCCGGTGGCGCTGTCCGGCGACGACATCGCGTTCCTGCAGTACACGGGCGGCACCACGGGCGTGTCCAAGGGTGCGACGCTGCTGCATCGCAACGTCGTCGCCAACATCCTGCAGAGCGAGGCCTGGTTCAAGCCGATGTTCGACCAGCTGGGCGACAAGCCGCTGTCCATCGTCTGCGCGCTGCCGCTGTATCACATCTACGCGCTGACCATCTGCTACATGTTCGGCGCGCGCCTGGGCGCGATGAACATCCTGGTGCCCAACCCGCGCGACGTGCCCGGCTTCATCAAGACGCTCAAGGCCTACAAGGTCAACATGTTCCCGGCGGTCAACACGTTGTTCAACGCACTGGCCAACGACGCGGAGTTCGCCAAGCTCGACTTCTCCGGGCTGGTCATCTCCAACGGCGGCGGCATGGCGGTGCAGCAGGCGACGGCGGAACGCTGGCTCAGGATCACGGGCTGCCCGGTCGTCGAAGGTTACGGGCTGTCCGAGACGTCGCCGGTCGCCACGAGCAACCGCCTGGACAAGCGCGAGTTCACCGGCACGATCGGCCTGCCGATCCCGTCCACGGACATCGCGATCCGCGACGACGACGGCGCCGACGTGCCGTTCGGCACCGCCGGCGAGATCTGCATCCGCGGCCCGCAGGTGATGGCCGGCTACTGGAAGCGCCCGGACGAAACCGCCAAGGTGATGACCGACGACGGATTCTTCCGCTCCGGCGACATCGGCATCATGGACGAACAGGGTTATGTCCGCATCGTCGATCGCAAGAAGGACATGATCCTGGTGTCGGGCTTCAACGTGTATCCGAACGAGATCGAGCAGGTCGTCAACCTGCATCCGGGCGTGCTCGAGTGCGCGGCGATCGGTGTGCCGGACGAACGATCCGGCGAAGCCGTGAAGTTGTTCGTCATTCGTCGCGATCCGGCACTTGCCGAAGAGGATATTGCGGCGTATTGCCGCGAGAATTTCACGGCATACAAGCGTCCGAAAGTGATCGAGTTCCGCGACGAGCTGCCGAAGTCCAACGTCGGCAAGATCCTGCGGCGAGAGTTGCGCTCACCAGCTTCCTGAAGGGTCCCGTCCGCACCGTGCCAGCCATCGCGCCGCCAGCTTCCGCCTCTGCCGCGATGCCTGGACGCGAGTCCGGCGCTTCGGGCGACGTCGCGTCCGCGATGTTCGAGACGCTGGGTCTGGCCGTGCTCGAGCGCGGCTGGCTGTCGGCCAACCAGGCGGTCTTCCGCGCACGCGGCGCCACGCCCGCGACCGTGGTCGACACCGGCTTCTGCGCCCACGCCGGGCAGACAC
>Ga0302314_10004743_pt1 | contig 24974 bp, 25 predicted proteins | sample III_Palsa_N2_3_FD_200533 | JGI IMG/M metagenome (GOLD analysis project Ga0302314, IMG submission 200533) | Peat permafrost microbial communities from Stordalen Mire near Abisko, Sweden - III_Palsa_N2_3 | ecosystem: Environmental > Terrestrial > Soil > Palsa > Peat permafrost | place: Sweden... | reverse complement strand
TTCTTGGCGCGTGGACACCGGAGTCGTTGGGTGATTACTGCAGCGGCAGTAATCACGTGCTGCCAACCTATGGCTATGCGCGCAGCTACAGCGGCGTGTCGGTGGCGAGTTTCCAGAAGCAGATCACGGTGCAGGAAGTGACGCCGGAAGGTCTGCGCGCGATCGGCCCCTGCGCGGCAACGCTCGCGGCGGCCGAGCAGCTGGAAGCGCACCGGCGCGCGGTAACGATGCGTCTGGCCGCGCTGGATGACGAGTCTTCCGAGGGAAAATCATGAGCGTGCTCGATCTTGCACGCCCGGAAATCCGCGCCATGCAGCCGTATTCGTCGGCGCGCATGGAGGCCAGCGGTGGACAGATATGGCTCAACGCCAACGAGTCGTCGTGGTTGCCGGAGGGCGATACCGGGGTCGGCTGCAATCGCTACCCCGAGCCGCAACCGTCGGCATTGATCGATGCGCTAGCCGAACTCTACGGTGTGCATCGCGAACAGCTGCTGGTCGGTCGCGGCAGCGATGAGGCGATCGATCTGCTGGTGCGGGCATTCTGTCGCGCGGGCCAGGATGCGATCTTGATCCAGCCGCCGACCTTCGGCATGTATTCCGTTTGTGCTCGCATCCAGAATGCGCACGTTGTCGAAGTGGCGTTGAAATCTGATTTCACGCTGGATGTCGATGCGCTGCTGGCGGCGGTGACGCCTGCGGTGAAACTGGTCTTCATTTGCACGCCCAACAACCCTACCGGCCAGATCGTGCCGGGTGCCGACATTGAGCGTCTGGCGCAGACGCTGTCGGGTCGCGCGCTGTTGATCGTGGACGAGGCGTATATCGAATTCTCCGATGCCGATAGCGCCATCGAGTTGATCGATCGCCATGAAAATCTCGCCGTACTGCGCACATTGTCCAAGGCGTGGGCACTGGCCGGTGCGCGCATTGGCAGTCTGCTGGCATCGGCTGAAGTGATTACCCTGCTGCGTCGGATCATGGCGCCATATCCGTTGCCTTTGCCTTGCGTAGCGGCTGCGCTATCCGCGTTATCGACGGTGGGCCAACAAAGTGCTCGTGAACATCTTGCGGTTATTCGCGAGCAGCGCGATGTCATGCAGAAAGCGCTAGTCAGGCTCGCTGGCGTACGTGAAGTATTGCCGTCCCATGCAAATTTTGTTGCCGTGCGTTTCGACGATCCCGGTGCCGCGTATCAACGCCTGATGGCAGCAGGTATCGTGGTGCGCGATGTACGCCGCTATCCGAATCTGGGTGATGCGCTGCGTATCACCATCGGCACACCACAGGAGAATGCGCGCGTGCTTGATGTACTGAAGGCCAGTGCACTTCAGGAGGCACGCGCATGAGCCGCAAGATTCTGTTTGTCGATCGCGACGGTTGCCTGATCGAAGAACCCGCGGACGAGCAGATCGACCGCTTTGAAAAGTTGGCATTGCTGCCCGGCGTGGTGGCGGCACTGCAGCGCTTCGTGGGGGCTGGCTATCAGCTGGTCATGGTGACGAACCAGGACGGTCTGGGCACGCCCAGCTTTCCGGAAGCCGACTTTATCGGCCCGCAGGAGCTGCTGCTACGCATACTGGCCTCGCAAGGTATCGGCTTCCATGAAATCCTGATCGACCGCAGTTTTCCGTATGAGCACCTCGATACGCGCAAGCCGGGTATCGGCATGGTGCGTCACTATCTCGCCAGTGACGACTGGAGTCGCGCGGCATCGGCGATGGTCGGTGATCGTGAAACCGATCTGCAGTTCGCGGCGAACCTGGGCGTGCGGGGCTGCCGGGTCGGACCACAAGGCATGACCTGGGATGCCATTGCGCATCAACTGCTCGATGCGCCACGCATAGCCACGGTCGTCCGTAACACCAAGGAAACCCGCATTACCGTCAATGTAGACCTTGATCGCGTCGCCGATCCGAAGGTGCACACTGGTCTGGGCTTTTTCGATCACATGCTGGAACAGATCGGCAAGCACGGCGGCTTTGCACTCGAACTTCAGTGCGATGGCGATACGCATATCGATGAGCACCACACCATCGAGGATTCCGCGCTCGCGCTGGGTCAGGCGCTGAAGCAGGCGCTCGGTGACAAGCGCGGTATTGGGCGCTACGGTTTCACGTTACCGATGGACGAATCGCAAGCGAGCGCGGCATTGGATCTTTCCGGTCGGCCGTACTTGGTGTTCGAAGGCAGCTTTCCACGCGAACGCGTGGGCGACGTGCCGACCGAACTGGTGCCACATTTTTTCCGTTCGGTCTGCGAAACGCTGGGCGCGAATCTGCATCTCACCGTACAGGGCGAGAACGCACACCACATGGTCGAAGGCTGCTTCAAGGTTTTCGCACGCACCCTGCGCCAGGCACTCCGTCGCGAAGGCAGCGAGCTGCCCAGCACCAAGGGCACGTTGTAATGAGCGTGGTGCTGGTCGATGCGGGCGGTACCAATATCGGTTCCGTGCGTTATGCATTGCAGCGGCTTGGCGTCGATGCCGAGTTGACCGCGGATGCCGAGACGATTCGCGCGGCGGACAAAGTGATTCTCCCTGGTGTCGGCGCCGCCGGCCCGGGTATGGCACGGTTGTGCGAGCTGGGCCTTGTCGACGTGATGCGCGCGCTGACCCAGCCAGTGCTGGGCGTGTGCCTTGGCATGCAGCTGCTGTGCACGGATTCGGAAGAGGGCCGCACCGAATGTCTCGGCGTGATTCCCGGCTCGGTGCGACGCTTCACTGAAGCCCCGGGTATACGCGTGCCGCATATGGGCTGGAATCAGCTGGTCGCCCGGCAATCGCATCCGCTGATCGCGGGTTTGGGTGACGACGACAGCGCGTACTTCGTGCACAGCTATGCCGTACCGGCCGGCGAATACAGTCTCGCCACGGCGGACTTCGGTGGAGATTTTTCCGCGGTGATTGCGCGCGACAATTTCCACGGCATGCAGTTTCATCCCGAGCGCTCGGCTGCTGTCGGCGCCAGATTGCTCAAGAATTTCCTTAGCCTGTGAGTACGGATGCCGTGAGCTTGAATGTCATCCCCGCCATCGATCTGCGCGGCGGAAAGGTGGTGCGATTGAAGCAGGGCGACTATGCGCAGCAGACTACATACGAAGCCGATCCATGCGAGCTGGCGCAGCGTTATGCCGCAGCCGGAGCGACCTGGTTGCATCTGGTCGATCTGGATGGTGCCCGTTCCGGCAACCTCGACAATCTCGCCGTTATCGAGTCGATCGCCGCGGACGGCATGCGAATTCAGGCCGGTGGTGGCGTACGTGGCGAAAACGATCTCAACCGACTGTTCAACGCCGGCGTGAGCCGCGTAGTGCTCGGCAGCGTGGCGATTCGCGATCCCGAACGCGTGACGGGCTGGCTGACGCGATACGGCGCCGAGCAGCTGACGATCGCGCTTGATACACGCAGGATCGACGGTCATTGGGTGCTGCCAAGCGCCGGCTGGACCGAAATGGAATCGCGCACGCTGGATGAACTGGCGCCGTGGTATGCGGAGAAGGGGGCGCGTCATTTGTTGTGCACGGACATCGACCGTGACGGCATGCTGGCCGGCTTCAATCTCGATCTGTATCGACATCTTGCGCAAACCGTTCCGGCATTGGCGGTGCAGGCATCTGGCGGCGTTCGTTCGCTGGATGATATCCGCGCCGCTCGAGAGGTCGGGGCGAAAGGCGTGATTCTCGGCCGCGCCCTGCTGGAAGGACGGTTTACCATCGAGGAGGCATTGGCATGCTGAGTCGCCGACTTATCCCTTGCCTCGATGTGCGCGATGGCAAAGTAGTGAAGGGTGTGCAGTTTCGCGACCATGTGGTGATGGGCGAAATCGTCGACCTGGCGCTGCGTTATCGCGACGAGGGCGCGGACGAACTGGTGTTCTACGACATCACAGCCAGCCCGGAGGGGCGCAGCGTGGATCGCGACTGGGTCGAGCGTGTGGCACGCGTGATCGACATTCCTTTCTGTGTCGCCGGCGGTATTCGCTCAGTCGACGAAGCGCGTGCGGTGCTGCATGCCGGTGCCGACAAGATCTCGGTGAACTCGCCTGCACTAGAGCGGCCCGCATTGATCGACGAACTGGCTGCCGCCTTTGGTGTGCAGTGTGTCGTCGTCGGCATCGATTCGCTGCGTGACACCGACGGCGAATGGCGCGTGCGCCAGTACACCGGGGATCCTGACAAGACGCAGGCGCTGGCCCGCAAGACGCTGGACTGGATGCTTGAAGCGCAGCAGCGCGGTGCGGGCGAGATCGTGCTCAATTGCATGGGCAGCGATGGCGTGCGCAAAGGCTACGATCTCGAACAACTTTCCGTGGCGCGTGCCGTTTGCCATGTGCCGCTGGTTGCTTCCGGTGGCGCTGGTGCCCCCGAACACTTTCGCGATGCCTTCATTGAAGCCGATGTGGACGGTGCACTCGCCGCCAGTGTGTTCCACTCCGGCGCCATCGCCATACCCGAACTCAAAAAGTATTTGCGCGCCCAAGGCGTGGCGGTGCGGCCGTGAGCCTCAAGGAAAATAAACGATGAGCGATTCCAACACCGATCTCAGCCGACTTGACTGGGCCAAGGGCGATGGTCTGCTGCCGGCTATCGTGCAGCACTGGCAAAGCGGCGAAGTGCTGATGCTCGGCTACATGAATGCCGAGGCGTTGACGCATACACAGAGCAGCGGACATGTGACCTTCTATAGCCGCAGCAAGCAGCGCCTGTGGACCAAGGGCGAAAGCTCCGGTCACAGACTGGTGCTGAAGTCGATCCGCGTGGATTGTGATGCCGACACGCTACTGCTGCAGGCCGAACCGCACGGTCCCACCTGTCACGAGGGCACTTCCAGCTGCTTCGGCGAAAGTATCGATGTACGACCGCCACTGGGTTTTTTCGCCGAGCTCGACGTGCTGGTCGCGCAACGCCATACCGAACGACCCGCCAACAGCTACACCAGCAAACTGTTCGAAGGCGGCATTCGCCGGATGGCGCAAAAAGTCGGCGAGGAGGGTGTCGAGACGGCACTTGCTGCGGTGGCACAGGACGACACGGAACTGCTCGGTGAGGCGGCCGACCTGATCTTTCATCTCACCGTGGTGTTGCGCGCGCGCGGGCTGTCGCTGGCTGATGTCTCGGCTTTGTTGGTCAAGCGGCATACTGCGCGCAGTAGCGATTGACGAGAGCATCGAAAGCCGTTTCCATGGTGATGCTACGAATTGACGAGTCGGCTTATCGCTGAGGCAAGCCGGATCACCGCTTCTTGCTTGCTGATGTCTGTGGCCGCACGCCATGCACCAGCAATGCGATCGCATGTTGTGCTATTTCCTTGGCGCCTAGCTGCTTTTTCGTCGGATCATTGCGCCAGATCTTTCCGACAGCGAGTGGCAGGATCGTCAGTCCGAGCAGCGATACGAAAAGCAGTGACGGCTCGATATCCGCATTCAGCAGACCTTCGGCCTGCCATCGCTCGATGCATTGACGGATGGATTTTTGGTGTGCGTCGCCGTAGCGCTCTTGCATCCGCTGCCTGAGCAAGCCGCTTTCACTGATCACCTCGCGCATCCAGAGCGGCGCGAACCATGGATATTCGATGGCGATGTCTATGAATCGTTGGGTCAACTGTGTGATGGCTGCGACCGGATCGTTCGCGTTCGCTTCAAACACGCCTCCGAGTGAGGCCCTGACGGGCAGAAGGCGTTCCTCGATCAGAACGTCAAGTAGCTGATCACGTGTGTCGAAGTAGTAATGCACCATGGCTGGAGTCACGCCAGCCTCGCGTGCAATAGCAGCCAGTGTCGTATCGACGATGCCTTGCCGCGCGAACAATGTCAGCGCTATGTCGAGTAGGCGATTGCGCTTCTCGGCACCACTTGCAGCACCGGTCGGTCGTCCGGCGCGACGCGGTGCGACGTTGCGTTTTGGCGAAATGTTTTTCGTTTGTGCCAAATGCTTGTCGGAGTTTCGCATCACCATTTTCAATCGGCTCAATTGACCTGACGTGAGAGTGTCACTATATTAATTATATAATTAATTAATATCAAGCCAGATCATCACCCATGACTATCGATAATTCTTCACTCGTCGAAAGCATCGACGTGGCACTTGATCCGCCACGCGGCCAGACGCACGAACATCCTCCGATTCGTTTGCTGTTTTCGGCGCTCTTGCTTGTCATGCTGCTTGCCGCACTCGACCAGACCATCGTGTCCGCTGCATTGCCGACGATCGTCGGCGAGATGGGTGGCCTGGAAAGCCTGTCATGGGTCGTCACGGCCTATCTGTTGACGTCGACGATCGTCGTGCCGCTCTACGGCAAGTTCGGCGACCTGTTTGGCCGAAAGATCGTGTTGCAGACAGCGATCGTAGTCTTCTTGCTAGGCTCGATCCTGTGCGGGCTCGCGCAAAACATGACGCAACTTATCCTCATGCGTGCGTTACAGGGGCTGGGAGGTGGCGGCTTGCTGGTGGTGACCATGGCGGTGATCGGCGATGTCATACCGCCCGCCGATCGTGGCCGCTATCAGGGCATGTTCGGCGGTGTTTATGGACTTGCAACGGTTATCGGGCCGCTCATCGGCGGATTCCTGGTAGAACACTTTTCCTGGCGCTGGATCTTTTACATCAATGTGCCGCTGGGCATCTTCGCGCTGTTGGTGATCGGATCCGTCTTCAAGCCACATACTGCACACGTAAAACACAGGATCGACTACCCAGGGGCTGCGTATCTCGCGGTGGCACTGACCTGCATCATCCTTTTCACAAGTCAGGGTGGCACCATCTTGCCGTGGTCGTCGTCGCAGCTGTGGTACACGCTCGCGTTTGGACTCATATCGATCGCAGGCTTCATCTACGAAGAAAGCATCGCGGCAGAACCCATCATCCCGCTCGAACTATTTCGGGAGCGTACATTCGTGCTGAGCAGCCTGATCGGGTTCGTTGTCGGCATGTCGCTATTTGGATCGGTGACGTTCCTTCCCCTGTATCTCCAGGTCGTCAAGGAATCGACACCTACACAAGCCGGTATGCAGCTGCTGCCGTTGATGGGAGGAATGGTTGTCAGCTCGATCATCAGCGGTCGAATCATCAGCAAGATCGGAAAATATCGCTTCTTTCCGATTGCGGGAACGTTGTTGGCATTTATCGCAATGGCGCTTCTCGGCACGCTCAAAAATTCGACGTCTGTCCAGATCCTGTACGTCTACATATGCCTGCTCGGCTTTGGGCTTGGCATGGTGATGCAAGTGCTTGTTCTCGCCGTGCAGAACAGTGTGCACTTCAAGTACATGGGCGTCGCGACTTCTGGTGCGACTTTGTTCCGTTCGGTCGGGGGTTCTATCGGCGTTGCCACTTTCGGTGCGATATTCACGAACGTATTGCATGCAAGGCTCGAGACGCTCATGCCGCAGGGCACCGAATTACCCCATACGCTGGGGCCAAAGACAGTTCATCAATTACCTGCTGTTCTACGCGATGACTACCTGCAGGCATTCGGCGGAGCTTTGCATACGGTCTATCTGATTGCCGCATGCGTCGTGTTGCTGGCCTTTGGGTTGACGTGGTTTCTCGAAGATGTGCCGCTGAGGAAGAAGTAGCTGCTCAGCGCTTCAGCAAGAACGACTCTGCGAAGACGTCGTTATGACAGGGCTCGCACGTTGGCGTAGAAGTATTCCGTTCTCGCGCGACTGTATGGGCGTTCCGGGAGAATATGGTTGTAGCTGTATTTGCTTGATTGCCGTGCTGTTCGCCCTGCATTAGGTCGATGAAAACCATTTCATTGCACGGGGTCGGAAACAGTCATAAGTCGGATCTTGGTCCATATGACCAATCACTATTTTCCTCAACTGCGTGCGCAGCTACTGCATTGTCGCGGCGGTGCCTGCGTTCGCTGGTACAGCCGGTGTGAATGGCACGGCCGGCCCAGGCGTGAAGCCCTTGCGCCAAAGCGCGAGCTGATCCGCGATGCCGCTGCCGATATTGATCTGTGGTTCGGACGGCGTCAGTTTGTCGCGTTGTTCCCACTGGCTGATTTCGCCACTGGCCTGCTGGAAGGCGGCGATGAAATCCGGGGTTTGGTTCAGCGCATCGACTAGCCAGGCCTTGCCAAAATAAGTGGCGTCGGAATCACTACCACAGCCGAAGGAGCTGCGGTCGGTGCGGGCAGCGGTGATGATCAGTGTGCCCGGGTTGTGTAATGGTGGAACGAATCCGCCGGAGTAGCACGCGCTGATCACCAGCACTTTCCATTTGAATGGGTGCTTGGCCAGGATGCCGGCGAGATCTGGTGCGCCGATCTGATCCAGCGGTAGCGGATCCATGTCGACCAGCAAGTTGTGGTCCTCATCGCCGTGGCTGGTGACGTAGAGCATCAGGATGTCCTGATCGGGCTTCATCGCCTTGGCCACACCATCGAGAACTGATTCGAGGTTGCTCCAGCTGGCCAGTGGATGCGCGGACAGCGTATCGGGGTTGTTTTCCAGCACCAGCGAGTGTGCGGTAGCTCCGAAGCGCTGCGAGAACAGTTGCGATGCGTATTCGGCTTCATTGCGGAAAACGTCTTCGCCGCCGTCGCCAGCGAAAGTCACCAGATAGAGATTCGGTTTGCCGGCGATACGCGGGGTGAGCTTTGCCAGCGCGTCAGCCACCATCTTTGGCTGTGCGTAGATCACCTGCTCGGGTGACGGGCCGGAACTCGGCCAGTCAGCGTCGTTGTTGTCGTCAGCATCGGCATCTGCTGATGACGATGTGGCCGGTTCGTTGCCCCTGGAATCAGCCGCTGCGCTGCCGGATGATTGGGAATCAGCGGCAACGAACGGCAGCGTTGAATGATGCGGCAACCACAACATCACAAGGACGCCTGCAGCGAAAGCCAGCAAGGTGATCAGGGCAGTTCGCATGGCGGGACTCGCGCGGCAGGTTCAGGGCTGGATGGCATCGAAATTACGATAGGCGGTATGGCGCGGCGTATCCGGCCATTCCAGTGGCTCACGTATCAGCCAGGCAGTATGGAAGCCTGCGGTTTTTGCAGCGTCGAGTTCTTCCTCAATATCGGACAGAAACAAAATCTGTTCGGGACTTGCATCGATAGTCTCAGCGATGCGTCGGTAGGAATCGACCTCGCGTTTGGCACCTGTTTGCGTATCGAAGTAGCCGGAAAACAGTGGTGTGAGATCGCCCGCTTCGCTGTAACCGAAGAGTAGCTGTTGCGCCGGCACGGAACCGGAGGAGTACACATACAAGAGTACTCCGCTGGCATGCCACTGGCGCAGGCGCGCAGCGACTTCGGGGTACATATGCGAACGGTAGTCACCGGATTCGTAGCCGTCTTTCCAGATCATGCCCTGCAGCGCTTTCAGCGCGGTGGATTTGCGATCCTCGTCGATCCACTGCAGCAGCAGCTCGATGATTTCCTGTCGGCTGGCTTCGACGAGTCCAGCTTCCTTTGCGGCTTCATGCAGCCAATGCAGTACGTCCGGCTTGTCGCCGTGGGTTTCGACAAAGGCCGGTAGGCGCTGGCGTGCATAGGGAAACAGCACGTCGCGGACAAAGCTGATCGAGCTGGTGGTGCCCTCGATATCGGTGACGATGGCGCGGATGTCGGTCATGGCTGGACGCTGATTGAATAAGACGGCCAGCACAAACGACTGGGCGGTTTTGCAAGGCCAACTAGGCTACGTATGCCAATATGAGGGCACCCGCGTGCTGTGAGGTTCAGGCGTGCGCCGGCGAATAAGGCTGCATGCGCGGGAAACGCTTTGCGATGTCGTCGCCGGTGAAATTCGCGACCCAGCCTTCCTTGTTGGTGAAGAAGCGGATAGCGACGAAGTAGGGTGATTCACTCATGTCGAACCAGTGGCGCGTGCCGTCAGGCACGCCGATCAGATCGCCCGTTTCGCACAGCACGTCGTAGATCTTGTCATTGATATGCAGGGTGAACTGGCCAGCACCGGCGACGAAGAAGCGCACCTCATCCTCGCTGTGCGTGTGCTCGTTGAGGAACTTCTGTCGCAGCACGGCGCGATCGGGATGATCTGGTGTCAGGCTGATCACATCCACGGCCTGATAACCCGTTTCGCCCATCAGGCGATCGATATCGGTTTTATAGGCCGCAATGACTTCATCCTCGCTGGCACCGGGTGCGATCGGCTGGCTGGCTTCCCATTGTTCAAAACGGATACCGACCTTGTCCAACTCGCGGGCGATCGCCGTGTGCTCGCGATGCAGCGACAGTTCGGCGTCTGGGTGAACTTCGTCATAGATACGTAGCTGGCTCATGATGCTCTCAACCTTTTCAAATCCAGTTCACAGCCCAGCAGGAATTCGAGTGCTTCCAGATGGCGGTGCGTTTCTTTCATGTCGCGGCCCCAAGTATAAATCCCATGGCCATCGATCAGATAAGCGTGCAGCAGCTTGCCGGCATCCAGCCAGGCATCGACCCGATCAACCAGCTCGGGCATATGCTGGGTATTGGGGAAGACCGGGATCTCCAGCAGGCTCTCGTGCGTGTTGTAGCCGGTGATCGCCTTTTGCAGTTCCCAGCCCTGCAGGCGAATCACACCGTCGCCGGCGTACAGGCGCGAGGCCACACTCTGCGTGCGTGAGTGGGTGTGCAAAACAGCGTGCATTTCTGGCCAGCGTCGATAGATCTGCGTGTGCAACGCCGTTTCTGCGCTGGGTTTCGCATCCGTGCCAACGGCTTTGCCCTGCATGTCGATCAACATGATGTCATCGCGACCCAGCTTGCCCTTGTCGCGGCCGGAGATGGTGATAGCTGCGTGGTCAGCATCAATACGTGCCGAGAAATTACTGCTGGTTGCCGGTGTCCAGCCAGACGCTGCCAGTTCACGCGCGGTGTCGGCGATCGCGTCCGCCGTCGTCTCGAACAGGCTGGTCGGTATGGTGGAGGGTAGCTGCTGGCTCATATGGTTTGGACGTCCAAATGGAGACTTACTATACCACGCGAGAAAGTGCCGCCAGACTTGAATGAGAGCCATTCTCGCCACTCACGAACGATTGATGAAACAGGCGTACCATCGCCGCAAATCCAGCGCAAAGTGCGTGGGATAAATGACGGAGGCTTGCCCATGTCGCATGAGAAGAACACGGAATCACGGCGTCGATTTCTGAAGGTGGCTGCCGGTACAGCGGCAGCTGTTGCGATCATGGGCGGTCTGCCGCGATTTGCGCGCGCTGCCGACCTGCCGGCGGTGACCCCGGATGATCCAACGGCCAAGGCGCTGGGTTACGTGGAAGACGGCAGCAAGTCGGCCGATCCCAAGCATAAGGCTGGCGATACCTGCACCAACTGCCAGTTTTACTCTGGTGGCCCTGCCGGTCGTGGACCATGCCAGCTGTTCCCGGGCAAATCGGTCAACGCGAAAGGCTGGTGTGTGTCACATAACCCGAAGCCAGCCTGAGTCTGACTCGAATAACTTCAGTTTCGAACAAATGAGAAGGCCGGCATCAAGCCGGCCTTTTTGCTTTACGGGCTGCAATCGTCCAGTTAGTGCATGACGGCAAGCCGGTTCGGCGGAATGAGTCGTTGTCGCTGCAAGAAAAGTGCTGCCCGACGCACCAAGCTAAGGAGCTGACCCACTTGGTGCGCCGAGCGGCGATCCGGAGGCCCACTGCCAAGTGATCAACCCGCGGACTGGCGATGATACTCCCGAGCGGCGCGAATGGGCGGCTGTCCGCCAAATTTCTCTTGAAAAATTCTCGTTAAATACAGTAAAAACAATAAGTTATGATGAAATTCTCAGCGGACACTGAGATTTCTGGTGGCCTTCCTGGCTAAACGCAAAAGTTGCCTTAAACCTGTTTATTCACGACTTTATCGAGCTTTCAAAGACATTCCAGGAAGTTCACGATTCGGCGGCCAAGTTTTGCTCGCGGCGTAGATGACTATGCCGACGTCCATAGCCGAAGTAGATCGCCATGCCGACGACTGTCCAGATGCCCAACAGCAGCCACTGGTACCAGTTTTCCCAGTACAGCAGCGCCAGGCAGCTCAGCACGCCCAGTACGCAGGTAACCGGTGCCCACGGCACGCGGAATGTGCGCGGCAGATCAGGCCGCGTCTTGCGCAAAATCAGCACGCCAGCGCAGACGGCCACGAAGGCAATCAGGGTTCCCATCGACACGAGATCGCCAAGTACATCGAGGGGAAATACCGCAGCGAGCGCGGCGATGCCGACGCCGGTGATGACCGTGTTGATATGTGGCGTGTGATAACGCGGATGGATCTTGGCGAACACGGGTGGCAGTAGACCGTCCCGAGCCATGATCATGAAAATGCGCGGTTGCGCGATGATCATCACCAGGACTACGGATGACAATCCAATCAATGCGCCGATCTCCACGGCCCAGCGCAGCATGAACAACTGCGGGTGCGCACGCACCGCGGTGACCACGGGCTCGGCGGTATCGAGCTGGTCGAAGCGCAGCAGGCCGGTAATCACGGCGGCAATGCCGATATAGAGGATCGTGCAGATCGCCAGCGAAGCGAGTGTGGCTATCGGCAGATCGCGCTGCGGGTTCTTTGCCTCCTGCGCCGCCGTCGATGTCGCCTCGAAACCGATGTAGGCAAAAAACACCAGTGTGGCCGCGCGCATGATGCCGGCCCAGCCGTACTTTTCCGGTCCCTGACTGGCAGGAATGAATGGGTGCCACAAGGCGGGATTCACGTAATGCCAACCAGCAGCGATCACCAGCACGATCAACGCCACCTTGAAGATCACCATCACAAGATTCGCGCCGCTGGACTCACGGATGCCGACGTAGCACAGCCATGTCAGTGCCATCACGATGCCAACGGCGGGCAGGTTGAAAAGTGCGCCCGTGGTGACGAGATGCCCGTCGGTATAAGCGAGCGGGGCGTTCGTCAGCACGGTCGGAAGATGGATGCCGACGTGATCCAGCAGGCTGACGAAATAACCCGTCCAGCTCACCGCGACCGCCGATGCGGAAACACCGTACTCAAGCACCATGTTCCAGCCGATAAACCACGCGACCAGTTCGCCCAGCGTGGCGTACGCGTAGGAATACGAACTTCCCGACATCGGTATCAGCGTGGCGAATTCTGCGTAGCAAAGCGCCGTGAAGCTGCAGCAGATGGCGGCGATAACGAAAGCTAGAATAATTGCAGGGCCTGCATGTTCGGCCGCAGCCTGTCCGGTGATCACGAAGATACCGCCGCCAATCACGGCGCCAATGCCCAGCGCCGTAAGACCCCACGGCCCCAGCGTTCGTTTCAGGGCAGGGCCATGGCTGTCATCGGCTTGGGAGAAATCAGTCTTGCGTGCGAGTAACTGTTTGAGCATCGAACGGCCTTGCAACGATAGGATGAAGCGGAGCGAGTTGGATCTTCAAAAACAAAGGGCCGGCAACATGGCCGGCCTTTTTGTACGAGCTTCAGCCCCGGCTGGCCGGATTGCGCATTTTGCTATGCCAGTGGCCATAGCCGAAATAGATCGCCATGCCGATGGTCGTCCAGCCGACGATTAGCGGCCAATTGACCTGGAACGACTGCCAGAACAGGTAGAGGCAGATCAGTGAGCCAAGGCCACTGACCAGCCATACGCCAACCATGCCACCCGGCACGCGGAACGCACGCGGCAGTTCCGGGCGGGTATAGCGCAAGGTCAACACGCCGATGCAGACCGTGGTGAAAGCCAGCAGCGTCCCCATCGATACCAGTTCGCCAAGAATGCTGACCGGAAAGAGACCGGCGGTGACCGCGGCAACCACGCCCGAAACAACTGTGGCCACCGACGGCGAGCGGCGGGTTGGATGCACCCGACCCATCGCCAGCGGCAGCAGGCCGTCTTTCGACATGCTGAAAAAGATTCGCGAGGTGCCAAGCAGCATCACCAGAATCACCGAGGAAAGGCCGGCCAGTGCACCGAACGAAACGATGGCCTTCAACCACAGCAGTTGCGGGTAAAAGCTCAGCGCCGTGGCGACCGGCTCGGGTGTGCCCAGCGAGCGATACGGAGCGATACCCGTAAGCGTCAACGCCATGGCGATATACAGCACGGTGCAGATCGCCAGCGAGCCAAGGATGCCGATCGGCATATCACGCTGCGGATTCTTCGCCTCACCAGCGGCGGTAGACACGGCATCGAAGCCGACATAGGAGAAGAACACCAGCACGGCTGCGCGGAAAATGCCGCTGGTGCCGAATTGCCCCGGACCTTCTGCCGGCGGAATAAACGGGTGCCAGTTGGCTGGATTGATGAAGCGGAAAGCAAAGATCAGGAACAGGAAAATGACGATAAGCTTGATCGAGACGATGATCCCGTTGACGAACGACGACTGTCGTATGCCGATGTAGCAAAGGCAGGTCAGCCCGGCAACGATAGCCACGGCCGGCAGGTTGATCAGGGTTCCGGTGGCAACGATGTTATGCCCGGCGAATTTGAATGGCGCCGAGGCAAGGGCATCAGGCAGTGCGAGCGACATGCCGGTCCAGTGGCCAATGATGGAAAGGCATTCGTTGAAGTAGCCCGACCAGCCCGCAGCGACGGTAGCCACCGCAAACATGTATTCAAGTACCAGATTCCAGCCGATGAACCAGGCGACGATCTCGCCCAGCGTTGCGTAGGAATAGGCATAAGCGCTGCCGGAGACCGGGATCATCGCAGCAAACTCGGCATAACACAGGCCGGCAAAAGCGCAGGCGATACCGGCGACGATAAAGCTGATCATTACCGCGGGACCAGCGTGTTCCGCTGCCGCCTGACCGGTGATCACGAAGATACCTGCGCCGATTACTGCACCGATGCCGAGGGTAACCAGGTGTCGTGCGGACAAAACACGCTTCAGCGTGGGCTCGCCATCCAGGCCGTCGTGGGGCAGAACTCCCGCATCGACATGCGGCGAGGCACTGATCGGGTGCTTCGCGAAAAGTTGTTTCAGCATGCATTTGTCCCCTGAGAGATTGGCGGCTTTTCTTTGGCGATCGTACGCACGCAGTGCATGCTTCGCCGTTTATTTGCGTCAATCTGGAACCATAGCCGAGCCACCGTAGGGGTACAAGCTGCGCTGCGGCTATGATTGGGATTATTCCCTGTTCGTTGTTGCCATGCACGCCAGCTCGCCCAACGCTTCGACCGCCTTCAGGAATTATGCGGAAAGCTATCCCGCGCACGTTTTGCTGGCGGAGGCTTTTATTCAGTTTGCGCGGCTGGGTCTAGCGGCTTTCGAGCGCAGCCATCCGTCTGGCCATTTCACCGGCTCGGCATGGCTGGTTAGTGCCGACGGCGAGCGGGTGCTGCTAACGCATCATCGCAAGTTGGGTCGATGGCTGCAGCTGGGCGGGCATGCGGATGGTGATGTGGATCTGGCGCGTGTGGCGCTGCGTGAGGCCGGGGAAGAGTCGGGGTTGAGCGATCTGGTGGTCGAGCACCCCATTTTTGACCTTGATCGCCACCGTATTCCCGCACGCGGCGAGGAGCCAGAGCACTGGCATTACGACGTGCGTCATGTGGTGCGTGCGATCGGCAGCGAAGTGTTTGCGGCCAGTGAGGAGTCGCTGGCACTGGCCTGGAAATCGATTCGGGATATCGCAGTTGACGTCTCAGCTGATGCATCGCTCCAGCGAATGGCGCGCAAATGGCTGGAGCGAAATCAGCCAGATTCATCCCGGCATTCCTGGTCCTAGCCGTATTTGGCTGGTGCCGGATTCAGATGCCCGCACTGGCCGCATGTGCGCGCCTCTCGTGAACCGTAGAAGCGATCGAACACTGGCGGGAAATCCTGTTCGATATCGTCGAGCACAAAAAACTCTTCATAGAGTTTGTGGTTGCAGCGTTCGCAGAACCACAACAGCCCATCTTTTTCATGCGACAGGCGCTTGCGCTCGATCACCAGTCCGATGGATGCCGGCATACGCTGCGGTGAGTGCGCCGTGCGTGGTGGCAGATAGAAAAGCTCACCGGCACGAATAGGAATGTCGCGGGCGTGGCCGTCGTCCTGCACCTTCAGCACCATCTCGCCTTCGAGCTGGTAGAAGAACTCCGGACCTTCGTCGTAGTGATAGTCGGTGCGTGCGTTGGGACCACCGACGATCATGATGATGAAGTCGCCATCGACAATGCACTTGTTGCCCACCGGTGGCTTGAGCAGATGGCGGTTATCGTCGATCCAGCGCTGCAGATCGATGGGTGGCATCAGGGCCATGCAGTCTTACTCACAAAGAATGAGTCGACACCTTAGCCCTGCCGGCGTCGTAAAAAAAGCCGCCCCGACGAGGGAATCGGGGCGCTGGTTTTCAGTCACACGCTGAAACAGGATATGCAGCTCAATTACGGCATCAGAACCTTGTCGATAACGAAGATCACGCCGTTGGACTGAATGACGTTGGGGATCGTGATGTTGGCCACATTGCCCTTGTCGTCGGTCACGGTCCACTTGCCGTCAATCTTGGCAACGGTGATCGAATCCCCTTCGACGGTCTTCAACACGGCGTTGCCGTTACCGGCCTTTGCGGCTTTCTCCAGATCCTTCGAGGTCATCTTGCCGGCGACTACGTGGTAGGTCAGGATCTTGGTCAGGTCGGCCTTGTTTTCCGGCTTCAGCAGCGTATCGACAGTGCCGGCGGGGAGCGCAGCAAACGCTTCATTGGTTGGTGCGAAGACAGTGAAGGGACCGGTGCCCGACAGTGTGTCGACGAGGCCGGCAGCTTTTACCGCGGCAACCAGGGTGGTGTGATCATTCGAGTTCACCGCATTCTGGATGATGTTCTTCGACGGATACATGGCGGCGCCGCCGACCATCACGGTTTTGCCGCTGCTCATCGAACTCATCGAGTCGGCCATTGCCATCGGCGCTACGGCTATGGCGGCAAACACCAGTGAGAGACCAAGGGCGATGCTGCGCATGCGCTGATTCTTGTTCATGGGGATCTCCAAAGATTTCCGCTTCGCGGATTGGAAGCGTGTGGAGATACGGCGCGAATTGCAGATCGGATGCAGTAAGTATTCGTGAAGACTTGGTCATCACGACAACGTCACAGCAAGTGCCCGAATGCCGGGTCGCGTGCTGTGACGTTGTCAATGCATGTCGTTCGGCGACGCCGTGCACACGCGTTTGCCGGAATGTGCGGGTCTTTAGTTACAAAGCGCTGCAGCGGTTGTCGTGAAACAGCTAGTTCAAACTTCCAGCGTCGCCAGATCGCCTTTTTCTTCCAGCCAGGCCTTGCGATCGCCGGCACGTTTTTTCGCCAGCAGCATGTCCATCAGTTTCGAGGTGCCGTCGTCATCGCCGATGGTCAGCTGCACCAGCCGGCGCGTATCGGGATGGATGGTCGATTCGCGCAGCTGTGGCGGGTTCATCTCGCCCAGACCCTTGAAGCGGGTCGTGCTGACAGCGCCCTTCATTTTCTCGCGTTCGATCCGCTGCAGCATGGCTTCCTTCTCACTCTCGTCGAGGCAGTAGAAAACCTGCTTGCCGACATCGACGCGGAACAGCGGCGGCATGGCCACAAACACGTGGCCTTCGCTGACCAGGGTGGGGAAATGTTTCAGGAACAGTGCGGTCAGCAGGGTGGCGATATGCAGGCCATCCGAATCGGCATCGGCCAGAATGATCACCTTGCCGTAGCGCAGTCCGGAGAGATCGTTCTTGCCTGGATCGCAGCCGATGGCGATGGCGAGGTTGTGCACTTCTTCCGAGGCCAGCACCGAGCCGGACTCGACTTCCCAGGTGTTGAGGATCTTGCCGCGCAGCGGCAGGATCGCCTGGAACTCCTTGTCGCGCGCCTGCTTGGCGCTGCCGCCGGCGGAGTCGCCTTCGACCAGAAACAGTTCGGTGCGGGTGAGGTCGGTTGCGGTGCAGTCGGCCAGCTTGCCAGGCAGCTGCGGTCCCTGGGTGATCTTCTTGCGGATGATCTGCTTGGCCGCTTTCAGACGCGCGCTGGCGCGTTCGATCGCCAGCTGTGCGATGCGCTCGCCCATCTCGACGTGCTGATTGAGCCACAGGCTGAAAGCATCGTGGATGACATTTTCGATCATGCCGGCAGTCTGTCGCGAGGAAAGACGTTCTTTCGTCTGGCCGGCAAATTGCGGATCCTGCAGTCGTGCCGACAGTACGAAGGCGAGCCGCTCCCACACATCTTCCGGCGCCAGTTTTACGCCGCGTGGCAGCAGGTTGCGGATGTCGCAGAACTCGCGGATGGCGGTGGTCAGGCCGGTGCGCAGGCCGTTGACGTGGGTGCCACCTTGCGCGGTGGGAATCAGGTTGACATAGCTTTCCTGCACCAGCTCGCCTTCCGGCAGCCAGGCCAGGGCGACCTCCATGCCTTCGACATCGCGCGCCATGTGGTGCACGAACAAGTCGTTCGGCAAGGCGTCCGCGCCATCGAGTTCGCCGCGCAGGTAATCGCGCAGGCCGTCCTCGTAATACCAGTCGTTGATTTCGCCACTGGCGACATCGGTCAGCTTGACGCTGAGGCCCGCGCACAGCACGGCCTTGGCTCGTAGCAGATGACGCAGGCGCGCCAGCGAAATCTTCGGAGAGTCGAAATACTTCGCTTCGGGCCAGAAGTGCAATGTGGTGCCGGTGCGCTTCTTCGGCACCGTGCCGATGATTTCCAGCGGGCTGACTTTGTCGCCGTGCTCGAACGCCATGCGGTATTCGGAGCCATCGCGGCGAATCGACACCTCGACGCGATCCGACAGTGCATTCACCACAGACACGCCGACGCCGTGCAGGCCACCGGAAAAGTTGTAATTCTTGCCGCTGAATTTTCCGCCGGCGTGCAGCCGCGTCATGATCAGCTCGACGCCGGACACGCCTTCTTCCGGGTGGATATCCACCGGCATGCCGCGGCCGTCGTCACTCACCTCGACGGAACCATCCGCATGCAGCACGACTTCAATGCTGCGGGCATGGCCGGCAAGGGCTTCATCCACCGAATTGTCGACCACTTCCTGCACCAGATGATTCGGGCGGGTGGTATCGGTATACATGCCGGGGCGGCGTTTGACCGGGTCTAGACCCGAGAGAACTTCAATATCGGCGGCGTTGTAGCGACTGCTCATGCGTGTGTTTCAACCAGGATGGGACGTCTAGCGGACAGCGAAGCATGGGGCGCGTGGGCAGGCAGGGTCAAGCCGGGCCGGCAATATCTAGCGGTAGCCTTGTGCCTGCAATGAGAACAGGTGTGCATAGTGACCCGCCAGCGCCATCAACTGCTCGTGGCTGCCGTGTTCCTTGATCCGGCCGTCCTGAATCACGATGATCTGGTCGGCCATGCGCACGGTCGAGAAGCGGTGCGAGATCAGGATCGCGATACGGCCACCAGCGAGCTCGCGGAAATGCTCGAAAATGGTGGCTTCGGCCTCAGCGTCCATCGCGGCGGTGGGTTCGTCCAGCACCAGGATATCCGCGCGTGAACGCATAAAGGCGCGTGCCAATGCAATCTTCTGCCACTGGCCCCCGGACAGCTCGCGGCCATCGCGGAACCATTTGCCCAGCTGGGTATTGAAACCGGCCGGCAAGGTGTCGATGAATTCACTGGCCATGCCCTTGTCGCTGGCTTCACGCCAGCGTTCGACGTTCTCGAATTCGGTCACGTCGCCGGCACCCACGTTCTCACCGACGCGCATCTGGTAGCGCGCGAAATCCTGGAAGATTACGCCGACCCGCTGCAGCAGGATGCTTTCATCCCAGTCGCGCAGGTCGGTACCGTCCAGCAGCACGCGGCCGCTGTCGGGGGAATACAGGCGCGTCAGCAGCTTGATCAGAGTGGTCTTGCCGGAGCCGTTCTGGCCGACCAGCGCCAACGATTCGCCCGGACGAATATGCAGGTTGATATCGTGCAGCGCCGGCTCGGTCGCTCCCGGATAGGTGAAGCTGACCTGCTCGAAGCGGATACCGTCCTTGGGGATTGCACCTACCTGTGCGGTGCCGACCGACGGCGGTACCGGCGTTTCCAGGTACTCGTACAGCGTCGATAGATAGAGGTTGTCTTCGTACATGCCACCGATTGCCGAGAGCATCGCCGACACGGCTGACTGGCCTTGCCGGAACAGCATCAGATACATGGTCATCTGGCCCAGCGTGATGCGGGCGACCACCGTGCTCATGGCGATCCATACGTAGGCGGCATAAAGCGTCAGTGTGCCGAGCAAGCCCAGGCCAAAGCCCCAGCTATCGCGTCGGATGGTCAGATCGCGGTCGTCTTGATAGAGCGTGTTGAAAATTTCGCGATAGCGATCGAGCAGCAGCGGACCGAGGCCGTAGAGCTTCACTTCTTTCGCATGATCCTCGCGCGCCAGCACCGTCTCGAGATACAGCTGCATGCGCGTTTCGGGCGAGCGCCAGCGGAACAGGCGGAACGCGTCGCCGGAGAATTTGGTTTCAGAGATGAACGAGGGCAGGCCGGCCAGCAAAAGCACCAGCACCGCCCACGGCGAAAAGTGGAACAGCAAGGTGCCGTAGCTGATCAGTGAAATTGCATTCTGACCCAGCCCGAAGGTGCGTGTGACCAGCGATAGTGGTCGCGTCGAGGCTTCGCGGCGCGCGCGGGTGAGCTTGTCGTAGAACTCCGAATCCTCGAAGTGGGTCAGCTCCAGCGTCAGCGCCTTCTCCAGAATCATCACGTTGACGCGCTGCCCCAGCTGCGCTCGCAACAACGACTGGCACACCGAAAGCCCGCGCTGTGCGCCGGCCAGCAGCGCCACCAACAGGCCCTCGAGCAACACCCAGCGAACCACCGGCCACCATGCCACGCTGCCACTCGATGCCCACAGCCGGCTGGCGCCCACCACGGCATCGACGATATGCGCACCGACGTAGGCCACGCCAGCCGGCAGCAGACCTGCGATCAGCGTGAGCAAGGCCAGCGTAATCGTCAGCGCCTGGCTTGTACTCCAGACCAGTTGCAGCGCGCGACTGCTATAGCGAAACACGCCCAGAAAACTGCGCGTGAGTTCCGCTGATTCAGCCGGTGAGGAAGGAGAGGCGAGAGGCGTCACGTGGGGAGTTTGGTCCGGCCAGCAGCGCATCAGGCGCTGAAGTTCAGAGATGGGGGCCGTGACGCCTCACGCAAGTCGAGGGAATCGCGCGGTGTTGATGACTCAGTGCAGCTGAATCTCGACCACCTGCTGCTCGTCCTTGTAGATGGCCGGAAACAGCTTCTTCAGATGGGAGACCATTGGCGCGTCGTTGTAGGCGATGTATGGGTTATCCGGATGCAGTTGTGCGTAGTTCTGGTGATAGGCCTCGGCTTCGTAGAACGCCTTGAGCGGCACGACTTGCGTCACGATCGGTGCGTCGAAGGTTTTGGCGGCGGTCAACTGCGTAATGTAAGTGCTCGCAATTTTCTGCTGCTCGGGGCTATTGTAGAAAATCGCCGACCGATACTGTGTGCCGCTATCCGGCCCTTGGCGATTCAATTCCGTCGGATTGACCGGCACCGAGAAGTAAATTTGCAACAGCTGGCCGTAACTGATCTGGCTGGGATCGAACTCCACACGGATCGACTCGGCATGGCCAGTGTCGCCATCGCTGACCTGGTCGTAATGCGCCGTGGCCGCCGCACCGCCGGAATAGCCAGCCTCGACCTTGCGCACGCCTTTGACGTGATCGAACACCGACTCCATACCCCAGAAGCACCCACCTGCAAGCACCGCAATCTGGTCTTTGGAGGCGGCCGCTTTCGGCGCATCCATTTTTGGCGCAGGCACGGCGCCCGCGTTGCTGGCGGCCGATACGGGCTGGCAGGCGCTCAGTCCGGCGACCATCAATGCGGCGGCAAGGGGAAGGGCTTTGAACAAGGTACGACGATTCATGGTGGGCCTCACTAACGGTGATGATGCGTCAGATCGATAGGCATCAGTTACGTTGGGATTTCGGCGCCGGATGCAGCAGAAGGTTGTTTGAGTCATGGAATTTCTGCTGCTCCGACAACGGGTCCCAGCGGCATCCGACGACCTCGGATACCTGTTGTTCGCTGGGCGACTGGCGTCGGTTACATGGCTCGCGATGGGAGCTGATGAGGTCTGGCGGAGCAATGCCTCAGCGGGCGTCCGCCAGCACGTGGATTTCCATGTCGTCGATGGTGACGACCTGACCTGCGCGGATCTTGCAGGTTTTGCGCAGTTCCATCGTGCCGTCCACCAGCACGGCACCGCTGGCCACGATGGCCTTGCCCGCGCCGCCGCTGTCGCACAGGCCGGTGAGCTTGAGCAGCATGTTGAGTTCGACGTAGTCGCCTTCGAGTTCGAAATCCTGGGTTCGCATGGTTTTCCGGTGTGGGATGAATGGGGAATGTCAGCTTGTGGTGCCAGTGGCTGTTTCGGGCAGGGCGAGAAACGCGAACCACGGCACATCGTTGTCACTGGCAAAGGTGGCGGCGTCGTCGAGAATACCAAGCAGGATGTTGAAGTCAGCTTCCGCCGCACGTCGCAAATCGTCGGCGTGATCGAACAGCAACACATAACCCCAGGCCGGCATCCAGCGTAGATCACGCAGGCAGTCGGCCAGCGCATCCCAGTTATCACCAGTCGTGGCGGGCAGTTCGAGCGACTCAGTCAGCCGTCGCAGCAGCTCGTCCTTGCCCCGGCAACCGGACAGATCGGTGCGGCATACGCGCAGTTCGTCGCGCGCGGCCGTCTTGGCCAGTCGGGCGAGGTCATCGCTGCCCACGAAATAAATGCCGCTTTGCGTCGGCTGCGTGAGGTTGGGGTCGAAGTCGCGCGGACGGCGCGGACCATAAATGTTCATCGGCTGACCTTGAACGCGCGGAAGCTGCGGTAGTGATCGTCGGTGTAGTAGTAGATATCCGGTGGCGTACCGCCAGTGATGATGCGTCGTGCGCCACGGGTATCAGCGCCCGGTGTTTCGACGGTGTACTCGTGGTAGTAGCCGCGTGGCTGTGAGGGCAGCAGGTTCTCGTAATTGCCGAAAACCACACCGTCCTGTCGGTGCGTGAAGGGACCACCGCTGGCGATGCGGTCCAGCGTGGCGCGCGCCTCTGCCGGCAGGAAAGTCGGCAGTGAGGTTGATGCGTTGTTGCTGCCGGTTGTTGCCGCGGAACTGACTGCACCGTTAGGACTCGCACCATGCCCCGACCAGATGGCTGCAGCAGCGACCAACACTAGGAGCAGGATCAGTGGCTTGAACTGGCGCATCGGAGTTTGTCGGCGTGATGGATGGAAGGAAGCTTAGTCCGATCAGCTACGCATGGAGTGGATACCGTGTGTTGCTGTGAACTCAGCCAGCGTCAACGCGGGCCTGCATCGCCATCGCGGCAGCCGGATTGCGTTCCTTGGCACTGCTGATGAAGAACACGAATACATCGCGCGATTCTGCTTGCGGAGCTGGCGCAGCTATGTGCGGCAGATCGGCTGGGTCGCTGCCATTAGCCCAGACTTTGGCTTGCCTGGCCCAACCATCGAGGGCAGTAGCGGGGTAACCCGTGTCGATATCCGACTGGCTGCGCATCAGGCGGGCATAGACGAATGCTCCGGTGACGTCGGCCATCGATGGGTAATTCGTTGAATCGGTGAAGACGGTCGCTATGCCTTGCGCGCGAGCCAGTTTCAGATAGGGTTCGCAGAGAAAGCTGTCGTGCCGCACTTCCAGAACATGGCGCAGCCGACGGCCGTCCAGCTCGCGCGGCAGCGTATCGAGAAAGGCGGCCAGGTCGTCCTGATCGAAGACTCGAGAAGGTGGCAGCTGCCAAAGAATCGGTCCAAGCCGTGCGCCGAATTCGGCCAGGCCGCCGGTGATGAAATGTTTTGCAGCGGCGGTTGAGTCCGCTAATCGCCGACCTTCGGTGATGCTTTTCGGTGCCTTCAGTGAAAACACGAAGTCTTCCGGTGTCTCGGCTGCCCATTTGGCATAGACAGCCGGCGTTTGCGCTCGATAGAACGTACCGTTGATTTCGATGGCGCGAAGCTGGCGGCTGGCGTATTCCAGCTCACGCCGCTGCACCAGCCCATCAGGATAGAAATTCTTGCGCCATGGCGCGAACGTCCAGCCGCCGATGCCGACGCGAATCGAGGCGGCGTTTACTGCGGGCGCCGGTTTGGCAAACAGATCATCAGTCATGAGTGGCATTAGTGGTGGCGTCGAAGGAATGCGGTGCCATGTTAGCCGGCAGCGACTTCCGGTGGATCTGTGCCTTGGGCTCGATGTGGTGCATGACTTTCAGCGCTGGCTTCGCACCCGATTTGCCGCGATAGTTGATCGACTGACCCGCAGGAATCGACATGCTCAAGCGCCGCTCTTTCCACTATTCCTTTTTTCCCGGGATGGCCAGCCTTTGTGCGTTGATGGTGTTTGCCGCGGCGGCAAGCGCCCAGACACCAGCTACTTCGGTGCCTGCGCTAGATGCGGCAAACAAGGCTCCCAGCACCTTGCCGTCTCAGCTGCAGGACTTTGGCGCCTATGTCGACAGCGCGCGCAAGACCTTCGACGTGCCGGGCATTGCGGTAGCGATCGTCAAGGATGGCAAGGTGGTGATGGAGCAGGGATTTGGCCTGCGCGAGATAGGCAAATCCGAAACCGTCGACGCAAACACGCTGTTTGCCATCGCGTCCAATACCAAGGCGTTCACTGCAGCTGCGCTGCAGCAGCTGGCTGAGCAGGGCAAGCTGAAGATGGACGATCGGGTGATCGATCACCTGCCGTGGTTTCGCATGTCCGATCCCTATGTGACGCACGAAATGCGCATCCGCGACCTGTTGGCGCATCGCAGTGGCTTGAGCCTCGGTGCGGGCGATCTGCTGTACTGGCCGCCGACCTCGTACACCACCAAGGAAGTGGTCGAGCATCTGCGTGATGTGCCGATCAAGAACGGTTTTCGCAGCGGTTATGCCTACGACAATATTCTGTTTGCCGTCGCCACTCTGGTGATTGAGCAGGCCTCTGGCCAGAGCTATGCCGACTATGTGCGCACGCATCTATTCCAGCCGGTCGGCATGGACGAGTCGTTGATCGACAAAACCTATCTGAAGCCGGGCATGGATGTGGCTACCGGCCATG
>Ga0302314_10004742_pt1 | contig 24979 bp, 25 predicted proteins | sample III_Palsa_N2_3_FD_200533 | JGI IMG/M metagenome (GOLD analysis project Ga0302314, IMG submission 200533) | Peat permafrost microbial communities from Stordalen Mire near Abisko, Sweden - III_Palsa_N2_3 | ecosystem: Environmental > Terrestrial > Soil > Palsa > Peat permafrost | place: Sweden... | reverse complement strand
GAGGTTGAAGCGGCCGACGACCAGGACGACCTCTTCGATCACGTCAGGCCAGGGGACCTGGTGGAGCCGCGCGAGTTCGATGCGGACGACCCCGACGCTGAAGAGGTAGGCGAAGCTGCGGCGAGCCTGCCGAATAGCGGGCCGCAACGCGAAGTTGATCGCAGTGAGTTGACCCCGGCGGGTCGCTACCGCGCGTCCGTGCTTGACGACCCGGACTTCGTCTGGCGCCGGCCCTCGACCCGCACGCTCGTACGCTCGACCGGCGAGGCGGCCAAGCCCGACACCGCGGGCCAGGCCCAGACCGCCAAGTTGCTGGTGGAGGCGCTCGGGCACTTCGGGATTGAGGCGAAGGTCGTGGGGCAGGTGGCCGGCCCGCACATCACCCGCTATGAGATCCGGCTCGCACCTGGGATCAAGGTTTCGAAGGTCGCGAACCTCAAGGACGACCTCGCCTACGCGCTTGCCGCGACCGACATCCGGATCCTCGCGCCGATCCCCGGCAAAACCGCGGTCGGTGTCGAGGTTCCCAACGCGCGCCGGCGGATCGTGCACCTCGGCGACGTCTTCCAGGAGCCGCCGGCCGACTGGTCGCCGCTGACCGTCTGGCTCGGCAAGGACATCGGTGGCCGCGCGATCGGAGCCGACCTCGCGAAGATGCCGCACCTGCTGGTCGCCGGCACGACCGGTGCCGGCAAGTCGGCCTGTGTGAACGCGATGCTCGCCTCGATCCTGCTGCGCGCCACGCCGAAGGAGGTGCGGCTCGTGCTCGTCGACCCCAAGCAGGTCGAACTCAACCACTACGAGTCGATTCCGCACCTGCTGACGCCCGTGATCACGAGCCCGCGGATGGCCGCCAATGCTCTGCAGAACCTCGTCAAGGAGATGGAGCAGCGCTACAGCATCATGTCGCTGGCTCGTACGCGCTCGCTGCCTGAGCTCAACAAGGTGCGGCTCGGTCGTGGTGAGCAGGAACTGCCTTACATCCTCTGCGTGATCGACGAGCTTGCTGACCTGATGATGGTCGCGCCCGCCGACGTCGAGGATTCGATCATCCGCCTGGCGCAGAAGGCGCGTGCGGTCGGCATCCACCTCGTGCTCGCGACGCAGTCGCCGCGCGTAGACGTGATCACCGGGATGATCAAGGCCAACGTGCCGTCGCGGATCGCGTTCGCAGTCTCAAGCCAGACCGATTCGCGCGTGATCCTCGATCAGAACGGCGCCGAGTCGCTGCTCGGCCAGGGCGACATGCTGTTCTCACCGGTCGGGACCAACAAGCTTCAGCGCATCCAGGGTGCCTACATCGACGAGGAGCAGATCGCGCAGATCACCGACTCATGGCGCAGCCAGGGCGAGCCGGAACTGCGTCAGGAGCTGCTTGAAGAGGTTGAGGACAGCAGCCAGCCGATCGACGGCAGTGGCGACGACGGCTTCGATCCCGACGAGGATGCCTTGCTGGAAGAGGCGATCAGCCTGGTCGCCTCGATGGGGACCGCCTCCACTTCGATGCTGCAGCGACGCCTGCGGCTCGGCTACACACGCGCCGGCCGCCTGATCGACATGCTCGAGCGTCGTGGCATCATCTCCGGATACGAGGGCTCGAAGCCTCGGCAGGTCCTGATCAGCGAGTCCGACGTGCCGCGGATCCTTGTGGCGCTTGCTGAGGGCGGACGCGCACAGACGCTGTCGATGCCTGAGGTCGGCGCCGAAACGGCGCTCGAGCCGTCATCGGAAGACTAGAAACCCGAACTTCGGCCGGATTCGGCCGCTCTTGCAGCGGCTTTTGCACTGTCAAGAGGTGCTTCCAGCGTACGCTCTGTGGCAATGGCTGAAATCGGCTCAACCTTGCGCGAAGCGCGGATGCGCGCGCACATCGATATCACCGAGGTGGAGACCTCCACCAAGATCCGTGCCAAGTACCTACGCGCGATTGAGAACGAAGAGTGGGACCTGCTGCCCGGGGCGGTCTACGTCAAGAGCTTTATGCGGACCTATGCGGACTACCTTGGCCTCGATAGCCGCCTGCTGATAGATGAGTTCAAGCGGCGCTACGAGCGCCCCGCCGACCACGAGCTACGGCCGATCTCTGGCATCAGCCGCGACCGCGACCGCTCGCCGCGCGAGCGTTCATCGCGGCGCCGGCCATCGCCGTCGCCTCCCTTCTCGATCTCACCGAGGCTCGTGATCGGAGCCGCACTGCTGGTGATCGTCGCCGCGCTCTACGTGCTCGGAAGCAGCAGCAACTCGGGCAATACGACAGGCAACGACGGCATCGTGTCGCCGAACTCCGGGCATCACAAGAAGTCGACGACCGCGGGCCACGGGCACGGGAAGAAGCCCAAGACCAAGACCGCCACGAATACAACGCCCACGACCACGACCCCCGTGGTGCCGAAGGCGACGCTCGCGCTGGTTGCTACCGGCACCATCTGGGTCTGTGTTGAGGGCCCTAACCACAAGCTCTTGATTCCGGGCCTGGATTACGTAGCCGGCGGCGAGAAGATCAAGTCCGTTTCCGCCAAGAAGCTGTGGGTCGACCTCGGCAATGCGGATGCCACGGCAACTGTGAACGGCAAGCCCTACACGCTCCCCGCGAGCTCGGCCACCGGCATCGGCCTCGTCATCAGCCCCACCGGGGTGAAGACGGACCCGTCGCCTCCGAAGTGCAACGCGTGAGCGACGCAGCCGTCTACACCGGCCGCGCCGCCGTACGAGCCGGCGTGCTTGTGACCGGGACCGAGGTGCTGACCGGCATCATCAGCGACCGCAACGGTCCCTGGCTCTCTGAGCAGCTGCGTGACCTTGGCGTGGATGTGGCGATGATCGAGGTGGTCGGCGATCGCCCGGCTGATCTGCTGACGGCGCTGCGCCACATGGCTGCAGAGGGCGTCGCGCTGATCGTGACCAGCGGCGGCCTCGGTCCCACCGCCGACGACCTCACCGCGGAGGTGGTGGGGGAGTACAGCGGTCGCGAGATGGTCTTGGACGAGGCGCTTGAGGAACGCATCTTTGAGATCCTGAAGCCGCTGATCCCGCGCTGGGCCGACGCTGACCCCGTGGCCGTACGCGCCGCAAATCGTAAGCAGGCTGTGATCCCCGCCGGAGCGACGGTGCTTGAACCGAAGGGCACAGCGCCCGGGCTGGTCGTGCCACCGCTCGACGGCGCTGCCGGCCCCACCGTGGTCGTCTTGCCGGGGCCGCCACGCGAGCTGATGCCGATGTGGCGTGACGCGGTCCGCACCGACGCGTTCCAGTCGGCGATCGTCGGCGCCACCGTCTACCGCCGCGAGATATTGCGGCTCTACGGGATCCCCGAGGCAGCGATCTCCGCGACCCTGCGCGCGGCCGACGAGGCCGGCGTCAAGCTGGCTGAGCTCGAGATCACGACCTGTCTGCGCCGTGGCGAGCTCGAGATCTCAACCCGCTTCGAACCGGCGGCTGCAGCGGACTACGACGCGCTGCTCACGTTCATCGAGCGGCACCACGGGCCGCACCTCTTCTCCCGCGACGGCTCGACGATCGATGAGCAGGTCGCGGCGTTGCTCTCGGCGGGCCAGACGGTCGCTCTGGCGGAATCCTGCACCGGCGGACTCCTAGCGGCACGGCTGACCGAGCGTGCCGGCTCGTCGGCTTACGTGCTCGGTGGGGCGGTTGTCTACAGCAACGCGGCCAAGTCGGAGTTGGTCGGGGTCGAGCCCGAGCTGATCACCGCGCACGGCGCTGTCTCCGTTGAGGTCGCCAAGGCGCTGGCTGACGGCGCGCGCGCTCGCTTCGGCGCCTCCGTGGGCGTCGGTATCACCGGGATCGCCGGCCCAGATGGAGGCACCCCGGAGAAGCCGGTCGGTCTGGTCTGCTTCTCGGTCTCCTACGCCCCGGCTCGGACAGCCGCCGCCGAGCGGGTACTGACTCGCAGCACCCAGTTGCCCGGCGACAGGGCGGCGGTCCGGGATCGGTCCACGACGGTCGCGATGCACCTGATCGAACGGCTACTGCAGGGCGACAGCGACTAACGCAGGTGTTGGGCCGTGCGTCTCGCAAAAAAGGGTTCACGGCTGAAGTTGCCCCTGTTTTTACGAACTCGGCACGTTCGTGTCTTGTTCGAACACACGTTCTGAATTTAGGCTCTGGTTCCGTCCGCGCCTGGGCGTACGGTGATCGTTCTAATAGGCATGGAACAAGGAGCCACACGACCATGAGCGAGCAGGACAAGGCAGGCGCCAAGCCTGGCGCAACGTCGGATCCTAAGTCCGATGCCAAGCGACAGGCTGCCCTCCAGGGCGCCCTCACCCAGATCGAGCGTCAGTTCGGCAAGGGAGCGATTATGCGGATGGGCGATCCGGATGCCCGTGTCGCCGTTGACGCGATCCCGACCGGTGCGCTCTCACTCGACATCGCCCTCGGAATCGGTGGTGTGCCGCGCGGTCGCATCATCGAGATCTTCGGCCCAGAATCTTCCGGTAAGACGACACTCGTCTACCACATCCTCGCCGAAGCTCAGAAGCTCGGTGGCGTCTGTGCGTTCGTCGACGCCGAACACGCGATGGACCCGCTCTACGCCCAGGTGATCGGCGTGGACATCGATGAGTTGCTCGTCTCGCAGCCGGATCATGGTGAGCAGGCGTTGGAGATCGTCGACATGCTGATCCGCTCGGGTGCGGTTGACGTGATCGCGGTTGACTCCGTAGCCGCGTTGACGCCGCGCGCTGAGCTTGAGGGCCAGATGGGCGATCAGAGCGTTGGCGCGCAGGCACGGATGATGTCGCAGGCGATGCGCAAGATCACCGCGAACCTGAACCGAACCCAGACGCTCTGCGTCTTCACTAACCAGATCCGTGAAAAGGTCGGCGTGATGTTCGGCTCTCCTGAGACCCAGCCAGGTGGTCGCGCGCTGAAGTTCTACGCCTCGCAGCGGCTTGACATCCGTCGCATTGAGACGCTCAAGGACGGCACTGAGGCTGTTGGCAACAAGGTCCGCGTCAAGGTGGTCAAGAATAAGGTCGCGGCGCCGTTCAAGCAGGCTGAGTTCGACATCGAGTTCGGCCGCGGCATCTCAACCTCCGGCTGCTTGCTGGACTACGGGATCGAGCACAACATCGTCACCAAGTCCGGATCGTTCTTCTCCTATGGGGACGAGCGGCTTGGCCAGGGCCGCGGCAACGCCAAGGCATACCTGGACGAGCACCAGGAAGTGGCGAAGGAGATCGAAGCCAAGATCTACGTCTTGCTCGGTATCGGGCAGGATCTCGTCAAGCCGATTGAGCGCACAGAAGAGGTCCAGTTGGAGGAAGAGGCGTTCGACGAGGCGGCTTGAGCCGTGGAAGCGGACGACGTCATTCTCTATCCGGCGCCCGCCGATGAAGGCGGGCGCGACGCAGGTTGGACCGAGGACGTCGGTACGGGACGTGCCCTGCAGATCGCATATCGCTTTCTCAACCGCCGTGAGCGAACCGTCGCTGAGATGCGGATCCGGCTCGAGCGGGAAGAGGATGTTCCCGCTCAGGAGCGCGAGGCCGCGATAGCTGAGCTGCTTGAGTACGGCTATCTCAACGACGCGCGCTACGCGCGGGTCTTCGCTGAGGATCGCCGCAACCTCGATCAGTGGGGGGTCGAGCGCATCAGCCGTAACCTGCGCGAGCGCGGCGTCGACCGGGACCTGATCGCCGCGGCTCTTGCCGAGCTCACCGATGCATCTGAAGAGAGTGAGCTGGACCGCGCGGTGGCGCTGCTGTCACAGCGCTTCCCAGCGGGCCCCGCACAACCGCGCGACCGAGATAAGGCTTTCGGAGTCCTGGTCCGCAAGGGCTACGACAGTGAGCTTGCGGCGGACGCGGTCAGAGCGTGGGGACGGGTTGACGCGCGTTAGCCGGCGCAAGCGTGCGTCGGCATGCCGCTAATTTGCGCCCGACTTCCGCGGGTGGGCTGAATAGGATGGGCGCAGCGTGCAGCCACTAGACCCCGACACAGGGGCCGCACAGACAAATCCCGCCGCAAGCGATGCGGGAGCTTCGGCACCGAAGCAGTCTCGTCGGCGGTGGGCGTGGTTGCCGATCGGTGTGCTTCTAGCTTTGACGAAGCTGGTCGCGCTCGGTCATCTTGTCGCCCATCCGCGTGGCTTGGCCGTCGTGCTCTGTCTCGGCTGCATCAGGCCAATCCGGCGCGCAAGGATTCCGAGGACGCTGATACCGCTCGCGGCCGCCGTGGCGCTGTTCGTGGATCCCAGTTCCGTAGGCGTCGGCATTGAGATCGGTCTCGGGTCGCTCATCGCGTTGGTGGTGCTATCCGTGGCGATTGGAACCGTGCTGATGCTGGTCGACAAGCGCCACGGCTACTCATAGGCGTTTACCAGGCGGACGCGGCTCCGCTCTGGGGCTCTGGCGTGCGGTTCGCCTCAGATTGGATGTACTGAGAACGCTTGATGAAGATGAAGCCGTGGTAGACGGTGACGCCGTCCGTGAACCGCAGCTGTCCACGCAAGAGGAAACGCACGAGCCCGTTGCTGTTTGTGTTCCCAAGCACCGTCACCCCGGGTTCGCGCTTGTACTGCGCGATAACCCTGCCGGGGTAGTGAAACGGCCAGTCCTTCATCACATAGACGTTCGTCTCCGTCACCAGCACGATGCGGTGCCAGGCAAAGCCGACGAGCGTGACGAGCAGACCGACATACGGCAGCGGCAGATCTGAGAGCAGCCCGAGGATCAGCATCGCCACCCAGGAGTTGAAACCGAATGAGACCGCTACGCCGGTTTCGTCGATGCCGGCTCTGCGAGCGATCCGGCCGGCCATGCGCCGGTTGTAGGGACGGACCGGCATCGGTTGATCGACCGTCATGAGCTCTGGGCGATAGATCCGGCATCCACAGACACCGACAGCAAGCATCCAGCTTTGTGCATCCGAATCTCCTCAACTCGCTAGTACGGTCAGGACCGTCGACCGGCGGGCGCACCGTACCAAACCGGTCGCGAGGCGACAACACGGTGTATGAATCGCATCGACGCCGCCGCGGCGATCGCAGCGGACCCGTGCGGCCGGTCGGGCTGGGCAGCAGTTCGTGACTCATAGAATGTGGGCGTGCGAGCCCGGCTGCGGCTAATCGACGCCGGTCATGTGGCGCTCGTATGCGGGCTCATTTTCATTCCTGCCGGGCTCGTGAAGTTCGTCTTCTACCACTGGGAGATGCATGCGTTCCGGGAGTTCGGCATCCCTGCCGCGGCGGTGATGGAGCCGCTGGTTGGTGTGCTGGAAACGCTTGGTGGTGTGCTGCTCGTCCGCCGCGTGCTGGTCGGACCGACAGCCTTTGTCCTAGCGGTGGTGATGCTCGTTGCATTCGTCGCCGGGGGAATCATCCACGGCGATCTGATCCCCAGTGACACGCTGGCCCCAGCGCTGCTCGTGGCGATGATCTACCTGATCCGCGAGCGGTTGCGTGTTTGCTCCACGTCGCGCTGAATTCCCCAGGATCGCCCGCAAAGGTGAGAACCTTTGGACATGGGAGCCGATTTGAACGCGGAGGGTGCATCAGGTCCGCTGTGCGCTGACTGCAAACGTCCGTTGCGTGAGACCTTGCGTGTGGAGACGCTCGACGCGGTGGCCGACGGCGCGGCGCGCGCTGCGCAGGTTGCAGTGAGCTTTTGCGGTGCCTGCGGAACCGCGATCTCTGCGATTCCTCAGCCCCGAGCGCCCGAACCGCCGCGGGTCCCGGATCCGGAGAACCCCGAAGATCTCGAAGGTCGCTTCCAGCTGCGTTGCCGTGAGCTGATCGAGGAGATCCAGCGCGTCGGCTTCATGCCGGGCGGATGGATTGGACTGATCACGCGCGCAGGCGCTGCCGGAGCGGCGCGCGAGCTGCTGTCGAGTGGGCGCATCCTGCCGGTAACGCCATGGCTGCTGCAACGAGGACGCGAAGACCTGACGATGGAGCGCGAGATCACTCGTGGCCAGTGGGCCGAGATCTTCAGTCATGCGGAGCGAGCCGAGGCAGAAGAACGCCTTCAAAGGGCCGGTCGGGAGCAGTAAAGCGCGAGTGCCCCCGACGGGGCAGACCGGGTCGGAGCCTGCTCCGCAAGCATCCGGAATGCTGGTCCGCCGTGCGTCTGCGTCAACTGTCGTGGACGCTGCGCGTTGCGCTGTGAAGGGACCGGTACTAGGATGGACAAACGCGAACGAACGGCCAGGACGGCCGGTGAAAACCCAGGAAATGAACGATACTCTTGAAACTAGTCTGTACACCGGTCGATTGCGGGAAGGGAGCATCGCGCCGCTCGGTCGCTCCTGACAATTGAAGCTTGGCGTCGGTCCGTGACCAACGAGCCGATGGAGAGGAACGACCATGGACATCATCGCTGCCGCAGCGCTGATCGCCGCTGGATTTGTCGGAGCTGCGGCTGTCTACGCCCGCGTACGGGGAGGCTCGTATCGGCCCGCTGCGGCCGGCGTGGAGCAGCGCTCACACTCGGTGGAGGCGTTGCCGCCTGCCACGAGCAACGGTGGCGGCCCGGAGCACAGTGCCGAACTGGTGCGACGCGAAGAGGATCTCCAGATCCGGGAAGCGAAACTGACCAAACGCCTTTCCGACATTGACAGCCAGCGCCAAGAGCTGATCGTTGAGCTTGAGCGCGTCTCGGGGGTATCTGCGGTCCGGGCCAAGGAGCAACTCATCGAGCAGATGGAGGACGCCGCGCGCCAGGATGCGGCCAAACGCGTGCGTCAGATCGAAGACGAGACCAAGCGCGAGGCCGACCGCAGAGTGCGCAACATCCTCTCGGTCGTGATGCAGCGTCTGGCCGCCGGCCACGCCGCGGAGACGACCGTCTCTGTCGTGCAGCTCTCCTCGGACGACATGAAGGGGCGCATCATCGGCCGCGAGGGGCGCAACATCCGCGCGCTCGAAACCCTGACGGGCGTCGACTTCATCATCGACGACACCCCCGGAGCGGTGGTGCTCTCGAGCTTCGATGGCGTCCGTCGTGAAATCGCGCGGATGACGCTTGAGCGGCTCCTGCAGGACGGCCGCATCCACCCGGCCCGGATCGAGGAGGTCTACTTCCTCGTCAAGTCCGACCTCGAGGCTCACATCGTCGAGGTCGGCGAAGAGGGCGCGATCGAAGCTGGCGTACAGGGGCTTCACCCGGAACTGGTCAAGTACCTGGGGCGCTTGAAGTTCCGCACAAGCTATGGCCAGAACGTGCTGGCGCACTCTGTGGAGGTGTCGCGCCTCGCGGCGATGATGGCCTCAGAACTTGGCGCCGGGGCGAAGACATCACGGCGCGCTGCGTTGCTGCATGACATCGGCAAGGCCGTCACGCACGAGATTGAAGGCCCGCACGCGCTTGTCGGCGGTGATCTGGCTCGCCGTTACGGTGAGAGCGAAGCGGTCGCGCATGCGATGGAGGCTCACCACAACGAGGTCGAGCCGCAGACCGTTGAGGCGGTGATCGTGCAGGCCGCTGACGCGCTCTCAGGGGCGCGGCCAGGTGCCCGCGGTGAGTCACTCGATCAGTACGTCAAGCGCCTGCGTGACCTTGAGGAGCTAGCGACTCGCCACAAGGGCGTGGACCGCGTCTACGCGATGCAGGCCGGCCGTGAGATCCGCGTGATCGTCACCCCGGAGGAGGCTGACGACGCCGCAGCGACCCTGCTCTCATATGAGATCGCACGCGAGATTGAAAAGCAGCTCGAATATCCGGGCCAGATCAAGGTGACCGTGATCCGCGAGTCACGCGCCGTCGACTACGCCCGCTAGCCGCTCTTGCTCACAGCAAATCTGACCGTAGGCTCCCACCGAACGCTTCCGCGCAGGCCTCGCCGCTACGCTTCGGCACCGTGAAACGCTTTCACGTAACCACCTTCGGGTGCCAGATGAATGAGCACGACTCTGAGCGCATGAAGGGCATGCTCGAGTCGCTGGGCTATAGCGAGGTGTCCGAGCGCGCCGACGCGGACCTGATCCTCTTCAACACCTGCTCGATTCGTGAGAAGGCTGATGAGCGCTTCATCGCGCACCTCTATGAGGCGAGGGCGCTGAAGCGCCGTTCGCCGGACACGGTGATCGGGGTCGGCGGTTGCTGGGCCCAGTCGGTCAAGGACGAGGTCTTCCAGCGTTTTCCGTTCGTGGACGTTGCCTTCGGCCCCGGACAGGTCAACAAGCTCGCCGAGTTCCTGACCAGCGACTCACTTACCGCCCAGGGGTACTTCGAGTTCGAGGGCTTCACCGGGGACCTGCCGGAGAAACGCGCCCGCGAGTTCCAGGGCTGGCTGCAGATCAGCGTCGGCTGTAACTGCGTCTGCTCGTATTGCATCGTGCCTTCGACCCGCGGCCGCGAGGTCAGCCGCGACCCGGGCACGCTGATCGCCGAGGTCGAGCGGCTCGCGGCTGACGGCGTCACCGAAATCACGCTGCTCGGGCAGAACGTCAACTCCTACGGGCGGGACCTGAGCGCCGACCAGCGCATGACCTTCGCCGAGCTGTTGGCCCGCGTCGACGCGGTGCCGGGAATCAGCCGGATCCGCTACACGAGTCCGCACCCCAAGGACATGCGGGAGGACGTGATCCGCGCCCACGCCGAACTCGGCGCGCTCTGCGAGCAGATCCACCTGCCATTGCAATCGGGCTCGAGCGCAATCCTGAAGCGCATGCGCCGGACCTACACGCGTGAGCGCTACCTGGATCGCGTAGCGCTGATCCGTGAGCACGTTCCGGACTGCGCGATCACGACCGACATCATCGTCGGCTTCCCGGGTGAGACCGAAGAGGACTTCCAGCAGACGCTTGAGATCGCTGAGATCGTCGGCTACGACGGCGCCTTCACCTTCATCTACTCGCCGCGGCGAGGCACCGAAGCGGCCGAGCTCGAGGATCAGATCCCGCATGAGGTCAAGGTTGAGCGCATGGAGCGGCTGGTCGAGGTCGTCCAGCGTCGCGCCGCGCAGAGCGCCCAGCGTTTTGTCGGGCGCACGCTCGAGGTCCTGGTCGAGGGGCCCTCGCGGACCGATGCGACGCGCTTGCGGGGACGTTCGCGTCACAACAAGGTCGTGAACTTCGAGGGCTTTGGCGAGCCCGGCGAGTTCGTTGATGTGGAGATCACCAAAGCCACCAGCCAGACGCTGATCGGTGAGATGTCGCTGGTAGCTCGCGCCGCACGTTGATGGCCCGCTTTTCCAGAAAGCAGCGCGAGGCTGACCGCGAGCGCATGTTCGAGACTCGCAGCCACGCCTGGGAAGCAGTCGGGCTCCACGTGGAGGTCAACCAGAAGGCTCTACGCAGAGCTCGCTGGCGCCTCGTAGTGCTGATTCCACTGATGGTCGCGACGTTCGTCGGTGAGAGCCTTGCGCACCACCACGTCCATGTGCTCTACGTATACCGGGGCCACCGCCATTGGATAGTCGGTCAGCCGACGATCACGGCGGTCGCGGTGATCCTGGTTCTTGGACTCGGGTTGCTGATCTCCCGGGAGGTCGCTCACCTCACGCCGGTGCTCTTCCGCCGGATGGACCCGGCGCTGGCCGGCACCGTGGCCTTCCTGATTCGCCTCGTGGCGATTCTGCTGACAGTGTTCGGAGGCCTTGCCGCGGCAGGCGCGTCATTGGCGACGCTCGCCCTGGGCGGCGCCTTCACCGCGGTGATCTTCGGCCTCGCCGCGCAACAGACGCTCGGCAACCTCTTCGCGGGCATCGTGCTGATCACGGCGCGACCCTTCCGTGTCGGTGAGCGCGTGCGCCTGCAGGCCGGTGCCGTTGGCGGCACGATCGAGGGCATCGTCAGCTCACTGGGGCTGCTTTACACGACCTTCGCACGCGGGCAAGATCGCATCAAGGTCCCGAACAACGTCGTGCTCTCCGCAGTGGTCGTACCGCTGCGAGAGCCGGAGGCGATCAACGTCAGGGTGCACCTGAGCACCGGCGTCAGCCTGGCACAGGCCCAGGAGATCCTTGCGGCGAACGTGACGACGCCGACAAGCAGGCAGCCGAGCCTGCTGCTTGAGGAGGTCGACGGGGAGAGCGTGATCGTGCGGGTCCAGGCCACGCCTGAACATCACGCCGATGGCGCCAAACTGGCGGACGAGATCATCGCGGCGCTGACCGAGGTCACCGGGCAGCACCCGGTAGAGGTCGAGGACTAGGGCAGCGACGGCGCGAGCGTCAAGCGCAGCAGCGGTATCTCGCGTCCAACCGCGGCGGTGCGGTCGCGGTAGTCGGCGTAGCCCTTGTAGAGCAGGTCGGCCATCACAAACAGCCGTTCACGCTCACCCGGGTCGCTGACCTCCGAAGCCAGGTATCTCGCGCTGACGCCGCCGCGCTCCATCAACGCCTCAGGATGCGCCTTGAGGTTGTGGTACCAGGCGGGGTGCCGCTCGCGGCCGAAGTTCGAGGCGATCAGGATCAGATCCTCACCTTCGCTGAAATAGAGCACCGCCGCCGCTCGCCGCTCGCCGCTCTTGGCTCCCGTGGTCGTGAGTAGCGCCGTTGGCGCGCCGACAAAGGCCCCGACGCGCCCGTGCGAGACGCGCAGCAGCCAGGGATCCGCGCGCGCGGCGATATCGATCCCGAAGCGACGGCCAAACGAGCTCCGCACGACAGGCTCCAGCAGCTTCAGATATCGAGAGCGCGGGGCGCGGGGGTCAAACGGCGGGATTCCTACGGTGGACATGGTGACCTCGTTTCTAAGGCCGCTTGTCGGTCTGGCCGGCGCTCACCGCGCGCGCGACCTTGGCGCCGCCGGCGATCCGCTGGAACGCGGCACTGAGGCTCGGTGCGACCGAAGCGATGTCGGAGCCGATCCGCATGCTGAAAGGCGCGACCGTCAGCTCGGCGCGGTCGCGCTCGACCGCGCGAAGTACCGCCGCTGCGACCTGCTCGGGCGTACGCGTGCCGACGCCCGGGGGCAGTTTCGCTCCGCTCTGCGCAAACATTCCGGCGTCGCTGATGAAGCCCGGCAAGACCAGCGAGACGCCGACGTTGTCAGCGCGTAGATCCTCACGCAGCCCGAGCGCGAACCCGCGCAGCCCGAACTTGGTGGCGCTGTAGATCGAGGATGCCGGTGACGCCGCTTTGGCGGACAGCGACGAGATGAAGACCAGGTGCCCGCGGCGTCTGGAGCTCATCGCCGGCGCGAACGCGCGTGCGAGGGCGATCGGGGCGCGCAGGTTGACCTCGAGCATGGTGTCGATCTGGTCCTGCGAGAACTCGGTCAAAAGCCCGCTCGCCGGCAGCGCGGCGTTAGCCACCACAACATCGACATCGCCTGCTGCGGCGACCAGCCGCTCGATGTCTGACATCAGTGCGAGATCCGCGGTCACAGCCTCTGCGTGAAGCTCGTCAGCCAGGGCGTGCAGCAGATCTGTGCGTCGCCCGCTGAGCATCAGGGTCGCGCCGCGGTCCGCAAACGCGCGCGCTATCGCCTGCCCGATCCCGCCGGTGGCACCTGTGACCAGAACGCGGCCGGATACGAGATTCACGCCCGCGGACGATACTGGGTGCCGTGGCACGTGCCGAGGTGATAGCGCTGTTCGGGCCGACAGGCGTGGGGAAGACCGCTGTCGCGCTGGCGCTCGCCGAGGAGCTGCGCGCGAACGGCGAGCAGCCGGTGGCCGTATCGGCCGATGCGCTGCAGGTCTACGCCGGACTTGAGGTCCTCACCGGCGCCGCCAACGCAGCTGAACGCGCCCAGCTCGAGCACCGCCTGCTCGCGTTTCTGCCGGTCGACGCGCAGTTCAGCGTCGGCCAGTACGCGGCCCTCGCCCACAGCGAGATCGACGCCCTCGTCAACTCTGGCCAGCGGCCGATCGTCGTCGGCGGCACGGGGCTCTACCTCAGAGCGGCGTTGGCTGAGCTGTCGCTGAAGCCGCCGCCGCCTGAGGGCGTGCGCGAACGCTGGCTCGCAGAGCTCACCTCAAGAGGCCCAGAGGCGCTGCATGCGCAACTGGCCCAACGGGCACCCTGGGCGGCCGAGAAGATCATGGCGACCGACAGCCACCGGATCGTGCGCGCGCTTGAACTCGATGACGCCGGCGAGCTCGAGCCAGGTCCTGAGCAGTCGGACCTCTGGACCGAAGCGACCCGCCGACCGACGCTGCTGGTCGGCGTGACCATCGAGCGAGAGCGGCTCTACGCGCAGATCGGCGCCCGCGTCGACCAGATGCTCGCGGATGGGGCAGAGGCCGAGGTCCGGGGCGCCCATGCGGCCGGTGCGAGCGTGACGGCGCGTAAAGCGGTCGGCTTTGAGGACCTGCTCGCAGGTGACGTCGAGGCGATGAAGCGCCGTACGCGCAACTACGCGCGACGCCAGCTGACCTGGATGCGCAAGCTGCCAAACGTGGTCGAGGTCGATCTCACCGAACGCTCGCCCGCTGAGGCGGCGGCGCAGATCAGCGCACGCTGGCTCTCAGGCGAGTGAGCAAGGCCGGGCCGGGCACGGTCGGGGAGGGCCGGGCACGGCCCTGCCGGGGGCTAAATACATGCAGCACATGAATTTGGCCCCAACCAAGGGGGGCGAGGGCACGCCAGCAAGCCCCGGGCCGGGTCGGACGCACACCGCGGGCGTGCCCACCCTTGTAGTCTGCGCCCAGTGAATTTTGAGAAGTGGCAGGCGCTCGGTAACGACTACATGATCGTCGACGAGCGCCAGCTCCCATTTGAGCTGACGCCCGACCGTATCCGCCGTCTCTGCGCTGCGCATACGGGCCTCGGCTCCGACGGCATCCTGCTGCTGGCGGAATCCGAGCGGCCCGGTTTCGTCGCCGATCTGCGGATCTTCAACCCGGACGGTTCTGAGGCTGAGCTCTCTGGCAACGGCGCGCGCGAAGCGTTGCTCTACCTGCGCCGCCGGCGTTGGACGACTGAAAACGAATTCTCGATTCAGACGATGGCCGGCGAGATCCGCGGACGGATCACCTCAACCACCACCTGCCAGGTTGATATGGGCCGCGCGCGACTGCGCAGCGCCGACTTCCCGGGCGGGCCTGAGGATGGGCGCTCGGCACTCACCGCAGCCGGACGGCAGTGGGGTTTCCAGCACGTCAGCATCGGCAACCCCCAGTGCTCGATCGCGGTGCAGACCGAAAAGGAGCTGCAACTGCTCGACCTCAGCGCGATCGGTGCGGCCTTTGAGAATCACGAGCTCTTCCCGAACCGTACGAACGTCTCCTGGTACAGCGTGCTCGGCCCCGGCCGGATCCGGGCACGCATCTTTGAGCGCGGCGTCGGTGAGACCAGCGCCAGCGGGACCGGCGCGATTGGCGCCGCGGTGGCCTACGCCATGACCGGCGGCGACTCACCGGTGACCGTCGTGCTGGATGGCGGGGAGTTGGAAGTGGAAGTGGGTGAGGATCTGCACATCGACCTCACCGGCTGGGCAGTCCCTGTGGTGCGCGGGACCTTTGCGGAAGAACTGATAGAGGAGTTGCGTGAAAGCTAGTAGCCGTCTGGACAAGATCCCTCCGTACCTGTTCGCGGAGTTGGAGCGCAAGATCTCAGAGAAAAGAGCCGCGGGAATCGACGTCATCAGCCTTGGCATCGGCGACCCGGACACGCCGACCTACGCGCCGATCGTGGCTGCCGCCCAACGGGCCGTGGCCGATCCGGGCACGCATCAGTACCCGAGCAACCGCGGCCGCCAGGACTTCCGTGAAGCCGTCGCCGCCTTCTACAAGCGTCGCTTTGGGGTGACGCTCGACCCGGCGACCGAGGTGATGCCGGCGATCGGCGCCAAGGAGTGCATCTTCAACCTCAACCTCGCGTTCCTGGACCCGGGCGATGTCGCGCTGGCAGCGGACCCGGGATATCCGGTCTACACCGGCGGTCCGCTGATGGCCGGGGCCGAACCGGTGCTGATGCCGCTCGAGCCGGAGCTCGGATTCGCGCCGGATCTGAAGAAGCTCTCGGCCGAGACCTTGCGGCGTGCCCGCCTGCTGTTCTTCAACTATCCGAACAACCCGACCGGCGCGATCGCGCCCGACGGTCTGTTTGAGGAGGTAGTTGAGCTCGCGGACGCCAATGAGATCCTGGCCGTGCACGACAACGCCTACAGCGAAACGACCTACGACGGATACGTCGCTCCGAGCTTCCTCGCGACACCGGGCGCGAAGGAGGTCGGCGTCGAGGTCTTCTCGTGGTCCAAGGGCTACAACATGACCGGCTGGCGCTGCGCCGCGATCGTCGGTAACGCCGAGGCGATCGCGCACTACTGGAAGCTCAAATCGAACATCGACTCCGGCCTCTTTGAGGCCGTTCAGCTGGCCGGGATCGCGGCGCTGGATCCGGCCGTCGACGCGGACGTGAAGGCGATGAGCGCCGTCTACGCACGTCGGCGCGATCTGGTCTGTGAGGCGCTCGCCCAGGCAGGCGTGAAGGTGACCAAGCCGAAGGGCACGATCTATATATGGGCTCCGATTCCCGAGGGTTTCGCCAGCTCCGCTGCTTACTGTGAGCACGTCCTGGAGCAAGCGGCGGTGGTGATCTCACCTGGCGGTGCCTACGGCCGCAGCGGCGAGGGTTTCTTCCGTATCTCCTTGACAACGCCCGACGATCGGCTGATTGAAGCCGTGGAGCGCTTGCGCGCGTTGTAACTTGGTCCTTGTGGACCAACAACGGAATCCCGGAACGGTGCAATAGTGCCGTTGCCGACGACAGGCCCGCGCCAGGCGCGGGCGCGCCAACGCGCATACATGATCGCCGCGCTGCCTGCAGGCGGCGAGGAGCAGTTGGCGGAGCTACGCGAGCTGTTGCTCACGGCTGGCGTAGCGACGGTCGGTGCGCTGGTCCAGCGCCGCGACGCGCCGCATCCCAATACCTATCTGGGCCCCGGCAAGCTCGATGAGCTGAAGGACGCGATCAAAGCCGAGGACGCGAACGTTGTCGCCTGTGACGACGAGCTTTCACCGCGCCAGGAACGCAACCTCGAGCAGGCGCTGGGCGTGCCGGTCGTCGACCGCACCACGGTGATCCTTGACATCTTCGCCGCGCACGCCCACAGCGCCGAGGGCAAGCTGCAGGTGGAGCTCGCGCAGCTGCAGTACAACCTTGCGCGCATGCGCGGACTCTGGACCCACCTCGAACGCCTTGGCGGCGGGGTCGGAACCAGGGGACCCGGCGAGACGCAGATCGAAACCGACCGCCGCCTCGCGCGTGATCGGATCTCGTCTTTGAAGCGCAAGCTTGTGCACGTCAGCGCCAACCGCAGCGTGATGCGGGCCGAGCGCGAGCGCACGCACCTGCCGCGAGTCGCGCTGGCCGGTTACACCAACGCCGGCAAGTCGACGCTGCTGAACGCCCTGACCGGCGCCGAGGTCGGCGTTCGCGACCAGCTCTTCCACACGCTTGACCCGACAACGCGCCTGCTGCGCGCCGGCGGCCGTGACTACCTGCTGACCGACACCGTCGGCTTCATCCGCAAGCTGCCACACCAGCTGGTCCAGGCCTTCGGGGCGACGCTCGAGGAGACGCGGCTCGCCGACCTGATCCTGCACGTGGTCGACGGCTCGGCCCCCGAGGATGACCGGCTCTTGATGATGCGGGCGGTTGACGACGTGCTGACCGAGATCGGCGCCGACGCCATACCGATGGTTGTGGTTGTGGGCAAGCTCGACCTGCTCGACGCGGATGGCCGCGTGGAACTGCGAAACCGCCATCCCAACGCGATGCTGGTCTCGGCGGTGACGGGCGAGGGTCTCGACGAGTTGGCGACCAGGATCGAGGAAGAGTTCGCGCGCTCACTGATTGAGGTCGAGCTCTTGATTCCTTACAGCGAAGGGGCGAGGCTCGCTGAGCTGCACGCGCTCGCCGGCGACCTGATCCGCATCGACACCCCGGATGGCGTGCACGTGACCGTGCGCCTAGCGCCGCCAATCGCAGAGCGGTTCGCGGCCTTCACGACAGTTGCAGGGGCGAGCTGAGCGTGGCGCTCAGCGAACTGCAGGCGCAGCGGTTAGACCCGCGCGCCGTGCTACCGACGCGGGCGCACGAGGGCGACGCCGGACTCGATCTCTACGCGCTTGAGCCCTGTCTGCTCGAGCCTGGCCAACGCGCGATAGTGCGCACTGGCGTCGCGGTTGAGATTCCCGCCGGCTACGCCGGGCTGGTAATGCCGCGCTCCGGTCTCGCTGCACGCCACGGGATTGCGCTGGTCAACGCGCCGGGGCTGATCGATGCCGGATACCGGGGCGAGCTCAAGGTGCTGCTGCTGAACACCGACAGCACAACCGCGTGTCAGCTGGCGGCGGGCGACCGGATCGCGCAACTGGTGCTGACCGCGGTTGAGACGCCTGCCGTGGTTGAGGTCGCCGAGCTCTCAGAGAGCACGCGTGCTGCCGGCGGCTTCGGTTCCACCGGCAAGTAGCTCAGCCCGACGGGACGACCTTGTAGATGTTTGGCGGCAGCAGGCCGTTGCCGGCGAGGAACTGCTCGGCCACGGTGGTCTGGTCGTGGCCCTTCAGCTGGACTTCACTGTTGAGACCGCGAAGCGCTGTGGTGGTCAGCAGCGCATCCACACGGTCGATGATCCTCACGAAGGCCGGACCTTCGACGCGGACAGCCCTTGGCGTCGTGATCGGCACGATGTTCCCGAACCCGTAAACGTGCTTGGGGTCGGCGAGCAGGGTGTAACCGGGCTCGGCCAGTTGGGGGTCGCTTGAACCTGCATACGCGACCTGCACCGCGCCGGACGCAAGCGCACCGTATTGGGCGCCCGTGAGCACCGGCTCGACCAAGCCCGGCTTGAAACCGTAGGCGCGCTCGGCACGCCAGAGCCCTCCGAAGTCCAGCGGCAGCCCGTAGGTGAGCAACGGCTCGTGGGCGAGACCGGCCATCGAGTGCAGGTGGTTCTGCCGCGCGAACTGGCTCGTGACCGCCAGGCCGAAGACGTCACTTCCGCTCCCGGGCGTCGGCGGCAACAGCTCGAAACCTCTGCGCTTTGCGTATCGGGCGCCAGCCGCGTAGGCCTGGCTGACGCTCGGATATCTCAGTTTGAGCCCGGCGACGTCGTGATCCCAAGCGACCAGGTAATCCGGATAGACGTCGACGGTGCCGTCTTTCAACGACTGCTGCGCGGCGTAAGGGAGGCCGATGTTGCGGGTTATGTTGACGGTGTAGCCAGCCTGCGAGAGCGCGGCGCTGTAGAGCGCGCCGAGCACGAACTGCTCCGGTGTATTCATGTCGCCGACGACGATCGTCGGGCGGTGATAGCCGGGTTGGCTCTTGTTCGGCGTTTTGGTGGTCCGCACCACTGTCACCACTGGCTGCGTGAGCGTTGAGTTGGTGGTGCTGCCTGTTGTGCTCGAACGCGTGCCGGCGCTCGCCGACCCGCCGGCGCCAAGAGCCCCGATTGCCCCGCCCGCGATCAGCGCCGCCAATGCCAGCGCCGCGGACAGCCGTCGCTTGCTCATAGGCCGGCCGCCTTGCACGCGTCAGCGTGTGCCAGCTGCTCGAGCCTGTCATCGAGCTCAGCGAGCGGCTCCGCAAGCCCCAGTGCGGTCGTGATCAGCCAGTCCGCAAACCACGCGTTCTTTGGAAGCAGCGGCCCGTGCAGATAGGTGCCGATCACGCTGCCCGAGCGCACACCCTCGTGGCCATCGCGGCCGTTGTTGCCGTGACCCTTCAGCACCCGGCCCAGCGGCTCTGCATCGGGGCCGAGATGCGTGCGCCCACCATGGTTCTCAAAGCCGGCGAGCGTACGCCGGCCGACTCCCGGCAGCTCGACCTCAATCGCGACGTTCCCGATCAGGCGGGGGCCGTCGGAGCGCACCGTGCTCGCGTCGAGCAGGCCGACCCCGGGCAAGGTTTGATCGCCGAGCTCGTAACTGTGGCCGAGCAGCTGGTAGCCACCGCAGACCCCGAGCAGAACCGCTCCACGCTCCGCGGCGGCGCCCAGCGCGAGACGTTTGTGTTCGTAGAGGTCGGTTGCGCAGAGCATCTGGTCGCGGTCCTGCCCGCCGCCCATGTAGTACAGGTCGGCCGCGTCTGGATCAAGTGCCTGCCCGATTCCAGCCCCGCTCAGCTCAAAGCCGATCCCCCGCCACTGGCAGCGGCGTTCGAGCATCAGCAGATTGCCGCGGTCGGCGTAGATGTTCATCAGCGTCGGGTAGAGCGCGCAGACACGCAGCGTTGGCAGCTCAGCGGCCAAGCAACACCACCTGACTGCCGATGTGCTCAGTGGTCGGGTCGATCGCGCGCACACCAAGCGGTTTGAGGCCGGCCCGCTGGCCGGCCTCTTCAAGCTCGGCCACGCTGACCGTGTCGAGCACGATCACGTTCTGGCTCTGCTCCCGGTCGCCAAGCGCGTCGATCACCTCGCGGCGGCGCTCAAGCACGAAGCTGTTGCCGTCGCGCCTGACCGCGGTCGGCTGGCTGCAGTAGACGTCGCCGTCGATTTCGATGATGTCGGGCAGCGGGAACGGGTCGCCGTCGCGCCACTCGAACTCCTCAAAGTCGGCGGTTGCCGCGATCGCGATGGCAAGCACGCCCCCCTGCTGCAGGTGGGCGGCCGCGGCGGTGATGAACGCGCTGCGCGCCTGCGTGCTGCCGAACAGCTGGACCGTCTGCATCGGTACGGCGCAGAGCCCGAACTGCTGGTCTGCAAGCTCCAGTTTGCGGGCGTCAGCCTCGAGCGTGCTGAGCACGAGGCCGTCTTCGCTTGCACGCTGCGCAAGTGCCGCGAGCAGCTCAGCGTCCAGGTCCAGTGCCAGGACCTCGTAGCCGCTCTTGGCCAACGACAGCGACACGCGGCCGGTGCCCGCGCCGACGTCGAGGATCCGTACGCCCGGTCCCTGTCTCGCGGCGAGTTCCAGCCAAAGCGGCAGGTCCTGCTCGTAGCCGCCGCATTCGAGGTCATGCCAGACCACCTCACTATTCACGCCGCCGCCTCCCAGTAGCGCGAGACGTGGCCGCGGCTCGCGAGCTCTTCGCGCAGCGCCAGCAACGCTGTGTAGGTCGGCAGCGCGAACACGCGGCCGTCAAGCGCGCCCTCAAGCGCCCGGTCAAGCGCCTGCGCTAGGTCTGGGACCACCATCAGCCGTGACGGTTCAACCCCGGCGTACTTGAGACGGACCGCGAGCTCGGCGGCGCGCGTTCCCGAACAGACGATCGTGCGGACGTGCGAGACGAGCAGTTCGAAGTCGGCATCCCAGACCCACGAGACGTCGCGTCCGTCGGCTATGAGGTCGTTGAGGATCGCCAGCACGTCGAGTTGCCCTGGTTCGAGCGCGAGGGTCCGCAGCAGCTCGTTGGCGCCGGCCGGGTTCTTCATCAGCAGGAGCTTCAGCGAGGCGTCGCCGACGCTGACCTCCTCGGCGCGCCCGAATGCCGCCGTGGCGGCCTGCAGACCGCTAACAACCTGATCAAGCGTCGCGCCCAGCGCCAGACAGAGCGCCGCCGCTGCCACGGCGTTGTAAACGTTGTAGAGACCCGGCAGCGGCAGCAGCACCGCGCGCGAGCCAAGCGGCGTGGTCAGCATGAAGGTCGCACGGCTGGTCCCGTGCAGCGTGATCTGCTCGGCGTACACGCTCGGCTTGGGGCGCTGCTGACCGCAGACCGCGCAGTGGTAGTCGCCCAGGTGTCCGAGGTAGATCGCGTCGTAGACGTAGGGCGCGCCGCAGCGCCTGCAGTGCTTGGAGTCCGACGCGTGCTGCATCTCGGGGACGGCAAGCGTGTGATCCTCGACCCCGAAGTAAGTGACGTTTGTGCGTTCACGCCCAAGGTCTGCGATCAGCGGATCGTCCGCATTCAGCACCAGCTGGCTGCCCTCGCTGAGCCGGCCGACGACCTCACTCCAGCGCTCCGCGATCGTTTCGAGCTCCCCGTAGCGGTCCAGCTGGTCGCGAAAGAGGTTCGCCAGCAGCAGCGCGCGCGGCTGGACCTCATCGGTGATCTGAGCGACCCAAAGCTCGTCGACCTCGAACAGCCCGAGATCGCCGCGCATGCCCTTTCCGCCCTGCGCCGCGGACAGCAGTGTCGAGGCGATGCCGCCGGCCATGTTGGCGCCGGCGCGGTTGTGCACGAGCGTGTGGCCGGCCCCTTCGAGGATCGTTGCGCTCATCGCCGCCGTGGTTGTCTTGCCGTTGGTAGCGGAGATCACAGCGCTGCCGTTGGCGAGCCGGCTCGTCAGCCTCGTGAGCGCCCGACGATCGAGTTTCAGGAGGACCTTCCCCGGCAAGCTGGTACCGCCGCCACGCCCGGTGGCGCGCGCAACGGAGCCGACCGCCCGTGCAGCGGCGAGCTTGGCAGTGAGCCAGCTCATAGAGCAGTGTCGGCTGAGGCGGGGACCTTGACCTGAACAGCCCCCGGTAGCACTGTGAAGCGGGCCGGCAGCACGGCGACAGGGTCACCGTCGGCGTAGGTGGTGAACGGTCGGTCTGACGAGATCTCGACCTCACGAGCACGGACGATGCGTACGAACGGACAGTTCACGTGGGTGCCTTTGAAGACCCTCGGCAGCTGACGCAGGAACTCGTGCTTCGGCGCCTGGGCGATCATCACCACGTCGAACAGCCCGTCGCTCAGCGAGGCCTCAGGCGCAAGGATCATGCCGGCCCCGTGGCGGCCCGAGTTGCAGACCGCCACGTTGTAGCCGTAGAGCGAGTGCTCTTCACCGTCGAGCCTGAGCGTGAACGTGGCGGGCTTCCAGCTCATCAGAGCCCTGACGCCACCGTAGGCGTAGACCAGGCGATGCGGCACGTGCTTGGCGTTGTTGGCGATGCGGTTGCCTTCTGAATCGAAGCCCGAGGTCGCAATCCCGAGGAAGGTCTTGCTGCCCACCTCGCCGAGGTCAACCGCCGCCGCACGGCCGTTCAAGAGCGTTTCGCACGCCGTCACCGGGTTCATCGAGAGGCCGATCCCGCGCGCGAAGTCGTTGCCGCGCCCGCCCGGCAGCACCCCGAGCACCGCGTCGGTGTGTTTCAGCGCGCCGGCGACGGCACCGATCGTGCCGTCGCCTCCAAAGGCCACGACCGTCTCGCCGGCCGTCGCCGCCGTGAACGCCAGCTCACACGCGTGATCGAGGCTCTTGGTCAGCTCAACCCGGTGTTCAAGACCAAGCCGGCCCAGCTGCTCGCGGACATCGGGGAGCAGCCGACCCGCACGCCCGCCGCCGGCGGACGGGTTGACGATCAGCGAAAGCATCACCCTGAGAGTACGAGCGCGGCGAGGTTCTCGCCGATCGCGACCGGGCGCGGATCTACTGCGGCTTCCGCGTCCTCGCGGCTCGTGGTGCCGCTCAGCACAAGTGCCGCGTCCAGACCAGCTGCGTGCGCGCCACCGAGGTCGGAATCGAGATGGTCGCCGATCACCAGCGTGCGGCCGGCGCCGAGGCGATCGAGCGCGACCCTGAAGACCTCGGGGTCGGGCTTGCCGACGCTGCGTGCCTTTACTCCGGTGGCGTATTCAAGCGCGGCCGTGATGGCACCGGTGCCAGGCGCGAGCCCGCCCACGGTCGGGAAGTTCCGGTCCATGCCACCGGTGATCAGCTCGGCGCCATTGAAGATCGCGCGGGTCGCGTTGAGCAGGTCTTTATAGACAAAGTCACGGTGCAGGACGACCACCACGGCGTCCGCGTGCTCGGCATCCGGGGTGCCGTTGACCACATGGTGCCCAGCGTCGATCACGTGCCTGAAGAGCGCAGGCGCACCGATCACGTAAACACGGGCCCCGGGCTCGCGCTCGGCCAGCACGAACTGGATCGCCGAACCGACGCTGACGACCTCCTCGACCGCCGCCGTGCAGCCGATCGACCAGAGCTTGCGCACGTACTCCTCAGGGGAGAGGCTGCCGTCGTTGGTGACGAATGCGAGTCGCTTGCCGGCGGCCCGGATCGCGGTGATCGCCTCGGGGGCCCGCGGGGTCGCGGCGCCGCCGACCCAGACCGTGCCGTCAAGGTCAAGGATCACGTGGTCGTATGAGGCGAGCAGAGAGGAGAGGGTCACGGCGGAATTATCCCGGCGGATCAGCCGAACAGACTCAGCGGGGGCTCTTCCTGTGGCGGCGCGTCGGCGAGACACTCTGGGCCGTCGTAGCGAGCATCGTTCACGGCATTCGAGACGGGACGCAGATGTGTCTGCTCCGCGGGCAGGCCGTGCATCAGCTCTGCGAGCGTTGCCAGGGTAGTGCCGGGGTCGAGCCAGGGCAGCTCTTCGTCACGGCCGAGGATCACAGGCATACGCGTGTGAACGCTCGCCATCGGCTCGTTGGCGGCGGTCGTGATGATCGTGCAGCTGCGCACCTCCTCCGGCTCGCCGCGGTGCCAGACCGACCACAGCCCGGCGAACGCGAACATCTCACCGTCATTGCGGGTGATGTGGAAGGGCAGCTTCGGCTGTCGCTCGCGGCTCTGCCATTCGTAAAAACCATCTGCCGGGATCAGACAGCGGAAGCGTTGAAGCGGCGCCCTATATGCCGGCCTGACGGCCAGCGTCTCGGCGCGGGCGTTGATCATCTTGTAGCCCACGGCCGGGTCCTTTGCCCAGCGAGGAACCAGACCCCAGCGCAGAAGCTCACCGCGCGGCGCGCCTTCACGGTCTGTGGTGACGGCGACGATCTCAGTCCCAGGCGCGACGTTGTAATGCGGTTCGAACGTCAGCGCGTCGCCGATCGCGAAGCGCTCACGCACCGCCCCAACGGGCTTGGCGAGCGTGTAGCGCCCGCACACTTCGGTCGTTAGCCGCCGACGCGGGCCGCGCGGTCGGCGTCCCGCTTGGCAAGCGCCGCGCGTTGTCTGCGCCGACCCAGATAGACCGCGACACCGATGGCGACGAAGAACAGCACGATCGCGTAGAAGATCGACAGATCGAGGCTGAGCCCGCCGAACGGCAGCGCGATCAGCTTCACGATCCCGAAGGCAAGCGCGATGATCGCGACGATCGCAGCGATGACCACGAGGATCCCGCGGATACGCGCGAAGATGCCGGCACTCTTGGGCGGCGCTACCAGGCCGAGAACACGCATGAAGAAGAGCGCGCGTCCACTGGGCGCTTCGACCCCGAGACGCTCCGCAGCAGCCTTGATG